>ERZ827423.1725-NODE-1725-length-20085-cov-69.887868_pt1 | contig 20085 bp, 14 predicted proteins | sample MGYA00519775_ERZ827423 | MGnify/ENA primary metagenome ERZ827423 (study PRJEB31778, sample SAMEA3449296) | human gut metagenome | biome: human gut; feature: human-associated habitat; material: faeces | place: United Kingdom | collected 2010/2012 ...
CGGGCACCGTCACGCGGCAGGCCTTGCCCTCGTCGGCCAGCTGCACGCTGACCACGTCCGCCGGCGCCAGCGCTGCGGCGATGAACTCGGCGGGATCCTCGCTGTACTTGATGATGTCGATTTTCTCGCCCCGCAGTTCATCCACGATGGCGTTGACGCGCTGCCCTCTGGGGCCAACGCACGCGCCGATGGGATCCACGTTAGGATCGTCCGACCACACGGCGATCTTGGTGCGGTTGCCCGCTTCCCGGGCGATGGAGCGCACCTCCACGGTGCCGTCGTAGATCTCCGGCACCTCCAGCTCGAACAGCCGCTTCACCAGACCGGGGTGGGTGCGGGAGATCAGCACCTGCGGGCCGCGGGTGGAGCGGCGCACCTCTACCAGATACACCTTGACCATCTGCCCCTCGTGCAGCTCCTCGCCGGGCACCTGCTCGTTCATGGTCAGCACCGCGTCGGTGGCCTCCGCGCCGGTGCCGATGCGCAGCATCACGTTGCCGCTGCGGGGATCGATACGGCTGACGGTGCCGGTGAGGATCTCGTGCTGCTTGCTGCCCCACTCGTCGTAGATCATGCCGTGCTCGGCCTCCCGCAGACCCTGAATGATGACCTGCTTGCCGTTGCCGGCGGCGATGCGGCCGAACTCCACGGACTCCACGGGGAAATTCACCATGCCGCCCAGCTCATTCTTGGCGGAGATACGCTTGGCATCCTCCAGCGAAATCTGGCTGGCGGGGTTCTCTACCTCCTCCACGATCTCCTTCTGGACGTACATCTTCAGATCCTTCTTCTCCTCGTCCACGTCCACCACAACGTACTCCACGCCCTCGTGGTCACGCTTGTAGGCGGTGGTCAGCGCCTGAATGATCTTGCCCATCATGAAGCTCTGGGGAATGCCCCGCTCCTTTTCCAGCATGGCAAGCGCCGCAAAAATTTCGTCACACTTCATGTCGTTTCTCCTTATATCAAGTCGTCTTAAAATTCCACCCGCAGGCGCACCAGCGCCACCTCGTTCTTCTCCAACCGCACCGGCTCCGCCGTGCCCATGTCCAGCAGCACCGCGCCGTTGTCATAGCCCGCCAGCTTTCCGGCGAACTCCTTCCGCCCGTCCTTGGGCTGATAGGTCTTTACCAGCACCGGGCTGCCCATGAACTGCTGAAAATCGCCGGGGCGCTTCAGCTGCCGCTCCAGTCCGGCGGAGCCTACCTCGAACACATAGCTGCTCTCGATGGGGTCGGCCTCGTCCAGCAGGTCGCTGACCTTGCGGCTGATGGCCTCGCAGTCCAGAATGTCCACGCCGCCGTCCTTGTCCAGATATAGCCGCAGGTACCACTGTCCCGCCTCCCGGACGTACTCCACGTCCCAGATGCGGCAGCCCTGCTCCTGCACCGCCGGCTCCGCCAGCTCCCACACAATGTCGGTGATCTTCTTCACAGGCGTCCCTCCTGATTTTAACAGATGAAAAATGCTCAAGAAAAAGAGCGGACACATCGTCCACTCCCAGTCAATACCTTACTTACACGCACAGCATACCATATAAATGCGCAAAGTGCAAGTCTTTTTCTTGAAAAACTCCCGTGAAATAGGTGGAAAAGGGTCAATTCCGTCCCGCCGTCATCCCATGGGGGTGGGCGGTTTGTATAACCCCCGCACCTGTAGGGCGGGGCCCGCGTGCCCCGCCGCGAGATCTGAGCTGCTTCCGGCGGGACACATGGGTCCCGCCCTACAAAGTACAGCAGCTGCACAGGGCGGACAGAGTCGTCCGCCCCTACAAAACTCCCGCGAAATAGGGGGAAAAGTGTCATAAACGAAGCAAGAGAGCGGCTCAGCCGCCGGGTGTCAGACTGTCAAAAAACCTGCCCGGTTACAAGTATCGGAGGGAAGGATAGTGTGAAAGGGAACCGTCAGGGTTCCCTTTCGCGTTCAATCACCCGCCGCAGCGACCAAAATCGCAAAATAAAATACTGCTTTTTATTTTGCGATTTTGCCTCAGCTTGTCAAAAAAGTCCGTTCGGACTTTTTTGACAAGCTGAGAGCGGCTCACGCCGCTCTCTTTATCCGCATAACGCCCCGCGACAGCAGAAACGCCGCCAGATTCACCAGCACCACCGTGGCGCCCACCGGCGTGCCCCACAGGTACGACCCGGTCAGGCCGATGCAGAAGCACACCACGCTCAGCCCGGCGGCGCACAGCACCACGCCCCGGAAGCTGCGCAGCAGCCCCATGGCCGTCAGCGCCGGGAAGATCACCAGACTGGAGATCAGCATGGCTCCCATCATCCGCATGCCCAGCACGATGGTCAGCGCCGTCAGCACCGACAGAATGGTGTTGTACAGCCCCACCCGCACGCCGGTGGCGCGGGAAAAGCTCTCGTCAAAGGTGATGGCGAACAGCCGGTGGTAGAACAGGATATACAGCACCAGCACCGCCGCGCACAGCACCACGCTCAGCGCCACATCCGCCCGATCCATGGCCAGAATGGAGCCGAACATGAAGCTGTCCACATCCGTGGTCATGCCGGTGGTCAGACTGGTGACCACCACGCCGATGGCCAGTGCCGAGGCGCTGACCACCGCGATGGCGGCGTCCGCCCCCATGCGGCTTTTCTCCGTCATCCGCAGCAGCCCCAGCGCCGCCAGTATCACCACCGGTATGGACACCGGCAGCGGCGCCCAGCCGCAGGCCAGCGCGATGCTCAGCGCGCCGAAGGACACATGGCTCAGTCCGTCGCCGATCATGGAGTACCGCTTCAGCACCAGCGGTACGCCCAGCAGCGCGGCGCATAGCGCCACCAGAATACCCACCACGAACGCCCGCAGGATAAACGGGTAGGTGAACATCTCCCACAGCAGACTCATACGCCGTCACCTCCGAACCGCTTCCCCCAGGGGGAGGCCAGATATTCCGCCGCCGTGCCGAAGAAGTACGTCCCGTGCCCCGCGTGGAGGATGTGGGTGGCGTACCGCAGGGCGCTGCGGATGTCGTGTGTCACCGTCACGATGGCGATGCCCTCTTTTTTGTTCAGATAGTCCAGCGTGCGGTACAGCTCCTGCGCCGCCGCCGGGTCAAGCCCCGTCACCGGCTCATCCAGTATCAGCAGCTCGCCGGCGGCGCACAGCGCCCGCGCCAGCAGCACCCGCTGCTGCTGTCCGCCGGACAGCTCCCGGTAGCAGCGATCCTTCAGCTCCAGCACGCCCAGCTTGCCCATGTTCATCAGCGCCTCGGACTTCTCCTTGGGCGTGTAGAAAAACCGCATGCCCCGGCTGCTGAGAAAGCCGCTGCGCACCACCTCCGTCACCGTGGCGGGGAAGTCCTTCTGCGCCTTCGTCTGCTGGGGCAGATAGCCGATAGCGCCGGAGCGCAGGGAGGGTGCGCGCACGATCTCGCCCGCCATGGGGCGCAGCAGCCCCAGCAGGCTCTTTACCAGCGTGGACTTGCCGCTGCCGTTTTCACCCACGATGCACACATAGTCGCCGCTGTGCACCTGAAAGCGCAGGTGCTCCCACACCGGCCTGCCCTCGTAGCCCAGCGTCACGTCCCGGCAGTCCAGCAATATCTTTTTCTCCATCAGGACAGCCCCTCCTTCAATACCGCGGCGTTGGCGGTCATCAGACTGATATAGGTCGCGCCGCCGTCAAACTCCGCCCGGCTCACCGTCTGGCAGGAGTGGAACGTCCGCACCTGCGCGCCGGTGGTCTCCGCAATGGCGTTGGCCACCTTCTGACTGCTCAGCTCAATGGTGTACACCACCGGGATGTCCTCCGCGCCCACCAGATCGATGAGATACTTCAGCGTGGCCAGCGACGGCTCCGTATCCCCGGCGCAGCCGTGGAACGCCGCCCGGTAATCCAGATCATATTCCTTGCAGAAATACAGCAGCGGGAACCGGTCGCCGAACACCACCAGACGCCGTGCCGCGCCGTCCACGATGTCCCGGAACGTATGGTCCAGCGCCTGCAATTCGTCCAGATAGCCCTCCAGCCGCGCCCGGTAGCCGTCGGCGTTGTCCGGGTCGGCCTCACACAGCGTGTCGCAAATGGCGCGGCACAGCGCCATGGCGTTCACCGGCGACGTCCAGATGTGCTCGTCGTACTCGATGTCCTCCTCGTGGCCGTCGTGCAGATGGCCGTCATGGTCGTCGTGGTCATCGTGGTCGTGGTCGTGACCGCCCTGCATCCCCTCGGCGTACTCCTCCCGGTATGTCTCCACGCAGTCCATCATGGCCAGCCGGTAGGGGATCTCCTCGCCCGCCGCGTCCAGCACGTCCTCCACCCACAGCTCGCTCTCGCCGCCGTTCCAGATGAACACATCCGCCCGGCTCATGGTGATCACGTCCAGCGGCGTGGGCTCGAAGCTGTGCGTTTCCCGCCCGGCGGGTACCAGCAGCACCGCGTCCACCGCGTCGCCGCCGATCTGCCGCACGAAATCGTAGTAGGGGAACAGGGTGCATACCACCTGCAGCCGCCCATCGTTTTCCGTGTCCACCCGCCGCCCGCAGCCGGCCGCCGTCAGCAGCAGCACCGCCGCCAGCAGCGCCGCCGAAAATCGCCGCATGCGCCCCACCTCCTTACACATAGTCTGCGTCAGTATACCACATCTATCGGAAAAAGGGAAGTGGGAGCCTTTGTCGAAGCGGGGAAAAAGGCATGGCAAGGCGCTGTAAGGGCGGACAGAGTCGTCCGCCCCTACGGACGGGACGTCGGGGACGCCGTCCCCTACACCCGTCTAACGGCAGCGCCCTGTACCGGAACCGTCCGCCCCTACAGACAAAGGAACCGCCCGCGGGCGGTTCCTTTCAGCCTTATTTCTTATAGGGCACGTGCCAGATGGTGTCGGCATACTGGGCGATGGCGCGGTCGGCGGCGAACACGCCGCTGCGGGCGATGTTGGTCAGGCTCATGCGGTTCCACGTCTCCCGGTCGGTGTAGGTGTGGCGCATGCGGCTCTCCGCCTCGCAGTAGGCCGCAAAATCGGCCAGCACCATATACTGATCCGCCTGTCCGTCCACGCCGGTGACAAGCCGCTGGAACAGATCCTCGTAGGTCACGCCGTCCCGGAAGCCCACCTTCAGCTGATCCAGTACCCGGCGCAGCACCGGGTCGCGCTGGTACAGCAGGTTGGGGTCGTAGGTGTGGCGCAGATGCGCCACCTCGTCGGCGTGCAGCCCGAAGAGGAACATATTATCGTCGCCCAGCAGGTCGTGCATCTCCACGTTGGCGCCGTCCAGCGTACCCACGGTCAGCGCGCCGTTCATCATGAACTTCATGTTGCCGGTGCCGCTGGCCTCCTTGCCGGCGGTGGAGATCTGCTGGCTGACCTCGCTGGCGGGCATCAGCACCTCCGCCAGCGACACGCGGTAGTTCTCCAGAAACACCACCTGCAAGCGGTCTTTGCACAGCGGGTCGCTGTTCACCTGATCGGCCAGGGAGTTGATGAGGTGGATGATGCGCTTGGCCACGGCATAGCCCGGCGCGGCCTTGGCGCCGAACAGGAACGTCTGGGGCGGGATGTCCAGCGTGGGATCGTCCTGCATCCGCTGGTACAGATAGATGATCTGCAAAGCGTTCAGCAGCTGGCGCTTGTACTCGTGCAGCCGCTTTACCTGCACGTCGAAGATGGCGTCGGTGTTCAGCACCACGCCCTGATGCTTCCTGGCAAAGGCGGCAAAGGCCAGCTTGTTCTGCTTCTTGATGTCCTCCAGCCGCGCCAGCACCGCCTTGTCCCCGGCGTACTGCTCCAGCTTTTTCAGCTCCTGCGGGTGGGTCAGATAGCCCTCGCCGATCAGGTCGCGGAGCAGGCCGTCCAGACCGGGGTTGATCTGGGGCACCCAGCGGCGGTGGTCGATGCCGTTGGTGACGTTCTTGAACTTGTCCGGCATCATCTGGCAGGCGTCCTTGAACAGGTCCTTCCGCAAAATCTCGGAGTGCAGGGCGCTGACGCCGTTGACGGCCATGCTGCCGGCGATGCACAGGTTGGCCATGCGCACGCCGCCGTCCCAGATAATGGCCAGCTTCGCGGTCTTGGCCGGGTCGTGATAGAACTCCTCCACCTTCAGCTGCCAGCGGCGGGAGATCTCCTGCAATATCTGCCATATACGGGGCAGCAGCGTCTCGAACAGCTGCTGCGGCCACACCTCCAGCGCCTCGGCCAGCACGGTGTGGTTGGTATAGGCCACGCAGTGGGTGGTGATGTTCCACGCCTCGTCCCAGCTCATACCGGCGTCGTCCACCAGAATACGCATCAGCTCCGGGATCACCAGCGTGGGGTGGGTGTCGTTGATCTGGATGACATTCTTCTCATGGAAGTTCTTGAGGGTACCGTACTGCTGGATGTGCTTGCGGGTGATGGACTGAATGGTGGCGGACACGAAGAAATACTGCTGCTTCAGCCGCAGGGACTTGCCCTCGTAGTGGTTGTCCTCCGGATAGAGCACCTGACTGATGGCGTCGGCCATGGCGCGCTCCTCGGCGGCGTGGAGGTACTGCCCCTCGCTGAACAGCTTCATGTCGATGGGCTTGGGGCTGCGTGCCTGCCACAGGCGCAGGGTGTTCACGTGGTCGGTGTCGTAGCCGGCGATCTCCATGTCGCAGGGGATGGCCAGCACGCGGGTGTAGTCCTCGTGCACCACCATCAGGTGCCCGTTGTCCCAGCGGGTGCGCACCTTGCCGCCGAAGTGCACCTCCTCGGCCTCCTGCAGCTTGGGCAGCAGCCACGCGTCGCCCAGCTGCATCCAGTCGTCCGGCAGCTCCACCTGCTGACCCTCCACGATCTTCTGCTTGAAGATGCCCAGCTCATAGCAGATGGAATAGCCCGCCGCCGGTATCTCCAGCGTGGTCATGCTGTCCAGATAGCAGGCGGCCAGACGGCCGAGGCCGCCGTTGCCCAGACCGGCATCCGGCTCCATGTCGAAAATGTCCGCCGCCCTGAAGCCCAGCTCGCCGATGGCGGCGGTCAGCTCGTCCAGCAGCTCCAGATTGAAGGCGTTCTTCATCAGGCTGCGCCCCATGAGGAACTCCAGCGACAGGTAGTGTACTTTCCGCTTCTCCTCGTGGGCCGTCTCCTCCCGGGTCTGCACGCCGCGCTCGGCCATGATGTCGCGCAGCACCATGGCGCAGGCCTTCATCATCTCGCCGTCGGTGGCCTGCTGCTCGGTGCAGCCGTAGTTCAGCCGCAGCTTCTGGACGATGGCGTTCTTCAGCGTTTCCTTGTTGTAGGTCATGTGTGGTGTATCCTCCTATGGTCAAAGGTTCTCATAAATATGGCGGTAGCTGTCCGCGCTGCGCGTCCAGCTGAAATCCTCGGTCATGCCCCGTTGCCGCACGGTATCAAAGCCCGCCCGGTCGCCCCGGTACAATCCGGTGGCCTGCCCGATGACGGACAGCATGGCGCCCGCGTCGTAGTCGCCGAACAGATAGCCGGTGCCGTCGCTCTGTCCCACCTGACAGGACTTCACCGTGTCCGCCAGACCGCCGGTGCTGCGCACGATGGGCACCGCGCCGTAGCGCATGGCGATCATTTGGCTCAGACCGCACGGCTCGCTGCGGGAGGGCATCAGGAACAGGTCGGCGGCGGCGTAGACGCGCCGGGACAGATCCTCGGCGTACAGGATCTGCGCCGACAGGCGGCCGGGGTACTGCCCCGCCTTCCAGCGGAAGAAGTCCTCATACTGCCTGTCGCCGGTGCCCAGCACCACGAACTGGCAGCCGGTGGCCATGATGCCGTCCATGGCCTGCTGTACAAGGTCAAGCCCCTTGTGCCCCACCAGCCGCGTCACCATGGCGATCAGCGGCGTGTCCGGCTCCTGATGCAGCCCCAGCGCCGTTTGCAGGGACGATTTGCACACGGCCTTGCCGCCCATGTCCTCCGGCGTATAGTGCGCCGGCAGCGCCGGGTCGGACGCCGGGTCGTAGCCCACGGTGTCGATGCCGTTGACCACGCCGTGCATTTTCCAGCCGATGGCGTCCACCACGCTCTCCAGCCCCTCGGCATAGGCCGGGTCATGGAGTTGGGCGGCGTAGGTGGGGCTGACGGTGGTGACGGCGTCCGCCATGAGCATGGCGCCCTTCATGAGATTCACGTCGCCGTCCATGCGCAGTGTACCGTCGTCATACCAGCCGCGATCCAGCCCGAACAGCTGATCCACGCTGTCCGCGCCGTAGCGCCCCTGGTACTCGATGTTGTGGATGGTGAACACCGTGCGGATGCCCCGCACCTCCGGCCAGCGGGTGGCCACATCCTTCAGATAGATGGGTACCAGCGCCGTCTGCCAGTCGTTGCAGTGGAGCACGTCGGGCATCCAGTCGAGGCTGGGCAGCAGGTCGATGACCGCGTGGCTGAAGAAGGCGAAGCGCTCGCCGTCGTCAAATTCGCCGTACAGCCGTCCCCGGCGGAAGTATTTCTCGTTGTCCACGAAATACCACGTCACGCCCTGCCGCTCCAGCGAGAACAGGCCGCAGTACTCGTGCCGCCAGCCCAGATCCACGTAGATATACCGGCGGAACGTCATCTGCCGCCGCCACTGCTCCCCGATCCTGTCGTACAGCGGCAGGATCACCGCCGCCTCCACGCCGGAGCGTGCCAGCGCCGGGGGCAGGCTGCCCGCCACGTCTGCCAGACCGCCGGTCTTGCAGAAGGGATACGCTTCACTGGTCACATACAGAACTCTCATGCCGCACCTCCCCTTCTCACACCGTGGCGCCCTTGGCGATCACGATGGGATAGCGCTCATGCCCCATCAGCGTCACATTTTCGCTGATGGTCACATACTTGTCCGTGATAACGCCCCGCAGCACCGCGCCCCTTTTCACCACCGTATCCTTGAACAGAATACAGTTTTCCACGCTGGCGCCCTTTTCAATGCGCACGTTGCGGAACAGCACGCAGTTTTTCACGCTGCCCTGGATGCCGCACCCGTCGGCCACCAGCGAATTCACGCAGCCGCCCTCCGGGTCGATGTAGCTGGAGGGCGAGTCGTTCTCCTTGCCATACACCGGGCGCTCCGGGCAGAACAGCCGTCCGCGCACGCCGGTGTCCAGCAGCTCCATGCTGCGGTCATAGTAGTTCTGCAATGTGCTGATGTGGGCGGCATAGCCGTCGTACACGTAGCCGTACAGCTTCAGGCGATTCCCCATCTCCTGCAATATGTTCCGCCGCAGGCTGTATCCGTTGCGGCTGATGCACTCCGTCACCAGCTGCACCAGCAGCTCCGTCCGCAGGACGAAGATATTCAGGCAGCGGTAGCCCGACGGGGTGTGGAGGCTGTAGGCCGTGTCGGTGATGCGCCCGCCGCCGTCCAGCCGGAAATAGGTGTCCTGCCCGTCGCCGCCTGCGGCGGTGCACACCGCCGTGATGTCCGCGCCGGTGGCAATATGCCGCGCCAGCACGTCCTCCAGCGGCATGTTGATGATCGTGTCGCTGTCTGACAGCACCACATAGTCCTGCCGGATGCTCTTGAGATAGTTCATCACGCTGTACAGCGCCTCCACCCGGCCGCGGAACTGCCCGTCGCCGTGGCTGCGCTCGTTATAGGCGAAGGCGGGCAGCAGCGTCAGTCCGCCGAAGTTGCGGCTGAGATCCCAGCTCTTTCCGCTGCCCAGATGATCCAGCAGCGACTGGCACTTGCCGTGCATGATCACGCCCACATCCGTGATACCGGCGTTGACCATGCTGGAGAGGATAAAGTCGATGATCCGGTAATCGCCGCCAAAGGGGACGGAGCCGTGTACCCGGTTTTCAATCAGCTCCCGCAGTCCGTTCTCCTTTTCGTAGGAGAAGATGATCCCGTGCAGTCCCTTCATCTCCGTACCTCCTTGCCGTCCTCACCCAGCATCATGTTCGGCTGGATGACCTGTCCGTCGCGTACCTGTGCATGGGGTCCCACCACGGCGATGCCCCAGTGGTCAAAGTCCACGCTGCCCGGCGCGCCGCCTACCACGGCGTTCTCTCCGATGCGGCAGCCCTCGCCGATGATGGCGTAGGATACCTTTGCGCCCTTTCCGATCACCGCGCCGGGCATCACCACGGAGTAGGACACCTCCGCGCCCTCGTCCACGCAGGTGCCGGTGCTCAGCACCGAGTTCTTCACCTCGCCCAGCACCGTGCAGCCCTTGGCGATGGCGCTGTTGCCCACGTCGCCCTGCGCCCCGATGTAGGTAGGCGGACAGGTGGGCGTGCGTCCGTAGATGCGCCACTTCTTGTCCAGCAGATTCAGCCCCGAGCCGGGGGACAGCATGTCCATGTTGGCGTCCCACAGGGAGTCCAGCGTGCCCACGTCCTTCCAGTAGCCCTCGAAGCGGTAGGCCGCCATTTTCTCGCCGTTTTTCAGCATGGTGGGGATGATGTTCTTGCCGAAGTCGTTGTCGCTGGCAGGGTCGGCCTCGTCCGCGATCAGATACTCCCGCAGCTTCTTCCATGTGAACACATAGATGCCCATGGACGCCAGATTGCTTTTCGGCTCCCTGGGCTTTTCGGCGAACTCCGTGATGTTGTCCTCACCGTCCACGGACATGATACCGAAGCGGCTGGCCTCCTCCCAGGGCACCTCCATCACGGAGATGGTGCAGTCCGCGCCCGTCTCCTTGTGGCGGCGCAGCATGTCGGAGTAGTCCATCTTGTAGATGTGGTCGCCGGAGAGGATCAGCACATACTCCGGGTCGTACAGATCCACGAAGCCGATGTTCTGATAGATGGCGTTGGCGGTGCCCTTGTACCACACGGCGCCGCCGGCGCTCTGGTAGGGCGGCAGGATATGTACGCCGCCGTTCATACGATCCAGCTCCCAGGGCTGGCCGCTGCCGATATAGGTGTTCAGCTCCAGCGGGCGGTACTGGGTCAGCACGCCCACCGTATCAATGCCGGAGTTGGTGCAGTTGGACAGGGGAAAGTCGATAATGCGGAACTTGCCGCCGAAGGGCACGGCGGGCTTTGCCATGCTGCCGGTGAGCACATACAGGCGGCTGCCCTGACCGCCGGCCAGCAGCATCGCCACACACTCTTTCTTCATCGTTGTGTACCTCCTGCTTCATCGTTGCGCCGCTTCTTTGCGTTCGTCCGCCGCAGCAGCACCGCGCCCAGCGGCGGCACCGTCAGCGACAGGGACTGCTCCCGCCCGTGGGAGGGTATATCGTCCACGTTGATCCTGCCGCCGGCGCTCAGACCGCAGCCGCTGCCGCCCCAGCAGGTATCGTCCGTGTTGAACAGCACCTCGTACCCCGCAGCCTTCGGCACGCCGAAGCGGTAGTTGTCCCAGGGCACCGGCGCGAAATTCACCGCGCAGATCATCTCGTGTCCCTTTCTGTCCCGCCGCAGGAACACCAGCACGTTGTTGTGGTTGTCGTCGGCCACCAGCCACTGGAAGCCCTCCCAGTCCCGGTCGTTTTCCCACAGGCAGCGGTTGCGCCTGTACAGCCGGTTCAGCTGGCGGATGCACTCGTGGGTGGCGCGGCAGGCGGAGTCGTCCAGCAGATACCAGTCCAGCTGGCCGCGGAAGTCCCACTCGTGCCACTGTCCCAGCTCGCTGCCCATGAACAGCAGCTTCTTTCCCGGATGGCACAGCATGTAGGTATAGAAGCCCCTTACACCGGCCAGCTGCCGCCAGTCGTCGCCGGGCATCTTGCCCCGCAGACTGCCCTTCATGTGCACCACCTCGTCATGGGACAGGGGCAGTACGTAGTTCTCGGAAAAGGCGTACAACATGGAGAACGTCACGTCCCGGTGGTGGAACTGGCGGAAGTAGGGATCCATCTTCAGATAGTGGCACAGGTCGTTCATCCAGCCCATGTTCCACTTGAGGTTGAAGCCCAGACCGCCCTGCTCCGGCGGGTATGTCACCAGCGGCCACGCGGTGGACTCCTCCGCCACCATCAGCGCCGCGGGGTCGGCGGCGAAGGCCGCCCGGTTCAGCTCCCGCAGGAACTCGATGGCCTCCAGATTTTCTCTGCCGCCGTCCTTGTTGGGACGCCACGCGCCGCCCTGCCGGTCATAGTCCAGATACAGCATGGACGCCACCGCGTCCACCCGCAGCCCGTCGATGTGGTACTCCCGCAGCCAGTACACGGCGGAGCTGAGAAGGAACTCCTTCACCTCCGGCTTGCCGAAGTCGAACACACGGGTGCCCCAGCCGGCGTGCTCCCATTTCAGCGGGTCGCCGTATTCATAGAGGCATGTCCCGTCGAACTCGATCAGCCCGTGGCTGTCCTTGCAGAAGTGGGCGGGCACCCAGTCCAGTATCACGCCCAGCCCCGCCCGGTGCAGCGCGTCCACCAGCGCCATGAAGTCGTGGGGCGTTCCGTAGCGGCTGGTGGGGGCGAAGTAGCCGGTGCACTGATAGCCCCAGCTGTCGTCCAGCGGGTACTCCGTCACCGGCAGCAGCTCCACGAAGTTGTAGCCCATGGACTTCACATACCCCGGCAGCTCCCGCGCCAGCTCCCGGTAGCTCAGGGACGTGCCGTCCTCGTGGCGCTTCCACGAGCCCAGATGCACCTCGTAGATCAGCAGCTCGCCGTCCACCGGCGGCTTTTCCAGCCGCTGCTGCCGCCATTTCTCATCCCGCCACGAAAAGCCCGCGATGTCGTATACCTTGCTGTCCGTCCCCGGCCGCGTGGCCGCGTGGAAGGCATAGGGGTCGGCCTTCCACACCACCCGTCCGTCCGCGCCGGTGACGACGTACTTATAGGCGTCGTACACCCTGGCGTTCTCCGCCGCCGCCTCCCATACGCCGCCGTCCAGCCGCGTCATGGGGCAGGGCGCCCAGCCGTTGAAGTCACCGGCCAGCGCCACGGCGCGGGCGTTGGGCGCCCACACCCGGAAGGTATAGCCCTCGCCGGTCGGGTGTGCGCCGAAGTAGGTATAGGCGTCATGCGCCGGATGCTGCATCATGCTCTCCGCTCCTTTTTCACTGTGTCAGTATAGCACTCCTGCCGCGCCGAGAGCGGCGAAACAGGTCGTTTTCGCTGTCCGGTATCGTTACCGAACATTGTACCTCTTTTTGCCCGTTCCGTCAACACGCAACCCCCGCCGTGTGTGAAAAACGCGAAAGGGAAACGCAGAGCACCTGCGTTTCCCTCCTCATTATGACTCCTTCTGCTGAACGGCGCTTCCCCCGTTCAGGCCGAAATCATCCGCTACGCTGGCGGTGTCGCGCCGCAGCATAGTCTCCATCACCCGTATATCACTGTCGATGTCCATGGCGTCCGTGCGGTACAGCTCATCCAGCTGGTGCTCGAAGCCCGCCACGATGCTGTCCATGGTCTTTTCGATCTTGGCCTTGGCCTGACTGAGATTCTCGCCGCTGACGCCGGCCTCCTCAAAGGCCGCGTAGTTCTCCAGCAGCTTCAGCGTGGTGGGCAGGTAGTAGCTCAGGAACGTACCGGCGGCCGCCCGCTTGTTCTCGTCCTCCTCGATGAGCCTGAAGATGCGTCCGGCCACCTGCTCCATGCGATCCATCTGCGCGCTGAGCCGCTCGTCGGCGATGCGGTCGTTAAGGTCGCGTATCTGCGCCAGGATCGCGGCGTAGCCCTCCGGCGCGGGCGCAGCCTGTGCGGGCTGCTCCTGCTCCGCCTTGGCGCGGTGGGCGGCGTCGAAATACGCCGTGGCCGCCTCCTGAGACTTGAACAGCATCCCGCTGCCCAGATCGATGTAGGCCTCGTCGCCCCACATGCCCTTTTCCAGCATCAGGTTGACATCCTTTTCCACCCGCTTCCGGGACACGTCGGCGGCTCTTGCCAGATAATCCAGCGGCACGGCGGCCTTCTGCCCCGCCGTGCGCAGATAGGTGGCAAACCGCCGCTGGCGGCGCTTCATGGCGCCGCTGCCCAGCAGCAGCGACACGCCGCCGGCCATCATGCCCATGGGGTAGAACACCTGCCGCAGCAGATCCATCCAGTCATGCCATTTGATGGCGTAGCGCAGTTCAAAGTAGTCCACCTGCTGCACCAGGAAAAACACGCCCAGAATACCCACCACCGCGCCGATGATCTTCATGGTTTTGGCGCCCTTGTCGGAGTAGTTCGGCGTCTCTGTGACCTTGCGGACGGTGTTCTTCGCCGCGGAGGCGCGCGCCTGCGCAGGCTTCGCCTCGGCGCTGCCCGCCGCCGTCCGCTGCCATGCCTCCCGCGCCTGCTGGCGCATTTTTCTGCCGCCGCCCTCGCTGAGCTTGCTCAGCAGCAGGATCAGACCCACCGGCCACGCCACGGCGAACATCACCGCGATGAGGATCCACGAGCCAAGGTCGTTGTTGTTCTTTTTCGGAGGCTGCGGCTGCGGGCCGCTGTTCCCGTCGTATTCGTAGCTCATTCTTCCGGCTCACCCTTCCCCTGCAGTTTCCGCTTGTTGCCCTTTTCGTCCACGATATAGGTGTTTTCCAGCACCGCGCGGGCGTTGCTCATCACCGCGTTCAGGTACTCCTGCCGCAGCACGGCGCGCTCCTCGATCTCTGCGTCCGTCAGCCCCTCGGCCTTGGCCTTCCGCGCCAGCTCGTTGATGCGGTCGATCCTGCTCTGTTCCATACGTTTCACCTCGTTTCTCAGATGTGCGTCTATATGCGTCTGATCATATCATGAATACCGCTGTATGACGATGGGGAGCCGCCCCTTCCGGGTAGGGCTTCCCACGCTGCCCAGCACGCAGCGTCCCCAGCCCCGGCAGGTGATGATATCCCCCGCCGCTACCGGCTTGTCCGGCTTCAGGCACACGGTGTGGTTCACCTGCACCGCGCCCCGCTGGATGGCCTCCGCCGCCTTGCCCCGGCTGACGCCGAAGCCTGCGGACGCCACGCCGTCCAGCCGCAGGGAGGCCACCGTGTCCCGCACCTCGGTAAATACCGGCGCCTGCGGCGCAAGGGCGGTGAGCGATGGCAGCGCCGCCACGGTCAGCCGTTCCCGTCCGGCGGAGTCCCAGCTCTGCACCAGATGCTCCGCCACGGACGGCTCCACGATCACCTGGCAGCCGCCCTCCGTCAACAGTATATCCCCTATCTTTCCTCTGGTCAATCCCAGAGCCATCAGACTTCCCAAAAAATCCCGGTGTGTCAGGCTGCTTCCGCTGCGGCACCGTGCCTCCACCGCCGTGATCTCCTGCTCGTCCGGCGCGTCCTTCCAGTCCGGCAGAAACACCAGCCGCCGCCGCTCCGCACCCTCATAGCCGCCGGAGAAGGCATAGCCCTCCCGCATGCCCAGCGCGTTCAGCAGCCGCTGCGCCGCCGCCTGCTCCTGGGGCGACAGGAAGTCCGTGGCCGCGGGGATGTTCCTCTGGCGGCACTGCTCCCGCTTGTCCCACACGCGGCTGAGCAGCAGCCGCTCCTCCGCGTCCTGCGCCGTCCTGTCCAGCAATTCCCGTCTGTCCATGGTCACTCTCCCAGATTCTGCGTGCGGTACAGCCGTGCGTACACGCCGTTTTTCGCCAGCAGCTCCGCGTGGCTGCCCTCCTCGGCGATCACGCCGTCCTGTATCACCAGAATGCGGCGCGCCGCCCGGATGGTGGACAGCCGGTGGGCGATGATCAGCGTCGTCCGCCCCTGCGCCAGCCGGTCAAAGGCGCCCTGTATCCGCGCCTCCGTCACGCTGTCCAGCGCCGAGGTGGCCTCGTCCAGTATCAGGATGGGCGGGGATTTCAGGAACACCCGGGCGATGGCCACCCGCTGCTTCTGCCCGCCGGACAGCAGCGCGCCCCGCTCGCCCACATAGGTGTCGAACCCGTCGGGCATGGCGCAGATGTCGTCATAGATCTCCGCCTGCCGCGCCGCCTGCTCCACCTCCGCGTCGGTGGCGTCGGGACGGCCGTAGCGGATGTTCTCCCGGATGGTGTCGGCAAACAGGAACACGTCCTGCTGCACGATGCCGATGGCGCGGCGCAGGGAGCGCTGTGTCAGGGAGCGCACGTCGTGCCCGTCCACGGACACGCTGCCGCTGTCCACGTCATAGAACCGGGGCAGCAGCTGGCACAGGGTGCTCTTGCCGCCGCCGGAGGGTCCCACCAGCGCCACCGTCTCCCCGGCGGGGATGTGCAGCGTCACGTCGTGGAGCACCTCGGCCTTTTCCCCGTAGGCGAAGGACACGTGCTCCACGTCCACGTCGCCCTTCACGCTCCGCAGCTCCACCGCGTCCGGCGCATCCTGAATGGACGGGTCGGTGCCCATCAGCTCGATGAACCGGTGCAGACCGGCAAAGCCGTTGGAGAACATCTCTGCGAAGTTGGCCAGCTTGCGGATGGGGCTGACGAAGGTGGTGACGTACAGAGAGAAGGTGATGAGATCCACATAGTCCATCTTCTCCTTCATAATGAGCCAGCCGCCCACGGCGATCACCGCCACCGGCAGTATGCCGGTGCAGAACTCCATCACCGCGTTGAAGCGCCCCATCTCCTTGTGGAAGCCGCGCTTGGCGGTCTTGAACACCTCGTTGGCCTCATCGAAGCGGCGCTGCTGCGCCTCCTCGTTGGCAAAGGCCTTGGTGGTGCGGACGCCGGACAGCCCCGACTCGATGGCGGCGTTGATGGTGCCGGTCTTCTGCTTGGCGGCGCGGGACGCGGCGCTCATCTGCCGCCGGCGGCGCAGCGCCACAGCCAGCAGCACCGGCAGCAGGAGCAGCAGCACCAGCGCCAGCTCCCAGCGCAGGCAGAACATTACCGCCAGTGCGCCCAGAATGGTCACGGCGGAGATGAACAGATCCTCCGGCCCGTGGTGCGCCAGCTCCGTCAGCTCGAACAGGTCGCTGGTCAACCGGCTCATCAGCTGGCCGGTGCGGTTGCGGTCGTAGAAATCGAAGCCCAGCTCCTGAATGTGGTGGTACAGGTCACGGCGGATGTCCGCCTCCACCCGGATGCCGAAGGTGTGACCCCAGTAGGCCACCACGAAATAAAGCCCCGACCGCAGCAGATAGGCGGCCACCACCACGGCCATAACGATGAAAAACGTCCGGAACTGCCGCTGGGGGAGCCACGAGTACATGGCGGCGCGGGACACCAGCGGGAACGCCAGGTCGATGCACGCGATCAGGAACGCGCAGGTCATATCCAGTGCAAACAGCCTCCGGTGGGGCTTGAAATAGGAGAGAAATATCCGCAGAGGGCTGCGGGTACGGTAGTCTTGGGTAGTCATAGCACGCCTCGCTTCGTAATTTTGAGCATATAGTATAGCACATTTCCGCTTCTTTCGCAACGGATGTGAAAACGAAAACCACCGCAGTTTTTTATCCTTTGCCGCCGGTCAGCCTTCGCGCCATAACGGAGCCGGCAGGGGAGGGGACAGCCTGTCGATAAACCTGCACGGTCACGCATATCGGAGGGAAGGATAGTGTGAAAGGGAACCGTCAGGGTTCCCTTTCGCGTTCAATCACCCGCCGCAGCGACCAAAATCGCAAAATAAAATGCAGTTTTTTATTTTGCGATTTTGCAGGCAGCTTGTCGAAAAAGTCCATCCGGACTTTTTCGACAAGCTGGGGAGAGGGCTGCCCTTCGACAAAAGCGGTTTCCTGAAAAGAAAATTTCCATCGAGGTAAAACGCCGCTTTACGCATCCTTTATAACAGATGGATAAAGAAAAAGCGGCGCAGCGCCACCGGCACGTTAAGGAACGTGTGCCCCCATTTACACCGTCTTTTTTTCACGGTAAGATACAACCACGCCCGCCGGGTGCGGCGGGAAAAATCTGTGAAGGAGAGAAAACAATGGAAGAAAGAAAAGGCTTTGGAACCAATTTTGGTTTCCTGATGGCCGCGGTCGGCTCGGCGGTCGGCCTGGGCAACATCTGGGGCTTCCCCAATAAAATGGGCGCCTCCGGCGGCTTTACGTTCCTCATTATTTACCTCATTCTGGCGGTCTGCTGCGGCTTCATCGTTATGGTGGGCGAGCTGGCCATCGGACGCAAGACGGGCAAGGGTGCTGTGGCGGCGTACCATGCCATCTCCAAGAAGTTCAAATGGATGGGCTGGATGGGCATTCTGTCCGCGTTCCTGATTCTGTTCTTCTATTGCGCGCTGGGCGGCTACTGCATCAAGTACACCGTTGTCAACATCGGTGATCTGTTCAACGCCTCCTTCGGCTCCGGCGCAGCCGCTGAGCTGGCCGCGGCCAACGACACCTCCGTGGGCGCTGAGGTGTTCGGAGCCTTCCTCGGCAACCCCACCGAGGCCATCATCTACGGCCTGATCTTCGTGGCGCTGACCATGCTCATCGTTCTCGGCGGTGTGGGCGGCGGTATCGAGAAGGTCTGCTCCGTGGGTATGCCCGCGCTGTTTGTGGCGCTGCTGATATGCATCATCCGCGCCTGCACCCTGCCCGGCGCTGTGAACGGCCTGAAGTACATGTTCGTGCCCGGCTGGGCGGTCGCCAACGGCGTTATTGAGGAGGCGCCCGACTTCCTGACGGTGCTGGCCACCGCCGGCGGCCAGATGTTCTTCTCCCTGTCTCTGGGTATGGGCGCCATGATCACCTACGGCTCCTATCTGCAGAAGAAGGAGAACATCCAGAAAAACGCGCTGTTGATCGTGGTTATGGATACGCTGGTGGCTCTGATGGCCGGCCTGTGCGTCCTGCCCGGCCGCTTCGCTCTGGATCCCAACGGCGCTCTGGGCGGCCCCAAGCTGCTGTTCATCACCATGCAGAACGTGTTCGACCGCATGGATGCCGTGGGTCCCATCTTCGGTATTATCTTCTATCTGCTGGTGGTCTTTGCCGCCATCTCCTCCTCCATCTCCCTGCTGGAGGTCATCGTGGCGCACTTCGTGGACAAGGCGCGTGACGAGGGCAAGGGCGACAAGCGTAAGGCCTACACCCTTATCGCCGCGGCCTGCGTGGGCCTGGGCTGCATTCTGGTCTGCGCCGATGCGCTGGGCACCACCGGCTTCGCACCGGGCAATCTCCTGGGCATGACAGGTGATCTGCCCACATGGGCGGCCGACTGGCTGGACTTCTTCGACATGCTGTCCGAGGGCATCATGATGCCGCTGGGCGCAATGCTGATGTCCCTGATGATCGGCTGGGAGATCGGCCCCGAGGTGATCAAGGGAGAGGTGGAGCAGTCCGGCCACGCCATGGGCAGCTACAGCTTCTTCAAGATCTGCGTGAAGTTCATCACCCCGCTGTGCATGATCCTGATCCTGTACGGCCAGATCAAGGAGTTCTTCTTCTAAACGGTACTTAACGGAAAATTAACGATATCCGTATAAAGACGCCGGTGCGTGAGCACCGGCGTCTTTTTTGCGCAAAGCCGCGTGTTTTCAAGGCTTGCAGCCAATTATTTCCGTGTGATGCCCCCGGTTCTATTGTAAAAACGACGAAAAGTGAGTTCACAATTTGTTAAAAAAGTGGAACATGGTGTTAAGAACTTGACAATTTCTTAGCGCAAGGGTATGATACAACAGTCAGCGGGAGCAGGTGCGCCTGCTTGCGCCGGCGGATGGCATCATGCCACCAATTTGTGAGGAGGTAAATCACACACATGGAAAAGAAAAGCACAAAGATAGCGTATTTCGTTGCGCTGGGTGTCTTTATCGTGCTGCTGGTCGTACTGGGCATCAGCTATAAGGACGCTCCCATCCTGATCGAGGGTGCCACCACCCCGTTCGCAGGTACCTTCTGGTCCCTGCTGCCCCCCATCGTGGCCATCGTTCTGGCTCTGATCAGTAAGGAAGTCTATTCCTCTCTGTTCCTGGGCTGCCTCGTTGGTGCTCTGCTGGTCAGCAACTACGCTCCCTGGGAGACGCTGGTGCAGCTGGTGGAGGGCGACAACGGTATCGTCACCACCGTTTCTGACTCCGGCAACATCGCCATCATCGTGTTCCTGGTCATCCTGGGCATCATGGTGGATCTGATGAACAAGACCGGCGGCTCCGAGGCCTTCGGCCGCTGGGCGAAGAAGTCCGTCAAGACCCGCGGCGGCGCGCAGCTGATGACCATGCTGCTGGGCGTGCTGATCTTCATCGACGACTACTTCAACTGCCTGACCGTGGGCGCCGTCATGCGTCCCGTCACCGAGTCCCACAAGATCTCCCGCGCGAAGCTGGCCTACGTCATCGACTCCACGGCCGCTCCCGTCTGCATGATCGCTCCCGTGTCCTCCTGGGCTGCCGCCGTGTCCGGCTACGTCAACTC
>ERZ827423.1728-NODE-1728-length-20080-cov-6.510112_pt1 | contig 20080 bp, 24 predicted proteins | sample MGYA00519775_ERZ827423 | MGnify/ENA primary metagenome ERZ827423 (study PRJEB31778, sample SAMEA3449296) | human gut metagenome | biome: human gut; feature: human-associated habitat; material: faeces | place: United Kingdom | collected 2010/2012 ...
CGTTTGAAAGCAAAGATGGCGGATATACAGTTACGGTAATGAAAAAGGACAATACCACCATTGATGTCATATTTCCTGTCCGAGTTTCAAAGAAGAAGATTGAGGATATGTGTTTTGTCGGCCAGCTTGTTACATACCTCGGGAAAACATACATAAATGGCCCTGTAGTATGGTGGGAAACGGATGCCTTCGACTTATGGGACAGCTTTGTTTTCTGGAATGACATATATGAATATGAGAAAGAAGATTCAAAACATAAGTCCTTCATCACAAAGTTCGGAAAAAGATACACCCTTTATCAAGACCTTTATGGTGAATTCGAGAAGGACATCAACGGCTTCTATACTGACGAACCGAACATTCTTGACTTTCTGAATTGGCTCGTTCCTGAACATTCCCTTAGCTCAAAATAATAGGCTTTACAAATATACGGAATCATGTAATATTGTGAATGTAGGTGTATTCAATTCTTTGTAAAAATAAAAACGATATAATTAGCACAAAATAATATGAACAAAGACACAAAAATTGCAGTAGCTGGAACTGGTTATGTAGGTCTAAGTATAGCGACCCTTCTCAGCCAGCATCATCACGTAACGGCAGTAGATGTAATTCCTGAAAAAGTAAACCTGATAAACCAACGTAAGTCACCGATTCAAGATGATTATATTGAAAAATACCTGGCAGAAAAGGACTTGAGTCTTACGGCAACACTTGACGGCGCGAAGGCATACGCCGACGCCGATTTCGTTGTCATTGCAGCACCGACCAATTACGATCCGGTGAAAAACTACTTTGACACGAGCCACGTTGAAGAGGTTATCGAGTTGGTGAAGAGCGTAAATCCCAATGCAATAATGGTAATCAAGAGCACCATTCCTGTCGGCTACACGGAAATGATAAGAAAGAAGATGAACACCGACAATATCATTTTCTCACCTGAGTTCCTCCGTGAAAGCAAGGCTCTGTATGATAACCTTTACCCAAGCCGAATAATAGTTGGCCGTCCTGAAGGTGATGAACGTTTGGATAAGGCAGCCCATGAGTTTGCGGCATTGTTACAGGAAGGGGCAATAAAGGAAAACATAGATACTTTATTTATGGGAACAACGGAGGCTGAAGCGGTTAAACTTTTTGCCAACACCTATCTCGCCTTACGTGTTTCCTATTTTAACGAGCTTGACACCTACGCCGAAATGAAGGGACTTGACACACAGGCGATAATCAATGGTGTTTGCCTTGACCCTCGTATTGGCACGCACTACAACAACCCGAGCTTTGGTTATGGCGGCTATTGCTTGCCTAAAGATACGAAACAGCTCCTTGCCAATTACGCAGATGTTCCAGAAAACTTAATACAGGCAATAGTGGAAAGTAACCGTACCCGTAAGGATTTCATTGCCGACCGTGTTCTTCACAAAGCTGGTTACTATGACTATTACAACCGTGGTGACTTCAACCCGTCGGAGGAAAAGAAATGTGTCATCGGGGTTTACCGTCTGACAATGAAATCAAACTCGGACAATTTCCGCCAGTCTTCAATTCAAGGCGTAATGAAACGTATCAAGGCAAAAGGAGCAGAAGTAATCATCTATGAACCCACACTTGAAAATGACAGCACATTTTTCGGCAGCAAGGTGGTGAACAATCTCGAAACATTCAAGCAACAAAGTCATGCTATCATTGCCAACAGATATGATAGTTGCTTAGATGATGTGAAAGAGAAAGTGTATACACGGGATATTTTTAGAAGAGACTAAAAGAATAATATATTATGTGTAATGATTATGGAGTAAAAAATGCAACAGGTTTCACTGTAAACCAGATTGCAGAATTAATGGAAGAAGTTTACAAGTCAAATTTTAAGTATGGTGAAACAAAAAATGATTATTATTGTGGAATTACACAAGAAGACGTGTCTGATAATCTTACAAGGCATCGTATAACCCATTATCTTGTTGCCTATCAATGTGATAATGCAGAAATAGCCGTCGAGGTCGAAACAATATTAGGACAAAAGGGGTTTAATATTGGTGATGCTGATGGAGGAAATGGTGGAAATGACCAATCTGTTGTAGTTTATATGTACAAAATTACTGAAGATACGGTACAGTGATTAAACTTTCTTATAAGAAACCTCTGCAAAAGTCCGTTTTTCACCAAATAAACTCTTGATACACAGCAGTTATTTTGAGTTTTGCAGAGGTTTATTTATCAATAAGCGCAAACAAGTTAAAAGCAAATTCACTTCTTTTAATTAGGCACATCACTTGAAAAAAGAATATATGTCAAATTTGTAAGCTGTACAAAATGAAGCAGTTGAATTTACATAAAACTATGAAAATTTGTAATTTCTTTGTTTTGCAAGATCTATCAACTTATAGAAAAGCGTTAATGGGTATTGCTATTTTGTGGGTTGTATTGTATCATTTCGGCTTTCATACACCAATAATAAGTCATATAACAAGATTTGGATATGCTGGAGTTGACATTTTTATGTTTTTGTCTGGATTCGGTTTATTCTATTCAATGAATCACGATAGCAATCTACGGCATTATTATAAGAAAAGATTTATACGAATATTTCCTACATATTTTATAATTGGCGCTTTTTTGAGTCTGTTTTGCTTTCATGACACTTTTAGTCGCTATCTATGGAGATGTTCCACGTTAGGATTTTGGACAAATGGAGTTTACTACGAATGGTTTATACCTTCCATTCTTTTATTGTATGCATTATTTCCTTTAGCTTTTAAATTGATTAGTTATAAAAAGTGGATTTATTGGCTAACAATAATATTGTTCATCTTAATCGCAGGTTATAGCGTTTTCGATCCTTCATTTATTGATAATTGGCATTTTTTATTATTATATAGAATTCCAATTTTTTTATATGGATGCATGATAGCATATCAAATAAAGCACAATGTGCCTTCAAAAGAATATAATATTCTCACAATTATAGGCTTGTTCATTTTTATTGTTTTTTTCTTAAATCCAGAATTAAGGACAAGGTATTTCGCATTTACCTTTTTAACGCCACTGTTATTAATTATTATGTGTTTTGTATTAAAAAATATAACTATAATTAATAAATTGGGGGGGGTAATTGGAGCTGCAAGTTTGGAAATATATTTAATTCACCTAATATTCTTGTTTTATCCACCATTAAAGGCATTGAACATAAGGGAAGAATATTTTGATTTGTCAACATCGGTTTTAGCACTCGTATCAGTGGTATTGGGTGTAATAACTCACAAGTTGTTATCTAAATGTATTCACGTATAAGAAAGATCTTTTCAGGCAATCCTCGTTCTGTAACGGTCAAGAAAAATATTCTTGGTTCATTATTTATAAAGGGATGTAGCATCCTGATATCCCTGTTGCTTGTTCCAATGACACTTGGGTATGTATCTTCTGAAATATATGGGATATGGCTTACTTTGTCTTCTATAATGATATGGCTTAACTTTTTTGACATTGGATTTACGTTAGGTTTAAAAAACAAGCTGACTGAAGCAATAGCCTTAAAAAATTGGGAACGTGGAAAAACACTTGTTTCTACTACATACTTTATGATGATAGTGATTTTTGTCCCGTTATGTATAATACTGGAACTTATCATACCTCATATTAATTGGGCGTTTTTTTTGAATGTAAATTCTCAATATAACTATGAAATAGTGAAAACATTGTACATTTTGGCAGGCTGTTTTTGTTTACAGATGATAGTCAATGTACTTACAGCTGTAGTTGCAGCTTTCCAAAAAGTAGCCTTATCATCATTGTTCCCTGTTATCGGCAATGCTCTCTCCCTCATAGTAATTTATGTACTAACAAAGTGTTGTCCTCCATCATTGGAATCTTTGGCTTATGCAATATCGGTCGCGCCAATAATAGTCGTATTAGTTGCAAGTGTTGTTTTATATAATGGAAAATTCAAGTGTATATCACCAAACTTTAAATCAATAAATAAAAGTTATATAAAAGATTTGTTTTCGCTTGGAGCCAAATTCTTTATTATTCAGTTACAAGTTGTAGTTCTTTACCAGTCAACAAACATCTTGATATCTAATGTTTCAAGTCCTGAAGACGTCACAGCTTATAACATTGCTTACAAATATTTAAGCATAGCAATGATGGTTTATACAATTATTTTAAGTCCATTGTGGCCGGCGATAACTGATGCTTATACAAAAAAAGATTTTCAATGGATGAATATGATATACTCAAAAATGAAGAAAGTATATTATTTGTCCCTATTAATTGTCATAATTATGATTGCATTATCTTCATTCATTTATCATTTATGGATTGGACAAAAGGCTGAAATTCCATTTATGATGACATTGATTGTTGGTTTGTACATAATAATAAGCACTTGGGATTCTTTACAAGTTCAGTTGATAAATGGTATTGGAACATTAAAATTGCAAACATATATAACATTGATAGGGCTCGTATTCCATATTCCAATGTCTTTATTTCTAGGACGTTATTTAGGGGCTTATGGTGTAGTTGCTTCCATGATAATAATAACCAGTGCTTATGCTATTGTTTTTACTATACAAATAAATAAGATTTTACATTTAAAAGCTAAAGGTATATGGAAAGAATAAATAAATTTTTAAAATGTATTAACAATCGGGGGGGGTGAAAATTCTTCTCTTAACGAACATCGTTACATTGTTAATCCTGCTTTGGCTATTAAAGACAGGTGGATATATACATAAGTTAAAAGTTGAAATTGGATTGATAGATGCTCCTTTCGCTCCAGATTATTGGGCGGTTAAAGGTTGGGAGAACACTATAAAACAATTGAACATACAGCATGATATCGCTTTCTTTGGTAACTCAATCACTTATTACGGCAATTTTCAAGCGGCTTATCCTGACAAAAAAGTCATAAACTTGGGTTATCCTGGTGACAACCTTGACGGTATGCTAAAGAGGGTTGAGACATTGAAGGCAGTGTCTCCTGATAAGATATTTTTAATGGGTGGCATAAATGGATTAAAAAACATGGATTTTCAAACGTTCAAACAAAAATACGGTATACTTGTGGATTCGGTACAAACTGAATTACCACATTCTCAAATTTATCTACAAAGTATACTTCCAATAAGTAAAATGAAGGAAAAAGATTATGGAAGCAATGTGAAGATAGTAGAATGCAATAAAATAATTCAAAAAATAGCAAAGGAAAAACGATGCGTTTATGTGGATTTATATAGCCTCTATGTGAAAGATGGAGAAATGCCTGAATCATTGACTGAAGATGGCATACATTTGCGTACAGAAGCATATGACAGATGGTATAATTCAGAACGACAGATAGTTGAGAAATGATTAGTTTAAAACATATAATAGATTATTTTATTCTCAAACATAAGTGGTCCGGAAGGTTAGAGTTTGATTTTCATGCAAGAATAGCCCCATCGTCACAATTTGAGGGAGCAAATAAAATTATAGGAAATACTTCTTTTAGTGGTAGAATGGGTTATGGTTCTTATATTGGTACTGGTAGCTCTTTTAGAGGCGAAATAGGTAGATTTACTTCTATCGCAAGCAAATGTAATATTGTTGTTGGTCGCCATCCTTATACATATCCATTTGCTACAACAAGTCCCATGTTTTTTTCAAAGCTAAAGCAAAATGGAAAGACTTTTACTAGCGAACAGTTATATAAAGAATTTAAATATGCTAAATATGGATGTTTCGTTGTAATAGGTTCTGATTGTTGGATTGGTTACGATGTTAAAATAATAGAAGGCGTTACTATAGGTGACGGAGCTATGGTATTGGCTGGAGCTGTGGTAACAAAAGATGTTCCACCATATGCAATTGTTGGTGGAATTCCTGCGAGAATTAAAGGCTATAGATATGATGAAAATACAATAAACTTTTTATTGAAGATAAAATGGTGGAATAATGATATTAAGTGGTTCTATACCCATTGGAAATTGATGACAAATATAGATTGTTTAAAACGGCATTATGAGAATTTAAGTTAATTCTCACTGTTGTAAAATTTTAAATTTACATCGATTTTTATGAAATCTAAATTAGAGAAAATACTATCCATCCCCAAAAGTCTTTATGTGAGTTATAAATATTGTAAGAATATCCCATTTTGGAAAATGCCAATTATTATTCGGTGGAATTGCATAACAAGTGGTTCAGGATTAATAATTGTTAATGGGGGGGGTAGATTGGAAATAGGTTTTGGCAATATTGGAATATATGACAAACGTTTTTCACGAAGTATATTGGAACTGTCAGGAAAAATAATAATCAATGGTAAAGTATCATTCGGTCATGGTGCAAGAATCTCTGTTGCGAATGGGGCAATATTAAATTTGGAAGATGGATTTTGTAATACTGCCGAGGCTCGAATTATTTGTCAAGACCATATTTCAATTGGTAAAAACGTAGTTCTTGGCTGGGAAACACTTATTATGGATACCGATTTTCATAGTGTTATAAATCTTGCCAATGGGACAATTCTTGAATATCATAAACCTATATATATTGGAGACAATGTTTGGGCAGGACAAAAATCAACGATACTAAAAGGAGTCCATATTTCCAAAGGAAGTATTATTGGTTCATGTTCTGTAGTAACAAAATCCTTTGATAAAGAGAATATTTTGATTGCAGGTAATCCAGCTTCAATAAAAAAACTTGATGTCACAAAATACAGGAATAAATTTTAAGTGATATAAGAAATGATAGGAATTGTCCTGCTGCTTTTGGCTTTGTATTTATACTTTAAGCCTAAATATCGGTACATCTCATATGTGCTATACATTGGTTTCATGATTGGCTATGGTGGTGGTTATGGAATTTTAACGGACTCGGTAATAGGTGTCAAAAATAAGGATCTTGCAATAATATATACATTTGTTATATCCGTACACTTGTTGTCAAATAAATTATATAATTTCCCAAAAGCAAATTTTATACCATGGTATAAGGTATTCTTGTTGTTCCTATTGTGTAGCGTATTATTTTCCTTTGTACATTATGGATTTTCATTTATACAAATACTGCAAGGAGGACGGGATTTTTTGTTGATATTCTCATTACCTATACTTATAAGAATCAAAGAACATGAATTAAGTCGTATTATGCCATCTCTTATCCTGATTACGACAATAACATCTGTTTTATACATATTGCAGATTATCGTTGGTCGTCCGCTTATGCCTTATGACGGTGAACCAGGATTTGATGCAACTGTCGGTTTAGTACGATTATATAACAGCCCTCCTTTATTAGACTTATTCTTAGCCTTAACATTTGTAACACCCCATTATTTCGGAAAACGTGTTAAAATACTTAGAGTGTTATATTTTATAACATTAATTTGCACATTAGGTCGCACGAGCATTTTTTCATCAATAATGGTTATTGTGCTAAGTATGTTGTTTTTGGGCAAAGCATCTAAAATGTTAAAGACAATAGCTATAGTAGGTATATTATTTATCCCTTTTATTGGAATAATTTCAGACAGGTTTGAAAAAGGGGGTACAAGCGAGGATTTTTCTTCAATTTCAAGTGGCAATTTTATTAATTATGACAGAAGCGAGGATGGAGGAACAATGACTTATCGTATAGCATGGGTTTACGAAAGATTTGACTATTTGTTAGACAGACCTTTAGGTGAAAAGATTTTTGGACTTGGGCTTATTTCTGAAAGTCAAGATATTGTATATAAGATGTATCGGTTTACTGTAGGAAACATTGTATCAGATAGAGGTGTACCAACCCAATTAACAACACCTGACATCGCTTACGGTAACATTTTGTCACGATTAGGTTTTGTTGGAGGATTTATCTATTTATGTTTATTTGTGAATATAGCCTTATTCCTTTATAAAAACAGATGGCAAAACGCTTTGGTTGTTGTAAGTGCAGCACAAATGATAATGCTTTTTGTTGTTTCAATGTCTGGCAGTGCATTATCAGAACCGCGTAACTTAGTTACATATTTTATGGCAATGGCTACAATCTTTCAGCAGTACTCTAAATCATCATTTAGTCAAGAAAAGGACAAATACTTGTTTCGCAATTTATAATATTCATATTATTTTATGAAAGTAATACACATTGAATCTGGATTGGGCAATCAAATGCTCTCTTATTGTGAGTATTTGGCAATGAAAAAAATGAACCCCAACGACAAGGTTTATATCGAGACTATAATATATGACATCCCTGAATGCAATAACATAATATGTCAATGGAATGGTTTTGAACTTGAGCGCATATTTGGGATAAATGCTCCGAACATACGTGAATATTTCACTGATGAGCAATGGCAACAAATAATGTCAGATATTCGTTCAAGTGAGTTTTGGCTTCGGAATTGGAATTATCCGGTTCACTTTTCTGCTGCATTCAATAGGGTTGGTTTGAACATAATAAATATACGAGGCGATTTTGAGAAAGGGGGGCTCCATGTAGGCTATGATCGCAACCGTAAACTTATATGGAAAGATAAATTTAGGGATAAAGATTGGTGGATTGCACTTCGCTATGCTAAAGGAATGGTACAAGACAGGATATTAAGCCACAAAGTAGACTATAAGCCTAAATTATTTGTCAAATCCGATGAAAATCTTTTCACAGGCCAACAGCTTGATTTCAAAAGGGTCAATAGTGGGATTGAAGATATTGACAGTGAAATAAGGCAAGTATTTCAATTTCCATCACTAACAGACGACAAAAGTATTAATGCCGTAAAAAACATACAAGAATGTAATTCAGTAGCAATACATGCCCGACGAGGCGATATGCTTAAAACGAATTACCACCTTTATCGTTTTGGATATTTCCGTAGAGCTGTGTCATATATACGTAAAAAAGTTGAAAAACCGGTCTTTTTCATATTTTGCGATCCAGATAGTGTAGAGTGGGCAAAACAAAACGAAAATATATTTGGACTGAATTTTAAGCATGATGAAGTACATTTCATAGACTGGAACAAGGGAGAAAACAGCTTTCGTGATATGCAAATTATGGCACAATGCAAGCACCAGATTATTACCAATAGCTCTTTCGGCTGGTGGGGTGCATGGCTCAACAGTAATCCCGACAAAATCACGATATCGCCAAGTTTTTTAATTAATACGACAAAGACTTTATAAAAATGAAAGATAGCGGCATAATAGCTGACAGCAAGTTAAACACTGTTAATTTAGGGGGGGGTAAAAAGCTAAAGTACAGCATAATAACCCCAGTTTACAATAGAGAAGATTGCATTGGAAGATGTCTAAAAAGTGTTGCCGACAATCTTAAATGGTGCAATGCTTTTGAACATATTGTTGTAGACGATGGCTCAATAGACAACACACCACAAATAGTTGAACAATTTGCAAGCAAACATACACATATAAAATTCATCAAATTCGAGCACAACAGAGGCACAAACGCAGCTCGCAATGCAGCCATAGCTATGGCTACAGGTGAATTTTGCATAATACTTGACAGCGATGACAGATTTGTTCCAAATGCCTTAAAAATCATAGAAGACGTTGTAAACAATAATAATTTCATCCACTACCTCTTTACTTCTGATGACTTAAAGCCATCACACGATGCCAACTATTTGCTTAAAAACCATTACCAACGAGTAGTAAGTTTTGTCGATTTCCTTTCAGGGTGTCTTAATGTCGGTTTTATACATGTAATAAAGACAACAACGATGAAGGCGCATCCTTTTGATGAGCAATTAAGAATTCATGAAGGCGTTTTTTTCCTGACATTCTTTAAGGAAGCGCAGAATTTATTATACACAAAAGAAATTGTAACTATACGCGAGCGTGGCAGAAACGACAGCGTTACTTATGGCAGTATACGTACTTCAAAAGAAATAATTTTGCGTAAAATAATAGTCGATGAACTAAACCTCAAATTGTTTTTAAACGATTACATCACTTACGGCTTACTTCATGAGTTAAATAAGATCTATTTAGAACTCGTCGACAACAATCTTTTACTTTCGCGTTATAAAGATTCCAAACGTTATATGTCTGCCTTAGCAAAATGCAATGGCAAAAATCCTTTATTTCAACACGTTGTTTATTGCTTGAGATTAGGGTTTGTGTATCATATCCTTTTAAGAATATATTTATTCATCAAATATAACATTTTAAAAAAACGATTACGATGAACTTATGATACCTAAAAAGATTCATTATTGCTGGTTTGGAGGAAAACCTATTCCTAAAGAGCAAAAAAACTATATTGAAGGCTGGAAAAAGTTGATGCCCGACTATGAATTTAAGTGTTGGACAGAAAAAGATATTGACATAAATGCCATTACTTTCACTAAAGAAGCATACGAGGCCGGCAAATTGGCTTTTGTCGCCGACTATACAAGGGTTTACGCTTTGGTACATGAAGGAGGCATATATATGGACACTGACGTAAAGTTATTGTCTACTTTAGAACCTTACAGAAAACGGCACAGGGTGTTTTCTTCTTACGAGTTTAATACTTCGCGAAAGGAAATGGATTTGTATCGTTCTCTATTGGATGAAAACTGGCAACGGAAGAATAAGCATATATTGAAAGTACCAGGCAACGGAATACTTTCAGCCCTAATTGGAGCAGAACCCAATCATCCATTTATGGTAGATTTGCTGAATTATTACAACTCAATTCATTTTGATTATGCCATTAAAAATAGACTAACAATTCCAACAACCCTTGCCTTAATGGCAGAAAAATATGGCTTTAAATACCATAATGAAGAACAAGAACTTGCTGAAGGTATCCATATTTATGATTCATCCGTATTCTCTGATTATTATAATGCTACAGAACAGTCAATTGCAATCCATTATTGTGAAGGCAGTTGGGTGAAGAAAAGTATGAAAAGTCGAATTAAGTCAAGGTTATACAGAATTACATGGTTGAGAAAACTTGTCAACACTTTATGGAAAAAATAAGCCCCAACATATCATTTACTTTAAATCATGATCTTTGCACTGGCTGTGGAATATGTGAAGGAGCGTGTCCCTCTAATGCGATAACCACAATAGTTAGGAAAGGGCGTTTCATTCCACAAATTGATACTAGCTTGTGCAAAAATGATAAAGGTTGCCACAGGTGTTCTGATGTGTGTCCTGGCAAAGGAGTGGATTTGACACGAATTGCCTGTGAACAATTTTCAGATGAAGGCACAAAGACCGATAAAATGGTTGGCCGATACTTGAAATGTTTTACTGGACATAGCAATAACGAGGACATACGTTTCCATTGTGCTTCAGGTGGCATGGTAAGCCAGTTTCTTATTTTTTTGCTTGACAAAAAATATATTGACGGTGCGGTTGTAACAGCTTTTGACCCTCAAAATAAACTTTTAGTAAAATCTTATATAGCAACAACAGCGGATGAAATACTAGCGGCCAAAAGCCGTAAATATGCACCTGTTTCACTTCATAATGCAGTTAAAGATATCAAGACCGCGAAAGGCAACAGATATGTAATTGTTGGATTGCCATGCCATATTGAGGGCTTTCGTAAGTTGGAAGCGATTGATAGGAAATTTCGTGAAAAGATTATCGGATATTTTGCTATATATTGTTCATCAGGAAGGACATTCTATCTTACTGATTACGTTCTTAAAGAACGCCATATAAACAAGAAAGATTTGACATATTTCGCATATCGTGACGATGGCTGTCTTGGCTCACTTGTAGCAAAGACAAAAGAAGGCAAGTTTTATAAAGAAAGATTCCAAAGCTATTATCATCCATTAAGAAGTTTTTTCATTCCCCGTAGATGTTTGTTCTGTATTGACCATTATGGTGAATTGGGTGACATTTGCTTCGGTGACATTCATATTGAGCCATATATAAATGATAAAATCGGTATTAATTCACTTGTAGTGCGAAAAAAGCAGTGGCTTGATTTATTGTTGGAGGCTAAGAAAGAAAGCTGTATAACGTTGGATGAAATAAATGTTGATATGCTTAACTCATCTCAGAAAATGGCTTACAAGAAGAAAGGCCGCAATGGTGAGTTTATTAATTTGAACAGGAAAATAGGACGTGTCGTGCCGCATTACGATGTTGACTACCTAAAAAATCCGACATTCAAAACATCAATTGATTATCTCCAAAATAGATTGCAACAATTTATCGGAACACATAAATCGCTTTGGTGGTTAATCTCATTGCTAAAAAAAGACACAAGTAAACTTAAATAAAGATTAGTCAATGAAAAAAATAGGTTGTGTCATAGCCTACAAAAAAAATCACACTAATTATGGAACATCACTTGTAGGTTATGCACTTTTGAAGGAAATAGAACAACTTGGATATGACGTTGAAGTTATCAATTATATCAAGAGGTTATCTTTTGCCGATAAAATACGTTATGTTGTAAATGCAGTACGCTGTGGAGAGTTTAAAAGATTAATACTTCCGTCAAAAGATGAAAAATTAAAGAAGACGAATTTAACATATTCCAAGAATATACAAAAACGGATAGAGGCTGTTGAAAGATACAAATCCAAGAAGCTATATCCTAAGTTTCATAATTATATCGGATTTGATGAATTACAATATGGCTCAAAAAATTATGACGTAGTTATTGTAGGGTCAGACCAAGTATGGTCGCCGTTAAGCCTTCCAAACAAGTTCTTCAACTTATTGTTCGTTGACAATAATGTGAGGAAAGTTGCATACGCCAGCAGTTTTGGGGTTAGCGAAATTCCATCATTCCAAAGAAAAGCTACAGGAAGATATTTAGACAGGTTTTACAAGATAAGTGTCAGGGAGGATAAAGGCAAAGAAATTGTTAAGAGCCTTTCACATAAAAAAGCGGTAGTTGCGGCAGACCCAACGTTGCTCCTTGATTCAAATGAATGGTTGGAAGAAATAAAAAGTTCAGCAGTTGACGAGAAAGCTCCGTACATATTCTGCTATTTTTTAGGAACGAATCCAGAAGCCCGCAAAGCTGCAAATGAATTAAGACATAGGACTGGTTATAAAATAATAACCCTCAGACACATGGACGAATATGTGGAAGCCGATGAAACATTCGGTGATGAAGCCCCTTACGATGTTGACCCGAATGATTTTGTTAAATACATAAGTAATGCAGAGTATGTATGTACGGACTCGTTCCATTGTTCAGCCTTTAGCATACAATTCCATCGTAAATTCATGACGTTTTATCGCTTTGCAGTGAACAGCAAAACGGGACGTAACAGCCGTATAGACTCTTTGTTTAACACATTAGGTATTAGTCGTAGCCACATATTCAACGGTGATATTACAAAAATAGACGAGCCTATTAATTGGGACGCCATTGATGATAACTTAGCAAAACTAAGGGGAGAAAGCATTAAGTTCCTTAAGAATTCATTGAGTTAATCCTTATATCATGAAAAAGATATTAATCCCAGACTCCATAAGCCAACACGTGCTTATGGCAGGTAACTATTACAGGCACCATCATCCAGGAGGAATTTCTGCCGTCGTTCAATATTGGAGCAAGTATATTGAAGGGTTGCAATATTATCCTACATGGAAATTGGGAAATGTAATGGTTCGGGCTTGGTGGTTTGGTTATTCGTATTTCAGGATAGCATTAAGGTTGCTTTACGATAAAAGAATAAAGATTGTCCACCTTCATTTTGCCGCGGATGGTTCATTTTGGCGAAAGGAAAAGTTGTTGAAATTGAGCAAGCATTTTGGGAAAAAAGTAATAATGCATTGCCATTCGAGCCGTTTCAAAGATTTTTATAATGAATCGTCGGAAGAGAAGAAAGAATGGATAATCAACACGTTACGACAAGCAGATGTCTTAATTGTATTGTCCGAATCTTGGAAGCAGTGGTTTAAGTCCATTGGCATTGATGAAGAAAAGATGACGGTTCTCCATAACATTACCGATTATCCAACCCTTCGACCTGAAATGAAAAACAAGGATGGGAAGGTGCATTTCCTTTTCTTGGGCGAAATTGGTAAGAGAAAAGGTGTATTTGACATATTGCGAGGACTGGCAAAAGATCACGACCGTTTTGTTGGGAAAATAGAACTTCGCATAGGCGGTAACAGGAATGAACAACAGCTTTTAGATACAATACAAAAATATGGACTTGATGATATTGTCAAGTTTGAAGGCTGGGTTGGCGGCGATAAAAAAATCAACTTACTTAATTGGGCGAATGTATTCATATTGCCCTCTTTCAATGAAGGCCTGCCCATATCCATTTTAGAGGCCATGAGCTATGGTTTGCCCATTGTTTCAACGCCGGTAGGTGGTATTCCTGAAGTAGTAAGGGATAATGGAATCTTAGTCACCCCTGGTAATGATGACGAAATATGTTCAGCAATGAAAAAATATGTGGACAATCATGACTTACTTATGAAAGAAGGAAAAATGAGTCTGAAAATTGTTGATACGTATTTGCCCGAGTACGTTATGATGCAATTAAAAAACGTGTATGAAAATTTATTGAAACAATAAAAGCGATGAGTAATAAAAAAATTAAAGTTTGCTTTATTTCATCCTCTGGAGGACATCTTGAACAAATAAAACAATTAAAGGATGTTGCTGAAAAATATGAGCACTATTATGTCCTGCCTAAAAATTCGAGTACAGTAAAGTTCAAAGAAAAAAAATATTTAGTTGGTGATTTTTATCGTAAACGTAGACTCGAATTTCCTTTCAGGTTTGTCCTTACGGCTATACAGCAACTTATTATTTTCCTAAAAGAACGTCCAGATGTTGTAATAACGACTGGAGCGGGGGTTGTTTATCCGACCTGCATATTTGCCCATTTAATGAGGAAGAAACTGATTTACATCGAAAGTTTTGCCCGTATGAAAACCTTAAACGTTACTGGAGAAAAACTATATCCGTATGCGAACCTGTTCGTTGTTCAATGGAAAGAATTATTGAATATTGCACCTAAAGCTGTTTATGGAGGATGGATATATTAGTAAGTGTGGGAGCCTCGGAGTATGGGCTTGACAGGCTTCTTAAAATAATTGATGAACTTTGTGATGAGCATGTGTTGGATGGAAACAATATAATTGCACAATTAGGTTCTGCCCAATACAAGCCGAGGAATTACAAATATTTTAAACTAATCGGTAGAGATGAGTATGAAAAGTATATGGATAATGCGGATTTAATAATATCCCATGCAGGTACAGGCTGCGTTATCCCACCCCTGAAATTAGGGAAAAAAGTTATTGTATTTCCAAGACGTGAAAAATATGGGGAACACCTTGATGATCACCAACTGGAATTGGCCAATATATTTACTGATGCAGGTTATACATTATGTGCCAATGACAAAGAAGAACTGAAAAAATGCCTTAATGAACTGAACAGCTTTCAACCTAAAGCATTCAAATCTAATACGAAAAACATGAACAAACTGATTATTGACTTTATTGAGAAACAGTTCGATTAATGTTTTTATATATTTTTTATGCCATACATACTAATAATTCATAACAATTTGTTCTAAATGTAATTAAACATACAAATATGCGTATTCTTCATATTTCAAAATATTATTATCCTTATATTGGTGGTGTAGAAAACATCTGTAAATATTTGGTGGAAGGAATGCCGCAATACGAAACGGCTGTAGTATGTTTCAATGAAGGGAACAAAGATGTTGTTGAAGATGTCAATGGTATAAAGGTCTACCGTGTTGGAACTTGGATAAATATCGCAAGACAGGCATTGTCCTTATCGTATTTCATTATGCTAAAGCGGGCAATAAATGTATTCAGGCCAGATATAATCCATTTCCATTGGGCAAATCCGTTCCCTGTTGCGGTATTGCTTACGATGATGCCTAAGAAAGCAAAACTCGTCATTCACTGGCACATGGATATTATCAAGCAGAAAAAGGTTTATCCGTTGATTAAACCAATTGAAACAGCCCTGTTAAAGCGTGCCGATTTGGTTGTTGTTACTAGTCCGCAATACCGTGATGCATCCCTGCCGTTACAACCATTCAAGAACAAAGTGAAATATTACCGAACGCAATTGATGAAGACAATTTCATATTACGTAATGGTGACTTGGATAAGATAAACGCATTGAAGCAGAAGTACGCCAATAAGCCCATCGTATTTTTTGTTGGAAGGCATATACAATACAAAGGTTTGCCACATTTGCTTAAAGCCGAACAATTTGTAAAATCCGATTGCGTTTTTATTATTGCAGGTAATGGCCCTTTGACTCAAGAGCTAAAAGCAAGTTGCCATTCTTCCAGAGTTTATTTTGTGGGGCGTTTGTCGGATGAAGAATTAAAGATACACCATTATGCAGCTTCTGTTTTTGCTTTCCCCTCAATAACAAAAAATGAGGCTTTCGGTGTAGCGTTAGCAGAAGCCATGTATTGTGGTACTCCGGCTGTAACGTTTACAATCCCGGGAAGCGGTGTCAACTGGGTTTCCCTGAATGGTGAAACCGGTATAGAAGTCCCTAATTGCGATGATGTAGATTTCGCTCAAGCTATTGACAAGCTACTCACTGATAAAGATTTAAGTAAAAAGTATGCTGAAAATGGAATAAAGAGAGTCAAAGAAAACTTTACCATTCCAGTTATGACGACTACTATGGAAAAATATTATAAAGAATTAATGGTGCCAAAAGAATAAGATTGATCATTCTATGTCCATAACAAAGGGCAATGTCTTAACTTTCTGTTCATCTTCATCATCAACAAAAACCTTGATACAACAATCTTCGACAAGTTGTATTTGTTTAATACCATTAACGGTTACATTTCTTATCTGTAATTCGTTTTTTATTCCGAGAGCATTGAGTTGTTGTGCCGTTTTCAATTCACAACCCAATCGTACAGTCACCCTTTTCCATGATTTTTTATTGAACATCTATGGCTAATTTACATATGGTCAAGATAATAAAACGAATTTTCAGCTTCCGTAATTGGACATAAGCCATTAGCATTGAACATGGACTCAAAATTAAGGTCTTCATCAATCTGGGGCCAATGTATGCCGGAATAAGACAGCTGATAATCCTCCCTCTGTTCCCTTGTGGCTTTTGCAAGCTTAGACCATTGGGAAAAAGCATAATTAGCCGTAAGTCCTATTTCTGTCATTGCATATACATGAGTGTCGTCAACCCATACGTTTGTTATTCTATGTTTTGACATATCGGTGCTACATTTTTAAGAATTCTTTTGCCACAATTTTTACTATCACTCTGGTATTTCACGGTTAAACACTCTTGATTTACGTAGGTTTTCGGCTATATCCTCAGGAGAACCGTCACCACCCCAGTCCGTATGGAAGCTGTCAAAAACATCTAAGTCCTTAGTTTTATCGATGTTCATGGCTTCGTTCAATTTGCGTTCATATTCATCCCTCTCAGGAGTTCCCACCTTACCGATAAGTTTAATCCTTCACTTCATTCAAAGAGTAAAGTTTCATGTTCCCAACCTGTTTCATATTTCAATACTTTCCAACCTTTCATGAACATGGATGTCTTTTCTTATTGACAGCATATTAGATTTCATTTGGATGTTTATCAACTATTCGGCGGATATATCAAAGTTTCATTTATCGCCATAATGTCCTTTAAGAGAGATTACGATTACAGTGACAACTTCTTCCTCTATTTTATAGATAATCCTTGAACCTTTATCTATGCGTCTGCTCCAAAATCCGTTCAAGTTGCCCCTTAATTGTTCTACTTGTCCTGTTCCCGTTTTTGGATGCAGCTGTAGTTCCTCAAAAAGGGTAGCTATCTTTTGGAGCGTTTTCTTCTGGCCCGATTTACCCCATTCTTTCAGATGCCTTTCTGCTTCGGGAGTCAACACAAGCTTGTAAGTCATACTCCTAAAGTTTTCTTGATTTCGCCAATGGTATAGACTCTCCCTTCTCCGGACTTCATTTCGGATATGCCTTGATTGACGGACTTCATGTTTTCGGGATCGTCAAACCAAGAGTCTCCAGTTGGTGAAGGATTTTCCCTTACTTCTACAGAAATACTGTTCGCCTTGGATATGAGTACCTGTTCAATGTATGCTTTCAGGCTCTTTCCTTGTGCCACCGCCATAACAGACAGTTTTTGTATCGTGTCTATAGGGAGGTCTATGTTCTTTCTCTTTATCGTTGCTTCCATATTTTCAATGTTTTATCCTGCCACAAAGATAATGAATATATTTTATATACGATATACATATTCGATTTTTTAACTTAATTCACGTCAGATAAGTAGCGGCAATGGTAATTTTGACTTGCACAATGGATTTCATTGACCAAGCATATAATTTTACATCGAAAACAAAAAGCCACCAATCACCTTCTAAAATACCACCTTTTACCTCTTCATTTGCCACCTCTTATATTCTGTTTTACCGTCTTTTGCTTTTACGATATTTATCTATTGATTATCAAGCGCTTATGTTATCCTCGCCATTACCCAACTGAACATATAAAAACAAAACAACAAAAATATTCCCTCCTTGCCACACTTTTTATCAGTACGGTTTGGAGGGGTTCTTGGTTTTCAGGGAGATTGGTTCGCTGTTTTATTGAATCGGATTTTTATGTCCGCCTTAATTTCTCATAGCGTTCCATCGGTTCCAGTTGTAATTCATTCCGTTATTCCTTCGTTGGTATATCTCGTTCCTTTTGCTCCCGAAGTTATCACGGTTTGAGTTGTAGTTGTTTATTGCCATCGCCTCAATATCCTTCTTGTCAATCCCATGCCTTCCGAACGTGGCTTTGAGATAATTTACGGCATCATCGAACAACACGCCATAAAGACACAACCACTTGGCCCTTGAAAGTATTGACTGGTGCCTGTTTCCGTCCTTGTATGAATCAGGATAGATTTTTCTCCAAAGTTTATCGGCATAGTTCATCAGCTGCTTGTCCTTCCATTGTGCCTGGAAAAATTTGTTCTGTCTTATCTCTTCCTCGGTATGTTTGAACTCCTTGCTTGAACATCCTTTTGAGCTGTAATCCCTTGGCGGTATATTGGGGTATTGAGGGTCGTAAACAAAACGGAAGGGTGCCAAATTCTTTCTATCAGGATTAAGCCAAACATCAGGGGCATAACTCAGGAAACAGGTACGGCTAAGGTTTCCGCATTTCATGTCAAATTGTTCTGTATTGGGATATAACTTGAACCTGACCTGCATGAATAAGTTGTAATGGTATTCGGGATTTGTGTTGTCATGGAGCATAGCAACCTTAACTCCCTTATTGCTTGGAGAAAACCATACAGCGTAGATATGAAGTCGGTCGGCATATTGAACCAGTTTTTGCTTGAATTCATTTGCAGCTTCATGACTGGGGAATTTATCGAAGTCAAGAACCATGATGTTAGAGTATTCCCGGAGGTTGTCAATATTGTCATTCCTGTAAGTGAAAACACCTGAAGGGGCAATCATGGGGAGTTTCCTTTTCTCCTCAATGTACGCTTCCTTGGTTGTCTGCATCCTTACTATGTCAGTCTGTTGCTTTAGATAATCCTTCCCAACTATGTTCAAAAGTACCTCATCAAGTTTCAGGTATATAGTGCTTGTTGCATCTTTGGCGTTATAATAAACGCTGACCGTATCATTTATGTTCTTACCCATAATTATTTCGTCTTATTTTTTGTCCATTATAAGAGAATCATGGCCTTATATTTATTCTTTTTCGGCTCTCATCTCTTTTTTAATTCATTTTCCTTGGTTTTATTTTTGTTGTATTCTTGATAGATTATTATTTTATTTTTCATTGCCGTTAAAACCGAGGGATAAATTCAGCAACATATTTTTTACTTTGCTATCAAGGTGGTCTGTTGTTCATTTGTTTCATCATTTTGTTCTTTATTTTTGTTGGGTTATCTTTTGTTGAATTATTTTTTACTTGACACATCCTATACAATGAACAAGGATAAAGGACATACACCACAATTACTTTTTTGTTTTTGATTGATTTTATTTAGCCTTTCATTGATTGTTGTATCGTTTATCATTGTTTTTTCTTGATACTGTTTTTCGATGAAGATGCTAAGACTGTGTAATGTGTTGTTATTCTTTTCAAAATTTTATTCCTTGTTTTTGTTG
>ERZ827423.1738-NODE-1738-length-20022-cov-4.571092_pt1 | contig 20022 bp, 14 predicted proteins | sample MGYA00519775_ERZ827423 | MGnify/ENA primary metagenome ERZ827423 (study PRJEB31778, sample SAMEA3449296) | human gut metagenome | biome: human gut; feature: human-associated habitat; material: faeces | place: United Kingdom | collected 2010/2012 ...
TGTTTCTGCCGGTTAATTCATTGTTTTATGAAATCCGTTATCAGCACTCGTACCATAAAAGTATTCCTCACTCATTTTGAGTGAGGAATACTTTTATGTTTGTAGAGAAAGTTTGCATCTACAACTCTGGGTTATGAGACCGACGAGCGTGGCTCGTTGGGAAACGCCCCCGAGCGCCGCCGGCGGCGGATACAGCGAGGAGGGCGTTTGCGCAGCGGTCGAAAAAATCGAGCGGGCGAATAGCGCGAAGATTTTTTCGGGCACCGCAAGAGGCGCGAAGCGATAACCCGGAGGTCGGAGGTTCAAATCCTCCCTCCGCAACCAGAAGCCCCCACTCGAAAGAGTGGGGGCCTTTTTTGTTGTATTCAAGCGGGTTTGCGGGCATTACCCCTGCCGCATAAGCTCCAGCATTTCCTACTCCTCCGGATTTGTTGTTGAAGTTCGCTATTGGCTTAAACTGCCTATTTTCGATAGTTGTTGTGAATGTCAATGAATCGGTTGATCAACACTGCGGTTATCAATACTTTTGGGGTTGCCCTTTCCCCTTGAAATATAAAGACAAGGGAATCATTCTGTATGTTCTGTTCTAGTACCCGTATTTTTCAAGAATCATGGACACCCCCAACTGGTAGGCAGCAACCATAGCCGTAAAAGTGTAATTTCTCGGATCGTTAAGTTTCCAATAAGGCTCATGCATTGCCATCCATCTTTTGAAAATCACCTGATAAAATGCATGCTCTTTTTTATTATCGGACAGCCCCAACTGGACAAGAAATGGCTTGCACGTATCTGCAGGACCTTCTTTGATAATTTTCTCAACATATTCTGTTGTCAGAGCGGAAAAATTTGAATGCCATTTTTCTGCAAATACAATTCCAGATTGGATGGAAAGTGCCATGATAACATAGTAAAGCATTTGAGGATTGTCACGAAATTCCATCTGGAAAAAGGGATCTTTCAAATATACCGATACTGTTTTCTCTCCAATTGGTATCAACTCCGGGATAAAAATCAGCCCATGGTTGGCCTGACCTTCTGCCATTGCAGCCTTGTGAAAGTCCGTAACACAGTTATTATAGAACCGATTTATTGGCGCGGCAGATGTCGGTGAAGGAGTTGTTGCTGCTGGTTCCTGCTTCTTCTTGAATCCATCAAATAATCCCATAACTAACCTCCTGTGCTAAATATAAATCTACCATTTTCCCGTTAATTTATGGTCACACTCTTTCATCCCTCCATCCTATTTCTTATTGTTCGGAAACACATTAAGCACATCAGAATATAGTTGTCCGCATACTCAAAATAGCTTCCAGAATCTTTAACGGGAGATCACTCCATGCGCAGAGGAGAGTCCAACCCCGTCTCACTAAAATACAAAAGGGCTGCCTATGAATTTAACCTTGTAGTTGCCGCATAAGCTCGAGCACTTCCTGCTCCTCTGGGATACTATTGATGCCGCCGTGGTGGCGGGTGGAGAGGCTGGCGGCGCAGCAGGCGAAGCGGGTGATGGCGGACATGTCCTCTGCCGACAGCGCCTCCGGGGCTTTATCGAGCTTCAACATTTGGCTCATAGCACTGCCGCCGAAGATATCCCCGGCTCCTGTGGTATCCACCACATGGATGCCGGTGGGGCAGGCGGTCGTGCCGCTGCCGCTGCGGTTGGCAAAATAGCATCCCCGGGGGCCCATGGTGACGTAAACAAGGTGGACGCCGTACTCCTGCAGCAGCTTTTGCGCCGCTGCCGCCGGGGTGGTGTGCCACAGGAAATCCACTTCTTCATCGCTGATTTTGACGATATCCGCCTGATGCAGCCCCCACTCCATCTGCGTTGCTGCCGCGGCGTCGTCCGGCCAAAGCGGTTTGCGCAGGTTGGGGTCAAAGCTGATGAGCTTGCCCTGCGCTTTGGCGTAAGCCACCGCCTTTTTGGTTGCAGTTCGCGCGGGCTCATCGGTCAGACTTAACGTGCCAAAATGGAACACCCGGCAGGCGTCGATCAGGCTGTAATCCACCTCGTGCTCGGTCAGGCAGGTATCGGCGCCGGGCTTGCGGGCAAAGCTGAATTCCCGGTTTCCATCGGCATCCAGCGTGACGAACGCCATGGTGGTAAAGGCAGCGGCGTCTTTTATGATGCCGCGGGTCTCAATGCCGCAATCGGCGGCGGTTTGAATGAGCAGGCGGCCAAAGCGGTCGTCCCCGACCTTCCCGATCATTGCGGTGGAGCAGCCGTATTTTTGCAATGCGGCGAGGAAATTGCAGGGCGCGCCGCCCGGCTGGGCCTTTAGCGTGGGGTATCCGGCGGCGTCGGCAGCCACCGGTGCAAAGTCAATGAGCATTTCGCCCAGGGCAACAATGGTGGGCATGAGAAAACCCCTTTCTATTTTGCACAGTAGTGCTATGCAAATGATTGCGCTTCACTAGAACGGCCTCGATGTCTTTTCCGTCCCGTGCTATTTCTTTGCAATGATTTTACCTGCTTTGCAGGGATCTGCGGCGGCATCTGCGGTGCGTTGCTCGATAAAAAGAATGACACTGTCCTCCGTTTTGCCGTTATTATTTTGCACAGCCACACAGTCACCGACCTTTAGCGGTTCATCGTTGGCGAGATAGTCTTTGTTTTGCCCGGATTGCAGCAGTGATACCTGGCACATGACTACTGTTTTCTTTGCGATGGACCGGCTTTCCTTTTCCTGTGCCGATGGGGCCACTTTGCCGGACGAAGGCTTTGATACAGGTTCATTATCCCTCTGCTTTGCTGCACAGAGGGTATGATTATACTCCGTCCGAGTTTCATATTCGGCAGGGTCGATGCCGTAATCAGAGCCGTCCTCACAATTGAGGCGCCATGCGTAGCGGGTATACTTTGCAGAATAGGCCGGTCCATCATCGGAATCAAAAGCGCCCATGGCACCAAGCATTCCGCCAAGCTTCAACACATTATCGGTCGTATTTAGCTTGCCAAGCCCCATTGCAGCACCGGCGACTGCATAAGGATCGACTTTCCGGCTACGATTTCTCCCTCGCTTTTCACGGCGTGTAGCAGCAATGTAGTCCAGTGTTGCCGCTGCTGCAAGATCGAGCAAAGAGTCAAGCGGTTCAAAGCGGCCGCCCTTGCTGCTTTTTCTGTGTCTTGCCATGGGAACGCCCCCTTTACTGACTTATTCCGCACCGAGCGCCTTAAATACAGCGTCCTCCGGGCTTTGGTAGAAAATGAGGTTAAAGCAACCGATCAGCTCCGGCGGAACCGTGCCGAGATCTGCTGCGGAGGTGATGGGCAGCAAAACCTTTTTGGCACCGCTATCCAAACAAACCTGCAAGGTATTGGCAAGTTCATCGACCTTCAGCATTGTTCCTGCAATGCTGATATCCCCGAGAACGGCGAGGCTGCTTGTTGTTGGCTTTGCCAAGGCAATGGAGCACAGCGCGATCAGGGTTGGCAGCGCCAGCTTCTCGGTCATACCGATGCCCTGCAGATCCTGATAGTTGATAATATAATCCTTTGATGTGGTACTGATGGCGCCGCTGATCCGACCGGCATTCGCTTTAAGATAATTGAAAGCAGTATTGATTGCTTCCTTGCTCTTGGAATCGGAACCGACGCCGGTCTTTTCCAGCTTTCCACTGCCGGGAAGCATTTGGGATTCCAGACGATAAACGCCGATCATGCCGGATTTTCCCCGGGATATGGTGTAGACCTGACCGGGGTTCCCGATGCCCTCCGGGATCAGCTTGCCTCCACCCTGCTCCGGTACGGAAACATAATGCTCCTCAAAGGTTTCATTATCGATATAGGAGAAGTTGACATCGTAGAATTCCATGCCACCCAGCTTTTTAAGCTGTTCCTTGACGCGGCGGCGCATCTCCAGCGAAAGCTTGAGAATCTCCTCCAGCTGCTCCTTGGTATATTCTCCATCAGGATAAAGCAGCTTGATAAAACCGCCGACCATTTTACGGACAGCAATGGTATCCCGCTGGTTGAGATTTTTGCCAAGGCGGAAATACTTATCCAAAGCATCACCGTACTGCTCCTTTCGCAGCTCCCGCACAAATTCGGCGAGATAATCGGTAATAAAGCCATAGTCATCGGTAAAGTAATCGGGACGGAATTTAGGGATTTCCCAGCCGGGGATGTAGCAGTGCATCCGATCAAGAAATGCCGTATCGGTGCCCATTTCCGGCGGGAACGGGTCAAACAGGCTGGAGGTTTTAAGCAGTACATCAACGCTTTGATTGATGTTGCCGACGAAAACCATTGAGGCCGAGGCTGCTTTTTCCTCCTTGCCGCGAGCAAAGGAGCCGGACGCCATGTAGTCCTTCATGATCTGAATGCCGTCCTTATCCTTAAAGGAAATGCCGGCAACCTCATCAAATGCTACACAGTCCCACAAGCCGACAAGTCCAACGGTCTTTCTGGCCATGTTGTAGAACAGATTGGCGACGGTGGTTTGTCCGCCCGAAACAAGGATGCTGTTGGGGGAGATCTCCTTGTATAGGTGGGATTTTCCGGTACTGCGGGGCCCCAACTCGCAAAGGTTAAAGTTATTTTCCACCAGCGGCAGCATACGGGCAAGCAGCAGCCATTTTTCCCTCTCGGTCAGCTTATCCGGCTCCATTCCGATGGAACGAAGCATGACCGTCATCCACTCTTCCTGGGTGAAGGCCTTGCGCCCCTCCTTCAGCTCTGTGATATCAACATGAGGCATTTGAATGGGGGTTAGCTTACGAATATGGATGGGAGAAACCATTTTTTCTTCCTCATTGTACTCATATTCCAGCTGCACAATGCACCAGATACCACCGCAGAGCAGACGGTCATATTTCGAGGGATAGTCCTCCGAAATGGGGACGTCTTTAATGCCGAGATTGGAAAACTCGGCTTCGTAGCAATCCCACCTAATATTCAGGTTGACCGTGATCTTATCAATGACGGTAAAGCTGCCGCGCTGCCGCAGCATAGAGAGGATCTTTTGCGATTCATCGGGACGCACGTAGTTTTCGGCAAGGATCTTCTTAACGTTTTCGACGCCGCTTGCTACGATCTCCGGGTCATCGGCGCTGCAATACTGCCCTAATAGGAACTCCAGCACATAGACGGGGACATTGGCGCCTTCCTTGATCTTCTTGGTCAGATCCTTGCGAACAATGCGCCCATCAAACACCCTGCGCAGCTTTTGGTCGATCAGGGCGTTTTTATCGTCGGTTATGCTGCTCAACATCTGTTCATCCATTTTTGTCACCTCACAGATCAAACCCAAAATCATCGGCAAAGGCGATGTCGATGTGGAACTCAAGTTCTTCACGGTCAATGTCATTGGCGATCACCAAGTGGTAGACCTTATTCTTACCATAGGTTCCTGCTTTCAGGTTAAAGCGGACGCGGAATACCCGGTCAGCTGCATTCTCGCTGGATTTATCTGCGATTACCGTTTGCCGGTCACTGACCGGTGCGCCCGTATCGTCCGCCATATAGATAGAATAGGTGCATGGCTGGATCTTATCACCTACCGGCTGGCGCTGATGGAACTCCAAGGAGAAGATCAAATTGGAGACCTTTCGACTTTCACTCAATAGCTTCAGCTCGGCATTCTTGACCTCAACATAATTCTTGTAGGATGCGCGGATATTCTTGAAGGCAATTACCGGCACCGCTAATTCTTGCAGGCTGATACCACCGTGGACATAATTCTCTCCGCCACCCTGAACCTTCATGCGGATAGTATCCTGCGGAGCAAAGCCCTTGATAGAAGCCCCGTCCAGTTTATGCGCCAGGCAGATCGGCAAAAGATGCTCTGCTTCCGTATCCGACGCAGTAAGCACATAACGCCGTCCCAGCTCCAACACCTCCCCGGAGAACGCCTTTCGATCCAGCTTGTCACTTTCGACGAGCGGCCGGTAGGAGTATAAGAATCCGTGATCGGCAGTAATGAATATATTTGTTCCGCTTAAATCGCCGATAATAATGCGAAGAATGCTGATGATTTCCTGAATGGCGGTTTCGCACGCATCAAATACCTTCGTTTCGGTAGATGCTTTATCCCCGGTAGCATCGATCCAATTATGGTAGATGTAGATAACGTCCTTGCCGACCGTCAGCTCGCGGCGCTCCTCTTTTTTCATTGCAAAAAGGTCCTTGGACTGTATAGCGACACTACTTGGGTCAGCAGCAGTCAAAATAGCATTGCGCTCTGCGGTGGAACGGGTCGGGCATCCATCCACCAGAACATTCATCCCCTCATCAACGGATAAAATCCTGCCGGGCAGCAGCGCCGCCATACCGAATTTGGTGACGGTGGGGAAAATCGCCTGCATGGATTCCAGCTCGGCTGTCCCTTTCGTGCCATGCAGAATGCGTTCGGTTAGTTCGGCAGCGACCTCATATCGCAGGGCATCCGAAATGATAACAAACGCACGGGTATTTTTCCCGGCTGCAGGTGCAACATATTTTTTATAGAAATTCCGCTGCTTTTCGATTTCCGAAACATAGCCCAAAACAGCCAAGTCATCAGCGGCGGCATTGGTCCAGCAGGTGGTCAGCTCCCGCAGGAACCAGTTTTGATACAACGCCTCTACGAAGTCCAGCGAACGCTTTAGGTGATCCTCTAAAATGTCGTTGGGCTTTTTCAGCGAATTGCCAAAGGCAAGATGGAACCGCCGGTAGTAGCTATCCATACGGTAAAGCTCGCTAGTGTACAGCTCCCATATCTTTTGGGGTTCGACGATATGAAACCCACTGCTGTGTTCCTGATAGAACAGCTGCATTTTACCGGTGAAAAACAGACAGTCAAAATAATCCGAGAAGCGGGCATACCAACCGGCCGTCCGGCGGTTGGCGCATACCTTCATAATCAGCTCGGTTCTGACCACATGCTCGGCAATCTCGCTGTAAAGCTGCTTCAATATGCTTTCATTGATGCAGGGGAAAACATCTCCGGCAAGCAGCGCCTCCGGCTCCAGCTTTTCAAAGCGGGCAGGGAGCCGCAGCTCCTGCTCTATGGTACGGCAGATCTCATAAAGACTGTCGTTATTCTCCTGAGAGCGCCATTCGTGGACGATCCCGTAGCAGTAGGCTTTGTTCGTTTCGGAGATAAACCGTTCCAAGCCCCGGAAAACCGAGGCATTCATGGTTTGTGAAAGCGCAGTAAGCAATATGTGCGCAGCGAAGTCCGACAGAGGCTTTTCCTCCTCCTCGATGTACCCGGTAAGGCGGCGCACCAGCTCCCAGAAGGCGCCGATACTGCCGAATCGATGAATACTCTGCAGGATGGGGTTGGTTTCCTTTTCCAGCCCGGCGGAAAGCACTGCGATGATAATATCCTGCGGCGTGCCACCCTCCACCCCAGCCAAGACAGTCATCACATCAATGTGCAGCTGCCCCGGCGACTGGTACTCGTGCCCGATGCGGCGCAGCTTTAGGCGGCGCTCCTTGCTTTCCAGGAAGCGAGCATACAGCTTTACTGCCCGGCGCATGGCGGTGGAAGGCGCAATGTTCAGCTCCTCCATTTGCAGGGAAATAAAATCCGCCTGGAAGATCTCGCTGTAATATTCGATATCCTGCAGCCAGTCCTCCTGCTCATCGGCGTAGGCAAGGGGGCAGTAGATGAGGAAATCGCTTTGCAGATCATCGTGGAGCAGCAGCTTTTTTACGGCAAAGTTATTGGTGCCGGTAAGGCGGATGACGCGCACCCCCGGCAGCCCCAGCTCGTCCACATCTTTTTCAAATTCCCGGTCGGGATCCTGCCAGAACACGATGCGGCGGCGGTAAAACTCCGGCAGCGGGGCGGCAAAGCGTTCCTTCAGGCTAAATTGTATTTTTTCGTTAGGCATTTTCTACAGTCCCCCTGAGCTTTTGTGCAATGTAAGACTATGATTCAATGAAATTCAATACTTAATAACATATTCAGTAACGATAGAGGAGAGTTTTGCTTCCCTGACGGCTTCGGCATGGTATCCAAATTCTTTCATTGCTGCAATAATTTCATCTTTAATTTTCTTCGCAGCTGCTTCATCCAAGACATGATTGAAAGTAATCTCCCTATTGACCTCATCCAAGTACAGCACATTTCCGTTTGGCACATATGTGCTCAAGTCGGGGATTTTCCCATACTTCAAAGCGATTCCCCGCAGTTTTTCTTTAAGTTCGTTTTTCATAAATGCTATCTCCTTTTTAAATTTAAATCAATGGATTCCGCTTGAAATCCCATGAGGTTTCAAAGGAATCCCAATCATCACGAGAACAATTTATATTGCATTTTGCCAATTTTTGAATAGATGCACTTTTATTGTCATCGTAAATAACCGGAATCTTGTTAATATATCCAGACTCGAAACCTATTGTTGGACTAATAATAGCCAAAATATCTGCAACAATATTTGTATTCAAAAGTCCTGTCAGATAATCTAATAATTCAGTATTATCTGAAATCACTGACTGCCCGCTATTACTTATAATCGCTCCTTGATAATACCGCCTGAAGCTGGTCTTTTTTGATGACACAACCGTCCATGTAATACCTTCATGAAAATAATATTGCTCATTTGAAATTTTCCAGCCCAAGTTATCACCAAGCTGCGGATAAACTCTTCTTGTATTATCTTTTATTTCTTTTCCATCATTTTCCCAATTAACAATGTATTCATTATTGCCGTACCAACGCCTAAATTCTCCACCTTTGTTATAAGGAATCCATTTTGCATGAACCCGTAACGCTTCTTCTGCATTGGCACATGAACAATACATTTTGTTTCGTTCAATTTCATGCCAGAAACGTAAGAAACGGTCATTATCTCCAGTTCTCATTCCAATGCCAGCAAACGCAATATCTCTGATAGTTTTTCCAGCAAATAGAGCTGTAAAATTCTCACTCACCCAATACGCCACCGGTGAACCGGGGATTTTGGAGAAGTTGGACTGGTCGGCTTCATAGCGGTTTTCGCCTGCAAGGAACATGTCCTCTTTCCCTTGCTGCGTGGTCGGCTCGATCAGGCGGCAATACTCGCCCTTATAGTCCGTGATGTGGCTCTTGCGGATAACAAACGAGGTGGTCTGCACCACTTCGCCGCCGATTTCTTCAAAGGCTCTTGCGCCGAGGTGTGCCATATTGACAATATCGACTGCCAGCAGCCTTGTACGCAGTTTTTCAAAGCTGGACAGGAACATCCAAGCGTGTTGCGTGATCATCGCCTGATAGCCATTTTTCTTTGCCATCTGCCCGCAGCGTTCGATAAAGCAAGCAAACAGATCACTCTTACTATCCGGGTAGTTGGTTTTAACATAGTTTGTCAATAGGGGGTTCATGCCGCTGCTACCCATATACGGCGGATTTGTCACCACCACATCGTACTTCTGCGCCAGCACCTCAGCGCACTGGACCAGCGGCAGCAGTTCCTCCAGTGCCGGTTTCTGCATCATATTGATGTCCTCGCGGATCTCGTCAAACCGGGCGTACAGTCCGGCAAAGTCCACGGGCGTGATGTTCAGGATGGAGCCGTACTCCTTGGCGTCATGAAGCTCGGTGATGATACTTTCAATGTCGGCTTTCAGCTTCGGATCATTCTTGTGGAAGTACTCGATGGCCATTGCCGGAATGCCATTGCTCTCGCGGATGGCGTAAATATTTGGCTGAATCCCACGGGTGAGCAAGCGGCGGTCATACTGCCGGGCCTTTATCATGACCGCAAAATAGGCAAGCTGCGCCGCACGGTCATCAATATCGAGACCGAAGAGGTTATTCTTGAGAATGCTTTGTGCCGCCTCGCGCTGATCCCAACCGGCAGAGGTATAAATCTGCATCAGCACATCGAAAGCATAAACAAGGATATGACCACTGCCCATGCAGGGGTCGATGACCTTGATTTCTTCCGGCTTGATGGTCTTGTATTCCTCGCGGAGCCCCACAAGCTGCTCTTCCACCTCTGGTTCCTGCTTGGCTTCGTCCAGATAGTATTTCCAGCCGTTATGCAACTCGGCGTTGGGGTGACCTTCCAGCCAAAGTCTGCCGAGAGAGTTTTCCACCATATAGCGGACGATCCAGTCCGGGGTGAAGAGCTGCGTCGCGGCAGGAATGCGTTCCTTCGTAATCTTGACATTCTTCTTGAGCTGGGCAAAGGTATCGTCCTTTAGCTCGGTGTTGTAATACTGGTACAGCCAGCCGATGATCTGCACCTGATCGGTCCAGTCCTGCTCATCAATATCTGCAATCAGCCGGGCAAGCACACTGTCCGGTCGCAGGATATTATTGGGCAGCAGCATTTCCGTGTAACCGCCCATTCGCTCAAACATCATCGGCAGCGCCTCATTCAGGGCATTGCACTGCGTCAGCAGCAGGTAGCGGTACAGGGCTTCGGTTTCGCTGTTCTCTATGTATTCTGCCACCTTGGCGTGGTTCAGCCCGGGCAGCTCCAAATGCAGTGCATCACGAAGGATCTCCGGCTTAAACGCACCGGAGGCATCGGAAAATACGCGGATATGGGAGGGCAGGTAGTTATTGACCTCCATAAAGCGCAGGGCAATAAAGCGGTTGAACCAAGTGTAGGCAACCTCCTCCATAACTTGATTATACCCCTTTTTCTTCACCAGCCGGATCAGCTCCTCCCGCTGGGTTCTTTCCTCTGCGGTAAGCAACCGTCCGCTAATGGCTTCTGCCGATGTATCACCAAAGCCGGCTTCGCCGATCCCGTACTGGTAGGCACGCTGCTTTACCTGGGTTATCAGCTCTGTACGTGCCCATATTGCGAACTTCTGAATGGCATTTTTGTTCATTTTCTCATGCTCCCTCTTGATGTTCAGCAAGTGTTTATTTTATCTTTGCCAACACATCGGCGAATAGCTCATAATTATGCTTCACGCCGTCATCCAGGTCAATTTCTATATTTCGGTCGGCAAGGTGATGCACCTTTTCCTCGTAGGCTTTCAGCTCTGCGGCCTGCTCCTGAAGCTTCTTTTGCTGTTTGGCCATCCGTACACGGTCGGTGGCTTCGGCACGGTCCATGGCTTCGCCGATCTGCGCAAGCTGGGTACGGTAGCGCTCCTGCTGTTCATGCACATAGTCGGTGCGCAGCTGCGCCAAAAGATCCCGCCGGTAGCGGTGCATATAAACCAGCGCCTTAAAGCCGTTCTTTTTCCCGCTGTCAAACAGCCAATAGATGGGGCGCTTTTGGTAGGTTTTCAGGTGGTCGGCATAAAAATCATTCAAAAAATAGCTGCGGATCACCTCACGGGGTGCCCCCTTGCCGCCAAGGGCATTGGCAATAAACCGGAGGTTTTCCTCCAGCGTGTCCTCGCCGTAAACCGTGCGAACAAATTCCACAAAGCGTCCGGTGGTATCGTCATCGAAGTAATCGTCATCGCAGATGGGGATAATGTTATCGCTATCCGGGATGAAGGTTTTATACTTGCTGTCGTCCCACTCACCGCCTGCATAGGCCAGTCCCTCCACATCCAGGGAGTACCGCCCCAGCATACAGCCTACGGCATAGGAGATCAGCGAAACGATCTCATCCCGCATGGTGCGGATATAGTTACTGCCCTTCATGGTCTCCGGTACATCGTCCTTGCTGTCAAAGACCCTGTGCACCGTCACATCCTTATCCGCCACCTCCGGCGTCAGCTCGCCCTGCAAGCCGTAAATATCGATAAAAATACGGTTCAGCTCCTCCTCGTTCTTTTGGAGCTGCAAAAAGCGGGTCTCACACTCGGCCTTCCATGCGGCGTATTTATCGCTTATCAGTCGTCCCATATCAATTATCCCTCCAGAAGCTCCGATGCCCTTTGGCTAACGGCATATTCAATAAGGCTTAATCTTTCTTTGCCGAGGTTGTACCTGCTGTGTTTTGGAAGCTTAAAATCCAGAAGCTTTCTGATAGCGTTTCGCCAATCGTGGGTCAAGACCTTTTTTGCTTCTGCAACATAGTCGTCGTACACACACGGCATCTGTGTTTTTGCATATTTCAAGAAGCTTTCTTTGCTTTTGAGTGCATCCACGCCGGCAAAATTGAATAAACTGTTTCCATGGTCAAAAAGCGGAGCGGGCGCAATAATACTGTTTGTATGGCTATCAATGAGGAATCCAAAATTGCCATAATGCCTGTCTGTGTTGAAGATCAAGGCATCAAAAATAAACATATCATTCAGTGCATTCTCGAATTCAGGCCCCAATTCTTTGTAGTACTCTTTAACTGCCTGCATCCCACCGGAGCGGACTATTCTTCCCACGGGGACAAAGGAAACATCCTTGCTGGTAAAAAGCTCGCAGGTCGAGCAGAGTATATCTTTCCATTTCGAGAGGTTGTACGGGATGACATTTATGCCAAGGATTTTTCCAATCTGGTAAGCGTAAAACTCCGAATACGGCTCATTTCCAGTGTTGAATGCGCCCATTGTGCCGCCTTTGTACAGAAGAATCTTGCCATCAATTCTTCGCCAGCACTTAGGAAGCATGCCGTTTGTGGTAAATTCCGGACTTGAAGTTAGCCCCGAAACATTGCTGCTGCCGTAGCCGGTAAATGCTATTTGCCCCAAAACACGGCTGAACCTGTTATCGTATAGATTCACGCCATCAAAGCTGTCACTGCTGTCTTCTTGCTTCAGCCAATAGCAGTCATTTAGGCTAAGCCCCTTTGATACGCTTATCAAATCCAAAGGACGGTTTACGCTCAACCCTAAGGAGGAGAGAAGAGTATCGACATAGGCGCGGTTTTTGGGTATAGAACGGTGCTTGATCCACGATTCTATACCTCTTTCAGATATTTCAGCCAAATCGAGAGGGAATAACTCTTTGTTTTCCTTATGAACTTCGATTATTCTGATATTTGTTTCCGCTTGTTTTTCAGCGGAGAACACAATAAGCGGTGTATCAAAATGCATTAGCGTATAAATCATTTGAAACTCCTTCTCGTAACTCACGGCAAATATGGATTTATGGATTATATTATTATGGCTAATGCGCGGGGTATTTAGCGAGAATCAGTCTTCCCATATCACTTGTTCTCAGCTTAAAAAATTATCAATTAAATTATACATATAGTCCAACATCTTATAAAGTTCATCTACGCCATCTCGTAATGCATAGTAATCTATGCTGTGATTTTTATTAAAGTATAGTTGCTCATCTTTAGACAATGCATACCGCCAAATGTCTGCCATTTTATCTCCTTTTGAATGTACAGCTCTCTCTTCAATGCTCATATCAGCACCTAATAATTCGCTGAGGCCTTCTTTAATTCCTGCCAAAAGAGTGCTATCTATATTGAGTGAGTGTTTTCCATTGGTCGAATGGAGTCCTTCTATTACGTCATTCTCAATATGCATCCAAATGTCAAGCAGATCATGCCCTTTACATAATTTATTAGTTGCACGCATATATATCGACTTTAGAAATAGCTCTATACTATGCCTATAATTGAATAAAATTGGGAAGATCAGCTGATCCTGGATCCTTATATTATGGGCTCTTAGCACAAATTCCACTAGTTGATCTGCAGCATCTCTATATCCCTGCCTAAGTCCCAAAAACATTTGCTTTTGGGTTTGCCACCCCCAGTGCGCTGTTTCATAATATCGAGTAGCATCCCCGCTGGTATCCACAAATATCTTCATATGAAATCCTCCTTGGAAAGTTGAAGCCCACTAATCGCATTCTTTCTCCCAATATAGTTGATAAGCAATAAGATTAATCCCAGAACTTCTGCTGTCTCGATCTTTGTACAACAGACATCCATCTTTTTTAGTTGATCTGCACACTATCACAGCTTTCAAGCGTCTTCATGAGCTTTTCACGGATCGCTTCGACGTACTTATCAATGTCTTCCTTGCTTTGCAGCCGTTTGGCAGCGCACAGGTCATACCTACGAATCGTGGTAATCTTCCTTGCAGGAGACACCGACCCGGGGAGATCATCGTCATCGTGCAGCTTTTCCAGGTAGCGGCAGGTATTTTCACTGTATTTCAGCACCTGCGTGGTCATGGCATCCAACTGGGTCAGCGTGGTGGCTTCGGCTACCGCTTTGCGCTTTTCTTCAAAATATCCGTCAGCTGCCCGCAGAACATCTCCGGCATTTTTCACCTCACCTGCCAGCTGGTGAACGTCCTCCATGCAGTGACGAATGTTATCCAGCACTTCCTCACGCTTTATAGTCAACTGCTTGGCATATGCCGTGTTGATTTTGCGAATCAGCTCCGGCAGCTCGCCAATGCGAGAATAGGGGCGGGGCATGGAGAGAATGGCTGTGATATCGCCAATGGCCTTAATGGTATCAGCATCCGCCGCAAAATACTCACGCTCTCTGCTTATATCGGTAAGGCATCTTTGAGCGTCATCATACACCTCTCTCTGCGCCTTAAAGAACATTTCCACATCTTCCATATCCACTGCGGACTCAAACAGCTCATCCTGCCGACGAACCATATTGGTGAGCAACGCAATGTTGTCCTTGCGCTGTCCAAGGATATCCATCATCAGCCTGTATTCTGTTTCCACCTTCTCCTTTTCGGGATATGTTCCCTTGGAATAGTAGTTATCCAAAAGCTTTTGGCAGTACTCCCGTTTCGCCTCAAATATCACCAAGACATAACTATTCAAGGCATCTGCATCGGTGGGAACAGCCATGGCATTCTTATAATCCCGCAGGAAAGCTACGCTCTTACGAATCAGTTCCTCGGGCGGGGCAACCTTGCGCACCACTATTGCCTTATCGATTTCAGATTTCTTTCGCAGATAATCCACCAACCGACGGTCGTCCTTTTCGACAACAGCACCGCCATATCGAATTTGGATCTTTTGCTGTACGACCAGCCGCGCGACCAGTGCGGCAATGTCTATTTCTCGCCAGCCAAAGGGGAGTGCCTGGAACCTGCGCTGCACATCGCCCATTGAGATCGTACCGCCAACGCCGTTTTGGTTTTTCAGCTCCAGCCACTGGCTGATCTCATTTAGTGCTTCCTCGTTATTGGCGCCCGTCCCGGCAATGCCGATCTCCTCATATGCTCCGTTTAGGATCTCCAAAATGTCTGCATCACTGTCGGCAAACCGATTGACATAATTCAGCTTGGAATAGACACTCTCCACCAGGCTGGTCATGGCACCGTCCAGCTTTTCCTTTGCAGAACCGGATCTCTGCTCCAAGATCTCACCGTGGACATAGAACTTTCCATCAACGATGGCCTTTTCGATTAAGCTGCGGGCATGACTTTCCAGCCTCCGTGCCTCATCGTTGCGGTCCCGAATGATCCGCTGGAAGCTTGCCGGCATTTGCGAAACATTCCGCTTCTTTACATACTTGCGGATCCTCATAGCCTGCTCTAACTCATCATAATACGGAGTATCCGCCGAGAGAACCACAATGGCTTCATTATTAATTTGGGATTCCATAAGAAGCCTTGCTTCTCCGCCCTCGAGGAAATCGGCTGCCGCTGTGACAATGCGCAGCCGCATTCCGCCGCAGGAGGCACCGTTCAGAGTTTCATCGACATACTGGTCATATGCAAAATCATACCGGCCGTACTTAAACTTTTTTGCGGGGTAGATTTCACCATAGACTGTCTGGGAAATGCTTTGGACAATTTGAGCGCTGTCTACGCTGGTGTTTTTGATCTCAACGGCAACATCCTGCTCCTCATCAGTCAGGAAGGTATAGGTGTCCCCATTACGGGAGATATAATTTTGGGTCAGCAGGCGATCCAGTGACGCCGCAATAGAGGCTCGCAGAGTGATTTTGTCGGCGTGAATATCATCGATCATCAAAATAGAGATATTCTCTATATTCGCCTTGATATCATCGATGTATCGAATCAAATACAGCAGCTTCAGCACATTGACATCCTGCTGCTCCAGGCCGTCATGGGCATCGGCGGCATTTTGGCAGCGGTCGATCACGCGGCGTATGGTACTTTCCAGGAAGGTATGCACCGTGTCATAGAATTGATAAAACGGAACCAACGCGTTTTCATCCTTATTTTCGATGCGCTGTGCCGCCTCCTGAAAGCCGGAAAGCATAGAGCGCTCGCCGCCGGAAAGGTGCTTGCCGGAGTTCCCGTGCTTGCGGATTTCAGCAAGTACCTTTTGGATGATAATAAACTGATAGGGAATGAAGGGGAAGGTTGCGCTGAACTCTTCCGCGCTGGTAAAGCCCTTAATATCAAGAATGGGATTATCAAAGACAAACAGGCTCTTTAGCCCGGAAGATTCCTTCTCATACTCCATCTTCAAAAGGCTATCTGCTTCATCCGTCTTTGCCAGTATGCGCTTTTTGATTACCTCATCAACCGACGAGGAGGACAGGCTCAAACGGGTATTAAAGCGCCCCTGAATTTTGGAAAAATCATCGCCGGTGATCTTTACGACAGAATCGATGCCCTCCTGGCTGGTCACCATGACCCATACCTTGCCCCGACACTTATCGCCGATTTCCTCTACCAGCGACTGTAGATTTATCATCAGGTCGCCGTCATCGCCGATATACTGCCCGACTTCATCCACGCAGAACAGCAGCCGGAAGTTATCCCCCTTGCTATCCACGTATTCCTTAATCTCGGAAACAAGCTGCTTAATGCTCATGTCGGCATTTTCTTCACCGTTAAACCAGTTTCTTGCTGCTGTTTCACTCATGCCGAGAACCGACTGCATTACCTCAACGATGTCGTCCTCGAAGAAGCCGGAAGCGGAGCGGGTATCGACCCACTCCTCACCGTTGATCTCCTTAAATGCCGCACGGAAGGCTTCGGTCTTACCCTGCTTATCAATAAAGCGTTCCAGCTTGGCGGTTTTCAGGTCATCCCCGTAAAACCCACAATGGTTATAGAACACCTTTGCAAACACCCGCAGCACTGCCGTCTTATCTTTTTTGATAGGGCCTTCAATATCAATATTGAACAGGATCGACTCGGTTGGGATGCGAACGCACCTTTCCACCATAGCATAGGTTATGGCATCATCCAGCTTGTCCTTAAAGTAATCAAGAGCCTCCCGGCCATCCACCTTTTTGTTGGAGAGCAGATAGGAAAGCATCTTTAGAAAGTGAGATTTACCGCTACCGAAAAAGCCGGAGATCCACACCCCGACCTTATCAGTCGGAATGTCGATTGCCCTCGAATAGTTATCAAAGAATGTATCGAAGCACCGCCGCAGATCCTTGGTGATGATATACTCACTTAACTCCTGCTTTAAGCTTTCTTGGTCATCCTGTGACACCTTGATAACGCCGTTAATGTCACGGTCGATATCCTTTTGGAACATATTTTGAATCTTCATGCCGTCTCTCCTCAATCTATCAATTTACAAAAGGTTGAACGCTCTGTAATAATGTCCGTCAAGAAATTTGCCAAACAGTCCAAGGTCCTGCCCGTTGAACGAACCCGGGTAGAACATCACAATTGGAATATCTGCAAAAAGGTGCTGCATACTGTCCAGCATCTTGTGGGAACGCATAAACGGATAAATTTTCCCGACCCCGGTAAGGAAAAGCACATCCCCGTATTCATGGGGCTCATACTTCATATATTCCAGCAATGCCTCCGGCGTCGCGATCTTTTGAAGCTGGTCGAGCAGATAGTCCTTTCCCCGTCGTTCCTCCAGCGCATCTACGGACTTCAGAACCCGTTTATCCTCCAGAAGCTTCAGGAAAATCTCATAGAGATCGCACTCCTTGATGTGATACGGTGTTCCTTTTTCCTCCTTTAGCCGAGCGATAAAATCTCGGACAATGATCTCATCAGCCGGATCGTAACAAAAAACATGGATGCCGACTTCATTGCTCAAGCCTTTGTTGGCAAGGAAGCTTGGGTCAGATATCCTGTCCCGAATTCGATCCAATTCCTGCTTTATATTCCCCATACCGCTGCCCCCTTATCTAAAGCAATTAAACGCCGCCAGTGCTTCTGTATCGTTGTTGGCACGAATGCCTTCCTCCAGCTCATCGCACAAAAACAGCGGATTCAGACGATCTGATTTAACGGTGTCAAGCATCTGTGCTTCAACCAATACCTTGGTCAAGACCTGCTTAATTTTACTGATCGTTAATTCGCTCCATCCTGCTACATCATCATTTTGCTCCTGGAGGTGGGAGAAGAAAGCATTCACGTCCTTTCGTGTAAAGGAGAAATCCTGATTCTTGTACTTTTCGCCTATCACCCCAACCATAAAGTCCCACACCAGCCGATTGTATCGCATCATCGCATACAAATTGATCTGCTTTGCGATTGCAACGGGTGCTGCAGAAAGCTCCCACCGAAGGGCATCATTATCCAATGCATCCAACCGCTTATAACAGCTGCGAACCATCCGGGAAACTAGACGTTCGGTAGGGTACTGAAATAGATTATTCTCCGTAATCTCCTCGATAGCTGCCTCAACCGGAACGCCGTCAAGGTAGTATTTCGACGCTATGCGGATCTCATAAAAGAGAAACTGCTCCGCCGTAATGGTTCCACTGTATACCTGTGATCGCTCCATATATTTCTCCGTTCGACGCAAATTCCTTGCTCATTTGACCATTAGATACAAATTCACATAATGCATTATACCACAATTTTTGATATATTGCCAATAATTACGGCAAACAAGCCGCATTTTTTGCAAAAATGCCATTTTCAAAGAGACCGCCGCCTTTTCATCACAAAGGATGCTCTTTCCTTTGACATTTTAGCACTTGCTATTATGATTATGAGCTTGATCGCTGTCCCATAGTACGGACTTATATATGTGCCGCAGCCCTATCCCATCTCTCCGCCACCTGCCATCATTCAAACAGCTCCCGGTGCTGCTTGAAAAAGCGGTAGTAGAGCTTCGTGTTCTCCAGCTCCCACCAGCTTTGCACCTGTGCCGGTGCGGCGTCCAGATTATAGATGCGGGCATTATTCATGGCAAGCAGAAAAGGGGAGTGGGTCGCGATGATAAACTGGCAGCCGCAATACCTTGCCAGCTGCTCCAGCATCGCCGCCAGCTCCTGCTGCCTCTTCGGCGACAGGCTGTTTTCCGGCTCGTCCAGACAGTACAGCCGGTCGTTTTTCAGCCGGTCGTCAAAGTACCGCAGCGCCGTTTCGCCGTTGCTGTTCAATTTGACCTCCTCCCCGGCGACCCGGCGGATAAACTGCTTTCGCGAAACGGATCGGCTTCTTGCCAAAAGCTGCATCCTGACGGTATCGTAGTCCTCCATCCCGCGAAATTTGACGGTGTTGCCGTACCGCAGCGTCCCCCATTGATCCCGGGCCTCCTCCCGGCATTCCCCGATCTCATCGTTATTGGTGCGGACGGTCAGCATATAATCAAAAACATCATCACTGGTGATGATCCGGCTGCCATCCGGGACGGTGTGCCGGAACCCCTCCTCGTCAAAAGTCATCTCATAGCGGCAGGTGTCCACATAGGCCTTCACCATCTCGCCGGAATTAAAGGGTGCGATCCGGTTCAGCTTCAGCTTTTCCGCAATCAGATTAAGCAGGGTGCTTTTGCCGGAGCCGTTGCCCCCGTAAAGGATGGTCGTTTTTTGGAAGTAAAGCTCCCGCAGCCCCCTTGCGGGGAATAGCCGGCAGGGATACGGGTTATCCACAAAGCCGGCACAGTCCCGGGTTTCACAGATGCGCTCCATGATAAGCTCTTCCTCCTGCTCCGTGTCGGGCAGCGTAAACCGTTCCAGATACATGAGATCCCCTCCTTGCAATATGCTGGTTTCTCTGCCCAGTATAACAAACGCCCCTGTACATGGGCTTGTACAGGGGCTGCTATGTTGTGGCCAAACACCCACGGTCATTCAATGGCTGGCGCTCAAATAACACAGCCTGATTCATCATCAGACCTTCCTGGTTTGGAGCGAATAAAAAGTGAATTTCACTCCAACCCTACTGAAAAACATGAAAATATGAGCATAATATAATCAAGCAATAATGGCGGTACTATTTTCTATTGCATCGTTATGATGTTAGGGCGTTCAGATATTCTTCCACGTTCTGATACTGAATGCCCTCAACCACTTGACTTTCTCCGCGGTAGAGGACGAACTTTCCGGTGATCGGGCCGTAGCGGTGCTCGGTCTGGG
>ERZ827423.1748-NODE-1748-length-19935-cov-18.899497_pt1 | contig 19935 bp, 21 predicted proteins | sample MGYA00519775_ERZ827423 | MGnify/ENA primary metagenome ERZ827423 (study PRJEB31778, sample SAMEA3449296) | human gut metagenome | biome: human gut; feature: human-associated habitat; material: faeces | place: United Kingdom | collected 2010/2012 ...
TTATCTTTTTCATATATTATATTTCCTTCTTTCTATAGTTATATTATATCATTATATTGATGAATTTTATATTACAAGTTTGTAAGGTACGAAAAAAAGACTTAGTACATCATTGTGATGTAGTTAAGTCTTTTTAGATATTTTGTAAATAGCTGCTCTCTTCAGGGAGCCTGTTCTCTTCAGTTAGAAGAGAACAAATTGTGTTAAACACTTTAAATACGGGCCTTTTTATATTGGCATAAACCGTCATTTACCGTGGTTTTTTAGTATTTTTGTACCTAAATTGTACCTAAAAAAATCAGGACCGTTCCTGATTGCTTTTATTTTATAATTTAGATAAATCTACTTTTTTAGGTGGAATTATAATTTCATTTTCAATTTTAAATTTTTTAACATACTTTTCTACTTTATCAAAGGTTTCTTTTATTTTTGTTGCATTTGATACGTTTTTTTCTTTTTTAAATAATAATCTTAATGCTTTAATAACTGGTATCATATTTTTTTGGGGATCTAGCTCTTTATTACAAAAAATTTGACCTAACGCAAATAAAACAACATAATTACCAGTATTTAAATATCTATAGTCGTCTATTTCATTTTCTGAAATATCAAGTATACTCAAAATATCGGTTTTATCCGGATTTTTTCTAAAAGCTCTATATTCTTTTATAATGTTCATAAGTTCTAAATATGTATTATATGGCAATAAAGCTTTTTCAAAAGTTAATTCATTAATAATCTTCTGGATATTTTCGTTTGTAAATAAAGATGCTTTATTATTTTTTGAAAGAGCACCCATTCCGGCTATATCATAGAATGTAGTATATGCCTGAATAAAACTTTCAATGTCAATTTTGTTTTTTGACAATTTGTTAAAACCACGCATATTATTCTTACAATAGTTAAATTCGTTATTTTTAATTTCCAAAAAGTATTCTGTTTCTTTATTGATTTTTTCTTGTAACTTCTTTACTATAATATCATTAGCAATGGTATATGAATTCTTCATCTGATTTTGTGTATTAAGCGTATAAACCATATCATTAATAAGACTATTGTCATTACTAAATGAAATTATTTTAACAAAGACAAATGATTTATCATATTGTTTTCTTTGTTCTTCTGTCAGAGAAAAAAGTGTATTTATTATAGTTCCTACCGTTTGAGCGCCATTAATTATAGATCCACATTTTACATTAAAATAAGATTTAGCATTTATGTCAGAACAACCTTTACAAACTATTGTTATACCATTATTAAGTAAATGGAAATTCTCAGGTGATGTTAATATAGTTTCTCTAATTCCATCATTAATTTTAGAATTAGGGCTTAAAAATCTAACATTTCCTTCAAAAACTGTATCTTGAATAGAATAAAATGTATCATAAATGCTTTTTAAAGAAACATAGGCACTGGAAATACTGGCCTTTTCATCAGTAAAAGGAGTGAGTGTTTTAGAATAAGGAAGAACAAAATCAGGCCATATATTTTTAGCTCTAGACTCATATAAATTCATACACTCCATCGCTAAAATTTTTTCAAATTCTATACTATTTCCTGTTTCTCTATAATACTTATCCATGTAATTGTTAATAATTACATCTGATGAATTGCTTAAATCCTGATTAGAATATCTAACAATCCACAATTTCAAATCACATATATCAGCCTCTAAAAACTCTTGTCTTTTATCTTTTAACAAATCATTCCAAGAAACTTTGTTGAAAATTTCATCTGTAGATACAAATGATTGAACACCATTACATAATTTTAAAACCTCTTCATCACTAACGCCTTTGTTTATGTTGTTTGCTTTAGAAGGAAATTTAAATTGGAAAAAGTGAACTTTTTTATCAGATTCAACATAAATTGCATCTATACCATTATCATCTGAACCATCAGTACAACAATCAAGTGCTTCTTCATCTGTTAACCCAAATAACATTTTTAAAATAAAATGCCCAAATGCTTGAGATATATTAGTATATTTATTTATATCTTTAATATCTGTTAATTCATCATTTATATCATTATATAATCTTTCAAATTTTGTTGCCATATTTCACTTATTCTCCTATTCTCTTGCGTACTTTAATTCTGCTTGTCTAATAACTTGTTCAACTGCTCCTTCTCTTTTTACTGGAGGATAGTTATACTTAATCAATAATCTTCTTATATTAACTCTAATTCGAGCTCTAGCATCTTCTCTTTTAAAAGCATCTAAAGTTAAATTCTCATTAATAATTTCTACTAATTCTTTTGCTATATGAACTAAAGTTTCGTCTTGCATTAATTCTTTTATTTCAGGATCAGCTCCTAAAGCATCAAAGAAAGCCTTTTCTTCAGAAGATAAATTATATTCATTTCCCTTTTTTAATTCATCTTCTATTTCTTTCTTTAACTTAATCATTTCTTCAATGATTTTTTCTATATCAGCTATATCAGTTCTTTCATTATAAGCATCTACTATCTTGTTAAACTTAGTTGAGAATTTTTCTTGTAATGTTAAGTTTATCTTACCAATATCACTTATTGTTGTTTTAATAGCTCTTGATAGTATTTCAGCTGCTACGTTCTTATCTTTTAAACTTCTTAATTTATTAAGCATAGTATCGCTTAATAACTCTAAACTATTACCTCTAGATAATTCTCCTAGATTAATTAACTCATCTTCTCTAATAGATTGTTCAAGCATTACTCCAACATTTCTATTAATTTCTGATACATCAAGTTTATTTTCGTTTGTTATTTTTGATATAAATGATCTAACTGAAATAATGAATAATACTTTGTCTTTATAGTATTGCTCTAATATACCATTACATAAAGTATAAAGATTCTTAGCATCTAAACTATGCTTCATAAATCTCTTCTTTTTATCTTCAGAGCTTAGTACTAAATTAGCCCCATCTTTAATTAAATTATACTTACCGGTATTATCTAAATCATTAAAGTTAGAATAATCAAATCCATTTAATATTCCATCAATAATTTCAACTTTATCTTTTATAACATTAACTAACTCATTATTATCAACAACTTGTCTTTGATCTCTTGTAGTATATGTTTTTAATGCATCTAATAGCCATGCTTTTAATCCTATATAATCAACTATTAATCCAGCAGGCTTAGTTTTATATACACGATTAACTCTTGCAATAGCCTGCATTAGATTATGAGCTTTCATAGGTTTATCTATATACATAACACCTAATCTTGGAACATCAAATCCAGTAAGCCACATATCAACTACGATAGCTATCTTAAACTTCTCATTAGGATCATCTGCTTCATTTTTAAATCTAATTTCTAGTTCTTTTTTATCATTCTTAGTACCAATAGCTTTTTGCATTTCTTCTGAATCTTTATTAGAAGGTGTAATAATCATATTAACTACATCTTTATAATCTGGTCTTAATTCTAAAAACTTTTGATACATTGTATAAGCCGCTTTTCTTGAATATGCAACTACCATTGCATGATCTGCTACCATATCTTTTCTTTCTTCAAAGTGACTAATAATATCTTTAACTATTAATTCTAATCTATCAGGATCTTCAATTACTTGTGATATTTTAGCCATCATTTGCTTAGACTTATTTATAGCATATGCATCAGCTACACCCTCATCTTCAATAAACTTATAATAATTATCTATTTCGTCTAATATCTTTTGATTTAGACCTACTCTAGCCATTCTTGATTCATACATAATAGGAACAGTAGAACCATCTAATATAGCTTGAGTCATATCATAAGTGTCAATTACATCTCCAAATATTGATGATGTAGATTTATCTTTAGTTTCAACAGGAGTTCCAGTAAATCCAATATAGATAGCATTAGGTAAAGCATTGTGAAGATACTTAGCAGTACCGTACTTTTCTTTAGCTTCATTGGTTTCATAATCTATCTTCATAGTAGCTTCTAAACCATAATGTGATCTATGTGCTTCATCTACTAAAACTAAAATATCATCTCTGTCGCTAAATAATCCTGTTTCTTCTTCAAACTTTTGTAATGTTGTGAAGAAAATACCACCAGCTACTCTATCTTTTAGCATTTCATCAAGTGATTGTCTTGAATCTGCTTGTCTTGGTTTTTGTTTTAGATAATAATCACACTTAACAAAAGTTTCGTATAATTGATTGTCTAAATCATTTCTATCAGTTACTACTACTATAGTAGGGTTATTTAATAGCTTAATCATATTACCAGAATAGAAAACCATACTAAATGATTTGCCTGATCCTTGAGTATGCCATACTATACCAGCTTTACCAGTTTTAACACCGTTAGTGACAGTAGAAAGAATAGCTTTCTTAACGCCAAAGTATTGATGATATTGAGCTAATATCTTCTTATCATCACTAAATAGAATAAAGTTTTGAATAATATCTAATAGTCTATCTTTTCTAAACATTCCATTAAATAATGTTTCATGTGTAGGCATATTCTCATAAACTTCATCATTAGCTTCAACTTTCTTCCAATCACTAAATCTAGAATATGGGCTTGTTATAGTACCAGCTTTGGCAGTAACACCATCACTAATAACTAAGAATTGATTATACTTAAATAATGTAGGAATATAAACATTTCTATAGCCAGTTAACTGGGTATAAGCATCTTCTAATTTAACATCTTCATTAGTTACTGTTTTTAGTTCAATTACTACTAAAGGAATACCATTTACAAAAATTATTATATCTGGTCTCTTAGTATCAAATTCTATAATTGTAAATTGTTGAATTGCTTGGAAGTGATTATTGTTAATATTATCAAAATCAACTAATTTAACATTTTTATATTGGTATCCAGTATTAGTTTTAATTTGTACTGGAACACCCTCTAATAAGTATCTTGTAAAAGTCTTATTATCTTCAATGGGATTACCATGTGATAGAGTTTTAATTGTTTTAATAGCTTCTTGTATTTGACTATCATTAAAATCTTTATTGATTCTACATAAATCATCAAATAAAGTAGCGCCCATTAAAACACTATGATAATCTCTATCAATATCATAACCATTTAATCTTTCATAACCTAAACCCTTTAAGATACTTAATGTAGCATCTTCTAATTGCTCTTCGTTAAACACTATCAATCACTTCCTACCATCTTTTTTATATCAATGCAATTTAATTGTGATAAAAACATATTCTTATCTAGCCATAACGGCTTATTTATAATATTTTTTTCTATACTTTCTATCCATTTAATTATTTCATTCTTAATTTCACTATTGTCCATATTATTTCTTAAATAGAAATGGTGACCATTAAGCATCATATTTTGTATAATATGTTTTGCGTTGGCTATTGCTCTTATTCTTTTATCAAAAGTACAATATTCATCAAACCAGATACTATTATCTCTATACGAAACAATAATATATCCTACTATTTGATTATATTTCCAAGGTCTATTCTTATAATATGAATTTTCTAAATAACTATAAAATGACTCATAATTATCAGGTGTAGTTTTACTTGCATATTCAGTAATATATTTATAACACCTTTTTTTATATTCTTTTTCTGTCATAGAATATATTGGTATTTCAAACATTTTTAATTCTTTCATATGTTCTCCTTACAAATCACAATTTGTATGATTAAATTTCTATATTATCTAAATCTGGTTCACCATTCATTAACTTTGGTAATAATGTGTCCCTTAATTCCGATAAACTTTTACTTTCAATACTGTTATTGACATATTCATTAAGCATTGGAGTAAATATTTTATCCATTTTTTCCATTATTTTTTCATTTGGAATTTTTACTATTGCCTTATCGAGTTCCGTCCTTTTTATATGCCCCATTGTTGTAGCTTTACCAGCAGCAATTTTTATAAAATTGTCTAAATGCTTCAAAGTCCAGAAATAATAAAACCATTTTGGATATTTATCTGAAGTAACTTTAAATATATGTTGATTTAATCCTGCTCTACCTCCACACCATATGCTCATACATAGTGTTCCAGACCAGGCAAATAATATATCTCCATTATCTATTATTACATCACTATCAATATCAGACCTACATCTTTCTGTTTCTGAGGTAATTCCAGAATTCATTTCTTTAATTTTTATTACAGGTAAACCACTTTCATCTATGGGTCTAAATTTTTGCATTGCTAAACCATTTTTGTAATTTGCAATTTTTGAAAGAACTGACTCTTCATATTCTTCCAAATTATCTATACAATTATTGAACTTTATTTTCATTAACTCATGCAAATTATTATTTATCTCATTATTTAATTCAATTTTATCATCTAAACTTCCTAATATATTTTCAATTTTTTCTTGTTCTTCTTCGGAATGAAAGTTGATTTCTAGATTTTCTAAATCTTTTCTGTTAATTGAATCAAAAACTGTTCCCGTTGATTTTCGTTTGAGATCATTCATTGAGTTTAATAACATATAATATAAATATTTATTCCTACCATTTTTAGCACTAATTGAACATAAACCTCTACCAATACATATTTCTTTATTTGCAAAGTTCATATCTCCTACTGGAGCTCTTACACTCATTAATAGTTCATCTTTATTTGCTATTTTAATAGGATTGGTAGTCCAAGTATCAATAGTTGGATATATTCTACCAAATGTTTTTCTTCCTTGTAAGAAAGGCATACCATTCCCATCTGTATTATATGTTTCACCTTTAGGTGATTGCCCCATGTTAATTGTTGCAAAATCTTTTAATTTCATTTTTACCTCCTCTTACAAATCACAATTTGTCTGATTAAATATCATAGCCGATTGCTTTTAAATTCTTCTTTATTTCTTCTTCAAGTCTATATGACTCTTCAAATTGTGTAGATAATTCTGATGTTATAATCTTCATCTTTTCTTCAAAAGGAATACTATCTTCATTATTATCTTCAACTCCTACATATCTACCAGGTGTTAATACATAATCATTGTTTTTTATTTCATCAATAGTAGCTGAATAACAAAAACCTTTTATATCTTCATAGTTCTCATTATTTTGATAGTTATGATATGTATCAGCTATATCTTTTATATCATCAACTGATAATTCCCTTAATCTTCTTGTTACCATTGTTCCTAGATTATTAGCATTTATAAATAAAGTTTTACCTTTTTGTTTCTTATTCCTATTAATAATCCATATAGAGCATGGTACCGTTACTGTATAGAATAAGTTAGTAGGCATAGCTAGAATACAATCTACTAAATCATTTTCAATAAGATTCTTTCTTATTTCTCCCTCTTGTCCACCAGCTGATAAAGAACCATTAGCAAGTATACAAGCCATTTTACCATTTTGAGATAACTTAGATATCATATGTTGTAGCCAAGCATAGTTAGCATTATTCTTAGGAGCTAAACCATATCTCCATCTAGTATCATTTTCAACCTTATCTCTATCCCACTCTAAATTAAATGGTGGATTAGCAAGTATGAAATCAGCTTTTAAGTCTTTATGTAGATCCTCAGTAAAGGTATCAGCAGCATATTTACCTAAATCTCCATACATAGAACGAATAGCTAAATTCATCTTAGCAAGTCTCCATGTGGTAGGATTCTTTTCTTGACCATAAATACCAATATTATAAATATTACCTTGATGTTCTTCTACAAACTTCATAGATTGAACAAACATACCACCAGATCCACAAGCTGGATCATACACTTTTCCTTTAAATGGTTCTATACATTCGACCATAGTTCTAACTAAACAAGCAGGAGTATAGAATTCTCCACCTTTTTGTAATTCATTCTTAGCAAATTGTCCTAAAAAGTATTCATATATTCTTCCAAGTAAATCTTTTTCTTTAGCTTCTTTGGTACCAACTTTAATATTAGTGAATAAATCTAATAATTCCCCAAGATTAACATTTCTCATAGTTGGAGAGTTATAGTTTTTAGGTAATACATTTTTTAATGAATTATTTTCTTTTTCAATTAAAGTTAAAGCATCATCTATTATTTCCCCAATATTAGTATCTTTAGAGTGCTCTACTAAGTATTCCCATCTAGCATTCTTAGGAACGTAGAAAATATTTTCTGCTGTATAGCAATCCCTTTCTTCCTCTAATCCAGCTCCTTCTTCTACAAGTTCTTTATATTTTTCTTCAAATGAATCTGAGATATATTTTAAAAATATTAAACCTAATACAATAAATTTATAGTCTGAAACTGATACAGCACCTCTCATTTTATCTGCTGCTGCCCAAAGTTTATCTTCTAATTTTTTTAATTCTTGTTCACTCATATTATTTACCACCTTTTATTTTATACATACAATAAAGAAGCAACGCATACTTAACTGAATCATCTACATTAGTTTTATTTAATTCAAGTAGATTATCTACAACTTCTTTTCCCTTATTAAAATCTTTTAAGTTTTTATCAGCAAATGTATTTTTATCTATTTCCATCTTAAGTTGCTCAACTGTTGTTGTCTGCATCATATACATTAAATTTTCAATCATAATAGTACCTCCCAAGATATCTCTCATATAAAATTATAACATACAATTTGACAATTTTTGATATTTTGCGACTAATTCGTACCAGAAATTATCGAATTGTATCAATAATCTTGACTAATTTTTAATTTTAAGTGATTAATACAAGGAATTGGAGGGATTGTATGATTAGAAAATGTACTGATGAAGGTATTTCTGATGAAGAATTAGAGAAAGTTATAAATCCTTTTTATGATAATTATCATGAGTATATTATTACTTATGTTATGCCTGAAGTAATTGCATTTTATATAGCCAGTTCTTTTATTAGGAATGCAATGTTGTAGGCAACGTTTTATCAACATTATAATTCTGCTAAAGATACGTTTAATATTGGTGATGATGAAGATTATGATAAAGTTATTTTGGATTAATTATGCCTGACAATACTATGGATTCTGAGTTTCATCAAAATGATTGTATAATACTTAGAGAACAAAATAAGATGACTAAAGATGGATTTTATTGTGTTATGGAAAAAGGACAAGATATAGCGACAATTAGAAAACTAATTACTATAAATGATGGAATAATGGTTATGCCTTTAAATCTTGGTGGTGATTTTAAACCTACTACTTATTTAAAAGGCACTATTGAATATGAGAACTTTAGAATTATTGGTTCTGTAGTTCAAGTTAAAAGATATTATGATCAAAAAAAGACCACTGCTGAAACAGTGTTCAAAATGAAAAATTCCTAATTAAAAAGGCTGGTAAACTTTAATAATTATAATAAATATAATTTTGGAGATTTCTCGTATTTAATTATATCACCAATTAGGGATTTCTACAAGAAAGTTGGTGAAATAATGGCAGTTTACAAAGATCCTAAGCCTACTAAAAATGGTAGAGCTTGGTATTTTAAGTTTAGCTATAAAGATGCATTTGGTGCTACTAAGCAGTATAGATCTAAAAGATTTTTAACTAAAAAGGAAGCATCTGATGCAGAAAGAATGTTTTTAGTTACTTCTACTGATAAAGTCGAAGATAACAATATGACATTTAAAGATTTATATGATGAATTTAGAATGCATAATGATGAAATAATGAAAGATACTACTAAGTACGGTTATGATAATAAAGAAAAATTTATAGAATGCTTCTTTCCTGTTAAGGTGAAAAATTTTAATATTATACAGTTTGAACAATGGAAACGAGAAATAAATAAACTTAATATATCTCTTAGATATAAAAATGATATTTATAAATTCCTTAAATCTATTTTAAACTTCGGTGTTAAATGGCATAACTTAAACTTTCAAGCAGTATATAATAAAATGACAAAGTTTCAAAATCTCAATGAACGTAGAAAAGAAATGGCTTATTATACTTATGATGAATTTAAAAAGTTTATTTCTTATGAAGAAGATCTAAGATGGAGATGTGTATTTGAAATATTATATTACTGTGGACTCCGTAAATGAGAATTAAAAGGCCTTACCTGGAAAGACATTTACTTTGATAAAAAAGTATTATCTGTTAATAAACAAATAACGCAAAGAAATAACCGTGTTAAATTTGAATTTTCGGATACTAAGACAAAGGGATAGTAGAAGAATAGTTCCTATTACTAAAGTCTTGCTAAATGACCTTAAAATGCTCTATGAACAGGATAAAAAAGATTACTATGGATTTAACGACGATTTCTTTGTCGTTTCTGATTCTAATATATATCTTAGAAGAACTAAATTAGCTACTCTTGCTGGTTTAAAAGTTATTAGGATCCATGACTTTAGGCATTCTTGTGCATCACTCTTAATTAACAATGGTGCTAATGTTACATTAGCTGCAAAATATTTAAGGCATACAAAAATCGAGGAAACACTAAACACATATTCACATATGTTTAGTACAGCCCTCGACTCTGTTGTTTCTGTTATAGATAGTTTAAAATATGACTAAGCTATTTTTTAATCACATTTGTGATATTTTCTAATTAAATCGGCTTCTTTTTTATAACCTCTTTTTTCTAATTCTTTAATAAATACTGACCATGGTGGAATATTACTCATATATGGTTCACCTGGGCCATCATATGCACCACCACTTGGGCCAGTATATAATCCTCCACCTGGACCAGTATATAATCCACCGCCTGGACCAGTATATAATCCACCACCTGGACCGGTATATAATCCACCGCCTGGGCCAGTATATAATCCTCCACCTGGGCCGGTATATAATCCACCACCTGGACCGGTATATAATCCTCCACCTGGGCCGGTATAGGCTCCTCCACCTGGGCCGGTATATAATCCACCACCCGGGCCAGTATATAATCCTCCACCTGGACCAGTATAATTATTTCTAGGCCACATTATTGCACCTCCGATTCTTCAATAAATAAATAATCATGAAGCTCTATCAGTGTATTTATGACACGCTTTTCAACTAACAAAATAAATGGTATATAATCTCCGTCAGTATCTATAGCTGATAAAGCATTATAATATTCGTTTCTACACTTATCATCAATATATATTGGGGGAATGTTTTTCAATCTAAGCATCCAATTAAGTAACGCTCTAGAAACACGTCCATTCCCATCTCCGAACGGATGAATTTTAATAAATCTATAAATAAAGTATACTACATTTTCTATATATTCACTTACTTTATAGTTATCTATATTGTTGAGAAAATGATCGAACTCCATATTCAATTTTTCTATTTCTTCATGTATTTTAGTATAACTCACAGGTTGCATTGTACCCCCCATAATTACTGCATCATCTGTTCTATAATTTCCTGAATATTCTGGATAAGTCGTGTATGAATGTAGTAATTTATGTAGATCATTACACTTTCTAATTTCTAATTTATCTTCTGTTGTTAATACATATTCTTGCAGTGCAAAATTACCTAAAGTCATTATTATTTTTTCATCTTTCGAATCAAAAAATTTACTTTTTTCTTTATTATATGATAAATCAGCTAAAATATATGGTACGTCTTTCTGTTCAACACCCTCTAACTTATTATCATAGTAAATGTAATTATTTACAAATTTTGTCCCTATGTTTCTATTTAAATCAACCATACAATAGAAGAAACTGTCAATAGCATTTCCAATCAATAGAAAATCATTGTTTTTTAGTATTAATTCTTTTCTTTTTTTATCTGGATGATAATTTCTTATGCGTTTTTTTAATTCTTTAGGTTCTGTATCCCCTTCAATCATTTTCAATGTATAAGCAATTCTAAATACGCAACTTTCAAAACTAACTCCAAAATACTCTGATATATAAATTATATTATCAAAATCAATAAATCCATCGGCATTTTTGTACTGGTTACATAACTCTTTCAATTTATATTTTGGCATTAATAATTCTGATGCATATTTGTCTGCAAATTTTTCTATTTCATCATTAGAACCTGATAAACACTCTATTCTATTTATTTCATTTTTATTCTTTTTTAAGTCTTTTATAAAGTGGCAATGTTCATGAGCGGCAGTAAAACGTTGCCTAGCCCATGGTCTTAATCTATTTATTCCTACTATAGTTATATCATCTTCATCATTTAAAATAATTCCTTCTAATTTTTCAAAATCAGAAAATGATATTAATACTCCACTATCTTTTAGCAATTTAAACGGATCAATTGGGAACTTTATTTCGCCATACTTGTTTTTGATATCTTCTAAAGTTTTTTCTGCCAATTTAGCTGGCGTCATTCTCGAATACATAAATTATTATTTACAATTCCTTATTTTTATAATCATTTTTTAATTTTATCAAATCAAGTATTTCCTTTTGATCTTTTAAACTTAATTTTTCAAAACCTCTTGCATAAGCTTGTTCATTACTAATATACGGATTATCATTCATAATTTCATCCATACTAATCTTATACAAACGAGAAAAATTATTTAATTCATCTGCGCTTACTTTTCGTGTTCCTTTTTCAATTCTTAAAATTGCATCTCTTCCAACATTTAAAATACTGGCTACTTGTTCTTGTGTTAGATTTAAATACTCTCTTGCTTTTCTTAATTTCATACCTACTTTTTCATAATTTACTTCTCTCATATTCTTCACCCCAAACATTTAAATCCATTATTATTATATTCTCAAATGTCGAAAAAGTCAACATTTATTTCACTTCTTCTGTCATTATAGACAATTCTTCATATTCTTCGTCATTACCAATTCTTTTTAAGTATTCTTTTCCACCATCAACTGCAACAGCACCACAAGAACATCTTTTTAAATCATTAGTTGTTTTAGATTCTATAATATTTCCACATTTTTTACATTTAATCTTATTAACTTTTATTATTTGTTTTTTCTTTTCCATAAATCATCTCCTTATAATGTATTATACCACGATCTTATAACAATTATATCCTACCGTTTGCGGTATAATACCACTGCAACCATACTGATAAAATCTATATTGTCCGTATCACTGTAAAAAAATCCATTGAGAATTTTTGCCACTTTCGGCACTTTTTCTCAATGAACTATTCATAGAATCAAATTTTTTGTACCTAAATTGTACCTAAAAATATTTTGGCAAAACCGATGCCTCACAAACCCTTATAAAATGGGCATAAAAATGAGAGCACGGTTAAATGCTCTCTTCAGGGGACAACTTAGTTCTAATTCTTTTTTTAAAATAGACTTTAGATCCGAAAATTTCTTAATATGTTTGCACTGGCAAATTATGCCATTTTCTTTATTTCTTAAATCAATTCCACCATCCTTACCCATTTTAAAACTTTTAAACTCCAAATTTAACTTTTTTGAAATGATATCCTTTGACAATTTTTCAAACTCCAATGGACTTAATACATCTAAATTATATTTCATACATATAACACTTCCTTTACTACTAAAAAATCTGTAAATTAACAAAATCTATAATATAATTCTATTTTGTCATTCACTTTATCTCTCTAAACTTTCTAATTCATCTAATTCATACTTAATATTTTTATTAAACTTAATTTTGGAAACATCATATATAACTGCTAATGGATATCTTACTTTTGGAATTGACTTAAATATTTTAAATGGTGTTATCCATATTAAGTAATCTATATTTGAATCTTTTAATATATTTAACATATTACTATCCTTCCACCAACAATGTAGGTCTCCTGTCATTAGTTCGCCCGGCCCTTTAGGAACTTTACAATCTATCAGTTTAATATATGGTGTTGATTCATCAAAAACAAAAAATATTGTCTTAAATCCTGGATGATTATTTTTATATTTTTCTATTTTTTGTATATGTTTTTCTATTACCCTTTTAAAATTATCAACATAAAGTTTATAGTTATGACCTTCATGTCCTTCTAGGCCACAATAAGGATTTATAAGCAAATTACCAGCTTCTGCTATTTCCTTAATGGCTTTATTTTTATCTATTAATTGTTTTGTTATTTGACTTTCTCGCTCATTATGTCGATTAATTACTCTACCATTTTTATCAACAAATGTATGGTCATCAATTCTCATTACATCCATCATTAATTTAAATTTATTATTATAAAAGTCCGGCGGTAAAGCATTTTTAGAAGAAGCATCAGTCCATGTTTTCCATAACAATTTATTATGTATTAATCTATATAATAGTATATTATTAAAATTTAATGGGAATATTTTTATCCTCCATCTTTTTAAGTCTTGAAAAGTTTGTATTATTCTTTCTTCTTTATCATACCTATTCATTTATACCACCCCTAGTTATGCAGAAAGTCGCTGATGTTTTTTCTTACTTTTAACTTCAGGGATTCAAAAAATTTATACGGCTTAAATTTAATATTATTGTAAAATCTTATATCTTGCCACTGCTCAATATATCGTGTGATATCCTCATTTATTGCATCAAACGTTTTAAAAAAATCTTCTACTTCTTTATTTTTTTCTACTTCTTTCTCTGCACAATAAAATTCAAACTTAAAATCTTTTATAATAGAATTAAGGTCATTATTATACAAATCATGAATTTCGAGTATATTTCTTTGTTCCATTATATAATTGATATGCTCATTAATATATTTTATATTGTTACTTAATATACTTTTTAAAAAATCTAGTAGTTCAGTCTTTCTATTTTCACTGCAGTCGGCAAAGATTTCTTTTGTTATTGCATACCATTCTTTCCATTTGAATTCTTTATTTCGATAGTCTTTTTCTCTTCCTGCTACTGAGCAAAATTCTGACCAACCTTCTATATATTTCATAATACTAAATTGTAAATCACTATAAACCAACATATAAATATCATTATGTTTTTCATTTTTTTCTTTGATGTTTCCAAATTCAATAATTAAGGCTACTATTGTTGATGCAAAACAACCTAACCCTATATTTAAAATTATATCCGCTAATATTTTATCTTTTGCTTCCTGCAAGTAAATCCCAAGTATCATAAACATTATGGACATAAACAGCAAGCTTAAATATAAATGCCAATTTAGTTTGTATGGTTTATTTATTTTATTATTCATTTTCAACTTCTCCTACTTCTAGTTAATACAAAAAGACGCAGCACAAAAAATCTATTAAATAGACCTGTACTAGCGTCTTCCTTTAACTAAATTAAGTATATCAAATTATTTTTATTTATTCAATATATTTTGACAAATTTCTTATTCATCAGCATCCTCTGAATAGTAGTCATCATCTTCTAGTTCTTCTTCTTCAAAGTTAAATGAATCATACTTCTTTTCTTTTACTAATTCTTTTTGCCAATCTTCTAAATCATTATTATCTTTTTTATTATCATCTTCTGTATCTGTAAATGCTTTTATTAAGTTCCATATTAAGCACATAATCTCACCACCTGAAATTATTATATCATAGTTTTTTGTTATATATGACTATACGATTATTTTTCTACTCTTATTTATATAATTACTTCTTTATACTAAAATAATATTAGTATATATCTACTGCTTATATATAATAGGTATCTTGGATACATTTAATTAAGATAAGTTTACTTAGCTTAATTAAACACTAATAAGACTTACATAGTAAGACTTATAGTGGACATAATAAAGATAATATATAGGTGTATTAAAACTAAGACTTGATATCTTAGTTTATTATTTAGTTAATGTTAAGGTTTTTATTTTAAATTCTTTAGTATCATAACCCCATGGATTAGATACTAATCTTGTATTATTTATTATTATATCTTCTTCTTTATGATCATGACCATATATCCATACTGGTGATTTATATTCTTTAACTTCTGTATAATAACAAGAGTTATTACCCCTACTATTACTTTTATTTCTAAATGGTGGTACATGAGTTATTATTAAATCTATATTATTTGGTAAGTTATTATACCAAGATATGCTATCGTTATGTAGTTTTTGTATTTTATCTTTCTTAGATAATTCTGATAAGATAAATCTTGAATCATTCTGCATAGGATAGTTATATAGTTTATCTACTAATGTTACTGGTTTATACCAAAGGGTATCTCCCGCTAATAAGAAGGTATTATAGGTATATAGTCCTTTAGTATTATTTGTTTTATCTAGTATGATTATATCTTTATTATCTTTAAATATTTCATTTAATCTATATACTTTATTCATACTATTATAGTTATATTCTTTAGCCATAGGATCAGTATAGATATATTTTATTACTGGTATATAGTATTCATGATTACCTAGGACAAATATTACTTTTTTATAGTATTTTGAACATGAATATAATAGTTCACTCACTCTATTTATATCTTCATCGATATCTCCCGCTACTACAAGGATATCTCCTTTTACTTGCATACTTATTTTATCTTGGACTAATTTATCTATTTTTGTTATGCTTTCTTTTTTACTTATGTAGTGAGTTAAGTGTAAATCAGATACGTAGTCAATGTTTAATTCCATGGTATTTTTCCTTTCTAGATGCTTATATTATATAGAAAGATGCAAATTATGTCAAATAAAAAACCATTGACACTTTTGCCTGTCAACAGTTTATGTGGATAAGTTATTTATTATTACATTTTCTTATAAACTCTTCTTCGTGTTCTTTTAGATAGTTATAACTTTCTTTAATAGCGGTCTCTATATTATTATTTTTATATATGCTTGTTATTTTGTCTAATAAATTTATATTATCTATTTCTACATTATAAAAGATATCATAGCATTTAAACTTATGTTTATATATTTTTTGTATGCCATCACTATTTAGTATTGGGTCTATGATTATTTCACTTAAATACCATAACAAGCTTGGACTATCAAAATCTTCATACTTCCAATTTGGATATATTTCTTTACATTTCTCAAAGAAAAGGAAATGACATAATTCATGCATACAGGTATCTATTAAATCTTCTTTATTTTTCTTATGAATATCAAAGGCTTTTTCTTTAATGTATCTAGGACATACTGGTATTAGTCCTATTCCTACTGATATTTCTTTATATTCTTTTGGCCACTTTATATTAAAGTAATTACTTATTTCTAACATATATTTATCATTGTATTCATTCCAGATAGTGGTATATTCTTCTCTCAAGTTATTATTTTCTTTTATAAAGTTATTATATCTATCTTGAATTATGTCTTTAATATTATCTTCTTTGGTAAGTCTTTTTAATTCTGGATATAGGAATAATGTTCCTTCTTTTACTGATAATATATTATCAGTATCTTTAAGTGTCCATGATAGTATGTCAGATGTTTCTTCAAGAGTTAAATATTTAAATTTTAATTTTGGTATGTTATTCATATTTCCTCCTATTTAATTATATCATATTTTGTTTATTTTCTCACGATAATCATCATAATTGCCAATATATTTAGTGATGTTCTTATTTTTTATTTCTATTATACTAGTAGCTATTTTATTTATGAAATATCTATCATGAGATACAAATAATATAGTACCAGTAAACTCCTTTAGTGACTCTTCAAGCATTTCTCTTGTATCAATATCAATGTGATTAGTGGGTTCATCTAGAATTAAGAAGTTATATGAATTTTGGATTAGACAGAATATTTTTAATCTTACTTTTTCTCCTCCAGATAAGTATTTTATTTTTTTATGAATGTTTTCTCCTGCAAAGAGATATTTAAATAAAGCACTTCTTAAATATTGTTCTGGTCCAATGAAATATTTTCTAGCTTCTTCTAGTACTGATAAGTTAATATCTTCAAACTCTATCTCTTGAGGAATATAACCTATCTTGATATTACTTCCTAGTTTTATACTATTATTTCCTTTTAATATTTCTTTGATTAGAGTTGATTTACCAACTCCATTATCTCCGACTAGACAGAGTCTATCTTGATATTTAATACTTAAGTTAAGGTTATTAAATATTTCTTTAGTACCATAAGATAGATTTAGATTATTTATTGTTAAGACATCTTTTCCGGACCTACTAGCAGTATCAAAAGTTATATTTAGTTTTTTCTTGTCTTCTGGTTTATCTAACTTTTCTAGTTTTTCTAATCTTTTTTCGATATTGGCAGCTCTTCTAAAAAATATTTCTCCACCACTTGGTCCACAAAGCCTGCCATATTCTCTTAATCTTTTGATACTATTTTCCATAGCGGTTATTTGTTTTTGTTGGTCTTTATAGTTTTTTAATTCTAGTAATAGTCTATTTTCACTTTCTTTAATATAGTAACTATAATTACCATGATATACTTCTATTCCTCTTTTGGTTAATAAATATACTTTGTTTATGACATTATCCATGAAATAGCGGTCATGGGATACTAGTATTATTGTGCCTTTATAGTTCTTTAATGTTTTTTCTAACCAAATCATTTTATTTATATCTAAATGGTTAGTGGGTTCATCTAATAATAAGACATCTGGTTCTTGTAATAATAATCTTATTAGAGATATGATGGTTTTTTCTCCTCCAGATAAGGTATTGAAATTTCTATTTAATATTTCTTCAGTTATATTAAATACTGGTAGTATTTTTTGTATCTTTGTTTCGTATTCATATCCTCCTAGTGAGATAAACTTCTCTTGCAGATTCATATACTTTGTTATTACTTTATAATCTTCAGTTAAAAGTTTATCTTCATATCTTTCTAATTTTTCTTTTAGTTCTATTATTTCTTTGAAGGCACTATTTATATAGTCTTTTACTATTATATCCTTTTCTTCAGGTATTTGACTTAAATAGCCTATACTTATATTATTTCTTATTGAAAGTGAACCAGAATCTATACTTTCTTGGCCTGCAATTATTTTTAGTATAGTACTCTTTCCACTTCCATTTGTTCCAATTAAGCCTACTTTTTCTCCTTTTTGTACTGTTATATCTATATTATTTAATACTAAGTCAAAACCAAATGACTTACATACTTTACTTATATTTATATCTATCATAATATTCCTCCCATCAAAAAAAGTTATATGAATATATTGCATCCATATAACTTCTATTTATATATATAGATGCAGGCACGACAAAAACTCACACCCACATCTCATTTTTTTTACTTTTATTTTTGATGAGATAAAGGTGTGATATTTATAGTAAACATGATTACATTACCTACATATTTATACATAAATATCCCTCCACTTATAATATATTATAGTTTTTTACTTTTGTCAATTGTTTTTACACTGCAAGCCATTTGTCTTGATAGTGTTATTTGGAGCCTAGTTGGTCTCCAAATAAGTATAATTAATACTTATTATATATAAGTATGAAATATATACTTAAAGTAGTTTATTATTGGTATTTTTTTTGTTATTTTGAGTATAATAATAGTGCAATATACTTGACTTTTTATGATAGTTATAGTATCATTGTATTACCGGAGAGAAATCTCGTCAGGTCGATAGCTCAATGTCGATTTTATTAAATTAAGTGTATGTTAAGTACACCGCTTGAGTTGGGGAGAGACTACTTGATAGTCTCTTTTCTTTTTATGGAAATAATAGTTTATGATCGATAATATCAATATCAGAATCAATATTTGATAATGCTCTTCTTCTAGTAGTACCTGCTATTAAATCTGCTGCTTGCACTAAGTAACTCTTACCTGAATCTTGATATGTTAATCTTATTTCTAATTTTCCATATAATATATTTTTGTACATTATGTCATAATTAAAATTAGATATTCCATGTAGTAATTCTTCTGTTAGACCATCTTTTAAATTATAATAACCATTACTTTTTGTAGATTGTTCATCTATATTTATTATTAATCTCACATTTTTATGTGGGTTTATTTTTTTATCTTTTATTAATTCTTCTATGGTACTTTTAATTAGTCTTCTTATTGTGTAATCTATGTATCTTCCTTTTGAGGCTTTATTACTTATAATATGATCATATACTTTTGTATTATTTATTATTAAGGCAATAGTATAATATTTACTTATGTAGTTCATAAGTCTTCTTTTATGACCTTTCTTGATATTTGTATTTTTTATTTCTTTACATTTTTTAG
>ERZ827423.1757-NODE-1757-length-19843-cov-5.704821_pt1 | contig 19843 bp, 22 predicted proteins | sample MGYA00519775_ERZ827423 | MGnify/ENA primary metagenome ERZ827423 (study PRJEB31778, sample SAMEA3449296) | human gut metagenome | biome: human gut; feature: human-associated habitat; material: faeces | place: United Kingdom | collected 2010/2012 ...
TGCGTATGAATGCCTGAAAGAGCTGCACGGCATGGGCGTGAAAACCGTCGTACCGCACTTTCAGCATTCGTATGTGGAATCGAAGGAATTTATCGATGTGAATTTGTATGCAGACATGGACCGTACTCTGTTTGACATGGGCGATTATCTTGTGCAACGTTTGCGGGAGAAAGGAATTTTTTCCGGCGGCCTGGGTTTTACTGTAAATGGTCCCGGACCGATTTATGAGGAAGTTACAGAATATGAAAACTATATGAAACAGACATATCCGGAGTATTCCATTATCGAGAGGCGGGCGGAAGGCGCGGAAGTGAACGAGGCTGCCAGAATTGTTACAAGTTATATTCAGAGTAATCCGGATATGGTGGGCGCAATCGGTAGGACAGGTGGCAGCGCGCTCTCCTGGTCTACTGCAATGGAGCGAACCGGCCGCGACGACATTGTTGTCGTCGCCATGGATTATACAATAGATAATCTGGATATTCTGACCGCCGGCAAAGTGGACGCGTTGGTTGCGTCACCGCTTTATGAGGAGGGATATTTGGGTCTTGCACTGATTGACAATATGATGCATGGACGGGTGTACAATCTTTCCGAGGGCCTTTGGTGGCAGGAGCTGGACAATTGTATTATCCGAAAAGACGGCGAGGGCATAACCGGTCCAGCGTATTACTATGATCTGTTTACACGTGCACAGACGCGGTTCGGTCCAGCGGCATCCCTTGATTCGATTGGATAAAAGCGGGCGTACATTAAAATAAACTGTCTGGACGCGCCGCTGATATATACGGACGGTAATGGCGAATATGATTCGGCAGGCATGATCCAGTTACAATCATGCTCGCTGGGCAGTGGCCCTCAAAGCGAATTTGACTGTTGAATGGGGTGAAAACGCAGATGAAACGCATATTGCCGACACTATTGGCTGTAATGCAGGTGATTTGTCTGCTGTTCGGCTGCGGCGGTTCGCCTTTGCCGGAGCAGACGAATGCGCCGGAAGATATGCAGACCGCGCCGGAAAGAACGGCGGCCGCGGTCTGCATGGGGAGCGTCAGCCACCCGGTACACCGGATCGTACAGCTGGGATTTATGGAAAAAGCGGAGGAGCTCGGATACGAGGGACATATTCTGGGCCTGGATGCAGGAAGTATGCAGGAGCTGTACGACTGCTGGCTCGAAGGCGCCAAGGAGCACGACATCGCGGGCGCGGTATGCTGGGTGGGCGACGACTCTGCGTATGAATGCCTGAAAGAGCTGCACGGCATGGGCGTGAAAACCGTCGTACCGTACTTTCAGCATACATATACGGCAACGAAGGATTTTATTGATGTGAATCCATGCCATGACATTGGCATATCGGCACAGTATGCGGCGGAGTTTATAGGGCAGGCTCTGCGCGACAGAGGCGTGCTTTCTGGAAGTATTGGACTGACTGCATTTGGAACCGGCGTTACATCGACAATGGACTTGCATATGTTTATTGCGTACATGCAGGAACGCTATCCGGAATATGTAATTTTGGACATACGATTTGAAGCTATGGACCCTGCGTACGATCGGGAGGAGATCCTGGACTATATCTGTCAGAATCCGGATATGGTCGCATCGTTCGGGGCGACGGGCGGCAGCGCACAGGCATGGGCTGCAGCAAAAAAAGCGGCTGGCAGGGAAGATATCGTTACGGTCGCTTACGACTATGCACGCGTCAATCTGGATACGCTCTCTGCAGGCGGTGTAGACGCATTGATTGCGCAACCCTTCTATGACAGCGGCGCCCGTGGTATGGAGCTGATACAAGAACTGCTGTGCGGGCATGTCTATAGTATATCCGAATCGCTGTGGAGACAGCATCTGGATGCGCCGTTGATATATACGGACGGCGAAGGCGCGCACAATCCTGCATATTACTATGGCCTGCATGAGCGTTCGGAAACACGGTTCGGTTTAGGACAGGAGGAATGAAGTATGAAAAAAACGGCTGTTTGGGGCATATTGCTGACTGAACTGATCATTTTGCTATGCGGTTGTAAAACGGCCGTGCCTGTTAAGAGCACGTCGGTTTCCTCTTTGGATTCCGTAAGCCAGTCGATTATCCAGTCGGAACCGGAAACGAGGACAGCGGTTTTATGCATGACTGATATCAATCATCCCGTATATAGAATCGTCCAGCTCGGATTTGTGGACAGCGCGCGTCAACTCGGCTATGACTGGCATATTCTGGGCAAAGCCGACGCAACGCCGGTGGAGCAGCGACTCGAATGGTTCCGCGGCGTGAAGGAATATGAAGCGGACGGCGCACTGTGCTGGGTATGGGACGACACATCTTATGATTTTCTTAAAAAAGTACACGGTATGGGTGTAAAAACCGCAGTGCTGCATTTTCCGCATACGTATGCCGATACCAAGGAATTTATAGACGTTAACGTATATCCAGACCTGCGCGCTGGTGCAGAAATTATCGCGGAATTTATGGTACGTGAATTGCATGACGCAGGCGTGTATTCCGGCAGTATTGGAATTGCCATAAACGGTTCAGGCTGCTGCAGCCAGGAACCAGAGGAAGTCGAAGTGCTCAGAACATATATGGCTAAACGCTATCCGGAATACATTGTGCTGAGTGGGGCGTATGAAAGTTGGGGCGTAGAACAGAGCCGGCAGCTTATGACAGAATACATTCTGGAAAACCCGGATATGGTTGCTGTACTGGATACGACGGGCGGCAGTGTCCTATCGGAGGCGAAACAAGCGGCGGGCCGCGAGGATATTGTTGTGGTGGGCTACAATAATTATACTACGCTGAACCTGGAATTGCTCGACAACGGCAGTATAGACGCCCTGCTTACGCAGCCGTTGTATAAAGAGGCCTGGTTCGGTATGCAGCTGATCGATCAGTTGCTGGAAGGACAGGTGTTTTCCCGTGACGAAAACCTGTGGCGGCAGAGCATCGCCGCGCCGCTGATTTACAGCGGCGGAACAGGCGAACACGATCCGGCTTATTACGAAGAGCAGTATGTCCGATCCCAGGGCAAATTTGACCGCTAGATAAAGGGGCGACGCAGATGAAACGCATATTGCCGACACTGTTGGCTGTAGTGCAGGTGATTTGTCTGCTGTTCGGCTGCGGCGGTACGCCTTTGCCGGAGCAGACGAATGCGCCGGAAGATATGCAGACTGCGCCGGAAAGAACGGCGGCCGCGGTCTGCATGGGGAGCGTCAGCCACCCGGTACACCGGATCGTACAGCTGGGATTTATGGAAAAAGCGGAGGAGCTCGGATACGAGGGACATATTCTGGGCCTGGATGCAGGAAGTATGCAGGAGCTGTACGACTGCTGGCTCGAAGGCGCCAAGGAGCACGACATCGCGGGCGCGGTATGCTGGGTGGGCGACGACTCCGCGTATGAATGCCTGAAAGAGCTGCACGGCATGGGCGTGAAAATTGTGGCTTCATGTTTCCCTCATGCATATGAATCGGCCAAAGATATCATAGATGTAAACTTATTCTATGACAATGATGAAATGGAAGTAAAGGCTGCGGAATTTCTAGGCCAAAAGCTGCGCGCCGCTGATATACGATCTGGAAGTATCGGGTTGGCGGTTACGAACTTGTGTGTCCTCTCAAATGATTTGCATGCTTTCAGAAACCATTTTGAAAATAATTATCCGGAATATAAGCTGTTGGATCTGATCGGCGTTGGCGCAGAGATCGATTCTTCGAAGCAAAAGATTGAAGAATACATTTTAGCACATCCTGATATGGTCGCCGGTTTTGGCGCGCAGGGCGGCGGACCGGTATCATGGTCGTCAGCAAAAAAATCGACTGGACGGACGGATATTATGGTGGTTGGCTACGAGTATACGCCAACGAATCTGAATATTCTTATGCAGGGCGGCGTGGATGCACTGGTTGCTTTACCGGTCTATGACAGCGGCGCTCGTGGTATGGAACTGGTTGACGAGCTGGTCAACGGCAAGGTATTCAATCTGTCCGAAGCAACATGGCGGATATCCCTGGATACGCCGCTTATTTATCCGGACGGTGCGGGCGCGCACGACCCGGCATATTATTATGACCAATATGCACGATCGGAAATGCGATTTGGTCAATAGATCAGTCATAAGAATGTCCGTAGGAGGTGAAAATGCAGATGAAACGCATATTGCTGGTATATATTCCGGCAGTATCGATATTGCTGTTAATAGTCCGGCGCTCTGCGGACGTTTACAGACTATATGCGGGAAACCTACCCGGAGTGCAGAGTGTTAGAGCCGGAGTGGAAAAGTGCGGAACCGTTGGCGGAGGCAAGAGGGGCGAGGAGTATTGTGTATGAATATCCGAACGTGGTCTCCGGTTCTGGACTGACAGATCACAGCGCACAGGCATGGGCTGATCTAAAGAATACTGGTCAGTACGACGTAATTGTATCTGGCTTCTATTATGCGCAGGAAAACCCGGTCGTTTTGACCTCCTCAAAGCGGATGCCCTGGTCGCACATCCATTGTACGCGGCAGGACCGGAGGAAATGGCTATTTAAATTTTTGCGGCAAAGTGTTTCATACATCGGATACGAAGGGAAGAAGTCTTTGCATATGTCAAGGTTATATCCCAGCGGCGCAGGAATCCATAATCCCGCGTTGTACTATAATCTGTACGCGCGGCTTGACGAGAGATTTGGAAAGTTTTATATGAAAAAAGAGAGGAGAAAAAGAAATGAAACGTATGATCATTATGGTACTGCTGGTTTTGGAACTGGTCTGCCTGTTGTGGGGTTGTCAACCGTACACTACCAATGACTGTGCCGGGTCGCCCGGTCCGGATGAGATGAGCGAGCAGGCGGCTGCGCAGAGTAAGTCTGAGAGCGCGAAGGAAACGCGTTCGGCCGCAGTCTGCATGGGCAGCATCAGCCACCCGGTACATCGGCTTGTGCAGCTGGGGTTTATGGAAAAAGCGGATGAGCTTGCGTACCAAGGGCATGTTTTGGGTCTGAACGAGGGCAGCACGCAGGAATTGTACGACACATGGCTTTCCGGTGCGCAAGAGTACGACATCGGCGGCGCTCTGTGCTGGGTGGGCGACGATTCCAGCTACGAATTCCTGAAAGAGCTGCACGGCATGGGCGTAAAGATTGTCGTTCCCCATTTTCCGCACTCGTATCAGGAAACAAAGGATTTTATTGATGTCAACATCTGTCATGACGTTAACGAGACCACGATAAAAGTCGCCGACTACATTGGCCAGACGCTGCGGGAGCAGGGGATCACATCGGGCAGTATCGGATTGACGACGATCGGATGCTGCGTTTTACATGAGGACTTGACGGTTTTTCGGGATCATATGGAGGCCAATTATCCGGAGTATACAATCCTGGACACAGTCTACGAAAGCGCTGAGGTGGAAGAAGCGCGGAATAAGGTCGAGGGCTATATACGGGCCAATCCGGACATGGTCGCCGGATATGGGAATACAGGCGGCAGCGTGCTGTCGTGGTCGTCGGCAAAAGAGCTGACCGGTCGCGACGATATCCTTGCGGTGGGATACGACTATACGAAACAGAATCTGGATATTGTCGCGGAAGGCGGCGCGGTTGCCCTGGTCGCGCAGCCATTGTATGAGGAAGGGTATATGGCGCTGGAACTGATCGACGAGCTTTTAAACGGCAAAATTTTTAACACGAACGAAGCGCTTTGGTACAAGAAACTGGACGCGCCGCTTGTCTATCCGGGCGGCGAGGGCGCGCATGGCGTTGCGCGTTACTATGATTATTTTTCTCGGTCGGAAGCGCGTTTTGGAACCAGTTCCAATTACTGATAAAGGTGGGATTGTGCGTGAAGCGCGTGACGGCGGTTATATTGCTTGTCATCGTATTGCTGCTGCCAATAGGGTGCGGCGATTCATCTGGGCCTGTGCCGCCGTGCGCGCCGGAAGCTTCGCCGGATGTTCCGGTAAACCAATCAGCCGCAGTCTGTATGGGCAGCGTCAGCCATCCGGTGCATCGAATTGTACAGCTGGGATTTATGGAGAAAGCGGAGGAGCTCGGATACGAGGGGCATATCCTGGGGCTTTCTGAAGGCAGCGCGCAGGAACTATACGACTGCTGGCTTGCCGGCGCGCAGGAGCATGACATCGCCGGCGCGGTATGCTGGGTAGGCGACGACTCCGCTTATGAATTTTTGAAAGAGCTGCACGGTATGGGGGTGAAGACCGTTGTGCCGCACTTTGCGCATGATTATATGGAAACCAAAGATTTTATAGATGTAAATTTGTATTATGACTCCAATGCACTGGCGGAGACAGTTGCCGACTATTTAGGGAAGAAGCTCCGCAATGCCGGGATACAGTCCGGCGGCATTGGAGTAACGGTTGGCAATCTGTCTGTAAGTCATGAAAAAGAGGAAGCCTTTCAGCAGTATATGGCGAACCGATATCCAGAATTCACTATTTTAGACATCGCAGAGGAAGGCATGGACCGACCGGATCATTCGGTTGCAAATTATATAAAGGATAATCCCGATATCGTCGCCGCTTTTGGCACTGCCAATACGAGTGTACAGGCATGGGCACAGGCGAAAGAAGAAACTGGGCGAGGCGATATTATAGTGGTGGGTTGTGAATATATTCTGGATTCTCTGTATACCCTTCGTTCCGGTAAAGTTGATGCACTGGTAGCAATTCCTTTATATGAAGACGGATATACCGGTATGGAACTGATTGATCATATGCTGCACGGAAAGAATTACAGCGCGTCAGAGTCCCTTTGGCGGTATAATTTAAAGCCTGACCTGATTTATATAGGCGGACAGGGAATGCATGATCCTCACATATATACGGATATGTATACACGGTCTAAGGTCCGTTTTGGCAACAGTGAAAAGAGTTGAGGAGCTGTTTCAATGAAAAAAGTGATGGTTGCGCTTATTGTTGTGTTGGAACTACTGTATATACTCTCTGGGTGCAGCGGTTCTTCGGCCGAATCGTCGAGCAGTGCGACTGCAGAGTCCGTATATGTACATATGAGTGAATCCGTGCCATCGGAGACGAACCGCTCTGCCGCAGTCTGTATGGGCAGCGTCAGCCATCCAGTTTGTCGAATTGTACAGCTAGGATTTATGGAGAAGGCGGACGAGCTCGGATACGAGGGGCATATCCTGGGGCTTTCTGAAGGCAGCACGCAGGAGCTGTACGCCTGTTGGCTCGAAGGCGCAAAGGAATATGATATTGCCGGCGCGGTGTGCTGGGTGGTCGACGATTCTGCCTACGAATTTTTGAAAGAGCTGCACGGTATGGGGGTAAAAACAGTAGCTGCAACCATGCCGCACGACTATATAAAAACGCGGGATTTTATTGACGTTAATTTGCGGCATAGCAGAGTTGACGACAGTATTATGGTTGCGGATTTTATTGGACAATCCCTATTCGATAGAGGTCTGTTTTCCGGCAGCATTGCTGTGACAACGAATGGGTATAGTTCAAATTATTATTTGGAGGGAAGCAATGCGTTTTGGACATATATGCCGACCCGTTACCCGGATTACACGTATTTGGACGCGATGTATGAAGGCGCGGTGCCGGAAGAAGCGGTAGCGAAAGTTCAACAGCTTATATTGGAACATCCGGAAATCATAGCAGCTTTTGGAATGTCCAATAACAGCGCGCTGGTATGGGCAAATGGGAAAAAAGCCGCCGGTAGGCCAGACATACTTGTGGCAGCATATTCCGATTCACGGGATGGTTTGGACCTGCTCGCAGCAGGGGATGTGGATGTGCTGGTGGGCCAGCCATTGTACGAGGCAGGTTATGTGGGGCTGGAGCTGATAGATCGGCTGTTAAACGGTAAAGTATATAATACATCTGAAGCGTTATGGATACAGAAGCTGGAAACACACCTGATATACCAAGGCGGCAAAGGCAAACATGATCCCGCATACTACTACGCGATACATGCGCGCGCTGAAGAGCGGTTTGGTGTGCAGTAGTGAACGAGAGGAGGTGATATATTGAAGCGCATATTTGTTTTTTTACTGGTGTTAGCAGAATTCATAACATTGTTTGGCTGCGGAGAAAAAGAGACGCTCGAACCGATTTCCAGCAGTCCTTCGGTTTCCCGAATGGTATCCGATTCTTCACCTTTGGAAACGAACCAATCAGCCGCAGTCTGTATGGGCAGCGTCAGCCATCCGGTGCATCGAATTGTACAGCTGGGATTTATGGAGAAAGCGGACGAGCTCGGATATGAGGGGCATATCCTGGGGCTTGACGATGCGCTACCGCAGGAGCTGTACGACTGCTGGCTTGCCGGCGCAAAAGAATATGATATTGCCGGCGCGGTATGCTGGGTAGGCGACGACTCCGCGTATGAATTTTTGAAAGAGCTACACGGCATGGGGGTGAAAGTTGTAGTGCCGTATTTCCCGCAGAAATACTATGAGGCAAAAGAGTTTATAGATGTGAATCCCCATTCGGATTTGGAGCAGACGATGCTGGACGCAGGTGATTATCTTGTCGAACACCTGCGGGATAGAGGTATTGATACCGGCGCTTTGGGGGTCAGTGTAAGCGGACCGGCATTGTCGCATGATAATGTCAGAGAATATATGGATTACATGGAGTCTCATTATCCTGAATACAGAAATGCAGACATGGTATTGGAGATTTCCACAAGGGAAAAGGCAATTGAAAAAATAGCGGGATACATTGATAATAACCCTGATTTAGTTGGAGCAATTGGAAGAACAGGCAACAGCACTATTGTCTGGTCCGAAGCGAAAGCGCGTACTGGCCGGGATGATATATTTACAATGGGTATGGATTATACAAAACAAAACCTTGATCTTTTGAATAGCGGCGACATAGACGCACTGATCTGCCAGCCGATTTATGAGGCAGGTTATGTGGGAATGGAGCTGATTGACGCGTTGATAAATGGAGAGGTTTATAATAAGACTGAGGAACAGTGGCATTATAAACTGGAAAACAGGATCATCTCGAAAAACGGGCAGGGGCAAAATGGTACTGCGTATTATTATGATATATATGAACGTTCAGAGGCTAGGTTTGGAAGTTGAAACGAGTAGGAGACAAATTATGAAACGGTCGGTGTTTATTCTTTTGATAGCGGCGGAGCTGCTCTGGAGGTGTTGCAAGATGGCGGTGTGGATGCACTGATCTGCCGGCCCCTGTATGAGTAGGGAGCCGCCAGCATGGATCTGATCGACCGGCTGTTGAACGGCCAGGTGTTCAACCAATCGGAGGACACGTGGTGGCAACATTCGCAGACATATTTCATCCGCAGGGACGGCGAGGGAATCAACGGTGTCGACCGCTACTTTGATATGTACAAACGGGCGGAAATGCGCTTTGGCCCTCTCCAATAGCGGCGGATTGTGCGTGAAACTGTTTTTATGGGCGGCGTTCTGTTTTTGCAGTGCGCCGCCCCTTAAACCAACAAAAAGATCGACGCTCGTTGTGCTCTTTTGGTGATTTCGCTGGTTTCATTGTTTCTCAGGAATAATCCGTTGACAAAATTATTTTCTCGTGCTACCATATTAGCGTACTAAAGTGAGGGCCGGTGTATTTTATGGCGGCCAGCGCACACCGCGCAGGCATCAATTACAGGACAATGGAACGCCGCGATGGGGGAGGACCTGAATGAAACGATATCTGACAATGTCCCCGGAAGGGACGCGGGACTATTTATTTGAGGAGAGCCGGGCGCGGACGCATGTGGAGCAGACGCTTGCCAACGTGTTTTCCAGCCGCGCATTTTGCCGGGTTGTCACGCCTACGCTGGAGTATTTCGATCTGTTTTCGGCGGATTGCGTCGGATTCAGTGCGGAAGAGGTGTATAAACTTGTCGACCGCAAGGGGCGCATTCTCGCCCTGCGCGCCGATTCCACCGCGCCGATCGCACGGCTGACAGCGACAAAGCTCAGGGACGAGGCGTTGCCTATACGCCTGTATTACAGTCAGCCCGTATTCAAGGTCAGTCCGCAGCATTCGGCCCAGTATGATGAGGTGATGCAGTGCGGCGTGGAACTGATCGGCGCGCCCGCGCAGAATTCCGATTTGGAAATTTTGGCCCTTGCAGCTTCTACGCTGCGCAGTTTTTCAGCCAAGTTCCGGCTGGAAATCGGACATATCGGCTTTTTTCAGGCTGTCATGGACGATTTTCCCATCGACGGTGAAACCAAAGAGGAAATCCGGAGGCTGGCGGAGCGCAAAGATTTTGCGGTGCTGTATGAACGGCTGCGCGACTACCGCGCATATCCGGCCTATGAAGTGCTGACGCAACTGCCCCGCCTGTTTGGCGGCGCGGAGGTGCTGGAACGCGCGCGCGGGCTGATCGCAAGCGAGCGCGGCCGCGCCGTTCTCGATTACATAAGCGGCGTCTACGCCGCGTTACAGCAAATTCATCCCGACGACGATGTGATGATAGACCTGGGCCTTGTGCACCGTAATGATTATTATACCGGCATACTCGTTCGCGGGTATATTGAAAACATGGGTGAAGCCGTTCTTTCCGGCGGCAGGTACGACACGCTTCTGGCCAATTTCGGCGCGCCGCTGGAGGCGATCGGATTCGGTGTCAATGTGGATTTGCTGACAAGGCATGTGTTAAGCGCGGCGCACAGTCCGCGCGTGCGCGCGGACCTGCTCGTGGCCGCCACTGCGCCGCAGACGGCGCGGGCGTTGCGCTGGGCGGAACAGCAGGCGGCTGCGGGACTTGTAGTGGAGAGCGCAGTACTTCCCGATCGGGCCGCGGCTCTCCGGTATGCGGAAGAGCGCGGCATTGGACGCGTTGAATTCTTCGGTGCGGACAGCCCGACTGAGAAAGGATAGGCAGATGGCATCTTGCAGGATCGCCCTGACAAAAGGGCGTTTGGAGGCGAACAGCGTCGCCATGTTCGAGCGCATGGGCTATGACATGGCGGGTTTAAAAAACAAGGGGCGCCGGTTGATCATTCCCGTCCCGGACGCGGATGCGGAGATCGTACTGGCCAAGGCGCCGGACGTAATCACATATGTGGAACGCGGCGTATGCGATATGGGAATTGTCGGCAAGGACACGATCATGGAACAGGGCGGCTCATTTTACGAGGTGCTTGATCTGGGCTTCGGCGTATGCCGGTTCGCCCTTGCCGCACGGGCAGGCGCGGATTTCTACGGCGGCTACCGAACCAAGGTGATCGCGACGAAATATCCGGCTGTTACGCGCCGGTTTTTCGAGGGGCGGAACATGGACGTGGATATCGTAAAAATCGAGGGCTCGGTAGAGCTCGCCCCTTTGCTGGGACTTGCGGACGCGATTGTAGACATTGTCGAAACAGGCGCGACGCTCAAAGAGAACGGTTTGGCCGTGCTGGAAGCCGTCGCGCCCGTATCGGCCCGTCTGATTGTGAACACGGCGAGCATGAAGCTGAAAAAACAGCCTATTGAGACTTTGATTGCGCGTATGGAGGAATATCTGCGCGTCCAGAAGCAGCAGAAGAGAGAAAGCGGGGATGTGAAATGATCAGGACAATCGTGGCGGATGGGACGACGGAAGTCAATTTGTTGAAAGAAATGCGTGGGCGCGCGGGTGAGATAGACGCAAAGGTGACCCGCGCCGTTATGGAGATACTCGAGCAGGTGCGTCTGGAAGGCGACGCGGCGGTTCTGCGCTATACCCGTCAGTTTGACGGCGTTTCGCTTGACGCGCTCGAAGTGCCCCGTGCCGCTGTGCGCGCAGCTTATGAGCACAGCGACGAAAAGTTTGTACAGGCCATGCTGCGCGCGAAGGAAAATATTGCCGCTTTCCACCAGCGGCAAAAGCAGCAGGGGTTTATCGATATGCAGCCCTCCGGCGTACTGCTGGGCCAGCGGGTACGGGGTCTGCACCGCGTCGGGCTGTATGTGCCGGGCGGCACGGCGGCTTATCCCAGTTCCGTACTGATGAACGCAATTCCTGCAAAAATTGCGGGCGTGGGTGAGATCGTGATGGTCACGCCGCCCGGCCGGGACGGCAAACCCAATCCCGATATTCTCACTGCGGCCTGGATCGCGGGCGTGGACAGGGTGTTCCTTGCCGGCGGCGCGCAGGGCGTGGCGGCGCTCGCATACGCAACGGAGAGCGTGCCGCGTGTGGACAAGATCGTGGGCCCGGGCAATATCTATGTCGCAACGGCCAAAAAGCTCGTGTATGGGACGGTTGACATCGACATGATCGCGGGCCCAAGCGAGATACTTATTCTTGCGGACGATACCGCCGATCCGCGCTTTATCGCCGCGGACCTCATGTCGCAGGCCGAACACGACGCGCTTGCAAGCGCCGTCCTCGTCACGACCAGCGCCGCGCTTGCGATGCGCGTGGGCGAAGAGCTTGCCCGGCAGACGGCGTCCATGCCGCGGCGGGAAATCATCGAACAGTCGCTGGCGGACTACGGCGCAATTATCATCTGTAAAACGCTCGACCAGGCCGTATCCATGGCCAACGCCCTCGCACCGGAACATTTGGAAGTGGTGTGCGCCGACGGGATGCAGCTGCTGGGCCGGCTGGACAACGCGGGTTCCATTTTTGTCGGCAGCTATTCCCCCGAACCGTTGGGCGACTACTACGCCGGCCCCAACCATGTTTTGCCGACGAGCGGTACGGCGCGTTTCTTTTCGCCGCTTTCGGTGGACGATTTTGTGAAAAAAACCAGCTTTATCTCGTATACGCAGCAGGCGCTTTGCCGCGCGCGCGAAGATATTGTGACCATTGCGGAGCGAGAGGGGCTGTACGCACACGCCAACGCCGTAAAAGTGAGGTTTTCATAATGGGTTATGTGTTGAATCGGAAAATAGCGGACTTGCAGCCGTACGATCCCATCAGCGGCGAGTACCCCGTCCGGCTGGACGCGAACGAGTCGTTTCTTCCGCTGCCGCCGCATCTGCGGGAGACGATTTCGCAGAAGCTTGCGCAAATCGCCTTCAACCGCTATCCCGATCCGCTCGCCGAAAACGCCTGCTGCGCCTTTGCCTCGGCCTACGGCGTAAGACCCCGCTGCGTAACTGCGGGCAATGGCTCTGACGAACTGATCAGCATCCTGCTCGCCTGTTTTCTGGAAAAGGGAGACACGGTACTCACCCTTGCGCCCGATTTCAGCATGTATCCGTTCTACGCGGCGCTGTATGAAGCGAACTGCGCGGTGATGGACAAAGGGCCGGACGGCTGTGTTACCGGCAGTGAGATCGCGGCGAAAGTGCGGGAAACGGGCGCGCGCGCAGTCGTGTTCTCAAACCCGTGCAACCCCACCTCCTTGGGCATGGCCCGCGCCGAGGTGCGCGCGCTTGTGCGGGATACCGAAGCGCTTGTTATCCTCGACGAGGCGTATATGGATTTTTGGGATCAGAGTCTGCTCGGCGAGGTTGAGGACTATGATAATCTTGTGATTCTGAAAACCTGTTCCAAAGCGCTGGGACTGGCCAACATACGGCTTGGATTCGCAGTGGCGAATGCGCGGATTACGGACGCGCTGCGCGCAGTCAAGTCGCCCTATAACGTCAACGGCGTATCCGCCGTGATCGGTGCGGCCGTGCTTGAAGATCGGGCATATCTGCGCGACGCTGCGGCCGCGCTCACCGCGTCGCGTGCGGCGCTGGCGCGGGAGCTGGAGCAACTGCTGGCCTGCAAACGCGGCGCGTACCGTATCTATCCGTCATGCACCAATTTTCTGTATGTCGCCGCGCCGGACGCAGGTCTGGTATTTGAACGCCTGAAAGCGCGCGGTATTATCGTCCGACGCCTTGGTTCGCATCTGCGCATCACAGCGGGCAGCGAAGCGGAGAACGCCGCGCTCGTAGCTGCGCTCGACGGAATTCTGGACTGAGGGAACTGCAATGGATAGATATATCGCGATTGTGGACTATGGGGCGGGCAACCTGTTTTCTATGAAAAACGCCCTGGACTATATCGGCGCGCGAAGCATCATTACTTCGGAGCCTGAAGCACTGGAACGGAGCGCGGCCGTACTGCTGCCCGGTGTGGGCGCGTTTCCGGACGCAATGAACAAGCTGCGCGCCGCCGCTCTTACAGGCGCGTTGTGCGCTTCTGCGCGGCGCAAGCCGTTTCTGGGTATTTGTCTGGGCATGCAGGTTTTGTTCGAACTCGGCACGGAGTTTTCTGAAACGCCGGGGCTCGGCCTGCTTCCCGGCCGGGTGGTCCGGCTGCAGGCGGCGGGTTTGCCCGTTCCGCACATGGGCTGGAACAGCCTGCGCATCCGCGCCGCAACACCGCTGCTCGACGGCGTAGACGCGGGCAGCTGCGTCTATTTTGTACATTCATACCGGGCCGATACGGACAGCGCGTGCGTGCTTGCGGACACGGAATACGGCGAGACGGTTCCGGCCGCAGTCGGCCGCGGCCAGGTATTCGGCTGCCAGTTCCACCCTGAAAAAAGCGGCGAGGTCGGGCTGACAATACTTCGGAACTTCTGGAGGATGGCGATATGATCCTGTTCCCTGCAATAGATATGATTGACGGCGCGTGCGTACGGCTTGTGCGCGGCGACTATGCGACGGCAGCACAGGTTGCCGACGATATACTGGAGGCCGCGCGCCGGTTCGCCGCCGCCGGCTGCAACTGGCTGCATATGGTCGATCTGGACGGCGCGAAGCAGAAAAAGCCGGTAAACAGCGAACAGGTGCGCCGGGTGCTGGAGCAGACCGGCCTGCGCGTGCAGGTCGGCGGCGGGATCCGCACCCTTGCGGATATGGAATTTTACCGGGGACTCGGCGTGCACCGTATGATCCTAGGCTCTGTCGCCGTGAATAATAAACCGCTGACAAAGCTTGCGGTGTCCATGTTCGGCGAACGGCTCGCGGTCGGGATCGACGCGCGCGGCGGCATTGTCGCCACCAACGGCTGGCTCGAAGAGAGCGACGTGGATTTTATCACACTCGCAAAAGAGATGGAGGCCGTCGGAGTGAAGACCATCATTTACACCGACATCTCGCGCGACGGAACGCTGGAGGGTTTGAACTTAGGGCAGCTGGAGGCGCTGCGCGACGCCGTGTCATGCGATATTATTGCCAGCGGCGGCGTAGCGGGGCTTGCCGATATCGTCGCCTGCAAAAAGCTCGGCCTGTACGGCGTAATCTGTGGAAAGGCGCTCTACAACGGCGCGCTCGACCTGAAAGAAGCGCTTAGGGCTGCGCGCGCGCGGGTTCTGTAACAGGGGGTGCAAGTATGCTTGCAAAACGAATCATTCCCTGCCTGGACGTACGGGACGGGAAGGTGGTCAAAGGCGTGAATTTTGTTGGGATCAAGGAAGTCGGCGATCCCGTGGAGTGCGCCAAGGCCTATAACGCGCAGGGCGCGGACGAGATCGTGTTTCTCGACATCACCGCCACACATGAGGCGCGGGGGACAATGGCGGACGTAGTGCGCATGACGGCAAAAGAGGTGTTCGTACCGCTGACGGTCGGCGGCGGGATTCGCACGGCGGAGGATATGCGCGCGCTGCTGCGCGCAGGCGCGGACAAAGCTTCGGTCAATTCTGCGGCAGTACGCGATCCCGGTCTGATTTCGGATGCTGCAGCGCAGTTCGGCAGCCAGTGCGTGGTGCTCGCCATCGACGCGCGTCGCAACGCCGCGGGCGGTTATTCCGTCGTCATAAACGGCGGCAGGGTCGACACTGGGCTGGATGCGGTCGAATGGGCGCGCGAAGGCGTGCGTCTGGGCGCGGGCGAAATCCTGCTCACGTCCATGGACGCGGACGGGACGCGCGATGGTTTTGATATTGATATGCTCAACGCCGTAATCGCAGCGGTCAACGTGCCGGTTATCGCATCCGGCGGCTGCGGCGGCCTGGCGCATTTTGCCGAGGTATTTGAAAAGACGGGAGCGTCCGCGGCGCTTGCCGCATCCCTGTTCCACTATGGGGAGTTGACGGTCGGCCAGGTCAAGGACTATCTGCGCACGCGCGGTATTCCCGTCCGCTAAGCAGGAGGTTTTCTTATGGATTTAGAACGGCTATTCGAAAAGGGGGAACTGATCCCCGCGATCGTCCAGCAGGCGGGTACAAACGAAGTGCTCATGCTCGCATATATGAACCGCGAGAGCCTGGCCTTGACGCTGGAAACAGGCTACACCTGTTTTTTCAGCAGATCGCGCGGCCGGTTGTGGAAAAAGGGCGAGACTTCGGGCCATGTGCAGCGGGTACTGTCGGTTGTCGCCGACTGCGACTTTGACACCCTGCTCGTCACTGTCGAACAGACGGGCCCCGCCTGTCACACGGGAAACCACACTTGTTTTTTCAATACGATAAAGGAGTTTTGAGTTATGGAAGTGCTGCGCGAGCTGTATGAGATCGTCTGCGACCGCAAACGCAACCCGAGCGAGGGTTCATATACCGCATATCTGTTTGAAAAGGGTCTGGATAAGATCCTGAAAAAATGCGGGGAGGAGTGCAGCGAGGTGATCATTGCCGCCAAGAACCCCGAACCGGAACCGCTGACAGAGGAAGTGTGTGATCTGCTCTATCATCTGCTCGTGCTGCTCGCAGAGCGGAATGTGCCCCTCAGCGCGATAGAGGACGTGCTGATCCGCCGGCGCGAGAAAATCGGCAACTTAAAGCCGATGAAAACGGTGGACCGCGAAAGCTGATATGCTTACATGGATAAAATGCAATTTTATGCATAAATATACTTGACATGCCGGGATAATTGTGTATAATTAGGTATTATACAGAATATATATGCATCCGATAACGGGATGAAGGAGGACGGGGCCATGCGGCATTTGCTGAAACTTTCGGATTTGACTGCGGCGGAAATACTGGAGATACTGGATCTGGGCGACGAATTGAAGCGCAAGCGCAATGCGGGCGAACCGCACAGGTATCTGGAGGGGAAATCGCTGGGCATGATCTTTCGCAAAGCTTCGACACGCACCCGCGTCTCCTTTGAAGTCGGCATGTATGAACTGGGCGGCAGCGCGCTGTTTTTGAGCACCGGGCTGCAGATTGACCGCGGCGAGCCGGTGCAGGACACGGCGCGTGTACTGTCCCGCTACCTGCACGGGATTATGATCCGGACCTATGCGCAGAAAGAGGCCGAGGATTTGGCAAAGTACGGCAGCATTCCCGTGATCAACGGGCTGACAGACTATGCGCACCCCTGCCAGGTGCTTGCGGACCTGATGACGATCCGTGCCCGCAAGAAGGAGCTTGCCGGCCGCAAACTCTGCTTTGTGGGCGACGGGAACAATATGGCCAATTCCCTAATTGTCGGCGGAATCAAAACGGGCATGTCGGTAAGTATCGCCTGTCCGAACGATTACCGGCCCGATGCGCAAATCATGCGGTGGGCGGCTGAGAACGGCGCGTTCGTCTGCACTGAATCCGTTGAAGAAGCGGTATCGGGCGCGGACGTGGTATATACCGATGTGTGGGCGTCCATGGGCCAGGAGGAGGAGAGCCGGCAGCGCATGGCGGCTTTTCAGGGGTACCAGGTCAATGCTGAGGTCATGCGCGCGGCAAAGCCGGACGCGATGGTTTTGCACTGCCTGCCCGCGCACCGCGGTGAAGAAATCACCGATGAGGTTCTGGAGGCGCACGCGCAGGAGATCTTTGACGAAGCGGAAAACCGCCTGCACGCGCAAAAGGCCGTGCTGGTCCGGCTCATGAGCTGAGCTTGGAAATAACTGAAAAGCGGCGGGTGGACCCCGCCGCTTTCGTCTTGGGAGGATGGGTATGAGAAGGACGGAAAGGGAAATTACGGATTACAAAAGCATGCTGGAAGTTTTAAGGCGGTGCGACTGCTGCCGCCTCGGTTTTGTGGATGGGGACGCCGCCTATATCGTGCCCATGAACTTTGGTTTTGAGGACAAAGACGGCGCGCTGACGCTGTATTTTCACGGCGCGACGCAGGGGAAAAAGATGTCGCTTCTGCCGGCGCAGCGTACGGTGAGCTTTGAAGCGGACTGCGGACATGCGCTGTTCGAAGGACAGAGCGCATGCGCGAATACCTTTCGGTACCGGAGCGTCATGGGCAGGGGCCGGCTTTTGCTTTTGCAGTCGCCCTACGAGAAAGAATACGGCCTTGCGCGGATTATGGAGCACTGTACGGGAAAGCGGACGTGGCATTTTGACGCCGCCGCCGTCGCCCGCACGGCGGTCATGCGGCTTGAAGTGAGCGAATGGTCGTGCAAGGAAAACCGCTAGAGACGCGCGTCTGAAAAACGCCTGCGGCCGGTATGCAGAGCCCGGCTGCAGGCGTTGTGTTTAAAAATAGGGGATATATCGCACTTTCTGGTTAAAGGGATCGTCGGGAAACAAATACGCGTACAGATCGATAAAATAATCGTCCGTCATGCTCGCGATATAGTCGACGACAATATCGTCCGGGTCCGCCGTCACGCGATTCTCCTCGTCGCGGTAACTCTTACCCAGGATGAAATGGCTGAGATGGTGCTGATACACCGGAGAGTCGAATTGGCTCGTAAGCAGGTCCTCATACAGCCTGTGGTATATGCGCTCCATCATGGGCTTGACCACTGTTTCGTACGGCTCCATTACCTGTTCGTTTTTATAGATAAACTCATAATTTTCGCGTTTGAGCGTCCTGAGCGCTTCAAATACCTCTGGGTCCATGCGCAGGCAGTTTTGGTTCATGCTGTTTTTTACAATATTGGCTACGATGTTGTTTAAAAACTCAATGTTGTTTCCGCCCAGGATAGTCGGCGTGAATGCGACGTCCTTTGTCAGGTCCAGCTTCCTTGCGTCTTGCCGGTCCTTCCATATGTAGGCGATCATGTCGCTGATTCGGACCACGCAGCCCTCCAGCGTATTGGGCCGCAGCGTTTTGATAAAGGCCTTGTCCGTGTAGCATTGTTCGACGTTGCGCTCAAACTGTTCAAACGCGCGAAGTCCGCTCGGTCGGTACTCGATAAACTCGTCCTCGCCGTTGTGGCACAGCACGCCGTCGAGCGTCTGCAGGGTGAGGTTGGTTCTGGTCATGGTTTTCAAAACCCGCACGCTGTGCACATTGTGTTGAAAGTACCGTTTCCTGTCGCTTTGCAGGTACAGGTCGCTCAGGTATTGTTCGCCCCTGTGCCCGAAAGGGGTATGGCCGATGTCGTGCCCCACGGCGATCGCCTCGATCAGGTCGAGATTGAGCCGCAGCGCCCGCCCGATCGTACGCGCAATCCGCGAGACGAGCTGTACATGGGTGGAACGTCTCGTGATGTCGTCGTTTTTATAAAAGGAGAAAACCTGTGTCTTGTCTATGTACCGGTTGTACAGGGCATTGTGCAGGATTTTGTCCGTGTCGATGGCAAAGGGGCCGCGCAGAATGTCATACTCGCTTTTCCGGTCAAATTTACGCAGCGCTTCGGAGTTCTTTGTCGCGTATTCGCTCAGCGCGGCCTCTTCCGTCTCGGAAACGCCGCGCAGGGCGGCGCTGGTCGCCTCGTCAAAGCCAAACAGCCGCTGCTCCCGCTCGTTTTCCTGCAGGATTTCTTCCAGTATGTCCTGCGTCTGCTCCGCCATATGCGTCTCCCCTTAGTTTTCGTCGTGTGCGCTTATTATAGCATATCGCGGCGGCGGAAATCAACAGGCCGCCGCGTGTGAGAGGCACATGGAAAAGATTTTTTCGGCTTTTCGGAGGTGGGAGTTAAACCCTCGTAATTCGCAAAAAGTTGGTAGCGACAGCGAACCGTCGTGAGGGCGTTTACAACCGAACAGGCGAGCCGAGCGTGACTTTTTGCGAAAGAGGAGACGCAGCGAAATGAGCGCGCCGGCAGCTTTTGCAAAAGTATGCCGCAAGCGACATGCAGCTTATATTGGGGGTCCCCGCAAAGCCGCCGGCTTTGCGGGGGAAGGAGGAG
>ERZ827423.1760-NODE-1760-length-19834-cov-7.204459_pt1 | contig 19834 bp, 16 predicted proteins | sample MGYA00519775_ERZ827423 | MGnify/ENA primary metagenome ERZ827423 (study PRJEB31778, sample SAMEA3449296) | human gut metagenome | biome: human gut; feature: human-associated habitat; material: faeces | place: United Kingdom | collected 2010/2012 ...
CTTTTTTGCTTCTTCTATCAATCTTTCACCTAACCAACGCTTATTATGCGCACTAAGCGAAAACGAATCAATAAGCGACAATAACCCTTTCATTGAAACATCAGCTTTCATACCAACTGTCCTCCTAATTTATTAAACACAAATATCCTTGAGCAAAGATAAACGTTTTCTTTATAAAACACAAACCGGCGGCATGGCAAAGACGGCACAACGCCGCGGATGCCATACCGCCGGGTTCAGGGCTTATTGAAGTCCCCTTACACTCAACCTGTAATTCCTCGTCAAATAGCCATCTTGAATGCTTGTCCGGCTACTTTGACGATATAAACGCCGCCATCCGTCAGGGGTATTTCCGCAGCAGCTCCGGCATATACCCTACGCCCTGACAAATCGTACACCTCTACCACAGCATCATCGTCAGCACCGCTGACCACAATCCTGCCGTCAACGACCGACACCGAAACTTCTCCGCCGCCAATTTCCTCAACGCCGCCGTCGCCGATTGCCTTTATATTATAGTATCTCCAATCTTCAGCACTTTTATAAGCATCGACACTGCCCGCAGGCACATAGACCGTAAAAACATCACTATGATAGCCAATACCGGAACCTGTCGGAGGCACAGGATTCCAAGATATAAACTCTGCCAACTTTTCGCTGGTAAAAGCTCCCATACCGATAGTGTTCACGTTCTTGCCAATCGTCGCTTTAGTCAATTCAGGACAGGAAAAAGCGTATGTTCCTATGCTAACTACACCGTCAGGGACAACCACACTCTTTATTGAGCCGCAATCGTTAAAAGTATAGTCGTTGATTTTAACTACCCCATCCGGTATCACGAGATTCTCAACCAATTCCCCGTCAAGATACAACGACTGATGTTCATTCCCATACCACGTATAGAATGGACTTGCATATTCATTAGCGAAAGTAGTTCTCTCGCACCAGTCCGCCAAATCGTCAATATAAACATTCAGACCCTGACGGTCGCTCTCCGAGTAATTGTTCGTAAAAAAGGCGTATGCCTCAAAGTTCTTCGGACCGAGAACCGTAATCGAGCGCATAGAAAAACACTTTGAGAACGCAGCTTCCCCTACGGTAGTGATATTCTCCGGCAAAGTTATTGTAACAAGACCCGAATTCTGGAAACATTTCTCAGGTATCTCGCGCAGCCCAGTACCCAAATCCGCAGTCGTCAACGAAGCACAGTCCGAAAACGCCTCCACGCCTATCGAAGAGAGCCTCGACGGCAAAGAAATTGATTTCAACCCTGAATTCTGGAAGCATCGGTCAGATATTTGCTTCAGCCCTTTGCCTATATTCACTTCCGCCAGCGAAGCGCATCCCCCAAAGGCTTCCTCACCCAACGAAGTCACGTTGTCCGGCAAAGTGACGGAAATAAGTTCCGACCCGGAGAAGCAGTCGTCAGGTATCTCCGACAGACCGGTGCCGATAACCACAGAAGTCAATTTACTACCCTGAAAACACCCGGCTCCCAGAGTCCTGACACTGTTGGGTATGATTACCGATGTAAAACCGTATCCACTAAATGCCACATCGCCTATCTCGGTCACTCCTTCCGGAATATCGATCGACTGCAACGAAATGCAACTGCTAAACGCCCAATCATGAATAATGCGCAAAGTCGGCGGCAAAACCACAGTACGCAAATTTCCACATTGATAAAAAGAGTATTCTTCCACACTTGTGATTTGCGCATTGATTATCGCCTCCTCCAATTCATTACACCTAAAAAACATATTAGAGCCCAAATAAGTGACACTCTCAGGAATTTCTATTCTCTTTAAAGTGCTGTTGGCGAAAGCTCCGTATCCTATGCTCTGCAAGCCCTCCGGCAAATGAACGGTCTGGAAATCGCCCCAGCATTCTGCAAAAGCCTCTTCACCAATCTCGGTCACTCCCGACGGTACTGTCACCGAATTCAACCTTGCCCCGGCAAAAGCGTATGAGTTGATTTTTGTCACACCGTCAGGAATCACGATGTCATAAACGGCATCCGCGCCGCCAACATGCAGCCATCCGTGATTAAATGCCAACGGACTTGAATAGAAAGTGCCAAAATCAATGTTGCACCACTGTTCGAGATTGTCGATATACAAATTTTCGACACCAGTCTCGCCAAAAGCATCATCGCCTATAGTTTTCACTCCGCTGCCTATCGTGACTTGAAAAAGATTATGGCATTCATTAAAAGAACAGGAAGGAATGGAAGTGACCAAGTCGCCTATTTCAACTATCTGGAGAGCGTCATTCCAAGAGAACGGCGGATTAGTTTTCCAAGACGGCCCTCCGGGAAAAATGAAGTCGCGGCCGATATATGCGTTCTTCACCGGAACATCATCAAACACCCTCGTCATAGAGGAGCCGCCCGTCTTGAACTCTATCGGATTTTCGCCATCTTCAATCGTTATCCATTCCACGCCGCTGCCGTAAAACGCATTGTCGTAAATTACAGTCACAGTCTTTGGTATACGCACTCCTGTCAAATCCTTTGCTTCGTAGAAAGCACGTTTCCCGATTTGCGTTACGGTGTAGACCTTTCCATCCAAAGGATTTGTCACCTGCTCCGGGATATCTACTGTTCCTGAACTATATCTATTGTCACCCACCTCACAGGTAGTTTCGTCCAATGTATAATATTCCAACCCATTATAGGAAAACATACTTGCCCTTGCTGCCGGTACAGTCAGCAACAGTGCCGCGGCAAGAAGCATAGGCTTCATAAAGAATCTGTTCATACTATCCATATATTTAATTCATAATTTTTATCATAACGCTACCTTGAACGTGCTGCCAACCACGCGCACGATGTAAAGCCCCTTGCCGAGAGCCACAGGCTTGGCGGTGCCGCTATATACACGCTGCCCGGCAATGTTGTACACCTCAACGACGGCATCATCTCCCACACCGTCCACGATAAGCTCAGAACCATCGAAATACACATTCAAAGCGTCATCTCCGATCGTTCCAACAGAACCGAAAGGAAATTCCTCCTTATTCCGGAAATTATACCAGCACTCGGCCATATTGTATGCCTCTTGCGAGCCGGAAGGCACGCTCAGCGTGGCATTAAGATAGGTATCGACCGAGAAAGTGTTGGCATAAGCAGCCGGCGGCACAGGATTGTCAACCCTTACCGTTCTGAGCGACAGGCATCCATAAAATGCCCTGTTGCCTACGCTATTGGCAGTTTGCGGCAAATGCAAATCCGTCAAAGCCGAGCAATTGTAAAAAGCCGACTCTCCGATTGTAGCAACGCTCTCCGGCAGGGTCATCGACAACAAGCCGGTACAACCATAGAAAGCCGACCCGCCTATCTCAGTGACATTTTCAGGCAGGGTCATCGACAACAAGCCTGTGCAGCCATAGAACGCCGATTCTCCGATTCCGACGACACTTTCCGGCAAGCTCATCGACAACAACCCGGTGCAACCATAGAAAGTACGGTCGGCTATATCGCTTAATTCCGAGCCGCTTTCAAACCTTATAGAGGTCAATCCCTCGCAGCCTTCGAAAACAGAAGCTCCAATGGATACGGTAGCTGCCGGGATGTCGAAATAAGTCAAAGCGGTGCAGTCAGAGAAAGCATTGTCACCAATCGACACCACACTCTCCTGCACATCGAACCGCTTCAAATTGGCGCAACCCTCAAAGGCCGCCTCGCCTATGCTCTCTATATTTCCGTCGATAGCGACATCTGACAATCCATGAATACCATGAACATCTTCTACATAACATCCGGCAAACATATAAGGCATTATCTCCGTGACATTAGCTCCCAATTCGGCGAAATTCAGCTCGTCATAAAAAGGAGAGCTTGGAGTTGCAGTTTCCGTTTCCATTTCCAGATTACGTCCCACATACAACCTGTCACTACTTACATTCGAAAAAGCTCCGGGCGATACCTGCAAGGGCTCATCGCTGTCCTCAATTCTCAATTCCGACAAATCCGGCATATCTGAATCGGTATCGTAATTCGAGCCTCTATAGAAAATCTTGCCCATGCTTGTGGCCATGCCGCCGACAGTCATCGAGCCCAAATAGTTACTCACAGCTATACCGTAACCCGGTTTTTCGAGCGTTATGTTCCTGCCTACATACATCGTTTTTATCGCACTGTTCTCGAACAAATCGCCGTTATCGGTATCATTATAGCTATCAACTCCAATTCTATAATAACACTTAACTACCAACTCCTCCATTGAATCCTCGAACGTAACTTGACTGATGCCATAACATCTGGCAAATGCGCTTAAATAAATGCTCTTGGCAGAAGAGGGAATTGTGACCGATTCAAGTTCCGAACAACCGTCAAACGCGTGCCTGTCCAAAGCGCTTATACCTGCCGGCAAATCCAATGATGCCAATCCGCTGCAATCGTAGAAAGCATATTTGCCTATATCCGTTATGCCTGTGGGCAGCGAAACCGACGAGAAGCATTCGCCGCCATAGAAAGCGTAAGGCTTGATTTCGGAAATGCCCGAAGGAATCACCAAGCTGGTAAGAAGACTGCCGTCTATATACATATTATGCGCCTTAGACAACGGATTGCTTTGCGAATCCTCGAAATTGATTTTGCACCATGCCGACAAATCAGAAACATGAACTTCCCGCAAGCCATTGCACTTCTCGAAATATTTTTCCTCAAACCCCGATATGTTATTGCCGACTGTAAGTTTCTTCAATGAAGCGAGGTCATCGGCAAAAGACTGCTTACCGACATTCCGCCCGAGATATAGTGTTTCGATAGGAGCACCGCCGAACGGTCGATGGTAGTTGTTGCCACCGAGCGTCAGCTCCCCGCCATCTTCAAAGGTCAGGTTCTTCAATGCCGTACATTCTGAAAAAGCCCCTTCCCCGATGGACAACACGTTCGACGGAATTGTGACCGACACTATTTTGTCACAGCCACAGAAGGTATAATCCGACACTGCCCTCACGCCAGAAGGCACTGTCAAGTCGGTCACAAGGTTGCCGTCAACATACAAATTCTTTGCATAATACAACGGATTCTGCTCTTCTTCGCTAAAATTGTATCCGCACCATGCCGACAAATTCTTCAATTCCACACGCTGCAACCCTGTGCAACCGAGAAAAGCGTCCTCGCCTATGCTTTGCAACCCGGCGCCAACAGAAAGCGACTGCATCCCCGCGCATCCGTTGAAAAAGTTGTCGCCTATCGAGGTGACATGGTCACCGATAACCACCGACGTGAGTTTCTGCGAGCCGGAAAACGGCGTGATTCCGTCCGTGCCGTCGTACTCCAACTGGCGGTCGAGGGAGAGCGTCTCTATCGGGCGGACAGAGAATATGCCCCCGCCGTCAGCCGTACGACCCAATGACAACGGAGCGTCACCGTATTCTATGTTAAGCGTCTTCAACGCCGTAGCGGAGGTGAAAAAATCCGAAGTGCCACTATTCAATGTGCAATTCAATTCCGTGACAGTGCCGCTCACCGTCACGTTCTCCACATTCTCCCCACGGCTTAATACTGCATTTCTTCCAAGATACACAGTCTTTACATTCTTGCCCAATTGTATGGCTGCGGCGTAGGTCGTGCCATCGGAGAATTCGCTAAAGCCGGCCAGCGGCTCGGTGCCGTCCTCAAACGTGATTGTCTCGATAGCCGGATCACTGTAATAATTTTCGGCATTGCTATTGAACGCGTCATATCCTATTTCCGTGACAGAACTTGGGATAGTAATCGACTTCAGATTGTCGCATCCCCAAAATTGCTGCCTTCCTATCTTTTTAAGACCTTCCGGCAAAATCACTTCCGTCACAGGACAATCACGGAACACATATTTACCAATTTCAGTGACATTGTAAGTAGTTCCGTTGTAGGTTACAGTTGCAGGTATTACCACACGGCCTGAATAATCAGGACCGCTATAACTATCACTTTCCACGACAGCATGGCCGTCATCATAGAACCAATAATACACGTCTCCTACCCAATCCTCACCTATGGCAGTAGCCGCCGAAGCAGTCCCTACTGAAAACAGTAACACAGCCGCCAACAACGGTTTCAAAAAATTTCTGTTCATATTCCTATATATTTTAATTCTTTGATTACTTAACCATTTATAATGCAATTTTAAAAGTGCGGCCGTCCACACTCACTATATAGATGCCACGCTCCAAGCCGCCGACAGTAGAGCCAAAGCCGCTATATACACGCTGCCCGGCGATGTTATACACATCGACCGCAGCACCGTCGCCCGCTCCGCCGACTATGATATTGCCGCCAGACACCGTCACCGAAACGCCGTCAGCAGCCACATCATCAACTCCGCCAAAATCGGTTTCCACTATATTGTCGAAATTTATCCAACAATCAGCCTTGAAATATGCAGGGCGGCTGCCAACAGGCACACGCAGCACGGCATTTCCATAGGCCTCATCCTCAAATCCGAGAAAACCATTAGTCCATCTGTCCGTATAAAATACAGGCGGTGTAGGATTCAGCGAATTCACTTCTACGATATTCGGGCAATCCTCAAATGCACCGGGATAAATATTTTCTATTCTCGACCCGATAGTCACCGATTCCAAATCGGAGCATCCACTAAACATGTCACTCGAAATAGATGTCATCGATTCCGGCCATTTCACAGATTTCAAACCGCTGCCGGCAAAAGCACCGGAGCCGATAGTTGTCATGCCATCCGGCAAATTTATGGAAGCAAGGCTACTGCAGTCCTCAAAAGCCATTTGGCCTATACTTTCCATGCAGTCAGGCAATTTTACCCATTGCAAGCCGCTGCACCCCCTGAAAGCACCAGCACCTATACTCTGCAAACTGTGGAAATCTGCCGACGGCAAACTGATGCAGCCCTCAAAAGCACTTGCCTCGACATACCGCAAGTTGTCAGGCATGTTTATCAACGACAAGCTGCCGCAACCATAAAACGCATACCCATCGATACTCTCGACACTGTCGGGCAATTTTACCGACTTCAAGTTGCCGCAATTATAAAACAGACCTTTATATGACGAATTAGTACCACCGTATCCGAGTGTAATGAGGTTATTTCCAAGTATCTCAACCGTTTCCAATTTGCTGCAATCCCTGAATGCACCTGCATTCAGTTCCATAATGCTCTCCGGCAGTGTGACAGAAACCAGACCGGCTCCCTCGAATGCTCCGTAACCGACAGACTCCAAATCGCCGTCAAACGTAACCGACGACAAATCGGAGCATCCTGCAAATGTTGATTCACTTATTGTCAGAATCCTGTAAGGCAGGATTATAGAAGTCAGGCCGGAGCCGGCAAAAGCCCTCTCACCTATCGCAGTAACACTCTCCGGAAGCTCTATTGAGGTCAAAGCAGTGCAATTCTCAAAAGCCGACTCGCCTATTTCCCTGACGCGTCCGCTAAAAGTAACTGATTTGAGATTATAGCATCCGGAAAAAGTCCCTTTGCTAATTTCAGACACGCTCGCCGGCCATTCTATCGACGGAAGTCCGCAACGGGCAAAAGCCCTCTCACCTATATATGAGAGTGTCGGCGGCATTAAGACAGTATTCAAACCGCTGCAATCTCTAAAAGCATAATCACCTATGCCGACAACGGTATATCCATTGGCAACCATCGGAATGACAACGTCTCCCGAGTAAGGGTCAAACCATGCAGCTTCCGCCACCTCGCACCCTCCGTCAACAATATTATAATAAATGCCATCCTCTATAAAATCGTAGGCATACGACATAAAAGCTGCCGACAACATAACCGCCGACACGATTGGCTTAAATAGAATATCAAATCTCATAATGTTATATTTTTATGATTTTATTTCTCCTAAACACGATTACAGCAGAATTCGAAGCCTGCCGGCATACCGGCACGACGAAGCGCGGCTCCAACCGATGTAGAACCGTAACAAACAACAAGAACGATGTAATTTTTCTTGATATTCCGTCCGCATAACAAACCTCCTGAAACCACTTCCGGCTTCGCTCAATCCATCCTGCAAGACGGGACGCAGACTGATACTAATTTAAGTTTTCACGTTCAAGGAGAAGAGCCGTCCCATTGCTTTCAGCCGTGCCACGCAGGACACACCGAATTGCCAAGGCAATGTAATCTCCTTTCAGGACACAGAACCCTGATTTGCACCGCAAAATTACATAAAAAAGCGCTCCTCCCCCCAGTTAAAAAATCATAAATAAACGTTGTTCACTGCCGATATTTCGGCAAAATCAGACAAGTCCACTGCCGATAAATTCGCATTTCTGCCGATAAAACAGAGCTGTCACGATCGGTTATCATAACGCAACTTGTCAAGAATCAAGCAAATAAGCATTCTGTCAACGCCTGCGGCAAGCAGATATTCCATATCGGCTTCCATCGTCTCCGACACCTTGCCTACGCCCGACATTGACGCGGCGCGCCCATAACCCTCGACAGCCTCTTTGACCCGGCCTGAGGCAAGAAGCACATGCGCATGGTTGATATAATCACCCGGCGAAGGCTTCAATGCCAATATCTTGTCATAGTACTCAATGCTTTGGGAATAGTTGCCGTCGAGAAACGAGCACCACGCTATCGGACGCATTGTCTTCACGCTATTGCCGGAAAGATAATCCACCTTGAAATAATATTTCAAAGCCTCCTTTACATCGCCAAGCTCCAAAAGACAATTACCTATATTATTGGCAACCGGAACATTACCGGGATGCAACGCTTCCAAACGCTTATAGCAGTCCAACGCACCTTCAACATCACCCGTCGCACGGCGGCACGAAGCCATACGCTTAAGCGTCCACACATCGTCGGGCTTTATCAAATCCACCTTCTCGTAATTCTCAACCGCCTTCCGATAGTCCTTCATCCGCTCATAGCAGAAACCCAGCTTCTGATAAAGACCGGCATCCGCGTCCTTAATCTCCCGCAACTTTACGAACAAGCTGGCCGCATCGGCATACAGCTCCTGCTTGAAGTAAAATTCCGCGACAAGCTCCAGATTTGCGGTGTCCGACAAAATTCCGCTGACAAAAGGCACTTCTATAAGATTCAAAGTTCCTGCAAACGGATTATAGAATTCCGCCCTGCGCGAAAACAAATTGAAAAAGCGGTAGAGATTCTGCACGAATTTGTTCACTGTGTTTTCCCTCTCCTTTTCCGGCTCGGGCAATTCCGCCTTTGCCATCTCGGCCATAGCGCCGCTCTGCTCGTCAAACTGCCCGAGCATCACCACTCTTCTGTCTTCAGGCAAACCTGACAACGACAGGACAAAGGAATATTTATCATTGTCACAGAACACCCCGCTATGGTCCACCATCTCCATCAGCTTTCCTTTGGAGCTTTTCAACACGCGGGTCACTACCGAACTGTCCATCGTGAAAGGGACGAACCAATTGGCTATGTCATAAAAAAACGGGAACGACTTCAGCCGGGCAAACGAACTCAAAAACACATCGCCGCCCTCCATCTGCATCTTGTTTAATTCCAACATCTTGGCTGTTATCCCCGACTTGTCGAGCATCTCCTGCCAATCAGGATTGGCGGCGATAGCCTCCGGATCATCCTCCGCGTCAATCCCTTGCAGCTTATTACGCAACTCCGGCTTCAATTTCATCAGCTCCGGCACAAGTTCGGTCTGGACTTTCTTTGTTATGCGCTCAGTTGTGCGTGAACGGATAAACTGCAAAAAAATCATCATAATGTCGGCACACGCCCGAGAATCGTCGGCAAGTCCCGACAGGCGCAATTGCAACTCGCGGGAACGGCTTATCATTCCACGGTATTTATACATCACAATCAAAGCACAGCACAACGCTTTCAACCCCAAACGCCCCCTGTCTGCCAAATACAAATCGACAAGCACCAAAAGCAAAAGCTCGCTGTAATGCTCCAACAGGTTCATCATCACGGCCGATACCGCCTGCTGCCTCAAAGTCTCAGGCAATCCCTGATTGGAAACGAGGGCACGCAGCGAATCGACACCCGGCCGCATCACAGGATACGCCGTCCACACCTTTTTGAAAATGGCGTTGGCAACATTTTCCTTTGCCTCCCTCAACGCCGCAAGACGCTCGGCATCACGCTCTGCCTCCGGCAATTCAGCGTATGCCCGCTCCGCCTCCAAGGCGTCGGAATAGCGGCTGACAAGCGTATCGAGGGATTCCGGGCGCATCCGTTCCACCCTCAACGTACTGTAATACAACTTCGGCGAAGTCTTCGCCACAAGCTCGTTGACCACTACGTCCACAATCTCTTTGAGCTTGACTACAATATCGTCGTAAATCTTGCCGCGTTCCGGGTCTGAAACGCCATCGGCGGCATACTGGAGCATATAACGGTACGACTGCTCGACAGCATCTATACCGTCGATGATGGAACCGTTGGCAGCCTCGCGCGCCAACGCGCGCAATCCGTCTATCGCCTCCTTCACACGACCGCCGTCGAGAAGCGCGGCGATATTTTTTCTCGAACGCTCTATAGTATTATAATCCATAAGCCAATCCTTGTTGAAAATTATGCGAATATAGCAAAATCTTTACAAATATTGTGCCACTATCCACCCTTCCCTGTTGGAAAAATAATTTGCAAAAAGGCGGGGATGTATTAATTTTGCAACGCAAAAAAGAAAAACTATGGTACTACAACGTTGGCAATCCGTATATCTGTTAATCGCCGCCATAGCCCTCGGCTTGGCAACATTCATGCCGGTGTTCGACATCGTAAGGCTGGACAAGAGCGTACTCCCGGTAGACCTACAATCGCTGGAATCGGCTGCCATGCCCGGCGGATACGCTTATTTCATACTTCTCGCGCTGTCGGCGCTGCTTTCTCTGATAACCATCTTCAAATACAAGAACCTGAAACTTCAGAAAACCCTTTGCTCGGTGAACATGCTGCTCATAATAGGGGCATATATCACGATAGCAGTATGCGCAAATTTCACCGCTGCCATTGAAATAGCAAGATGGCAGTTGGCATCGCTGCTCCCGGCATTCGCATTAATTTGCACATTTCTCGCAAAAAACAGGATAATCCACGACGACAGGCTGATTCACGCCGCCGATCGCCTGCGATAAATCGGCGCTCAAATTAAAAAAACGGCTAATCTTTTGATTTTTCTAAAAATGTGACTAATTTTGCAGTCCGAAAATCAGAATAATAACGAAAAAATATAAAGCAAGATGAAAAGAACTTATCAACCTTCAAACAGAAAAAGAGCTAACAAGCACGGTTTCCGTGAGAGAATGTCAACTGCCAACGGCCGCAAAGTATTGGCACGCCGCCGCGCAAAAGGCCGCGCACGCCTGACAGTGGCTTACAATAAATAATAGAACGCAAAACACACGGACACAAAGTCCGACATTCAAAAACAGAATCGCCGCTTATTCAGCGGCGATTTTTTATAGTCAAATTCTTCTCCCAGCTCTAAACTCTCAACCCCCAACATCAATGCACCGGGATTTTGTCGATGCGACGCTGGTGCCGGCCTCCCTCATAGGCGGTCGACAAGAATGTCTTTACCATCTCTATCGCCTCGTCGTCGCTCACGAACCGGCCGGGCATGGCAAGCACGTTGGCGTCGTTGTGCTGGCGCGACAATGCGGCAATCTCAGGAATCCAGCAAAGAGCCGCGCGTATCCCCTGATGCTTGTTGAGCGTCATGCTTATGCCCTCTCCGCTGCCACACACAGCAATCCCCGGATAGCATTCTCCTTTCTCCACGGCCTCTGCACAAGGATGCGCAAAATCAGGATAATCGCAGCTTTCTGTGGAATAAGTCCCGAAATCCTTGTAAGGAATGCCTTGCGTCTCAAAATACTTGATTACCGCTTGTTTAGTCGCAAACCCGGCATGGTCGCTGCAAAGCGCCACCGGCACATTAGGTTTCAATATAGTCATCGCTTTGATAGTTTTTTGTTCATGTCACAAAATTAATCAATTGCGACAACAAACCCAAAACACACCTGCAAGAAATCAGCCATAGAGAACGTTAACTGCAACTCCACACAAACGGTGTGCGGTTTGGGGCATGGAAAGCAGATTCCTGCCAGAACACAAAAACACCCGATTCTACGCTTGCAGAATCGGGTGTCAGCCCTTTACCTTTGTTTTAAAGATTATTGCGGAGAGGCAGGAACTTGAAGCCAAAGACAAGGAAATATCACGGCTGAATACCTTGCTTGAAAAGGCTTTCAAGTGGTTTCCGATGTTCAGGGAGATGTTGAGAACGGAAAAGTTGTGCGCTGCCATCGGCTTTACCAAAGAAATGATAGAGAGCCTTCTGACAAAGAAAGAAGCCATCAAATGTAATGGCAGGATTTATTCCGAAGAACACAGACGGAAGTTTGGCATCAAGAATGATATTTTCAAAGTAGAAAAGAATCCAACCGATGACACCAAACTGGTACTGACCATAAACAGACAGCCAATCAGCGAATGGTTCAAGGAACAATGGGAGAAGTTACAGCAGCATCTGCGTAACTCAGTGCAGAAAGAACAAAAATCCAGAGGATTCAGGATGTAATATAGAGAAGTACAATTCATCATGGATTGTACTTCTATCGTAATATATAGTACAAAATCTAAGTTGTCTAACTATTCTAAAGTAAAGTAAGCAATAAAAGAATATCTTATTCACTATTAATATACCATATTGTCAATATCTTTCCCTCATTTAGTCAATCGTATCTTTTCGTGATAGAAATAATTTACGATGACAGGCTTTCCTTTTTCCGAGCGTCCGTAAGGCAAATCGTTCACCCGATAGGGAAATCCTTGCGTCTGTGCATATTGGGATATGTCCTGCTCCAATGCCTGCCAGTAATCAAGCCTTTTCTTGTTGTAAATCTCATCGTATAATGGGAAGAGTTCGGGATGCTTCTCACGGATATATGCCATTATCTCTCCTTTGAATTGTCCGCGCAGGTTCAGATTTTCAAGCCATATCAAATCGGCATATCCTTTCACTTCCTTGATAATCGTCTTTACATCGGTTATTCCCGGAAATATGGGCGAAACGAAACACACGGTACGGATGCCTGCCTCATAGACTTGGCGCATTGCTTTCAGGCGGCGTTCTATGCTCACGGCGTTGTCCATATCCGCACGAAACTGTTCGTTTAGCGTATTGATTGACCAAGACACTGTTACTTTGGGAAAACGTTTCAACAGGTCGAGGTCGCGAAGGACGAGGTCGGACTTCGTACATACCATAATCTCGGCGTTGCTTCCGCGCAGTTCTTCGAGCAGCCTGCGGGTACGGCGGAATTGTTCCTCATAGGGGTTGTAACCGTCCGTCACGGAACCTATCACGATGCGCTCACCGTCATATTTGTGCGGATTGGCTATCGGTTTCCAGTTCTTCACGTCCAGAAACGCGCCCCACGGTTCTGTATGCCCGGTGAAGCGTTTCATAAACGATGCGTAGCAATACTTGCAGGCGTGAGGGCATCCCACGTAAGGATTGACCGAATATCCTCCGACTGGCAGTGCGGATTTGGTCATAACGCTCTGTACGTCTATTTCCTTGATTGTTTCAGTATTCATTGTATGCGTTTGATAAATTGTTCCGGCAGTTCCTGAATCATCCTTTCTTCACCCATTATAAGCAGCAAATCCTCTTTCATAAATACGGGGATTCCTTGCGCTTTGGCTTGGTCGGCAATGTGAAGCACCCATTCGAGACGGGAATCCACTTTGCCTTTCCGATGTCCCGTTTCCGTGCCTATGACAACCCAATCGATACCCGCGAAGTCTATCTCTCCGATTTCGTCAAAGATAGGTTCAAAGGTGACGTGGTAATGTTTGGCCTTGATATTTCTTTTCAAATCTTCTAACCTTTTTTTCTCGGAACTGCGCGTGACGGTCACGCCCATCCAGACATTTTCGTCATCCGTAGAAAAACAGACCTTATCCGGACGTTTCGTAAGAAAGATATAAGCGTGTTGCGGATTGCTTTTCATTCTTCCGAAAATCTCCGCGTTCCATTCAGGCTTCCAATCGGAGAAGTCGCTCATTCCGGTCATCAGCCATACGTGAGGTTTTGGAGTGTCGATGATGTGTAGCTTGCGCCCCATATATTCGGGTACAGAAAAATCGTCCGTGATATGGAAGCGGCGACAGTTATTACGGGCATAGCAGTAGCTGCACCCTATTGAGCAGCCTATCACTATGTTCATATTCTTTATCAGGGATTTTATACAGATAGTCATCTGCTTAGAGTTCCTTTTTAGAATCATTTCGGAGAGACTTTCCATTTTACCGGTTCTTTCAGTATGATTCCGTCAGTGGCATCCTCCTGTGAGAATGTATTGCTGCAATATTGTATGCAGAGCATGAGGAGCGGAGTCGTTCCGTTGTTACGGACACTTCGTTTTCCTGCAGGAGATACCCTGACAACGCTACCTTCTTCCACTGGGAACACTGTTCCGTCTACTTGAAATTCACCTTTACCGGAGAGGAAAAAATAAAGCTCCTCATGACTCTTGTGACTATGCAGAAATCCGGTTTCTGTACCCGGGGCGAATGACTGGAAAGAAAACTCGCTTCCCGTAGTTCCGAGAGCGGTGCTGCAGAATACTTTTCCGGGGATTTTCACATCCGGGCCAAGCTGAAGTTCGTATTCATTCAGTTCATTCAACTTACCGACACTGATCGCGGCGAAATTCTGTTCTACCGCGATTTTTCTAATCTTTTTCATCTTTCTAATATTTTGAAATGATTGTTTATACAGTTATTTAAGTGTTATGCTTTCTCCGTCTTCCGGTATAATCAGTCGGCTCATATCCGTCCCGTGATGGCGAGCTTCGTTGCGCAGGATGGCACGGGTGGTCTGGCAATGATCGATGGCATCCATGTGTACGGTAATCAGCTTGATGTGTGGGGGGAGTGTGTCAAGCATCGCCATTACTTCCTGTTCATTGGGGATGATACAACCGTCCGTCTTAGAGAATTCGGGGAATACCGCACCGCCACTGTTCACCACAATATAATTAGGACGATACTTTTCCACGGTAGCAAGAGTGCATTCTTCCCATTTGCAATCGCCCATGATATAAATAGTCGGAAGCCCTTCGGACATCAGCACATAGCCCGAAACAGGTCCCATCATCTGGCCTATCTGACCGAAACCGTGATGGCCAATAGCACGGTGGATGGTCAGATGACCTAAGGTTATGCTCTCTTCAATCGTTTCTACATTTGAGAAACCATCTTTCAGGATGGCGGCCTTATCTTGTGGCTGGGTGTAGAAAGGAATATCTTTCGGCAAATGCTGCTTTACACTTGGTTCGTAATGGTCGATGTGGTTGTGGGTGAGCAGTACCATATCAACACCTTCAGTAATGTCGCTAATAGGCATTACGAGATGTACCCTCGGATTCTTATATACACCGAGAGCTGATTGCAGGGTTCCTTTGTCGGCAAATACGGGGTCAATAAGAATGGTATGTCCTGCATAGTTGATTTTCAAGGTGGCACTGCGTACCAACCGAATAATTGCTTTTTCGTTCATAATGTTATGTTTTGTATTATTTTTCGGGTACAAAGTTCGAAAGGATATCCCAATGTCTCTATGCCTTAAAAACAGGAATATATGCCATTTTGATAAAAGAATGATGTATATTTGCAGAAAGCAAAAAACAAGAGTGATGAAAGCTATAATCAATCCCGAAAGACTTGTACGCGTTCCGTTCAATAAAACGCAATGTGGCGTAGACTTCTACATTAACACAGGCGAAAGCAAGGACATCTGTGGTGTCTTGACCGAGCATAAGGCGTTTAAGACAGATTTTTTCAGCTTCTATTTCTTTCGTCGTGCCAATGGATATTTGTTGCTGAACTTCCGAAAAGTGGAGTTACGGGATGGTATGGTGCTGCTTTTGTCGCCGCACCAGCAACAGGAATGGCACGTGAACGAGGTAGAACTGGATTACACTTTTCTTATTTTCCGCGAAGACTTTATGCGCACGTTCATTGCTGACAAGTTCTTCGTATATCGGCTGTTGTATTATTATCAGACTGATACACCGCCATACTTGTTTGCCGAGCCGGAGGAGCTGACGGAATATATGCGCCTCTTGGGGAAGATAAAACAGGAGCTGCTGCATCCTGTGGCAGACACTTACAACCTTATCGTATCTGTGCTTTACTATCTGTTGGTGGTTATCAACCGGGCATACGCCAAAACTTACCGTCTGCCGGTCGAAGTGCCGAAGAACAATTATGCATTCCAGTTCAAGGACTTGCTCGAAAAGCATATCCGAACGACACAGCGCGTTCAAGAATATGCTGATATGCTTCGGGTAAGTCGTATCACCTTGAATAATTCTGTCATGGCGCAATTTGGTGTATCAGCCATTCACTTACTCAAGCAACGTCTTTTGGAAGAGCTGAAAAATGAGCTACTGTTCTCCAATCTGAATGTGAGCCAACTGGCAGACGAGTTCCACTTTTCCGACCCCAGTCACCTCATGCGTTTTTTCAAAAGAGAAACAGGCAAGACTTTTACCCAATATCTAATGAATTACAAAAGAGGAATATATGAATAGAAATTTGGCAAATGAATTCATATTTAAGATATTTATTTTTTTGAATAACTATATTTTTCGTCATAAAGGTTCATTCTGCCAGTCCATAGAAATACCAATCGCTTTGTAATTGACATTCTTTTGAAGAATCTTAAAAAATACAAAAACACCCAATTTTACATTCTTGGGTGTAAAAAAAAGGTGTAAATCTCGCAAATGCTTGATTTACACCCTTTATTGCGGAGAGACAGGGTTATGAACCTACTCCCCCATATCTTTCAAATTCAATGTGTTATCAATATGTCAAAGCCTTAGGGGTACAACTTAGGTTACAAGAATAACGCTTTTCTGTCACCTTTTGGCTGTTCGTTGTCTGCCTAAAACTACGGTTCAAAGATACGGCTTTCTTTTGATATATGCAAATCATTGAAAATAAATATTCTGCGGTTAGTGCAAGGTGCAAGCTATATATAGATATATACTTGCACCTTGCACTAAAAACTACCCTGTAATAAACAAGATACTACTAAAATAAGTACCTTTGTAAAATGATTCAAGAGGAGTTCAAATTTTACAAGCCATGTAAGTTGCTGCAACCTTATATAAGATATTATTGGGTATTCAAGAGCAATCGACCGCTGGATGCCTTTACTTATCCTATCGGTTGCCCTCAAATCATTTTCCATAAGCAAGCACCGTTATATATCCCTGAACTGAATGTTACACAAGACAAACTGACTGTCAGCGGACAAGTTAATTTTTCATCCCATTTGTATGCTGACGGCAATACAGAAATGATAGTGGTTGTATTCCACCCTCACGCTATGAGTATGTTTCTGAACATACCGACTTCACTTTTTTATAATCAAGAAGTGTCCGGTTACAGCCTTGAAAACAAAAGTTTGAATGAACTGGCTACACGAATATTCGACTGTGAGAATAATTCTATTTGCATAAGCTATGTAGAAAAATGGCTGTTGTCACAAATTGCCGATAATTTAGCTGATACCACACGCAGAATTAAAAGAATAGATGCCGCCATACAGCGAATATATATCACTCCGCAAATCTCTGTAAACGAATTATCTTCCATTGCCTGCCTAAGTAAAAAACAGTTTGAGCGGTTGTTTCATTCATTTGTAGGCATCAATCCCAAAGAATATACCCGTATCGTCCGCTTCCAAAAGGCTTTGGCGCAGATGCAGCATCAAGCGGGTAAAGAAATCAACCAGGCACAAATAGCATACACCAGCGGTTATGCTGACCAGTCGCACTTTATCCGAGAGTTCAAGAAGTTCTGCGGATATACGCCCATGTCTTTGCTGAAAATATCAAATCCATATTCCGATTTGTTCACCAATCCCGTATAAATGTCCCGTTTGTTCTATCCGGGTTCAAACGCTTCTCCTACTTTTGCCGTCTGATTCATTAAATGAAAATAGCATTAAGTATGAAAGAAGTAAATCCCCAAGAAACCAGCCGGGCATACGCCTTTGAAATGTGGATGAACGCACCCATGCCAATGGTGACGTTCTTTAAGACACTCAACGTGTCACGCCTTGTGAAAATCAGTCGGAAATCGGGCATGAAGTTTAATATGTTGATGTGCTGGTGCATCGGCAAAGCAGCAAGGAGCGTGAAAGAATTTTATCTGCTGCCCGTAAACGACAAACTGATGCAGTACGATACCATTGCAGTAAACACCATTGTTGCCAACAGAAAGGGCGAGGTAAGTTCGTGTGATGTTCCTTTCTGTGATGATTTATCTTTATTTAATCAACACTATCTGCAACTAACCAAACAAGTGGCTGAAAGTTGCGTCAATCACGACTTGACGGAAAGCATGGTTATCGGAACTTCCGCCTTGGCACAATATGAAATAGACGGGGCTGTCGGGATGTATAGCGGCATTTTTAATAATCCGTTTCTTATTTGGGGCAAATACAAACGTCGCCTGATGAAAACGACGCTCACCGTTTCTTTCCAGTTCCACCACACGCAAATGGATGGGGCGCACGCTTCCCGCTTTTTAGATGGGGTTCAGAAAGAAATCAACCAAATGAAAATATAGTTGAAAACAACTTTGGAAAATAAAAGGTAAAATTGGCGAGATTGGACAATCATATATCTATGAAAACTCTATAATTTTGCAAATTATATTGTTATAGATGAAAAATAGCACCGAAAATATATATAAACAGAAGGTCAATCAAGTAATTGATTACATAAATTCCAATTTGCATCAGCCATTACAGTTGAATGTAATAGCCGATATAGTAAATATGTCTCAACGGCAATTACTTCGGATGATGAGTTCTGCTCTGAAAGAACCATTATATACTTATGTGGCAAGGCAACGTGTAGAACGAGCCGTACTATATATGCAAATTGAAGATATGAGTTTACAGAATTTGGCTGGGTTAGTCGGCTACGACAATCCACAATCATTCTCCAAAGCATTTAAGAAACAATTCGGTGTTTCTCCAAAAGCCTATATCAGTAAATTAAAGAAGCGATTAAAAGAGTTTGTACATGATGGAAAGCAGTATGACTTACATTCTGATGCTTATGATTTTGAGGGATTAGATTTAGTATATATCCGTATATGGGGCAAGTATGGAGAGGAAGAGCCTTATGAAACAGCGTGGAGTAAATTGATACATTTCTTAAAGAAAAATGACTTACTTACATCCGACACACGCTTTATCGGGTTAAGTTTTGACGACCCTAATGTAACAAAATCTAATCAATGTCGTTTCTATGCCTGTGCATCAGTGCAAAAAGAAATTATACCCACTTGCGAATTTGGTACAATCCGGCTACCACAGGGTAAATATGCGGTCTATACGTTGCAGGGATATTATACTGATTTGCAGGACTGGTATAACATCATTAACGTAAGTCAAGAATATTCACTTCGTCATGGGATGTCTTTTGAGGAATATATCAATTATTCAAAAGAAAATAGAAATGATAACATTACAAAAATCTACATACCTATAAAATAAATAGAATCATGGAAAATAATTTACCTAAATATATAACGCTGACAGAAAATAATATAGATAAAGACCATATCTGTTGCGCATTCTCTGACAAAAAATGCTTGGCGGGGTATGAGTTGAAAAAAGAGTGGCTAACGAAAGAATTTGCCAATGGCTATGTTTTCAGGCGGCTTGATGCACGAGCCAAAGTTTTTATAGAATATGTTCCTGCTGAATATGCGTGGCTTCCGGTTACTGCTCCCAATTATTTAATGATTAATTGTTTTTGGGTTTCAGGGCAGTATAAAGGGCAAGGGCATGGATATAATTTGCT
>ERZ827423.1761-NODE-1761-length-19814-cov-47.675490_pt1 | contig 19814 bp, 18 predicted proteins | sample MGYA00519775_ERZ827423 | MGnify/ENA primary metagenome ERZ827423 (study PRJEB31778, sample SAMEA3449296) | human gut metagenome | biome: human gut; feature: human-associated habitat; material: faeces | place: United Kingdom | collected 2010/2012 ...
CTGACAGATGCCGATTTCGTAATTTTCTCAAATTACTGTCTTATCGGCACACGCCAGAGGCGGTTCTTTTTTTGCGCAAAACAGCTATTCCCAAATGCTGTACAGCTGTGTGACAAGCTGTCCCGTGACGTCCACATCGCAGAGCATATAGGGCCTTTCGCCGCCGAGATCTGTCAACAGCAGCTCGTTGATGCCGTCGCCGTCTACATCCTCCACGCGATAGTCCACGCGGCGTCCCGCGTCCGGCAGGAGCATCAGCACCTGCCGCTGCTCCGGCTGCTCCGGAATGGGAATAAAGAAGTAGGTGGCACCGTAACCGTCAAGATGCGCTGAGAAGGTCTCCTCAAAGCCGAAAAGTGACTTTTCCATGGGCTGCGCCGGACTGCCGCCAAAGCCGCCTATGGCGGTCACCGTCAGATATTCCGGCAGTTCGTCACACCACGTGATCTCATTGGTACGGCGGTCGTATGCCATGTGGTATTGGGGGTGTGACAGAATGGAGTTTACATAACGCCATCCGATTTGGAGGGTAGAAGTGTCCATGTCCGCCGGACAGCGCAGCTTCAGGAGATCCGAGGAAAGGCTGCCGGCATCCGTGACGTAGAGCCATGTGCCGTCCGCAGTATACTCTGCTTGCTGGATCAGGCCGCAAAGCTCCTCCGTATACCGGTAGGGGTTTGTCAGGTCGAGATGGATATGCCGGATGGCAAAAAGGGCGATGATGAGGAGAAACGCTGCTGCCGCGGCGCTGACGCCGGTGAGCCATTGGCGGCGCTGCCGCTTCTGGTTGTTGTCCGCCATCTCCACCACGGCGCGCAGCGTCTCATTTTCCGCAGGGTACTTTTTTTCTTCCATAGCTTGCTCCTTTTCCTCTGCAGGCGCGGCGCACCGGAGGAGCGCGGCTGCCGTCAGACCCAAAGCCGTGGCCAACGGCTCCAGAAGCGTGACGTCGGGGTAGGAAAGTCCACGTTCCCATTTGCTCACGGCCTTATCGGTGACGTGGAGCATCTGGGCCAGCTGCTGCTGAGTCAGGTGCCGGCGGCTGCGATTTTCAGCGATAAAGGCGCCGAGAATTTGTTTGTCCAAAGTGATCACCTCGCCGTTATTGTAGCAAATGTGCCGGAAAACGCAACCGACCGGTGGTTTAGCTTGCCCATTTTTCGCATTTTCCGCAGAGTGGCTGGGAAAAACCGGCAAGGGTTGCGTGAAGGGAAAAATCGCGGTATAATACACTTAATACACTTTGCGCGGCGCGCAAAGACCGATATTGAGGTATGAAGGATGAAAACACAGGAAAAGCTGAACATGACTATGCTTTGCGATTTCTACGAGCTGACCATGGGCAACGGGTATTTCCAGACCGGCTACAAGGATCGCATCGTGTATTTCGACGTATTTTTCCGGAAGGTGCCGGACGGCGGCGGCTTCGCCATCACGGCGGGACTGGAGCAGCTCATCGACTACATCGAGAACCTGCACTTCTCGGAGGAGGACATCGCCTACCTGCGGGGCCGCGGCATCTTCTGCGAGGAATTTCTGGCCTATCTCCGTGACTTCCGTTTCACCGGCGATATCTATGCCATCCCCGAGGGCACGCCGGTATTTTCCAAGGAGCCGCTGGTGGTGGTGCGCGCACCGGCCATCGAAGCCCAGCTCATCGAGACCTTCACCCTGCTGACCATCAACCACCAGAGCCTCATCGCCACTAAGGCCAACCGCATCCAGCGGGCCGCCCGGGGCCGGACGGTGCTGGAATTCGGCTCCCGCCGCGCGCAGGGTGCGGACGCCGCCATCGTGGGCGCCCGTGCGGCCTATATCGGCGGCGTGGCCGGTACGGCCTGCACACTTTCGGACGAGGTGTACAGCGTGCCCGCCGGCGGTACCATGGCCCATGCCTGGGTCCAGATGTTCCCCAGCGAGCTGGAGGCGTTTAAGACCTACTGCCGCCTGTATCCCACCAACGCCACGCTGCTGGTGGACACCTACAACACGCTGCACTCCGGCATCCCCAACGCCATCCGTGCCTTTGACGAGGTGCTCAAGCCCCTGGGGATCACCCAGTGCGGTATCCGCCTGGACTCCGGCGACCTGGCCTACCTCACGCAGAAGGCCCGCAAAATGCTGGACGATGCGGGCTGGACGGACTGCAAGATCTCCGTGTCCAACTCGCTGGACGAGTACCTTATCCAGGACATGCTGCTGCAGGGCGCACAGATCGACATGTTCGGCGTGGGCGAGCGGCTCATCACCGCCAAGTCCGAGCCGGTGTTCGGCGGCGTCTATAAGCTGGTGGCCGTTGAGGAGCCGGACGGCACCATCGTGCCCAAGATCAAGGTCAGCGAGAACGTGGAGAAGATCACGGTGCCCCATTTCAAGAAGGTGTACCGCTTCTACGGCCGCGACAACGGCAAGGCTCTGGCCGACTACATGGCCCTCCACGATGAGACCGTGGACGATACCAGGGATCTGACCATCTTCGATCCGCTGGCCACATGGAAGAAAAAGCGCATCTACAATTTCGAGGCCCGCGAGCTGCTGGTGCCGGTGTTTCTGCACGGCAAGCGGGTATACGACAGCCCGTCGCTGCCGGAGATCCGCGAATACTGCCGTCAGCAGATAGACACCCTGTGGGACGAGGTGAAGCGTTTCGACTACCCCCACAAGTACTACGTGGACCTGTCCGATAAGCTCTGGGACATCCAGCAGCACCTGCTGCGCAGCTCCCAGGAATAAGGTAATTGCCCCGATAGAAAGAGAGAAGGAGGAACGCCTATGAAAAAACCGAGAGTCCAACAGAGGACAGAGCGCCGCATATCTGCGGCGCTGCGGTTGGTGCTGGTGGCTGTGCTGCTGGTGGCCCAGATCGCGCTGGTGCTCTTCCTGAGCACTGTACTGAAGCAGCGGGCGGCGCTGGCCTACACCGCGCTGGAACTGGTGGCATTCGTCTGTGCTGTGTATATCTGGACGAAGCCCGGGACCACCAGCTACAAGGTGGGATGGATATTCCTGATTCTATTCCTGCCGGTGGTGGGCCTGATGCTCTACTGGCTGTGGAACGGCGGGCGGCAGTCCAAGCGGCTGGACCTGAAAAAGCTGCCGCGGCCCCAGGAGTCCGCCTGCAAGCAGGAAGAGAGCCGCCTGAACATAGAAAAGCTGCGGCAGAGCGTGCCCCAGTGGGCTCCGCTGGCGTCCTATCTGAACAATAAAGGCTTTTCCCTTTACAGGGCGACAGACGCAGTATATCTGCCCACCGGCAAGGACTTTCTGGAGGATATGCTGTCCGCCATGGAGAAGGCGGAGCGCTTCATCTTCCTGGAGTACTTCATTATGGCCGAGGGAGAGATATGGGACCGGCTGACCAATGTGCTGCGCCGCAAGAGCGGGCAGGGCGTGGAGATCAAGCTGATCTTCGACGACTTCGGCAGCATGATGCGCATGCCGGCGGAGCGGGTGGATGCCCTGCGCCGTGCCGGTGTGGAGGTCATCGTCTTTAATCCGGTACACCACTACGTGAACCGGCTGTACTTCAACTACCGCGACCACCGGAAAATCACCTGCATCGATGGCGATGTGGCCTACACCGGCGGCGCCAACCTGGCCGATGAGTACGCCGACATCATCCGGCGCTTCGGCTACTGGAAGGACTGCGGCCTGCGGCTGGAGGGCGAGGGCGCCTGGGGCCTGACCCGTGAGTTCATCTACATGTGGGAGCGCCTGGGCGGCGAGATGCACAACGAACATGACTACTACCGCCCTATTCACAGCGCCGCCTCCGACGGCTTCTGCCAGACCATCGTGGATGGGCCGGACAACAACCCTGACGCCACGGCGGAGGATGTGTTCCTCCAGCTGATCACGCGGGCCCGCCAGACGGTGTATATCACCACGCCTTACCTGGCCATCGACGAGCCCATGATCAAGGCACTGTGCGTGGCGGGGGACAGCGGCGTGGATGTGCGGCTGATGATGCCGGGCATCCCCGACCACTGGTTTGCCTATCAGGTGGCCCAGAGCTATTTTCCGGAGTTGACAGGCCACCATGTGAAGATATATACTTACACGCCGGGCCTTATCCACGGCAAGACCGTGATGGTGGACCGCGAGGCGGCCTTCGTGGGCTCGGTGAACATGGACTTCCGCAGCTTCCAGCTGCACTTTGAGTGCGGCGAGCTGCTGTACCGCATGCCCGCCATTGAGTCGCTGCTGGAGGATATGGACAACATCATCCAGAACAGCCAGCCGGTGACGCCGGCGCGCATGGCGGCGCGGCCATGGTATCTGCGAGTCGTGGGCGTGGTGCTGCGGCTGTTCGCCATGTGGATGTAAAGGAGGAACGCAAGTGGCCTGTTATATTTTCGGCGCAGGGGGCTTTTACGGTCTGCCGCAGCGTCCCGCGGCGGGAGACACCGTCATCGCCGCCGACGGCGGCTGGCGCATCTGCCGCCGGGAGAACATCACGCCGGACCTGCTGCTGGGGGATTTCGACTCCCTGCACACCATGCCGGACTTCGCCCACATCCGCCGCGTGCCGGTGGAGAAGGACGATACCGATATGATGCTGGCCATCAAGGAGGGCCTGGGCCGCGGTGAGACAGAATTTCACCTCTACGGCGGCATGGGCGGCCGCACCGACCATACCATCGCCAACCTTCAGGGGCTGCTGTATCTGGCGGACCACGGCGCACGGGGCTGGCTGTACGGCGACAGGGAGCGGTTCACCGCCATCCGAGATGGCAGCATTACCCTGCCCGCCCGGGAAAAGGGCATCGTGTCCGTGTTCTGCATGGGCGCGGACGCTCAGGGCGTCACCATCGAGGGCGGCCAGTACACGGTGCACGATGCGGTGCTGACGTCGTCGTTTCCTCTGGGTGTCAGCAATCATTATGTGGGCAACCCTGTCCGCGTCACCGTGACGCGGGGCAGTTTGTTGATAGCATTGATCGAAAAGGAGTAAACAAGCATGAAAAAGAACGGACTGAATAAGCTGCTGGCCCTGCTGCTGGCGCTGGTGATGGTACTGTCTCTGGCCGCCTGCGGCAATAAGGCACAGGACAACGGCACCGCTGATAAGGACGCGGGCGCTGTCACCGATACCGACAACAACACAGGCGACAACGGCGATGCCGCTGCCCCGCAGGACAGCGTGGTGGCTGACGGCGACGTGATCGGCGAGGGCAAGACCGCCTTCACCGTGGAGGTCGCCCAGCTGGACGGCACGTCTATCACCTTCACCGTCAACACCGACAAGGAGACGGTGGGCGAGGCTCTGCTGGAGCTGGGCGTCGTGGCCGGTGACACCACTGAGTACGGTCTGTACATCACCACCGTCAACGGCGTGACGCTGGACTACAACACCGACGGCGCGTACTGGGCGTTCTACATCAACGGAGAGTATGCCTCCACCGGTGTGGATGCCACCAACATCGAAGCCGGCGCCTCCTACGCCCTGAAGGCGGAAAAGGCCGCCTGAGACAGCGGACAGACAAAAAGGACAGGCATGACCACTGGTCATGCCTGTCCTTTTTTGTCTGGTTTTTCAGCGGAGCAGCGCCGCTTCGGCCTCACCCATGAGATACAGGGAACCGCAGCACAGCACAGCACCGCCGTTGGCAGCCTTCGCCAGGGCCAGCGCAGCGCCCTCCGCCACGGTATCGCAGGCGGTAACAGGCTTGCCCAGCGTCTGGAGATATGATGCCAGCTCCTGGGCCGGCAGGGCCCGGGGACTGTCCGGCGTCACGGTGATGAACTGCGCCGCATAGGGCAGCAGCGGGGCGTACATCCGGTGATAGTCCTTATCCCGCAGTACGCCGGTGAGCACCGTCAAGGGCCGGTCCGGCAGGTAGTCCTGAATATTTTCCACCAGCGCCGCCATGCACTGGGGATTGTGGCCGCCGTCCATCACCACCAGCGGCTCGCGGCGCACTACCTCAAAGCGGACGGGCCAGCGCACCTGCGCCAGACCCTGCCGCACGGCGTCCTCATCGATGGCCCAGCCCCGGCGGCGCAGTACCTCCACCGCAGTGAGAGCCGCAGCGGCGTTGCGCAGCTGCATCCGTCCCAGCAGGGGCAGGTGCAGGCCGGACAGAGGACCGAAGCTGAACTCCTGCCCCTCCAGAGAATGGCTGACAGGGGCCAAGGTATCCATGTCCACAGGGTGCAGCGTCACACCGCACCGGCGGCAGCGGTCCGCCACCACCTCCCGCACCGATGGCGCACAGGGGTAAAGCACAGCGTCGCAGCCGGCTTTGATGATGCCGGACTTGGTGGCGGCGATCTTCTCCGCCGTGTCGCCCAGGTAGGCGGTGTGGTCCAGCCCAATATTGCACAGCACCGCCGCCTCCGGCGCGGGGATGATATTGGTGGCGTCGAGCTCGCCGCCCATGCCCACCTCGCATACCACGATGTCGCATTTCCGACTTGCGAACCAGGAGAAGGCGATGGCTGTCACCATCTCAAATTCCGTGGGGTGGTCGGCCATGCCGTCCGCCAGCGGCCGCACCTCCTCCGTCACGGCGCACAGCTCCGCATCGGAGATGGGCGCGCCGTCGATCTGCATCCGCTCGTTGAACCGGAAGATGTAGGGCGAGGTGTAGAGCCCCGTGCGATAGCCCGCTGCCCGCAGCACGGAAGCCAGTATGGCGCAGGTGGAGCCCTTGCCGTTGGTGCCGGTGACGTGGACGAACTTCATCGTCCGCTCCGGATGTCCCATCTGGGCCAGCAGTTCGTCGATGCGGCTCAGGCCCAGGCTGCTGCGCCGCCAGTCCACCGCATGGATGTAATCCAGGGCTTCATTGATGGTCATGCTCTGCGCCTCCCTTGACCTGGATACGCCGCTGCACAGCGTTGAGTGCGCCGCGGCGCAGCAGCAGCCACACGATCAGCGTGTCCACCGTGCCGGTGAGGGCTAATTGGATGCTGCGGGACACCAGCTTTGCCAGAAAAAATGCCTGCTTGGCATCGCCGCCGTACACCAGAGCCAGCGCCATGCTCTGCCACAGGACGGAGCCCACGATGGCCGCGGGGAAGAAGGCCAGCGCCGTGCGGAGCAGGGCTGGCCGGTCCGTCACATACCGCCGTACTGCACCGGCCAGCAGGCCGTACAGGATGGGGGGCACGCAGAAAATGGGATTGTAGCCGAAGGGGGAGAACAGGCAGCCGATGAGATCGGCGGCGAAGCCCACCACCGCCCCGGGAATGGGGCCGAACAGCAGGCCCGACAGCACGATAGGCACGGCCTCCAGAGAGATACGGGTGGTCTCGGCAGGGATGAGGGTCAGCACCCGTGCCAGTACCACGCTCAGCGCGGTCAGCAGGGCGCAGACGGTGAGAGCGTAGGTGTTGAACACGGGACGGGATACGGTGCGCGGCAATTCTTTTTCGGGCATAAAAAAACCTCCTTATCCTTGGGATGGGAGGGATCTCACAGATAAAATAGCAGAATTGCACCGTGTGGAAGCTGGAATGGAATCGCGGAGCAAGCTCCTTCGTCCGGCGGCAGCCTCCCATCCGTCCGGCACTTAACGCACCATTCCTACACACAGGCTGAGAGCATTATACAGCACGCCGCAGGGAAAAACAAGAGGGAATTCAGACGTTCCCTGCGGAACGGTGATTGACGGGACAGGCGGGCATTGTGTATAATGGTCAGCAGAATATACTGGGGAGGATGCGACATGGAGATACGGTTTACAGACGGCAGCTATACGGACGGCGGGGGGCGGATCATGCTGGACCCCACGGTCTACCCCGACTGGCAGATCGGCGCGGCGGCAGAGAGGGCGCTGCCGCCGGTGGAGGAGTTCCGCCGCCGGATGGGCCTCCTGCCGGAGGAGCTTATTCCCTACGGCAAGACGCCCAAGCTGGATTTTCTGCGCATCATGGAGCGGCTGAAGGACCGGCCCAGCGGCAAATATATCGAGGTCACGGCCATCACCCCCACGCCGCTGGGAGAGGGCAAGTCCACCACGTCTCTGGGCCTCATCGAGGGGTTGGGACACCTGGGCAAGAACGTGGGAGGCTGCCTGCGCCAGCCCTCCGGCGGCCCTACCATGAACGTCAAGGGCACCGCTGCCGGCGGCGGCAACGCCCTGCTGATCCCCATGACTGAGTTTTCGCTGGGCCTGACCGGCGACATCAACGACATCATGAACGCCCACAATCTGGCCATGACAGCGCTGAACGCCCGCATGCAGCACGAGCGGAACTACGACGATGCCAAGCTGGCCCAGCGCGGTCTGCGCCGTCTGGACATCGATCCGGAGCGGGTGCAGTGGAGCTTTGTACTGGACTTCTGCTGCCAGGCGCTGCGGAGGATGCGTATCGGCCTGGGCGAGGGAAAGATGGACGGCTACCCCATGGACACCTGCGCCAACATCGCCGTTAGCTCCGAGCTGATGGCCATTCTGGCGGTGGCGCGGGATCTGCCGGATCTGCGCCGCCGCATCGGCGACATCGTGCTGGCCTACGACCGGCAGGGCCGCCCTGTCACCACTGAGGATCTGGAGGTGGCGGGTGCCATGACGGCCTGGATGCGCAATACGATAAATCCCACCCTGTGCTACACCGTGGAGCACCAACCGGTGCTGGTCCACGCGGGGCCCTTCGCCAATATCGCCATCGGCCAGTCCTCGGTGATCGGGGATCGGCTGGGCACAAAGCTGTTCGACTATCACGTCACCGAGTCCGGCTTCGCCGCCGACATCGGGTTCGAGAAGTTCTGGAACGTGAAGTGCCGACTGTCCGGCCTGAAGCCGGATGTGTCGGTGCTGGTGGCCACCGTCCGCGCCCTGAAGATGCACGGCGGCGGGCCGGAGGTAACACCTGGTCGTCCGCTGCCGGACGCCTACACAAAAGAGGACCTGACCCTGCTGGAGCGGGGCTGTGCCAACCTGCTGCACCACGTGAACATCATCCGCAAGTCCGGTGTCACGCCGGTGGTGTGCCTGAACCGATTCTATACCGATACGGATCTGGAGCTGGCACTGGTGCGCCGCATCTGCGAGGAGTACGGCGTGCGCTGCGCCGTGTCCGACCACTGGCGCTATGGCGGCGCGGGGGCAGAGGAGCTGGCGCGGGCTGTGCTGGAGGCGTGTGAGGAGCCGTCGGAGCTGAAGCTGCTGTACCCCGATGATATGCCTCTGCGCCAGCGGGTGGAGCGCATCGCCAGGGAGGTCTACGGCGCGGACGGCGTGGACTGGTCGCCGCTGGCGGCGGAAAAGGCCGCGCGGTTTGAGAGCGACCCCAAGTATGCGGATTTCTGTACCATGATGGTCAAGACACACCTCTCCCTGTCCCACGACCCCACGAAGAAGGGGGTGCCCACCGGCTGGCGTCTGCCGGTGCGGGATGTGCTGGAGTACAGCGGCGCACGGTTTCTGTGCCCCGTGGCCGGCGGCATCTCCATGATGCCCGGTACCGGCTCCGACCCCGCCTACCGCCGCATCGATGTGGATACGGCCACCGGCGCGGTGACGGGCCTGTTTTAAGAGAGGAGCGCTTTTATGGACGATACGATGCGGAGCTGCCGCGAATTTACAGCGGTGCTGTCCTCCGCAGCTCCCGCGCCCGGGGGCGGCGGGGCGGCGGCACTGACCGCCGCCGTGGGCACGGCACTGTGCGGCATGGTGGCCAACCTCACCACGGGGAAAAAAGCATACTTAGCGGTAGAAAGTGATATACAACAATTGCTGTCAACTACAAATGCTTTACAGGAAAAGCTGCTGGATCAGGTGGCTGCGGACGCGGAGGGATTCCTGCCGCTGGCGGCGGTATATGCCCTGCCCAAGGACGCGCCTGACCGTGCGGCAAAGCTGGTGCAGGCATCGGAGACGGCCTGTGCCGTGCCGCTGCGGATCATGGAGCTGTGCGTGGATGCGCTGGCCGCTGCGGGGCGTCTGGCGGACATCGGCTCCCGTCTGGCGGTGTCCGATGCCGGGTGCGCCGCCGCCATTCTGGGCGGAGCATTACGGGCGGCGTCCCTGAACGTGCTGGTGAATACCAAGGCCATGGGCGCGGCGGGCGCACCGCTGACGGAGCGGTGCCTTGCCCTGCTGGCCAGGGGCGAAGCGGCGTCTGACGCCGTATTCAAGCAGGTGAAGGACCGCCTGATGTAAGGAGGAACGGCCTATGGCAAGACTATTGACGGGCAGAGAAGCGGCGTCGGCCCTGACCGAAGAACTGAAAGGGCGCACGGCATCGCTGGCGCGGCAGGGAGTGACGCCGAAGCTGGCGATCCTGCGCTGCGGCGAGAACGAAGCGGACGGCGCGTACCTGCGGGGCGCACTGAAACGCGGCGCACTGTGCGGCGTAGAGGTCGAGGTCCGTACCTTGCCGGATACGGCATCGCGGCAGCAGCTGCTGGACGCCATCGATGCTGTCAACGCAGACAGCACCGTCCACGGATGTTTGCTGCTGCGGCCCCTGCCGCCCCATCTGCGGGACGCGGAGCCGGAGATCTGTGACCGGCTGCTGCCGGAAAAGGATGTGGATGGCATGACCGGCACCTCCGCCGCCGGTGTGTATCTGGGCCGGCCTTTGGGCTTCGCCCCCTGCACGGCGGAGGCGGTGACGGTACTGCTGGAGCATTACGGCGTGGCCTGCGCCGAAAAGCGGGCGGTGGTCATCGGCCGCTCTCCCGTGGTGGGACGGCCTGCGGCCATGCTTCTGCTGGCGCGGAATGCCACGGTGACGGTGTGCCACACCGCTACGGCGGACCTGCCTGCCGTCACCCGCGGAGCGGACATCATCGTGTCGGCGGCCGGTGCGGCGGGGAGCCTGACGGCATCTCACGTCCGACCTGGCCAGACGGTGATCGATGTGTCCGTGAGCTGGGATGCGGCGCGGAACGCTATGGTGGGCGACGCGGAATTTGACGCCGTGTCCGCCGTGGTGGATGCCATCACGCCGGTACCCGGGGGCGTGGGCGCGGTGACATCCGCCGTGCTGATGCGCCATGTGGTATTGGCGGCGGAACGCGGAAGAAAGTAAAAAGTAAGAGGATAGAGGGTATATGAATCTGTTTTTGACGTTGGCGTATCTGTTTTTCATCGGCTCCGTGCTGGGCTGGGTGTTGGAGCTGTTCTATCGGCGCTTCATCTCCGGCGCCAATCCGGAGCGGAAGTGGATCAATCCGGGCTTCTGCGTGGGCCCCTACGTGCCGCTGTACGGTTTCGGCCTGTGCATCCTGTTTGTGCTGGCCTATATCGGCGACGCCCATGAGGTCAACACCACGGGCGGCAAGCTGCTGATGTTTCTGGGCATGGCGGTGAGCATGACGGCCATCGAGTACATCGCCGGTATCGTGTCCCTGAAGTTCATGCACATCCGCCTGTGGGATTACAGCAGCCAGTGGGGAAACATCCAGGGCCTCATCTGCCCGCAGTTCTCCCTGATCTGGGCGGCGGCCAGCGCGGGATATTACTTTCTGGTACACCCCTACATTCTGAATGCGCTGCGGTGGCTGTCGGAGAATCTGGCGTTTTCTTTTGTCATCGGATACTTCTTCGGCGTGTTCACCATCGACGTGGTCTACTCCGCACACCTGGTCACCCGCATCCGTAAGTTCGCCCAGGAGAACGAGGTGGACATCAAGTTCGAGCGCCTGAAATCCCATATCCGCAGCCGTCAGGACGAGCTGCGGGAGAAGAACAACTTCCTGTTTGCCTTCCGCTCCAGCCACTCGCTGGCCGAGCACCTGCGTGAGGCGCAGGAGGCATGGGAGGAGCGGCGCAAGAGTATCAAGTAGTGAGCGGCATCCCAGCCTCCGCCAGCTGGCGGCACGGGACATCCCGTAGTGAAATTAATATTTATACAGGAGGAATGTAAAGTGAACGACCTTTACAGAAAAAAACCGGAGGAATGTCACTATTCCTTCACTCAGCACAGAGCCTGCGAGTTCTTTCCGTGTCACAAGACCGACCATCCGGAGGACTTCAACTGTCTGTTCTGCTACTGTCCACTGTATACGCTGGGCAGTCACTGCGGCGGCAACTTCGTCTATCTGGACAGCGGCGTGAAGGACTGCTCCAATTGTCTGGTACCCCACGGGCGGGGGAGTTACAGCTACGTGGTGAAGAAATTTCCCGAGCTGATGGAGCTGGCCAAGAAAAACCGTTGACACGGCAGGGATACAGAACTGCAAGCAGGCCCCGCGGCATGGCTGCGGGGCCTGTTTTTATGCGGGGGAAGGGACGTCATGTGGACATTCAGGCGGCGCATGCGGCCATTTGACTGAGGTTCACAGTGGGGGAGAGTCCTGCAATCGCTTGAGATGCCGGACTACTTTTCCGTGACCACCTGGGCGAAGCCCATGGCGAAGAGCTGGGCAGCGCGGAGGGCCTCACTGAGGGAGTTGCCGGCGGTGCCGATCTCTACCAGCATGCTGCCGGTGGTCAGGTGCTGGTTGTAGTTGGAGTTGCGCAGCGTCATGGGTCGCATCAGGGTGGGGGAGGTGTCCGTCAGCCTCTGCTGTACCGCCACGGCCAGCTTCACATTTTCCAGCCAGTGGTCGTTGTTGCTGCCCATGACAAAGCTGATCTGGGCGCAGCTGGGGTCCTCGCGGGTAATGACCTTGTACTGGTGGCCCGCCTTATCTTCGATGGCATCGCGGTGGACATCCAGCACGAAGGACAACGTGGGATATTTTTCCAGATAGCCGCAGATGGCATCCGCCGCCCGCTCGTAGGCCCCGTCGTAGGCGGGATCGTCGTACAGCACACGGTCATGAAGGACGGAGATGCCGTAGGAGGACAGGACGGCAGCGATCTCATCACCCACGCGGATCATATTCACCGAGTTATCCGCCGTGCGGCAGGTGCCGGTGGGGGCATACTCCTGTCCTTTGGGCATGGTGTAGGCCTCGCTGCCGTGGGTGTGGACGATCAGAACCTGAGGCGCGTCGTCGGAGAGTGCGGCGGCGAAGCTGCCGTCGAACCAGGCGGGGTCCAGCGCCTTGGTGGAGTTGTTTTTGATAAATACGTCACCTACCTGCACAAAGCCGGAGGGGGAGGTGGGGGCGATAGTCTGGGACGCGGCGCCGTTGTCGGCATCGTCCTGCGGCGCATCTGGCAGGGAGGGCTGCGGCGTCTCCTCCGGCTCCTTCCGGGACGTGGCGGGCTCCGATACGGGGGCCGCGTCATCTGACGCAGGAAGGGAGGATACCTCCGCCCAGGCGGACAGCAGCAGCGGAGACTCCCGCAGGGCCAGCATGGCGGGCAGAGCCAGCGCGTCCATCGGAAATGTGTCGCCCAGCTCCCAGCGGAGCAGAGCCACCGGCAGGCGGGCGGAGTCGCGGACGGCGGCAATCGCGCTGCGCAGGCTGTCGGCACCGGCGGTGACGGCGGTGATCCACAGCGTGGCGGCGGCCAGAACAATGGCGGCAAGACGGGTAAAGCGGCTTTTTTTCACAGGTATCCCTCCTCTGCGGTATAGACAAGCCTATGCGGCAGCGGAGCGGGATATGATTTTTTCCTTGCAAAACGGGGCGAAAAGCGGTATAATGCAAAAAAGACGAATATGGCTCATATAGTCCCGCAGCAACGGTGCGGGACGTTTCTACGGCGCCGCCGACGGCGCCACTATGGGTGTTCTGACAGTGTGCAGAACGCCTTTTTATTTTTCATGGGAGGTACGAGTCATGACACAGGTGCTGCGCGGAAACATCGTTCACGCCCCTAAGATGGGAGAGCTGTCCATCCTGGAGCACGGCTGCTTGGTGTTGGAGAACGGCGTGATACAGGCGGTCTGTTCCGATCTGCCCCGGGAGCTGGAGGGGGCAGAGCTGCGGGACTACGGCGACCGGCTGCTGATGCAGTCCTTCGTGGACATGCACCTCCACGCGCCGCAGTACCCCATGCTGGGCATGGGGATGGACTTACAGCTGCTGGACTGGCTGAATACCTACACATTCCCCACGGAGGCGCGGTTCGCCGACACGGACTACGCCCGCAGGGTGTACCGGCGGCTGGCCAGCGACCTCATCACCAGCGGCACCACGAGGGTGTGCATGTTCTCATCCCTCCACACGGAGGCCACGTGGATCTTGATGGATGAGCTGGAGAGGGCCGGCGTCACCGGCTATGTAGGCAAGGTGAACATGGACCGCAATGGCCTGCCCGGGGTGCTGGAGGAAACCACGGAGGAGTCCATCCGCGAGACGGTGCGGTGGCTGGACGGGTGCCATTTTGAACACGTCAGGCCCATCATCACGCCGCGGTTCACGCCCAGCTGCACCGACGAGCTTATGGCGGCGCTGGGGAAGCTGGCCCGGGAGCGGGAGCTGTACGTCCAGTCCCATCTGTCGGAGAACACCCGCGAGATCGACTGGGTGCGGGAGCTGCACCCCGACTGCAAGCAGTACTGGGAGACCTACGACAAGTACGGATTGTGGAAGGATCACACGGTGATGGCCCACTGCGTCCACTCCGACCAGCGGGAACGGGCGGCCATCCGCGATGCCGGTGTGGTGGTGGTACACTGCGCAGATTCCAACGTGAACATCTGCTCCGGCCTGTGTCCCGTGCGGCAGATGGTCAACGAGGGACTGTGGGTCACGCTGGGCAGCGACATCGCCGGCGGCGCGCAGCTGCCTATGTACAAGGTCATCACCATGTCCATCCGCACCTCCAAGGCACGGCGGGTCACGGATGGCTGGCACCCCGATTTCCTGACAGTGCCGGAGGGATACTATCTGGGTACCACGGCGGGCCACCGGTACTTCGGCGCGGGGGACGGCTTTGCGGTGGGGGATAAGCTCCACGCGGTGGTCATCGATGACGGCGACTTCCCCGAGGCCAGCCATCCCCTGTCGGTGAGGGAGCGGTTCGAGCGGGCTATCTACATGACCCACCGGCACAACATCGTGTCCGTCTGGTCCGACGGGCGGGAGGTCGTGCGGAGGTAACAGCGCAGAAAAGGGGGCGGCGGAAGCCGTCTCTTTTTTTGAAGCGTTTTGTACGAAACAGGGAAAATGCGCAAAACGGCAGAGGCGGCGCGTTGACAGACGGCCATCGCGGGATTATAATAGAGAGGAAAGTTGGAATGCCGTCGGAAAATGTCCCTGATGCGGGGCGGAAACGGACGGGCATACTGTGAAGTAAATTGGCTTTACAGGGACTGCGAAACGGTGAAGACTACGATATAAGGAGGCTGCACATGAAAAAGATTCTGGAGATCGCCGCCGGTGCGGCGAAGAAGGCGGCCGGCACGGCGCTGGCGCTGGTGGGCAAGGGCTTTTCCCTGTGCCTGTCCGCTGTACGGCACGCGGCTGCGGCGGCGAGACATCTCACCGCCAAGGTGACGGGCAAGGCGGCGCACTGCGTGGGCGGTAAGATCAAGAAGGCGGCGGCACCGGCGCTGAAGGGCGTCATGATCGCGTCCGCCGCGGTGACGGTGTTGTCCTGCGTGGGCTGGCTGGTGGCCCGTCGGGACTGAGAAACCGCAAACGGTACAAGACGGGGAGGTGCGCTGCGCATCTCCCCGATATGTTATGAAAAAAGGAGTGTCCTGTATGGAAAGAAAGGAATTCAAAGCGGAGTCCAAGCGGCTGCTGGACCTGATGATCAACTCGATCTATACCCACAAGGAGATCTTCCTGCGGGAGATCATCTCCAACGCCTCTGACGCCATCGATAAGCTGAGCTATCTCAGTCTCACCGACGATAAGGTGGGCATCAGCCGCGACCAGTTCGCCATCACGCTGGCAGTAGACAAGGAGAAGCGGCTGCTGACCGTCAGCGACAACGGTATCGGCATGGACCAGAGCGAGCTGGAGAACAATCTGGGCGTCATCGCCTCCTCCGGCAGCCTGCGGTTCCGGCAGGAGATGGAGGGCGAGGCCGCCGCGGACACCGACATTATCGGCCAGTTCGGCGTGGGCTTCTACTCCGCGTTCATGGTGGCCGATGAGATCACCGTCATCACCAGAAAGTATGGTCAGGAGCAGGCGTGGAGGTGGCAATCCACCGGTGTGGACGGCTACACCATCGAGCCCTGCGAGAAGGAGACGGTGGGCACCGACATCATCATGCACATCAAGGCCGACGGCGAGGAGAAGGAGGAGTACAGCCAGTACCTGCGGGAGCACACGCTGTACGCGCTGGTGAAGAAGTACTCGGACTACATCCGCTTCCCCATCCGCATGGAGATGCCCCATTCCGTTCGGAAGGAGGGCAGCTCCGACGAAAAACCGGAGTACGAGGAGAAGTACGAGTGGGAGACGCTGAACAGCATGGTGCCTCTGTGGCAGCGGAAGAAAGGCGATGTGACAAAGGAGGAGTACGACGAATTTTACCAGCAGCGGTTTGCCGACCCCCATCCGCCGCTGAGCGTTATCACCGTGTCCGCTGAGGGCGCTGTGACCTACAAGGCCATGCTGTTTATCCCCTCCGCGGCCAACGGGAGGTACTACACCGAGGACTATGAGAGCGGCCTGCAGCTGTATTCCGCCGGTGTGATGATCATGGACAAGTGCGCCGACCTGCTGCCGGACTGCTTCAACTTCGTCCGCGGCGTGGTGGATTCGCCGGATCTGAACCTCAACATCTCCCGCGAGCTTTTGCAGCATGACCGGCAGCTGAAGATCATCTGCGCCAATCTGGAGAAGAAGATCCGCGGGGAGCTGGAGCGGATGCTGCGGGACGAGCGGGAGAAGTATGAGCAGTTCTGGCAGAGCTTTGGCCGCCAGCTGAAGGTGTGCGCCATGGACAACTACGGCGCCAAGAAGGAGACGCTCCAGGATCTGATGCTGTTCTACTCCTCCACGGAGAAGAAGCTGGTGACGCTGGCGGAGTACGTGGGCCGCATGAAGGAGGATCAGAAGTTCATCTATTATGCCTCCGGCGATACGGTGGAGGCCATCGATCATATGCCGCAGACAGAGCTCTTAAAGGAGCACAGCATGGAGATCCTGTACTTCACGGACAAGGCGGACGAGTTCCTGGCCGATATCCTGCGGACGTATCAGGACAAGCCCTTCCGCTCCGCCATCGACGGAGATCTGGAGCTGGGCGATGCCCAAAAGCCCGATGAGACGGAGCACTACAAGGACGCCTTCGACTTCATCAAGGAGACGCTGGGCGGCCGCGTGGACACCGTGAAGGCATCCACCAAGCTCAAGACCCATCCGGTGTGCCTTACCAGCGGCGAGGGCGTCACCTTTGAGATGGAGAAGTACTTCACAGCGGTGCAGCCGGAGCTGGGCCTGAAGGCCAAGCGCATTCTGGAGATCAACGTGGACCATCCGGCGTTCCTGGCCTTCGAGGCGGCGCGGGTGACGGACCCCGAAAAGGCCAAGAAGTACGCGGAGATCCTCTACAACCAGGCCGTGCTCATCGCGGGCATGCCCATCGAGGATCCGTCGTCCTACACCGACCTGCTGTGCTCCCTGTGGCAGTAAGGCAACAGAAAAAAACCTCCCCTGACCGGCGGTCGGGGGAGTTTTTTTATCAGGCGTATTTCTTCTTTTTCACCGTTATGGAGAGGAGCAGGGCGGCGCTGCACACGCAGGCTGCGCTCCACAGTGCCACGCGGCTGCTGCCCGCTGTCCTGGGGGAGGACACGCCCACCGCGGCGGTGCGGTCTGCGCCGGTAGAGGTATGGACCTGGTAGGTGATGCACACGGGGGACATGCTGGTGAACCGGACAAGGATGCCGCCCTTGGCCCTGGTTCCCTTCAGCGTCTCGATCTGGCCCGCGCGCTCACCGGAGGTGATCATGTGGGTGATGACAAAGGTGCGGCTGCGGTTCGTGCCCTGGGGATAGGGAAGGAGCACCTCCACGCCCTCGGCGGGGAAGTTTTCCGGCGCCACCGTGGTCAGGGTGCCGTCGTCACCGCGGACCTGAAGCCACCGGTACAGTTGGCATAGGTGGGGTCGTGGAGCGTGCTGCCGGTTGTCACAGGGAGATGCGGCCACGGCGCTGACAGGCAGCAGGCAGATCAGCAGGGCAAGGAAAAACGCAGTCCATTTCTTCGTGATGGAATCCCTCTCTTATGTGATTTGTACCGTAAAACAAGCGCCCTCGGCTAAGTGCGCCGGAGTTCGCAAATCCATTATACCGCATCTGGTGCGTATTGGAAAGGCTTGTCTGGAAGATGCTGGAAAATGTAGGGGGCGTGTTTTGCAGTTAGAAATGCGTTAGAAGAGCAGAGGATGGCTACCTGATCTGGGCAAAAAGAAAACCTTGAAACCATTGTGGTTTCAAGGTTTTCTTTGGTGGAGATAAGCGGGATCGAACCGCTGACCTCTTGAATGCCATTCAAGCGCTCTCCCGGTTAGTGCGGTTACATACCCCCCTAAACCGGGTTAAAAGAGCGCTTCAATACGCGGGCAACCCCAAAACACACCCTGAATGTCTTTCATTATAGTCAAAGAAAGCCCGTATATCAAGGAAAATAATTTTTCTGCTTTGTGCCCCTCCACGGCATGATATAATTTTTGTGTCCATGTTGGAAAGGAGGTGCAGGCATGGAAAAAGAATATATTGCCGGAGAGTCCCAACGATACGAAATTGGCGGTCGAGTTTTTATCGTTGAGCCACGGTACAGGAAAGACGGTGAAAGCATGGCAGACATCTTGCTAAAGCTGATGTTTGCCGACTTGGACGAAGAGATGCGAGCAGCAAATAAAACTACAACGGACTAAAATTGAAAGTATCAATCTGGCAGTCAGCAAGAGGTTTTTATTCTAACAAAAGCTCCCGTTGCCTAAATCTTTATAGGCAGCGGGAGCTTAAAATTGAGAACAACGCCGCCCAACAGGACAACGGGCGGCGTTTTCATATATAACACCACGAAGGGAGGTCACTTCCACCCGGCCAGTCTGCGGACTGGCTTTTTTTCATGCCACAAAAAGGAGGTTTGCAAATGGCAGATGATAAGAAAAACATTCCCGAGGCAGCTCCGCTCGCCGAGGCGTCCGCTCCTGCGGTAGAAAGTGCCGTCGTGTCGGAGCAGCCCGCTCCCGAGCCTGCGCTGACCGACGCAGAGACGGTCATGCTGGAACACGAGGGGCAGGCAGCGCTCTTTGAAATGGGCGAGGCCGTGCCTGATCCCGCCGACGCTGTTACTCCCGCCGAGGTGGAGGAGCCTGCCGCTCCCGAAGTCCCCAAAGCTGAAAAGGAACAGGAACAGCCGCCCGATCCCGGCAAGGATGCCCCCGCCCCGGCACATTCCGGCAAGGTGGTGGACTTTGCCGCCGCCCGTGACGAGGCAGCCAAGGAGGAGAAAAAGGCGGTCAAGCAGAAGCCGCCCACGGAAAAGGACAAAGCCGCCAAACCCGGCAAAGGCCGCCCGCCCAAGGCTGACAAGGCTGCTCCCGATAAGGCAAAGCCGCCCAAACCTCGGGACAAAAAGTCCCAAAGCAAGCCTGCCCCGGAGAAACCTGCCGTGGATAAGGGCGGCGCTCCCGCTGGCACGGAGGTCACGCCGGAGCCGTCTGCGCCCCGTGATGCCACCCGCGCCGAAAAAGAGGAGATCGTCTATCTCAACCTGTCTGACCTGCACCCGTTCAAAAATCACCCCTTTGGTGTCCGGGATGATGCGGAAATGCAGGGGCTTGTGGAGTCGGTTAAGGCGGCGGGCGTCAATCAGCCCGCGCTGGTGCGTCCCCGTGAGGATGGCGGCTATGAGATCATCGCAGGCCACCGCCGCCAGCGGGCAAGCGAGCTTGCCGGATTTGCGAATATGCCGTGTATCGTCCGCAACATGACGGACGATGAAGCCATCCTCGCCATGACGGATGACAACCTCCGCCACCGTGAGCGCATTTTGCCCACGGAAAAGGCGCAGTCGCTCAAAATGCAGGTGGAGGCCATCAAGC
>ERZ827423.1764-NODE-1764-length-19796-cov-4.723925_pt1 | contig 19796 bp, 15 predicted proteins | sample MGYA00519775_ERZ827423 | MGnify/ENA primary metagenome ERZ827423 (study PRJEB31778, sample SAMEA3449296) | human gut metagenome | biome: human gut; feature: human-associated habitat; material: faeces | place: United Kingdom | collected 2010/2012 ...
GCATAACCGAACATCTTTGCCAGAGGGACAAATGCGGTGATCTGCTGACCGCCGGAAACAGGAAGCATATCGTTGATCTGTCCGCGGCGGGAGTTGATGTCGCCGATAACATCGCCCATATATTCATCGGGCGTGATGACAACAACTTTCATGATCGGCTCCGTCAGGCACGGATCCGCCTTCTTCATCGCTTCCTTAAAAGCCATGGAGCCGGCAATCTTAAATGCCATTTCGGAAGAGTCAACCTCATGGTAGGAGCCATCGTAAAGTGTGACCTTCACATCGACAACCTCGTAGCCTGCAAGCACACCGGACTGCATTGCGCCCTGAATACCTGCATCCACTGCCGGAATATATTCCTTCGGAATTGCTCCGCCGACCACTTTGTTGATAAATTCATAGCCCTTGCCGGGTTCGTTGGGCTCAACGATCAGTTTAACGTGACCATACTGGCCCTTACCGCCGGACTGACGGGCATATTTGGTTTCCTGCTCGACTCTCTTGCGAATCTTTTCCTTGTAGGAAACCTGCGGTGCACCGACATTCGCCTCTACCTTGAATTCACGCAGCAGTCTGTCAACGATAATTTCCAGGTGAAGCTCGCCCATACCAGCAATGATCGTCTGACCGGTCTCATCATCGGTATAGGTTTTGAAGGTCGGATCCTCTTCTGCGAGCTTTGCAAGCGCAATGCCCATTTTCTCCTGGCCTGCCTGCGTCTTGGGTTCAATCGCAACACGGATAACCGGTTCCGGGAACTCCATGGACTCAAGCACGATCGGATGGCTTTCGTCGCAAAGCGTATCGCCTGTTGTGGTGTTGGAAACACCGACGGCAGCGGCAATATCGCCGGAATAGCAAACCTCAATGTCCTTACGGTCATTGGCATGCATCTGCAGGATACGACCGATGCGCTCACGCTTGCCCTTGACGGAGTTATAAGCGTAGCTGCCCTTTTCGATCTTACCGGAGTAGGTGCGGAAGAAGCAAAGCTTTCCGACATACGGGTCGGTCATGATCTTGAAGGCGAGCGCCGCAAACGGACCGTTATCGTCTGCCGGGCGTTCTTCCTCTTCCTCCGTCTGCGGGTTGATGCCGCGGATTGCGGGGATATCCACGGGAGAGGGCATATATTCGACAATGGCATCCAAAAGCTTCTGAACGCCCTTGTTCTTATAGGAAGTGCCGCAGGTGACGGGAACCATCTTGTTGGCGATCGTCGCAAGGCGGATGCCTTTCTTGATCTCTTCGACGGTAAGCTGTTCGCCCGCGCAGTACTTCTCAAACATATCCTCGTCCATTTCCGCAACGGACTCAAGAAGATTGGTATGATATTCTTCGCAAAGCTCTTTCATATCCGCCGGGATCTCTTCCTCGCGGATGTCTTTGCCAAGCTCATCATAGTAAACATACGCCTTCATTTCAACCAGGTCGACAAGGCCCTTGAAATCGGCTTCTTTTCCGATCGGGAGCTGAATCGGCACTGCGTTTGCCTTCAGGCGCTCATGGATCATGCTCACAACGCGATAAAAATCGGCGCCGGTGATGTCCATTTTATTGACATATGCCATTCTCGGCACATGGTATTTATCTGCTTGTCTCCAAACAGTTTCGGATTGCGGCTCAACACCGCCCTTGGCGCAGAACACCGTGACGGAACCGTCCAGCACACGAAGCGAACGCTCTACCTCAACGGTAAAGTCAACGTGGCCGGGGGTGTCGATGATGTTGATACGATGCTTTTTCCAGAAGCAAGTGGTGGCAGCAGAGGTGATCGTGATGCCACGCTCCTGCTCCTGCTCCATCCAGTCCATCGTGGCATTTCCCTCGTGCGTTTCCCCGATTTTATGGGTTCTGCCCGTATAATACAGGATACGCTCCGTGGTCGTTGTCTTACCGGCATCAATATGCGCCATGATGCCGATATTACGCGTATGCGATAAAGGATATTCTCGAGCCATAGACCTTAGTTTGCTCCTCTACATCAATATCTGTAATGTGCAAAGGCTTTGTTCGCCTCAGCCATTCTGTGCGTTTCGTCCTTTTTCTTCACAGCTCCGCCCGTGTTGTTCAGAGCATCCAGAATCTCTGCCGCAAGACGCTGCGCCATCGTTCTCTCGCCGCGCTTTCTTGCAAAAGCGGTGAGCCAACGAAGACCGAGTGTCTGGCGTCTTTCGGGTCTGACTTCCATAGGAACCTGATAGGTGGAACCGCCCACGCGGCGCGCCTTAACCTCCAGGGTCGGCATGATGTTTTCAAGTGCGGTCTGGAAAGCTTCCAGCGGACTTTTCTCAGACTTCTGCTCGACGATAGCAAAAGCATCATACACAATTTTCTGGGCTACGCCTTTTTTGCCGTCATACATAATGTTGTTGATCAGCTTGGTGACAAGTTTGGACTTGTACAAAGGATCCGGCAAAACGTCCCTTTTTGAAATTTGGCCTCTTCTTGGCATTTTCTTCCCTCCTTCATTAGTTTTCGCCGTGCCGCACACGGCACAGCCATGAATTCACAGGTACTCAAGAGTATTTCATCCCGTCAATGCGTGAAGCCGTCCATGACAAAAACAAAGTATCTATAAACAAATACAAAAGGATTTCGTCGATTTTCGGCAACCGCCTTTTCCGAATAATACTGTATACCTATCCGCGCAGATTATTTCTTTTTCTTTGCGCGCTTTGCGCCGTACTTGGAACGGCTCTGATTGCGGTTTGCAACACCCTGCGTATCCAGCGTGCCGCGGATGATGTGGTAACGCACACCAGGCAGGTCGCGGACTCTTCCGCCTCTGATCAGAACAACGGAGTGTTCCTGCAGATTGTGACCGATGCCGGGAATGTAGGTCGTTACTTCCATGCCGTTGGTCAGACGGACTCTGGCGATCTTACGAAGTGCAGAGTTCGGCTTCTTCGGGGTAGTCGTCGTGACCTTTGTGCATACGCCTCTTTTTTGCGGAGAGCTGAGGTCAATGCTCTTTTTCTTCAGAGAGTTAAAGCCCTTCTGAAGCACAGGAGCCTTCGATTTGTACTGCTTCTCCTGACGCTCATTACGAACCAATTGGTTAAAGGTTGGCATATCGCACCTCCTTCTTTAAAATATTGTTTATAGATACACCGCCCGTTTCCTGCCATCGTCATAAGGAAAAGAGCGAATGCACACAAAAAGCATGTCCCGCAAAAAACGGGGTGTTTCCGGGCTTTTGTAAACGCGCAAAAAGGATGCGGCAAAGCCGCACTCCGCTCTGCCCCGCAAAATTGCGGTGCAATGTTTTACAATATACCCAAAAATACATCTTATTATAGCACGGCCTGCATGCATTGTCAAGCCCGAAAAGTGAATAATTTTCGCGGGAAAAACGCTGCCGTCGCACGCATTTTCACGAAAAGCGGAGCATTTTGCGCTAAGCCGTCAGGGCCGGCTTTTTGCATATTCCTCTTCCAGCACGGAATACATCACGATCGTGCGGAAGCGCCCTTTGACATAGAGGCTGTCGCGCAGGGTCCCCTCATAGTGCATACCGCATTTTTGCATCACTTTGCCGGAGGATTCGTTGCCGCGCATATGACGGCCTTCAATACGATGCAGCCCAAGCGTTTCAAAGCCGTATTGCATCACGGCGCGCAGCGCCTCGGCTGCCAGACCCTTCCCCCAAAAATCGGGATGCAGCACATAGCCGATCTCGCCGCTGCGGTTTTCCCCGTCCAGAGAAGCAAAGCCGCAGGTGCCGATCATTCTGCCCGTTTCCTTCAGAGTTACCGCCCAGTCAACCATTTCCCCACTGCGATACAGCTTTTGCGCATATTCCAGATACCGCTTTGTTGCCCGCTCGCTTTCATGCGGCTGCCACAAAAGGTATTCCGTCACCTGTGGCAAGGAAGCATAGGAAAACATATCCGCACTGTCGCCGACACGCATCGCCCGCAGCGAAAGGCGCGGCGTGCACAGCCGTGGTAGAAATTCCTTTTCGCCGAAAAGCCTGCCGCCGTATCCCATAGAAGCACCTCTTTTTTCCTGTTTTCCGTCATTATACCTTCTTCCGCTGTTTTTTGCAAGAGTTTGCAAAGCAAAAGCGCATAGAATTTCCGCATTTCAAGCAAAATTCAAAGCCTTTTCATTCAGTTTTCACAATCATGGCTTACGATAAAACCGAAAGCGAAAGAGACCTCAGAAAAGGAGTTTTTCATATGACGGACGAAAAGAACGAAGCAATGGAAACCACCCCGGCGGCAAATGCAGCCGCCGAAACTCAGACTGCACAGGAAAATACCGCCGCGCAGGCGCAAAATACGCAGCAGCCGGAAGCAACGGAGGTTGCCGCGCCGGAAGCAAAAGCGGAAAACATCGCCTGTGGAGAGCAAAACGGAGAATATCATTACAGCCGCGAGCAAATTCAAAACGGCAAGGAGCAAACCTCTTCCGCCCCGGGCGGCTATGCGGCAATCAATGACCCGCCCGTTTATCAGGCATTTAAAAACGCAAGCGCCTCGCAGGCGGGCGACCAAAGCAAGCAGCCCCCGAAAAAGAAGAAGGGGCGCGGGCTGCGCAATGCCGGAATCGTTGCGCTGTGCGCGCTGGTTTGCCTGGGCGCAGGCATCGGCGGCGGAGTAATCGGCACCTCGATCCATCGGGGCGACACAACCGTTACAAGGCCGGAGGAAAATACCGACAAAAACGAGCCAGGCAATACCCCCGCAAACGGCACCGCAGATGACGACCGCAATGTATCGCTTCCCTCCGATTCCGCGCTGAGCGATGCCGACCCGACGCAGAAAAAGATTCTGACGATTAAAGAAATTTATCAGAAAAATGCAAATGCGGTTGTTGAAATTGTTACACAATATACCACCTCCGGCGGTTATTGGGGCAGTGTAACCGGAGAGAGCGCCGGGAGCGGTGTGATTCTGACAAAAGACGGCTATCTTGTAACCAACCACCATGTGATTGAGAACGCGGAAAAAATCCATGTCCGCCTCAAATCGGGCGACACCTATGAAGCAACGCTGGTCGGCTCCGATAAGGACAACGACATCGCCGTTCTGAAGCTGGACGCCGAGGATCTCAGCTTTGCAACGCTCGGCGATTCCTCCACCGTTGAGGTGGGCGATTTGTGCGTTGCAATCGGAAATCCCCTCGGCGTGCTCGGCGGCACTCTCACCGACGGCATCATCGGCGCGCTGGATCGTGAGATCACCTTCTCCGACGGCGAAACGCGCCGCCTGCTGCAGCACAATGCAGCCGTCAGCCCCGGCAGCTCCGGCGGCGGGCTGTTCAATGAAAACGGCGATCTGATCGGCATTGTCAACGCAAAGGCGAACAGTACTGAGGCAGAAGGAATCGGCTTTGCCATCCCGATTAACTCTGTGAAGACGATCATAAACGATCTGATTTCCGACGGCTATGTGCACGGAAAAGTAGAGCTCGGCATTACAGTCACCGCCATCAAGGACGGCCGCACGGCAATGTATTATAATGTTGACGAATACGGTCTTTATATCACCGAGGTCAATGATAATTCCAATGCTAAGCGTGCCGGGCTGAAAATCGGAGACCGTATCGTTTCCGTCAACGGCGACGAAGTCGATGAATTCAGCGATATTTCCGCGGTTCTGCAGGAATCCTCGGTCGGCGATGTGCTGCACTTCGTGGTGCACCGCGACGGGCAGGATCTCAATATCGATGTGACGCTGAACGAAACCGTCCCGCAGGGAAAAGCACAGTAAAAACATAATACGCAAAAAGTCCGCCGAAAATGCAGCGTACCCTTGGGGACAATGCCTTATGAGCACGGGGCATTACGAAAGCGGAGAATTCACCGAGATCAGTCTATAAAAGGCTTTTCTCGGTGTTTTTCTTTGCTTTTGAGAGGAAGGATACCAAAAATTCGTCGACCGGATTCCTTGCAAAATCTCCGAAAGAAAAACGCTTTGACGGACGTCGGGAAGCAGAAAAACCGTAAAGCGACAAAACAAATACCGTTTGCAGCCGAGCCGCGCTGCTTTGATGGTTGATAATGCAGGATTATATATTGACAATAAGAGAAAATAAATATATAATGTACAAAAATACGGTTGTAAAAATCAACCGATGTATTAAGGAGATAAAATCCGTGAAAACTACACATGGTATTTTTGTGAGATCGGCAGCTGCGGCGCTGTGCTTTATCATGATGCTTTGCTCGGCCGCCTGCTCTTCCGCAAAGGAGTCCGGTGAAACAACCGAATTGCCAACACAATCCGAACAATCAAAACAAGCCGAGTATCCGGAAAAAACGGAACTTATGACAGAATTCAAATATTCCTTTAACTATACGGATTGGACTGTTCCGAAAACAGATGACGAGCCTTTCAAGGATATAACCGAAATACCGTCCAACAGCGGAAAAATCGTGTATTTCAACATCGAAAACCATGAGGCAACACCTATCCGTTACCAGCTTAAGCTCACAATGACCGAAGGTACGGCAGGCAGCGCAGAGTTTGGATACATTGCTCCCGTTCAGGCTGCGTACGAAACTTTAGGTTCCGCAGTCAGAAATGTGATCGAATCGAAGCCGCTTGATTCGGGATATGTTTTTTCAAGCACTCTTGAAGCAAATGAATCCGTCACCGTTGCGCTTGTGCTGTATTGCGCGGCAGGCACTATCGGTGCCGAGTCAAGATTGAGCATTTCCTATGACGCCGCTGCCGTTTCCGAATCAAATTAATCTCTGACAGCTGCCATCGGATTCCACAACAGCATAACAATAAGAGCAGGCGAAAGTCCGCATTCACCTAAGGACGAAAGGTGCTCAAAAGAATACGGCATAGCTTATGATCATGTAGGCTATGCCTTTTCTTTTTGCTCTTGTTGTGAAATATCGACCACGCCAATAAAGTTCCACCATATGACCAGGGTCTGCTTTTTTGTCCGTGTGCCGGGGATTTTTTCCGGTTTCTTCACCTCAATCTTCTCCACGAAAGAGCGGATGATCTCAGCGGTAAGTTCCGTAATGTCCGTGTACCGGCGCACCATTCCCAAGAAGGAATCTACATTCAGGTGTTGTTCCCGAGCTTCCGCAATTGCTGTCTCCAGTTCGGAAACTCTTGTTTCCAATTGCTTTTGCTCGGTTTCATAGGTGGCAGACATTCGGAAAAAACGGTCGTCGGATATTTTCCCGTCGATGTTGTCCTCATAGAGCCGCTGCATGATACTCTCCTTTCTGAGGAAGCGTCCTCACTATACAGAGAAAAAACAGGGGTTTTGTCAGGGTGTTTTCAGAAATTATTTTGAAATTTCTTCTTTGCCGCATCCAGGCTTTCTTTTACGGCGCCGGCAGATGCCCCCTCCGCAGCCGCGATCTCACGCAGCGTCATATTCTCACTCAGCATCCATAAGCGCCGTTGCTGCGTCTCAGTCAGTAGTGTGAGTGTGCTTCGGATATGTTCGGCTTCCTCCTTTCGGATAACGATGTGCTCTGGTGTGTCGAGGTAGGCAATGGAGTTGCTTTCGTAGTCCAATGCCTCAAGATGATATAAAGTGTGATAGGCCTCCCGACGTTCGGCATTACGGATGAGACGTGCATTCTCATTAAGATACTCAACGATCTCCCTTAACGCCTCCGGCTCTCCGTCCGGTATGATGAGTTCAAAGGGTGATCCATACGGATCGTTGTAGCGTATCTTCACGGTGTGTTCCTTCCCGTCCGATAACGAAAAGAGCCGGAACGCACCGCCGCAGAATAAGGCCTGATCATGAAAAGGGCGCACTTATCCTGGGGTACAGTCATACCTCCCGCTTAAGCGGTGAAATATGATATGTATCCCGGCCCTTATACGTAAATCAGGCTTTCGATATTATGTTTGTGTTCGATTGGAGAAAAGAGTCCTTCACTCATAGGTAGGCCACGAAAACAGGAAAATCGAACCCCCTACTTTTCAGGAGCTTTCTATAGGTAAGCCGCGAGAAAGGCAAAACGGGACGGGCTTATAGAAAAAACTGCTGACGATTCCGAAATTTTCCGCACTGGAGAAATTCCGGTTCTGTTACCTATTGGAAGTCAAATCCCGGTTTGACAGAAAACTTTGAAAGTTCCTCCTCTCACTTACCACCGGACACGAACAGTGCATTTGGTTCCATGATTTTTGAAATTTTCTTTTCATAGACCCATCTGGACAGGAATGAGCACCTTGGTCGAAAAAAGCAAAAAATAAGCCCTTCCGCAGAAAAAATTCTGCAAGAAGGGCGTTTAGCGTTGAAAAAGTCACATCTTCGTGATATAATAAATTTGAGTATGATGCAAGTACACACGGAGGTGTGATATGGCTGTTAGTTATAAAAGGCTGTTCCATCTGCTGATTGAGAGGGACATGACCACAACAAAGCTTCAGCAGCAAGCCGGATTTTCATCCAACATTGTTCCTCGGATGAAGCGAAACGGATATGTATCCTTAGAAACGATAGAAAGCATCTGCCGGGCATTGGATTGTGGCGTAGATGATATTCTGGAATTTGTGCCGGGCGACGGCGTAGAAAAGTGATGCTTCGGCATAGAAAGAGGTAAAATTATGGCAAGAGCGGCAAAAAAGAAAGAAGAGGCGGTTTCGCTGGAAACGGTATTGTGGAACTGCCGTGTGGCGCTCCGTGGTGTTGGAAGTACCGATAAAAATAGAGATGCTGTCATCGGCTTATGCTTTTTAAAGTTTGCCGGCGATAAGTTTGAAAAGCGCCGTGCTGAATTGATTGCTCAGTATGGTGATATTCCTGCGTTTCTGGAAAAAGCCTCTTTCTATAATGCGGTCAATGTGTTCTATCTAAAGGAGACTGCCCGTTGGGCCTATATAGTAAAGAATGCCGGTGCCAATGATATTGCTGTTATTCTCGACCAGGCTATGGCAGACATTGAGGAAAGTAATCCTGCACTGAAGGGAGCATTGTCACTCAATCTGTATGCTACGCTCGGTGCGCCGAAGGAGAAAATCAAGCAGCTTATCGATGAGGTAAACAAAATCGATGAGTCCCGTTTTCATGAAGAAGACCTCATCGGCCGCGTGTACGAATACTTTTTGCAGGTATATGCTGCCTCCGGTACGAAAGAAGATGGCGAATTTTATACCCCGGCTTGTGTTGTTCAGCTGATTGCCGAGATAATTGAGCCTTACAGCGGTGTGGTGTATGACCCCTGCTGTGGATCCGGCGGTATGTTTGTGCAGTCCCATAAGTTTGTAGAAAGTCACCACGGGAACCGCAAGAACATCTCTGTTATCGGACAGGAGAGCGTCCAAGAAACCTGGCGGCTGTGCAAAATGAACCTTGCCATTCGCGGCATCTCTCACAACCTTGGAGAAAAGAACGCATCCACCTTCACCGAGGACCTGCACAAAGACAAAAAGGTTGATTATATTATGGCAAATCCTCCGTTTAATCTCAAGGGGTGGCGCGGAGAAGACCAGTTACTTGATGATCCACGCTGGCGGGGTTATGGTATTCCACGTGCCTCTAATGCAAACTATGCATGGATTCTCCACATGATTTCCAAATTAGACGTCAACCACGGCATTGCTGGGTTTCTTTTGGCAAATGGGGCATTGAACGACCCTGACGAATATAAAATCCGCAGGCAACTTCTTTTGAATGACAAAATAGAAGCTATTATCGTTCTGCCTCGTGATATGTTCTATACCACCGATATTTCCGTAACGCTGTGGATCGTAAACATGAATAAGAAGGCTGGCACTGTCAATGGGCGGCAGGTCCGTGACCGCCGTGGCGAAGTGCTGTTTATGGATCTGCGCCGTTGGGATCAAAATGTCGAAGAAATTGTTATTGATAAGGGTAAGAAAAAGAAAAAGACCGTTTTGGATCCTGTACAGATTGCGGATGTCAAAAAGGTCTATAATGCGTGGCAGAGCGTGGATACTACGCTCTATGAAGATGTGCCGGAATTCTGCCAGTCCGTGAAGATTCTGAAAAAGGACAAAGTACGCCCAGAGGATATTTCCATAGAAGATAAGGACTTTTCTCTGGCTCCGAGCAAATATATCGAATTTATCGACCATGACCTCGATATCGATTATGCCAAGGAAATGGCTCGTATCCAAAATGAAATGCGCTTACTGATGGTGTCTGAGGAATTGTCGCAGTCGATGCTGAAAGATGCATTCAGGGGGATTGGCTATGACATCGACTGAGCGCAGACTGGGGGATTATATTGAACTTTGTGATACTAGAAACTCGGATTTGCAATACGGAATGGATAAGGTTCGTGGGGTAAACAACCTGAAACTGTTGATGCCAACAAAAGCAGATCTTGTGGGACGAGATTTGAGTAAATTTCAAATTGTGTATCCAGATGAATTTGTTTTTAACCACCGAACATCTCGTAACGGCAGCAAATTCAGTATAGCCTATAACGATACAGGTACTTCTGTAATATGCACAGAGGATTATGTGGTCTTTCGCATAAAAGAAGGCTGCAAAGCGTTATTGGACTCCAGATGGCTATATATGTTCTTCAATCGCCCGGAATTTGACCGATATGTTATCACTAATTCTTGGGGCAGTTCCACTGAATTCTATAACTGGGAGGATATTTGTGAAGTTGTCATTCCTATACCTCCGATTGAAGTTCAGCAGAAATATGTTGCCATTTACAATGCCATGCTCGCCAATCAGCGTAGCTATGAGCAGGGGCTGGAAGATTTGAAGCAGGCAGTGTTTGCTGAAATTGATATTATCAAGCATTCAGTTCCCAAAGTACCCGTAGGAGAACTGCTGGAAGAGATTGATATACGGAACACAGACGGAGCTTTGATAAACGTACAGGGTATTAATATTGAAAAACAATTTATGCCGTCCGTTGCAGATACAACATCGTTGAATCTCAAGAATTACAAGGTTGTTCGAAATGGCCAGTTTGCATACAGTTCAATGCAGACTGGACGAGACGAGTGCATTCGTATTGCCTTGTATGACAAAGGCAAGCCTATCTTAATTTCTCCTGCCTACTCAGTGCTGCAAGTGAAAGGTTCATCTGCTGTGGCAGAATATATTATGTTGTGGTTTTCACGCCCAGAGACTGACCGATACGGGTGGTTTGCCAGCGACGCCAGTGTCCGGGCAAACTTGGATTTAGATAGGTTTTATGAGATTCAAATTCCGCTTCCAGATCTCGACAAGCAGCATTCTGTTGCAAATATTTATATTGCCTATATGTTACGCAGAGAAATCAATGAACAATTGAAGAATCAGATAAAAGATATTTGTCCGGTTTTAATTAAGGGATCTATAGAAGAGGCATCTGCCTGAAAGGAGGGCGTATGGCATATTACACCGAGCGTCATGGTATGCGAAGACCGGCCACAAAAATCTATGATATATCCATAGAAAAGTATGCTCTGCTGTTCCATTGCTGTGAGAAATACTACAATAACCTCGCGTGGAAGTATCCTGCGCAGTGTCCGGATGGACAAGGCTGTTGTGGCCTCGACCATGAGCAGTTCCGATTGGCTCTGCGTTATGAGATTCCTACGCTCTATCGTGACGATGCGGACTGTATCGCTGCTCCGGCTATCCGCCACAATGTTTTTGAAGGTGACAGCCAGCCTGAGTATGACCAATATGCATTACTTGATCTTATTGAGTTTTTCGCACAGAATGTTCATGATGTGGTTGTTGGCAGTTTTCACAGCTATTGGGGGCACCATCATTTGACCTGCCAGAACAGCAAAAATGTGTGTGTTCAATTCCGTGATGAAATCAACGACATTTTCCGGAAGACCGGCCTGCTGTATGAATTGAACACCGATCTGCAGGTGGAACGCATCGTTGAAAACAGTCCGCTCACTCCGGCGATCGAATCTGCTATTGCTACAGTAGGTGAGGTTGGAGCCCGTGAACTGTTACAAGAGGCGCTTCTGCTCCATAGAAGTCCGTATCCTGCAGATATCCGAAATGCTGTGGAGAAACTCTGGGATGCGTATGAGCGGCTTAAGACCTACTACACTACCATGAATAAGCGTGATTCTGCAAATAAAATCATCGCAGATATGGCCAATAATCAAGCACCGTATGTTACATTGTTTACGAACGAGTTCAAAGCACTCACGGACATTGGGAATGGATTTAGAATCCGGCATCACGAAACCGACAAGGTGGAAATCGCCGATGTCCGCTATTACGATTATTTCTTCAATCGTTGTCTGTCTCTGATTGCTCTGGCAATCCAATATTTGCAGTAAAGGAGGCGTCTGCGTGGACTATACATTCATAAAAGGTCAATTTACCGAAGCACAGTTGGAGGAGGCCATCACTGCTCTGCTTGAGCAGCAGGGGTATACTTATGTCCACGGTGAAAGTATCCACAGGAAATACGAGGATATTTTGCTCTTGGATGATCTCCGTGCATTTATGCAGAACCGTTACGCTAATGATGGATTGAGCGAGGTTGAATTACAGAAGATCATTAATCGGCTGCAGTTGATCCCTGCATTCCCTTTATACAGCGGAAACCGGGAAACCTTCTGGCTTATCAACGAGGGTTTTGACCTTGTGCGCGATGATGTCAGCAAGGTGGCTCTGCATATCGATTACATTGATTTTGACAATCCGCAGAACAACATTTTTAAGGTTGTAAACCAATATTCCGTTCAAGGTGAGCGTCTGCGTCGCCCGGATCTTTTGGTGTTCATCAATGGTATCCCCGTTGTCATCTGTGAATTCAAATCGGCCATCAGCGAAGATACCACTGTACATGATGCATGGGAGCAGATTACCATTCGCTATAACCGAGATATTCCGAAACTGATGAAATACTGCTTCTTGTCCGTGATTAGTGATGGTGCCAATACAAAAATGGGCAGTATTTTCACACCGTATGCCTATTATTATGCATGGAATAAGGCAAATGACCACGACAAAGTTTCTAACGGCATCAGTTCGCTTTTTACGATGATTGCCGGTGCTTTTGCCAAGGATCGAGTTATTCAACTGCTCCGAGATTTCGTGTTTTACCCGGATGACAGCCAAAAGAGTGAAGCCATTGTCTGTCGTTATCCTCAGTTTTTCGCCGCCGAGAAAATGCTTACGAATATCAAAAAACATCTGCGTCCTGCCGGTGATGGTAAGGGCGGTACATACTTCGGTGCGACCGGCTGCGGCAAAACATACACCATGCTGTTCTTATCACGTATGATTGCCCTGCGTGACCCGGATACCTTTAATAACCCCACCATCGTCATCATCGTTGACCGTGAGGATCTGGACACACAGACTGCTGAACTGTTTGCTACGGCGACAAAGTTTCTGCACGAAAGTGACGTCCGCAGTATTGAGTCCCGTGCCGATATGGCTCAAACCCTCGGTGACAGGCCAAGTGGTGGTGTGTATATCACCTCCATCCAGAAGTTTTGTGAAAAAACAGGCCTGCTCTCTGACCGTAGTAATATCATCTGTATTTCTGATGAGGCTCACAGAACACAGACTGGTGTGGGCGCAAAATTGAAAAAGACCGATAAGGGTGTGTTTACTACATACGGTTTTGCAAAGTATCTGCGCGACAGTTTTCCCAATGCGACCTACTGCGGTTTTACTGGTACCCCCGTAGATGAGACCATTGCTGTTTTCGGTGATGTAGTTGACAGCTACACCATGAAGGAATCCAGCGATGACGGCATTACCGTCCGCATCGCATATGAGCCACGCCTTGCTCGTGTTATTCTCTCGGATGAACAGGCAAAAGAAATCCAAAAGTACTATGACCGTTGTGCCGAACAAGGCTCTACGCAAGAGCAAATCGAAGAGAGTCAGCGGGCAATGTCACAAATGAGAGCTATCCTCGGTCACCCAGACAGGCTCAAAAAGCTGGCAGCGGATATCGTACTCCACTACGAAGCGCTATGTGCAGAAAAACCGGAAATTGTACAAAAGGCTATGATTGTATGCTCTGATAGAGCAGTTGCATTCCGTCTGCTAAAGGAAATCCTTGCTGTGCGACCAAACTGGGGCGAAAAACATCGCGCAGAGGATGAGTCTGAATTGACTGAGGAGCAGTTAGATAAGCTGATGCCTCTTCCGAAAATCAACCTTGTGGCTACGCAAGGTGCAAATGATGAAAAAGACTTGTTCGATGCTTGCGGTACGAAGGAATACCGCAAAATGCTCGACAGGCAATTCAAGAATAACAACTCCAATTTCAAAATTGCCGTGGTTGTTGATATGTGGATCACTGGCTTTGATGTGCCGTCCCTTGCTGTTATGTATATCGATAAACCGTTGCAGAAGCATACACTCATACAGACCATCTCTCGTGTAAATCGTGTGTTTGATGGTAAGGACAAGGGCCTTGTAGTTGACTATATTGGTATCAAAAACGATATGTTGGAGGCAGTCAAAAAATACGGTAGCCCACAGGAAAGCCCGGTTGATGAACTAAATATTACGCTGGGCATTTTCCGTAATCATCTGGCCATGATAGATGAATTACTCATCGGATACAATGACACCAAATTCTATGCCGGTGAGCCATTAGAACGATTGATCTGTCTGAATATGGCTGCGGAATATGTGCAGAGTAGCAAAGAGATGGAAACTCGTTTTATGGGTCTCTCCCGTAGGCTGAAGAGCGCATACACGATTTGTTTCCCATCCGGTGAATTGACCGATATGGAAACGGCTAAAGCGCAGTTCTATTTGGCCATCCGCTCCATTATTTACAAGCAAACCAAGGGCGATGCTCCGGATGCCGAAATTATGAATCATGTGGTTGAGGAGATGGTGCGTAACGCCATCGCCTGCACTGGCATTGAAAATATTGTGGACGAGAACAAATCCGTAGATCTGTTTAGCGATGAATTTATTGCTGAACTGGATGCAGTGAAAATGCCAATCACAAAATTCAACGCTTTACTCAAACTACTCCGTAAGGCTATCAGCAGCTATGGACGTACCAACAAGGTAAAGGCACAGGAATTTGATGAGCGTCTGCGCAACGTGGTGGAAGCATATAACAGCCGTGACAAACTGGTATTTACCAGTGAGGTCGTTGCAGATTTCGTTAATGATTTGTCCGATCAGCTGTTGCAGATTTTGAAGGATTTGCAAGATGATAAGACCTCTTTCGAGAAGTTAGGCATCAGCTTCGAGGAAAAAGCATTCTACGATATTCTGGTCAAAGTACGCGATGATCACGGATTCCCTTATGCTGACGAAAAGTGTTTGGTTCTGGCAAAGAAAATCAAAGAACTCGTTGACGATAAGGCTCAGTTTGCGGACTGGTCCACCCGTGATGACATCAAAAATCAGCTTAACATGGAACTTACCGTCCTTTTGTACCAGAACGGCTATCCGCCGGAATGGGACGAAGAAGTATTCGAGAAGGTCATGGAGCAAGCTGAAAATTTCAAAAAGTATTCTGACAGATAAACGAAAAGGCCACACAACCGACATGATTGTCAGTTGTGTGGCCTTTCAGTTGTCACCGCTTGAAGACGCCACTAAAACCAGTTGATTTGAACTGTCGTTAAGTGAATGCCTCCAAGCCTGCTCTGCTTTTATAAAACCGCATAGGGGCAGAAAAATCGAGTAGGCATAAGGGGAATTCCTTAACGGAGTCAAACACACAACCGATATTTTCTTTGCGGCAGCAGGGATTCTCAATGTCCCTGCTGAAAAAGAACGGATTGGCGCAATGGAAAAATGCGTAAAAAGCCATTGAAAACTGCTTGAAACATGGAAAACGGTGCCGCCCTCACGGGCTACACCGTTTTCTGCACAGCAACTGTCCTTTAGAGTACGCCTCTCAAGGCAAGTTTTTTTGCCGCATCTTACATTAAAGGGGCAAACAGCCGCAAAACCGAAGAGAGCAGCTTTTTCCCGAGATGCTCTTTTTTCATCTGCGCAAGCGTCATTTGCCCACATGCGGAAAGGGTTTTGGTGTAGTCCTGCTCCATTTGTGCGATCGCGCTGCTGCGCACCATCAGAACGCCGCATTCCAGCTGCAGATAAAAGCTGCGGTAGTCAAAATTAACCGAGCCGCAAACGCCCACTTCCCCATCCGCCACAAGATTTTTGGCATGAATAAATCCCGGCGTGTATTCATAGACGGAAACCCCCGCCTCGATCAGCTCCCGATAATAGCTGCGCGTGATCAGATGCACATACCATTTATCGGCGATATGGGGTGTGATCACCGTAATGGAAACACCGCGTGCCGCCGCAAGCTTGATTGCAGTCAGCGTTTCCTCATCGACGATAAAATACGGCGTTGTGATTTTGATATAGCGTTTTGCGCCGTTGATAGCGTTGAGATATATATCCCTGCCGATCTGCTTGCGGTCATAGGGATTATCGCCGTATGGCATCACAAGCCCGTCGCGCGCCGCCATAGTCATATGGGAAAGATAGAAGCGGCGGCTTTGGGCAATGCTTTGCTGCTCCTCTTCTTCCCCCAAAAGTTCCCAAAGGCAGCGGAACATCATGGTAAACGAGGTCACCCCGTCGCCGCGAAGCATAATACCGGCGTCCTTCCAATGCCCGAAGAGCCGCGTGGCATTGATATATTCATCGGAGAGATTGATGCCGCCGGTGAATGCAACCGCACCGTCAATCACCAGAATTTTGCGATGGTCGCGCTTGTTTTGCCATGCCGCCGTGAGAGGGATCAGCGGATTATAGACGCGGCATTTGATTCCCATCTCTTCCAGCCTTTTTTCATAGCCCCAGGGCAAATGGCGGATGGTGCCGATATCGTCGTAAATAATGCGAACATCGACGCCTTCGGCGGCTTTTCGCCTCAGAATCGACAGAATTTCATTCCACATCTTTCCGGGAGCAATGATAAAATATTCAAGATAAATAAATTCCCGCGCGCCGCCAAGCGCCTCTTTCATTGCCGGAAAAAGCGCATCGCCCAGGGGAAAATAACGCGTCGCCGTATTGGCGTACAGCGGGCAGCCGCAAAGCGTGTGCACGCAGCGCAGCTGGCCGGCAAGGGTCGGGTCGATATATTCAACCGCCTCCATGCCGCTTGGCACGGTATCATAATGCTCCCGCTCGCTTTGGTCAAGATGCGCCAGTCGCCCCATGACCCGCTTGTTGAAAAAACCAGCATACAGCGTTAAATAGACAACGCCGCCGAACAGGGGAAACAGCAGTATCGGTATCACCATTGCAAGCTTATACCCAAGATTCATTTCCCGATTGATTACAATCAGAACAACGATCACGCTGATGCCGAGAAAGACAAAATAAAACCAGGTAAAATAATCGGAGAAACGGGAAACCACCAAAATCAGCGCCACAAGCTGCAAAAGAATCATACCGAGCACAATCACAAGACGGGAAAACACTTTGGAAAAGAGCTTTCTGAAAAAGTGCATACGTGTCATTCCTCCTCTATCAACTCAGCTCGGAGCTGTCAATTGGTAGTATACCACAGATATGAATTTTTTGCAACAAAAAATGAGAGCCCGAAAAGCTCTCATTTTTTCGTTTTTGTTCAAAGGGAAACCTTGATTCTCTGATGCTCCGCCTCTGAGCGAAACGCCGCCTCAATGACGCGCAGCACGCGCAGCATCTGCGCATGCGTCACCATCTGCTCACATTTGCCGTCGATCGCATCCGCAAAATTCCGATAAAAATCATGCACATCGGAATGCAGGCGCTCCACCTCATAACAGCGCAGTGTCACGCTGTCGCGCGGTGCCATGGTTTTTGTAAGCCCCGCAGCCGTCTGCACGGGCAGAACCTCGCTCTCGTGCCAATGCGTGCAAAGCGCAACCTTTGTTTTCTGCTGCCAATCCTCCAGGCGAGCCGTGCCTTTTTCGCAAAGCAGATAAAACCGCGGCATGGGCAAAAAGTTATAGGTGCCGACCTCGACAAACGCCTCAACTCCGCCCTCAAAGCAAAGCTGCAGACGGAAACCGTCGTCTACCTCTTTATTCGTGATATGATCAAACAGGCAGTTAACCTCCGTAAGCTTTTGCGGGAACAGGCAGAGAATCTGATCAATCAGATGCACGCCCCAGTCATACAGCATGCCACCGCCGTATTGCCGCAGCCCGCGCCAGTCGCTCGGAATGCCGCGGGAGCCGTGAATGCGGGATTCAATGCGGATCGGCGCGCCGATCTCGCCGCCTTGGCACAGCTGCTTCATTGCCAGAAAGTCCACATCAAAGCGGCGGTTCTGATGCACCGTAAACAAAACACCGTTTTCCTTTGCGCATGCAATCATCTGCTCAAGATCCGAAACGCTCAGCGCCACGGGCTTTTCGCAAATCACATGCTTATGCGCCTTTAAACACCGCAAAACAACCGGAAGATGCTGATCGTTCGGGATCGCGATTGTAACCTCCTCGACCTGCGGATCTTCCAAAAGCTCCTGCTCGGTGCGATAGGTGGGAATACCGCGGCTTTTTGCAAGCTCCATGCGCGCGGGGTCGATATCATATACGCCGGCAAGCTGCCAGGTATCGCTGTTTTGCAAATGCTGCACATGCCAGCTGCCCATTCCGCCGTACCCGATGACGGCTGCAAATTTTTTCATAGCCAAAACACCAATCTATGCCTTTCTCTCGGAAACGATGCGTTTTATGCCCAGCTCATGGTAGAGGGCTTGGGATCGCGAATCAAAATTTTGCTGAGGAATTCCACTGCCTTGGAAAGCCCTTCATCCACGCTCATCAGGCTGTCTTCATGCTCAATGCTCATAACTTTATCATAGCCGACAAGGCGCAGCGCGCTGACCATATCGCGCCAGTATTCCTCGCTGTTGCCGTAGCCGCAGGCGCGGAAGACCCAGCTGCGATGAATCTCATCGCCGTAATGCTTCGTATCAAGAACGCCGAATTTTGCGGTGTTGTATTTGTCAACACGGGTATCCTTTGCATGGAAGTGATAAATGGAATCTCCCAGGGCGCGGATTGCCGCAACCGGCTCAATCCCCTGCCAGATCAGGTGAGAGGGGTCAAAGTTTGCGCCGATGGTATCGCCTACGGCGGCACGCAGCCTGAGCAGCGTTTCCGGATTATATACGCAGAAGCCGGGATGCATTTCCAGCGCGATTTTTGTCACGCCGTGCGCATTGGCAAATTTCACAGCCTCTTTCCAATAAGGAATCAGAACCTCGTTCCACTGATAGTCCAAAATCGCCAGAAAATCCTCCGGCCAGGGGCAGGTCACCCAGTTGGGATATTTTGCGCCCTCGTGGTCGCCCGGGCAGCCGCTGAAGGTCACAACGGTATCAATGCCGATCTTCTCCGCCAAAAGGACGGTCTGACGGAAATCCTGCTCAAAGGCCGAGGCGATCTCTTTGTTGGGATGCACGCAGTTTCCGTGTGTGGAAAGCGCGCTGATCTTCATATTGTGGCGCTTGAAGGTCTCCAAAAATTCAGCAAGCGCCTTATCGTCCCGCAGCAACACCGCCGGGTCGCAATGTGCCTTTCCCGGAAATCCGCCGCAGCCGATCTCCGCCATAGTGACCCCCATGGAGCTGAGCTGTGCCAGCACATCATCCAGCGGACGGTTTGCATATAAATTCGTTAAAACACCGAGTTCCATCTCTGTCGGTTACTCCTTTCGGACATGCAAAAAAGCATGTTTTTGACTGTCACTATTATATATGATTGCGCTTAACATTGCAAGGGAAAGCGTGTAATTTTTTGTTTTTTCTCAAAAACAAACGGCAGGCACACATTTTTCAAAGCATCTTCTTTCAAAAGCAAAGCGGCAGCCATGGCTGCCGCTTTGCGGGAATGCGTTCTTATTTTTCGAGAACCGTGGGGTTTGCCATGCAGAATGCGCGGAAGATGGTTGCAACCTCGGCG
>ERZ827423.1765-NODE-1765-length-19788-cov-12.663102_pt1 | contig 19788 bp, 19 predicted proteins | sample MGYA00519775_ERZ827423 | MGnify/ENA primary metagenome ERZ827423 (study PRJEB31778, sample SAMEA3449296) | human gut metagenome | biome: human gut; feature: human-associated habitat; material: faeces | place: United Kingdom | collected 2010/2012 ...
CGCCGTTCAGCTCCTTCAGGGCGCGCAGCGTCTTGACAACGGGAATGGGGCAGGCATCGCCCATAGCATTGACCTGTATCATGATAAAAGTCCTCCTTGGTTCTTTTGTCAGAATAACGCTGGATATATTGTACGCCGTCGGAGGAACTTATGCAAGAGGTGGCTTTGCTCCATGGGAAAGTATCCCCTAAAAGCAGGAGCGGGGGATGCATATTGAGAGAAAACAGATGGCGATTTGATTTGTCTCACGCGGCGGCGTGAGCATTGCTGCGGGCGGTGCGCTCCTCGTAGTCCAGCTTCAGCAGCCTGGCCTTGCCAGCGGCCCAGGTACCCACAGCGCCGAACACCACGGACAGATAGTAACCGGCCTGACGGATGGGCTCGTCAGCGGCGGTCATCAGGAAAGAGGTGGCGACCACCAGAACGAGAGAAACAATAGCGGTCAGGATGTAGTTATTGATGTTTTTCATGGTGGATTCCCCCTTAAAATTTGTTTTAATGCTTTTTACTTCTCTGCACATTTTTCTCTATGAGTCAGGTCGTGAGGCAAAGCATTTTTTAGCCAGAGGCAATTGCGCTCCTCAAGCTATTCTACAATCCGGTGGGATCATAGACACCAAAGCCTTCGCCCAAGATCTCGTGTGTATCACATACAATAATGAATGCATCTGGGTCGATTTGTTGCACCAGCTTTTTTACAGGGATAATGTAATTTCGGCTGAATGCACACATGACCACCTTGGTGGATTTACGATAATATGCACCGACACCTTCCAGCAATGTTACGCCAAGATCCAGCTCCAGCAGCCGACGGGTGATCTCCTCGTGGTGTGGACTTATGATATAGGCCAGCTTGGCCGCCTTGCCGCCATAAACGACCTTGTCCATCATCACGGTGCAGATATATAGCGCGGCGATGCTGTAAAGCGCTTGTGTCAGCTGGCGGAATGTAAGGGAATAGGTGGCGATCACCACAAGGTCGATGATCAGGCACAATTTCCCGATGGGGAGCTGCTGCACCTTTATCTTCAACAGCCGCGCAGCAAGCTCCGTGCCGCCCGTGGTAGCTCCCTGACGGAGCATGAGGCCGAATGCCGCGCCGCACAGAATACCGCCGTAGACAACAGCCAGCACCGGATCCAAAGGCTGAAATTGATACAGGGAGTCCATTCCATCGATCATCAGTGAGCTGACGGTCATTGCATATAGGGAACTGATCAGCACCTGTTTGCCGAGGAGCTTCAGTCCCAAGACAAAAAAGGGGATGTTCATGACAAGTGTCAGCGTACCGACGGGCAGAACGGGGAAGAAAACATTGAGCACCTGAGCTACTCCGGTCAACCCGCCAATAGTGAGATGCACCGGCAGACAGCACCAGCAGAAGCCTAAAGCATACAGGGCGCAGCCTATTGTAATGAGTGCGTATTGCTTGAGTGTATCTGTTATTTTCACAGTGTTCACTCCTCTATAATTTTATATAAATGATTATAATATTATAAAATAAAGCGGTCAAGTGTTTTGAAAAAATTCGCAAAGGGTCTTTTCAAAAGTCCGATCTTGTGCTATGCTTATTTTATAATATAATTGCAATATTTTATAAATCAGGAGGTGGAATATGAATAAGACCCTGTTACGCAGTTATGCACGTCTTATCGCGAAAGTAGGCGGCAATGTTCAAACGGGACAGGAGGTATTCATTACAGCGCAGCTGGATCAACCAGAGTTTGTCAAGATGCTGGTAGAGGAATGCTACAAGTGCGGCGCAGGACGGGTGGTCGTGGAATGGAATTACCAGCCGCTTCTGAAGGTGGACTACCGCTACCGCACAACGGCGGATCTGAGCGCAGTACGCGACTACGAGGAGGCTCGCTGGAAACACTGCGCTCGGGTGCTCCCGTGCCGGATAGGGTTGATTTCTGAGGATCCCAGCGGTCTTAACGGTATCGACGCGGGAAAATACAGCACTTCACAGCAAGCGGTTTGGCCGATTTATAAACCTTACCGGGATGTGATGGAGCACAAATGCCAGTGGTGCTTTGCCTGTGTGCCGGGCCCGGCGTGGGCCAAGAGACTGTTTCCGGAACTGCGGGTCGGTCAGGCAATGGAGAAACTGTGGAAACTGATCCTTGCCGTCTGCCGCGTGGACAGTGATCCCGTTGCTGCGTGGACGGCGCATAACGCGGAGCTGCAGCGCCGCTGCGACTACATCAATCGCTTGCCGCTGAAGGAGCTTCACTTCAGCAGCAGCAATGGCACGAATTTCCGTATCGGCATGATACCGGAAGCGCGTTTTAAGGGCGTCCGGGAGACAACAAAGAGTGGGACGACCTTCACGCCGAATCTGCCGACGGAGGAGTGCCTTATCACACCGAAGAAGGGCGCGGCAGAGGGCATCGTCTATGGAACAAAGCCTCTGTGCTTCCATGGACAGTCTGCGGAGAATTTCTGGATCCGTTTCCATGAGGGCAAGGCTGTGGAGTGGGGCGCTGAGACAAATCCGGAGCTGCTGGATCAGCTGATTGGCATGGATGAAGGCAGTGCCTATCTGGGCGAATGCGCACTGGTGCCGTGGGACAGCCCCATCAATCGCAGCGGCGTTTTGTTCTATAATACGCTGATCGATGAGAATGCCGCCTGCCATCTGGCGCTGGGAAAAGGATATATCAACACGATCCAGGGGTATCATGACCGCACGCTGGAGGAGTGCTCTGCATTGGGAGTCAACGATTCACAGGTTCATGCAGATTTCATGATCGGCGCGCAGGACACGGCGGTGGATGCTGTCTGCACCGACGGGCGGATCGTACCGATCTTCCGTGACGGCACATGGGCATTTTGAGTCACAGTCTCAGCAGATATAGAAGACGATGGCGTTCCGCATTTAAGCGGAACGCCATCGTTTGTTTACGAAATAATCTGTAATTCTTTTGGGTAATGCGTCAGAACCTCGCAGCCATCGGCGGTGACAAGAACCAGATCCTCAATGCGGACTCCCATGTCACCGGGCAGATAAATGCCGGGCTCTATGGAGAATACCATCCCCTCCTGCGCAACCACATCGCAGGAGGTGCTGACATCCGGCGGCTCATGCACCATCAGGCCAATACCGTGGCCGGTGCGTGTGATAAAGGCGGCGCCATACCCGGCATCGACAATCACCTGACGCACAGCGGCATCTATCTGGCTCATCCGAACGCCGGGACGGACGAAATCGATACCGGCCTGCTGAGCGCAGCGGACAACCTCATAGACCCGGCGGTGCTGTTGGCTGACTTGACGGTAGAACACAGTACGTGTCATGTCACACCAGTAGTCGTTGATCGGGCAGACCAGATCGATCAGCACTGAGTCGCCTGGACGAGGGAGCGTGTCGTCAGACATGTGGTGGGGGTGCGCCGCATTTGCGCCGTAACAGACAACCTGATACTGTCCCACCTGCTTGCCGCCATGTGCCAAGAAGAAAGCGTCTATCTGTTTTGCAAGTTCCGCCTCGGTGACAGCGGCGGCGACGTGAGAAAGACCATAGGCAATGGCAAGGTCATTGATACGGCCGGCGTCACGCAGCAGTTCCTGCTCTTTTGCGTCCTTGCGCATACGGGCATCATCTACCGGGGCAGAGCCAAGTACGGGGATGATGTCCTCGCGCTTTTCCAGAATGGAAATGGTGTGGCGGGACGGCCAGTTTTTGTCAAAGCCCACCTTGCCAGAATGTAACTCAGCGGCAATCATGCCGTATACGTCCTCACCGTCGCGGTAAGTGTGCCAGATGACGCCGGGAACCGGCGGTATGCAGAACAGCTCGTTCATAAAGGCGTGTACCTGCTCATCCTCGCGGATCAGCAGCACGCCGCAGCGCTCCTGCGCCTTAACGCGGCATCCGATCAGATAAAAGATACTGTCATCATCTGCCACCAGTATCTGAGACAGGCCGCAGCGCCGCATATTGGCGGCCACGGATCTCAGGCGTCCGTAATTCAGCATGTGACACCTTCCCGGACATACTTACTCCTGCCGCTGATAAAGACTGTATGCCTTCATAGCATAGGCCATATCGGTCTGCAGGTGTCGGCGCATCCTGCTGGCGGCAGCGGTATACTTTCCGTCACACACCAGCTTGTAAATGACGTTATGTCCTTCATTGATTTTGCTTACGTTTTCCTCTTTGTAGTACATGCACGACAGCAGCTCGAGTCTGGCGCGCAGACGAGCAGCGGCCTGATCCAAATAGTAGTTCTGCGCATGACGGTAGAAGATGACATGAAAGCGCTCTGAAAATTCCTTCCACCTGGATATGTCGCCCTCTGCCAAAGCAGCATTGCCATTTTCGATGATCTCCTGCAGATCAAGCACCAGTGGCATGTGATTCAGGGATGCGCTGCAGAACTGTATTGCCAGAGCATCCATCTCCGAGGCAAATTGATACAGCTCCTGAATATCTCGTTCCTCGAATTCGATCACGGTGACGCCGCAGTTGGAGTAGTACGTTACAAGACCGTTCTCTGCCAGACGCATTAACGCCTCGCGGATCGGCGTATGGCTGACATGGAAGCGCTCCTTGAGCATATTCAAGGTCAGCTTTTGCCCACAGCGCAGCTGCTGTCTCGTAATGTCGTGATACAATTCATCGTAAATCTGTTCTGAAAGCGTTTTTCCAGCCATAAACGGTTTTCCTTTCAAATTTCTTGATATCACTATATCAGAACTCCGTTGTAATGGCAATAAGCGTGTAACATCTTTTGAAATTTTATATATTTCGAAAGAAAAACCAAAGGCGGGCGGCGCTGAATCGTGCCGCCCGCCTCGGGTGTTTGCGCCATTACCAGTGGAAATAGTATACGAAGTAGTTGCCTTCCAGCGGCAGGTCGTGAATGACCAGCTTGTCGTTGTGGGCGTAAAGCATTGTGGGGTTATAAAGGACTGCGTATACCGCCTCGTCCTGCACCAGCGAGAAAATCTTGTCATAAATAGCGGCACGTTCGGTGGCGTCCACGGCAGCGACAGCGTCCTGGAACCACTGCTCCACCTGGTCATTATACCAGCGGGCGTTGTTTGCCATACCGATATAGTCCTTGCCGATGGCCATGGCCACGTTCTGGGTATCGCCCTCCAGCGACATCTGCAGGCAGGTAACGGTGAAATCGCCCTGACGCAGCTTATTCAGGTATGCGTTAAACTCCAGCACCTCCAGCTGGCAGGTAAGGCCAACAGCCTTCAGCTGCTCCTGAACGGCTTGTGCCAACAGCTTATACTGATCGGCCACAACAAGGGTGCCCATATCATAGCCGTTGGCGTAACCGCACTCAGCCAGCAGGGACTTTGCCTTTTCAACATCGTAGGTGTACTGCTTCTGCGTATCGCTGTAACCGAAGCGGCTCTTGGACAGCAGGTTGGAATTCTCCTCAGCAGCACCGTCCATCACGGTGGCGATCAGAGCCTGACGATCCATAGCATAATTGACCGCCTGACGGAATTTGGGATTGTTATAGGGCTCCTTTTCGGTGTTCATGGCGACAAAGGCAAATGTAGTCTGCTCTGCGGTGGTGACAGTGACGCCGTCGGCGCTTTCAAGGGTGGAGCGGACAGGCGCCTCGATCTCGGCAAAATCAATACCGCCGGACTGCAGGCCAATAGACATGGAGGACATATCAGAGATGATCTTGAAGGTCACATCCTTGATGGCGGCGGCGCCCATGTAGTAATTCTCATAGGCCTTCAGCACGACCTTGTCGCCTTCATTGTGACTGACGAACTGATAGGGGCCGCAGCCGATGGGCTGCTGGGCAAAAGCTTCCTCACCGGCAGACTCATAGTAATCCTTGGAGCCAATATGTACCAGCGTCAGGTTGTTCAGGAAGGGCGCGAAGGGAGAAGAGGTGTAGATATTGATGGTGTGTTCATCTACCACCTCGCAGTGGTCATAGCCGGCCACATCGCCGGACTGTGCCTCGGAAGCGGCGTACAGATCCAGACTGAACGCCACATCCTCGGCGGTCAGCGGCGTGCCGTTGTGGAAGGTAATGCCGTCACGCAGATGGAAGGTATAGCAGCAGGCGTCATCGCTGATCTCCCAGCTTTCAGCGATGATACCGTCCAGCTTGCTTTCATCTTGGAAGTTGTAGCGAACCAGAGTGTCATAGATCTGGGAATCAATGCGGTGTTCAATGTTGGTTGTCCAGTTGGCGGGGTGCAGCGTCTGGTAATCAGCGTCGATGGCGATGGTCAGGCTGGTGCCGTCGCCGGCAGAGGCGTTGCCGCCGTTGCCGCCGCAGGCTACCAGACTCAGTGCCATGGCCACGGCCAGCACCAGTACAAGAAACTTTTTCATGGGGGTGTCTCCTTTTCTTCTTTTATTTTGACGCCATTCCGGCGTGGAGATACGGAAAAAATCTCTCAAACTTTGAATACACGGTGGGTATACTTGTCCAGCAGGTCGATACCGGCGGTCACGTCGTCCTTGGCGATGACAGAGCACTTGCTGTGGGGGTAGCGATCCACCACGGCGATACCGGCCACGCGGACGCCGTCGCCGGACTGGTTCATGGAGCTGGCGTCGGTGCCGCCGCGATCCATCACGCCCCGCTGATAGCGGATACCGTTCTCCTCACAGCAGGCCAGCATCTCGTTGACCAGCTCCTCGTCCAGCATGGCGCTGGGGTCGCCCAGTGTCACACTGATGCCCTCGCCCACGGCGTTGCAGCCCTCAAGATCACAGGGATAGGCGTGGTCGGGGGTCACGTCCACGCTGATGCCGATGTCAGGACGAATCTGATGGGCGGCGGTAACGGCGCCGCGGCAGCCCACCTCCTCCTGTACGGAGAATACGTAGTACACATCGTTGGGGCAGTCACCCTTGTTCCGCTTCACCGCCTCCAGCAGCATGAAGCAGCCCACCCGGTCGTCAAAGGTCTTGGCGCTGATGCGGCCGTTCTGCAGCTCGTACCAGGGACCCACAAAACCGGCGTAATCGCCTATCTTGACGTACTTTTCGGTGTCCTCCTTGCTGGTGCATCCGATGTCAATGTACAGCTTGCCGCTATCGTTCTTGGCGTCCTCGATCTTGCCGTCGCAGCCCACCACGCCGATGACGCCGTTCTGGAACACCACCTGATCGTTGTACAGGGCGGAGGCCCAGACCCAGCCCACACTGCACACCTTGATGCGGCCGTCTGATTCGATCTTCTTCACCTGCAGGCCGATCTCGTCCATGTGGGCGGAGAGCATGATCTTCTTGCTGTCGGGGCTGCCCTTGCCGTGCTTGACGGCAATGATGTTGCCGATGTTGTCCACATAGGCGCTGTCCACATGGCCCTCCAACTCACGCAGCACGATGGCTCGCACGGCTTTTTCGCGGCCCGCCACGCCCCACGCCTGAGTCAGCTCCTTCAGCAGTTCAAAATTTGCCATACGCTTTAGTTCTCCTTTCTGTTTTTCAGCAGACTGGCCTTCTCCACCCAACGGGTCTGGTTCATCAGCGGATGGTGCAGGCTGATAGCGCCGGTGGGGCACTCCATCACGCAGCAGCCGCAGTACCAGCACTCGTCGGGATAGGACACCACGGGATGGCTGCCCTTTTCGCCGGGAGTCATCACGTCGATCATGCACGCCTCCATGCAGCGGTTGCAGCCGATGCACTTCTCTGCGTCGAACCGCAGCGGCGTGGCAGGCGGCGTCTGACGGAAGCCGAATTCCTTGATCTCTTTCATGCCTGCGCCTCCTTTGCCTTTTCTGCCATATAGTCCTGATTGTGCTTTTCGTAATTTTCCCTGATATCACCGGCGTAGTCAAGAGGCACTTCACGGGCTACCACCTTCTCGCCGTCGTTGTGGATGCAGATGAAGGGAGCCATGGTCTTACCGTCGTCGTCGGTGCGGTAGAACTCCAGCTTGGGGCAGGTCTGGTGGCGAGCCAGGCAGGCCTGCAGGATGATCTGAGCCACCGTCAGGATGTCGAACACCTCCAGCAGACGCATCAGCTCGTGGGGATTGGCGGCGTAGGTGCGGGGCACGATCTCCTTCTCATAGCGGTTCAGCAGATCCACGCCGGACAGCAGCAGCTCATCGCGCTTCTGCTCGCCGCAGTAGTTCTGCATGGCCTTGGCGATGGCCTCGTTCAGCTCCTTCCAGCTGACGCCGTTGACGGGGTCGCCGCCCAGCGGCGCGTAAACGCGCTCCATCTCGTTCGCCACCTGGGTCTCGCAGGGAGCGATGAAGCCCTCCTGCTTCGCGGCGTAGGCTGCGGCCTTGCGCCCGGCGTAAGCGCCGGTGGAGGCGGCATGGCCGAAGCAGTTGGAGGAGAACAGGGAGTCGCCCGCCACGAACAGGCCGGGGATGTTGGTCATCAGATCCCAGTCGTTCATGAAGCCGCCGGGCATACCGAACAGCTGGCGCTCCTGGGGCAGAAATTCGGCGCTGGTCCAGCCCACGCCGTAACACTGCAAGACGTCCTTGGTGGGATCGAAGCCCGCCTCGGTGAAGTTCTTGTATACGGGCACGTTGGTCTTGCCCTCCTGGCCCACCATCATGCCCCAGATGACCTTCCGCTCCAGCTCCGGCATGTTGGACAGGTCGGCGTAGAAGGGCAGCTTGTAGCCCATCTCCTTCAACTTGTCGTAGGGCAGGGTTTCCGGGCCGTCGTAGGCGTATTTGGCCTGCTCGATGTTGCCGCCCTTCAGGAAGTAGTGCTGCCCCTTGGCGGGCTGGAACCGCTGCTCCACGTCGGTAAGAATGTTGCCGTCACGGTCGGCATAGGGGATCTCCTTGCCCTCCGCGTCGATGAGGGAGGCGGGATACCAGGTGTTGTGGTTATTGCCCGCGGAATAGGGCGGGAAGGAGCGCCCGGCGGAGGAGAACTCGGCCCGGACGGATTTTTCCATCATGTTGAACTCCGCGCCGGCGCGCCAGCCCATGGCGTGGCCGTCGCCGATGGTGCACATGGGGCGGAACTCGCACAGGCCGGGATAGGCGGCGGAGAACAGCCACACACGGGCGGGACGGCTCATGGTGATGATGGCTGCCTTGCTGGAGAATACATAGAACTCGCCGGTGCGGGTGTGAACACCGGTGGCGCCCACACACCTGGCCCCGTTCTTGCCACCTTCAGTCAGCAGGGAGGTGACCATGACGCGATCCACGATCTTCACGCCCATACGGCGGCATTCCTTCTCCATTGCGGGCTTGAAGGTAGTGCCCCAGATGCGGATGGTGAACTTGTTCTTATAGTCATAGGCGAACATCAGCTTGGTCTTTTCGTCCCGGAAGGCCGCGCCCTTGAACTCGTCCTCGGTGTCCCGGATCTTGCCGCCCATCTTCTCGATGTCCTGCAGATGATCCCAGCCCTCGCGGCACTCTATGTAATGAGAGATGCCGTTGTTGTAGCCGTCGTTGTCGTCCAGCATGGCCTGCACCAGATCCTCCGGAGAAACACCGGAGCAGGGGTTGGTGGCGGCGCTCTCCCAGTGGTCGCAGCCGCTGCCGCCCGCGCCGGAACGCTTGGTCGCGCCCTTTTCCACTAGGATCACGCTCTGGCCGCGTTTGGCGGCGTTGATAGCGGCCATGCATCCGGCGATGCCGCCGCCCAGCACGATCACATCCGCCTCCATGCGGTTGACTTGGCTCACCTTGGCAGGATAGGGCCATTTCATTTCGCTCATGCTTTCGCTCCTCCATTCATTCATTCGTGATAAGACGGCTGCCGCAGGAAGCACTGCCCTGCAGAGAGGCCGCCTCGGTTAACGATGATTTTACTACACGAGTTTATGTTATCAAATGTTTATAGATTTTGCAATATCTATTTGAAAAATTTTATAAAATAATTGACAGACTTTACAAGATAGGTTATGCTTTGAAATACAAACGAAGGGCAGCTGCGGCGCTGATGCCTCCGCGTCGTGAAACTGATCCCTCGACAGATCCGCAAGGAGGAAAAATTATGTACAAATACGTTATCAAACGAATACTCCTAACGATTCCTGTCCTGCTGGGAGCGGTGTTTCTGGTGTTTACCATTATGTACCTGACTCCCGGAGATCCCGGCACGCTGATCCTTGGCATCACTGCTAAGCCAGAAGACATCGCCGCGCTGAACCACAAGCTTGGCGCAGACCTCCCGTTCTTTGAGCAGTTCTTCAACTATCTGAAAGGAATTGTTCTCCACTTTGACTTCGGAACATCCTACCGCAGCGGAAAGCCGGTGTTTGATTCCATCCTTTCGCGCTTTCCCACCACGTTCCAACTGGCGTTGTGGTCCATGCTCCTCAGCTCTGTATTAGGCATCGCGCTGGGTATTATCTCCGCTGTGAAGCAGTACTCTGTGCTGGATAACGCGCTGACTACGCTGGCCATGCTCCTTTCCGCCATGCCGGGCTTCTGGCTGGGTCTGATGCTGATGGTGCTTTTTGCGCTGAAGCTGGGTTGGCTTCCGTTTGGCGGCGTGGACACCTGGCAGGGCTATATTCTTCCTGTAATCACACTGTCGTTGGGAGCAGCAGCCAGCGAGATGCGTCTGACACGCTCTACCATGTTGGAGACAATACGGCAGGATTATATCCGTACCGCACGCAGCAAGGGTGTGCCGGAAAAAACGGTGATTTGGAAGCATGCGCTGCGCAACGCGCTGCTGCCCGTTGTCACGTCCATGGGTATGAATTTTGGCGGTAGTCTGGGCGGTGCAGTCATCATCGAGACGGTGTTTGGTATGCCCGGTGTCGGCATGCTGATCGTTGAATCTATCCGGCAGAAGGATACGCCTGTTGTTATGGCGGCCACCATGTTTTTGGCGGTGCTGTTCTGTTTCGTCATGCTGGGCGTAGACATCCTTTATGCGTACATCGATCCCCGTATCAAAGCAAAATACAAGGCCTGACAGGGAGGTGACGGAAAATGAACGAGAAGAGAAACCGCAAGAGCAAGAAAACCAATCAGATGAAGGAAATATGGCGCCGCTTCCGCAAGAGCAAAACGGCCATGCTGGGTCTGTGTCTTTTGATTTTTGTCCTGTGCATTGCCATCTTTGCCGATGTGATCACCCCCTATGAAAACGCCATTTCGCAAAGCGCCAACCGTCTGGACGGCCCCAGTGCCGCACATATATTCGGCACAGACGAGTTGGGACGCGACCTGTTCGCCCGTATTGTCCATGGCTCCCGCTATTCGCTGCTGATCGGTGTTTCCACCAGTGTGCTGGCGCTGGTCATCGGCGGCTTGCTGGGTGCTGTCGCGGCCTATTACGGCGGCTGGGTAGATAATATCATCATGCGCCTGACGGACGTGGTGATGACCGTACCGCCCATTCTGCTGAGCTTGGCTGTAGTTGCCGCGTTGGGCGGAAGCCTTCGAAATCTGCTGATCGCCATTACCATCTCCTGCGTGCCCAGCATGCTGCGTCTGGTTCGTTCCGTGGTGCTGGGCGTCGTAGATGAGGACTACATAGAGGCCGCCAGATCCTACGGTGCCAGCGACATGCGCATCATCCTCAAATATGTCATTCCCAATGCACTGGGGCCCATTATCGTAACCACTACCATGAACGTGGCCAACATGATCCTTTCTGCCGCAGGCCTTTCCTTCCTGTCTCTGGGCGTTCAGCCGCCTGCTCCTGAATGGGGCGCGCTGCTGTCCGATGCAAAGACCTATATGTTTACCGCACCGCACCTGCTGTATATTCCCGGCATATTTATCGTGATCGCGGCGTTGAGCTTCAATTTGGCCGGCGACGGTTTGCGCGACGCTCTTGACCCGAAGCTGAAGGATTGAGGAGGAACGGAAAATGAGTGAAGTATTGCTGAAGATCCGTGACCTTCAGATCGATTACAAGACCGATCTGGAAACGGTTCATGCCGTCAACGGCGTGTCCCTGACCCTGAATAAGGGCGAGACCCTGGGGCTGGTGGGTGAGACAGGCGCCGGTAAGACAACGACGGCGCTGTCCATTATGGGGCTGCTGCCGGAGCGCACGGCACGCACGAACCGCGGCTCTATCTGGTTTGATGAACAGGACATTCTGGCTGTCCGCGATAAGGACGGTGCCGCTGTTTCGGAGGCGGACTACATTGCTTCCTATATGCCGGAGTCTCCGGAGGGCGAGATGGTGGAGGCGCCTGCGGTGGAGGTGCCCGCGCCCACTTATCTCAGCAACAGGCAGCTGCAGGCCATTCGCGGCGAGAAGATCTCCATGATCTTTCAGGATCCCATGACAGCGCTGAACCCCGTGCTGACGGTGGGCGACCAGATCCTTGAGGCGCTCCTGATGCACAACGAGGGGCATACCCGCGCCGAGCTGGAGACCCGTGTGGATGAGGTGCTGGAAATGGTCGGTATCATGGCCGGCCGCAAAAAGGACTATCCCCACCAGTTCTCCGGCGGCATGAAGCAGCGTGTGGTCATCGCCATGGCTCTGGCCTGCAACCCTATGCTGCTGATTGCCGACGAGCCGACTACTGCGTTGGACGTGACGATCCAGGCGCAGGTGCTGGCAATGATGATGGAACTGAAGAAAAAGCTGAATACCGCCATGATTATGATCACACACGATCTGGGTATCGTGGCACAGACCTGCGATCTGGTGGCTGTTATGTATGCGGGTGAGATCATAGAGTACGGCACGGTGGAGCAGATATTTACCGGCGACAAGCACCATCCCTACACGGTGGGTCTGTTCAACTCTATCCCCAATCTGGAACTGGATGAGCGGCGTCTGCACCCCATCGACGGCATGATGCCCGACCCGACGAATTTGCCGGAAGGCTGCGCGTTTTCGCCTCGCTGTCCCCACGCAACGGAGCGCTGCCGCCAGTGTCACCCGGAGCAGTATGACGTAAACGGACTGCGTATCAGATGCTTTCTGTACAACGGAGAGGAGGGACAAGTATGAGCCAGCCCCTGATCGAACTGAAGGAACTGACAAAATATTTCGATATCAGCAAGACCGCCAAGCTGCACGCGGTGGACGGCATTACGCTGAACATCAATAAAGGCGAGACGCTGGGAGTAGTGGGTGAATCCGGCTGCGGAAAGTCCACCCTGGGACGCACGGTGCTGCGGCTTCATGAGCCGACCTCCGGCACGATCCTTTTTGACGGAGAAGACATCAGCCATTGCCATGCCCACAAGCTGACCAAGGTGCGCCGCGATATGCAGATGATCTTTCAGGATCCCTACTCCAGCCTGAACCCCCGCATGAGTGTGCAGGAGTTGATCGCTGAGCCGCTTCTAGTGGCGGGGCAGCACAAAAACAGGGCAGACGTTTATGAAGAGGTGGCACGGCTGATGGACACAGTGGGACTGGCCTCACGCCTGTCCGGAGCATATCCCCATGAGCTGGACGGCGGACGCCGTCAGCGCATCGGCGTAGCGCGTGCGTTGGCTCTGAATCCCCGCTTCATCGTCTGCGATGAGCCGGTGTCGGCACTGGACGTGTCCATTCAGGCGCAGATACTAAACCTGCTGATGGATCTTCAGGAAGAACGCGGCCTGACCTATATGTTCATTACCCACGATCTATCTGTAGTACGGCATATCTCCAATCAGATCGCAGTGATGTATCTGGGGAAATGCGTGGAGTACTGTGATAGCAAGGGCTTGTTCAAACGCCCGCTGCACCCATATACCAAGGCACTGCTGTCCGCTATACCTGTGCCGGACATTACTATGCGCGGAAGGGAGCCGCAGCTGATACGCGGCGAGGTCACTAACCCGATCAACCCAAAGCCGGGATGCCGCTTCGCGCAGCGATGCCCCTATGCGACGGAGGCCTGCACGAAGGAAGATATTCCCTTCCGGGAGATAGAACCCGGACATTGCGTCGCCTGCCTGAGAGCGGAGGAGCTGATGTAATGATAAAGCATTTACAGGAACTTTTATCTATTGAGAGTGTAGCTAACCACGGGGAAAATCGTACCCTTTACGGTGTTGGGCCTGCTAAAGCGCTGGAGTATATGTTGACCCTGTGTGAGCAGTTGGGCTTCCGTACAAAGAATGCAGACGGACGCTACGGCTACGCGGAGATCGGAGAGGGCAAAGACATCATCGGCGTACTGGGACATCTGGATGTGGTTCCCGCCGGAAGCGGCTGGGACTATCCTCCCTTTGGCGGAACTGTTGACAACGGACGCCTGTATGGTCGTGGTACGTTAGACGACAAGGGCCCGATGCTCATCAGTGTCTATGCGGCTCGCGATCTGGCACAGGAGTACGCTGAAAAGGGAAAGACCATGAATAAGCGTATCCGCCTGATTTTCGGTCAGACAGAGGAAAACGGCGATTGGTATGACATGGACGCCTATGTGGCCGAAGAAGAAAAGGTCAGCTATGGCTTTACGCCTGACGGGGATTTTCCCGCCATCTACTGCGAAAAGGGAATCCTGGTGATGGATTGGGTGCTGCCGCAGAACGGCAGCGGCCTTCGCAGCGGCGAGGGCGGCATTGCGCCCAATGTGGTGCCGGACAGCTGCTCTGTGGTAACGGAGGACGGCGCGGCTTATGAGACCACAGGCAAGACAGGGCACGGCTCCGCGCCGTGGAACGGCGTAAACGCCATCACGGCTATGATGAAGCTGTTAGCGGAGAAGAATATCCCGGTGGCTAAAGCGTATATGGCGTTGATGGGCGAGGATGTGTACGGTGAAGCATTAGGCATTGCCTGTGCCTCAGCTGCCAGCGGAAGACTCTCCGTCAATGCGGGCATGCTTCGTGTGGAAAATGACACAGTGCGATTCACCGTGGATATTCGCTATCCGGAGGATCAGGATGTGGACAGGCTGGTGGAGACAATTCACCGGACTGTGGCGGTTTATGGCTTCGAGATCCCACCGGTACATCCCATGCGGCCTGTGTATCTGGACAAGAACGGAGCCATTATGCAGCAGCTCTTGAAGGCGTACAGAGACGAGACGGGCGATCTGTCGGAGCCGCTGGCCATTGGCGGCGGCACCTACGCGCGCGCCATGGATAACATTATCGCTTTCGGTCCGAATTTTCCGGGAGAGGAAAACCTGGAGCATCAGGGGAATGAATACATCACGCTGAACAACATGGAGCGCTTACAGCGTATCTATCGCGAAGCGCTTCGCAATCTGCTGGAAATGGCGTAAAAGAACAGGGTGCGCCTTTCAAGGCGTACCCTGCTCTTCAACAGGCGGAAAGGGAAAAAGATGCTGGACAAAACCTTACAGGATGAGATCGTGAAAAAGGGCCGTAGTTTTTTGCGCGGCGTTGATGTGACGGATCCTATAGGCGCGGCGTTTGTGTCCGATCAGGAGCTCCGGTTGCCTCAGCCGCCGCTGGTGAAGGCCGCAGCAGCAGCGCCGGAGACACATATACGCTTGCCGGAGCCGGATTCGACGCCGCTGGCGGAAAGTGATCTAACCGAGCTGCTGCGCAGCCGCCGCAGCTACCGCAGCTATGGAGACACGCCGCTGACGCTTCAGCAGTTGAGTTATTTGCTCTGGGCGGGACAAGGGATTACCGGTATAAAAGGTGAGAACTATGCGACCATGCGTACTGTGCCCAGTGGAGGAGCCCGTCATCCATTTGAGACGTACCTCCTGTGCCGCAATGTGGCTGGGCTGGAACCGGGCGCGTACCACTACCTGCCGATGGAGCATGCGCTGGAATACCTCGGAGCGGTAGAGGCTATGAATGAGACGATCTCTGCCGCTCTGCTGGAGCAGAAGTGGGCGGCGCGCGCAGGAGTGGTATTTTTCTGGTCTGTAGCACCATACCGCGCAGAATGGCGGTATGGTATCCGCGCCCATCGCACAATTCTGATGGATGCAGGGCATGTGGGACAGAATCACTATCTCGCTGCCACGGCTTTAGGCTTGGGAACGTGTACGGTGGCCGCCTTTGATGATCCGCTCTGCAGCCGACTGCTTGGACTGGATGGCAAGGAGGAATTCATCATCTATGCGGCTCCCGTGGGCAGCAGACGAAGGGATGGAGCGCCGCGCTGTACCCCTAAAGGCCTACAGACTGATATGTGAAAAACGTTTCGATGCGATGAATCAACAGCAGTATTGTGGTGTCGAAGGAAAAAGAGCATCGCCTTTTCTCGTTGACTTTCTTCCGCTTCTGTGATACTTGTTTGTCGCGGGAGGTGAGAATCATGTACGACACCCTGCGGGAACTGCACCGCAAATTCTGGAAAGAACTGCCCATACCCAAACTGGAACGGCAGTACGACGAGGCTTTTCGTGAGCTGATGCGTCGGCTGGAAAAACCGGAGCGCAAGCTGGTGCTGCGGCTACTGGACACAAGAGGTCTGCTGGCGGAAAATGCTGCGTTCGACAGCTTTGCGTGTGGCTTCCGGCTGGCACTGGAACTGACAACGGAATCACAACAACACAAAAAAGAACGGTCAGAGGAAGCTCTGGCCGTTCTTTGCGCAACGGAGGGGGAACAAAATGAAAGCTAAGATCACATTGCTAACAGTTAGCATCGCGATCCTGCTCACCGCCTGCGGGCAGAAGGCGAATGGCCAGATTATCCTCATCTTCCAGACATTAAAAAACAACAATAATATACCACAAAAGTGAACATTTCGCAATTTTTGGCGGTGCTCACTTTTTATGCTACAGTAAACAAAGAAAAGGCGCAGCTTCCTGATTTACTGTGAATAGCTACAGATATAATAAACACAGAACCGCGGAGACGGCATTTCTTTTAGGGACAAGTCCCGAAACGCTTTCTCACATATTCTCTTTCTCGTCTTTAACAGATTAAGCATACTTCAATAGCAAAAATGGTCATTTAGCCGACAGATAAAATATCCGCACGAGATATTAAACTCGTGCGGATATCAAAAATGTAGTATATTTACCGCTTTCTCGGCCGTCTGCGATACAAAACCGCAAATAGCATTACCGCAGCGAAAACCAGCAGAGATACTCCGTACAGGATCAGATCCTTTGCGGATGCTGCCGAGGATGTGCTTCCAGTATTGCCGGGGAAGTTGCCCATAGACGGTCTGCCGCCGGAATTGCTATTGCCGCCATTCTGTGCGTTTTCGTCCGTTTGCTGGGTATTGTCAGAGGCATCCTGACCTCCTCCGCTAAATTGAGAGGGATCAAATCCGCTTGGCGGTTCGCCACCGAACTGAGATGCGTCAAATCCATCCGGCATTTTACCGCCGAACTGGGACGGGTCGAAATCGGAGGACGGTGTATTTTCAGACCCAGCGGACACATCCGGCGCGGTCTGCGTTTCGGAAGTATCCTGTGCCGCATCCCGCGTATCTGAGGTGTTTTCAGAAGACGTCGGTGCATTGAAGCCAAACCCACCGCCGCCACCGCTCATGCTACCCATCACGCTGATATTCAACGTGGAGGCATCCACCAACGCATCGCTGCTGCGCTGTGCGCTTTCCGTAGAGGGGATCGTCCCATCAAGCTGGCCCTGAATGGACTCGCCCCGCAGCTTCACTACTTGATAGAGGGTATCGACCGCCGTCAGATATTCGTCGTAGGAATAAAACGCGGTGGGGTCGGTCTTTACAAGCTCGTCGATCTGGCTGCGCACCCGCTCATAGAACGCGTCAAAGCCGCCGCCATCAACATACTCGCTCACAAGCTTCTGCAAATAGGCGTAATACTGGCTGTGGCAGGCTTCATCCTCCATCAGTGTGTCAAAAAAGGTTGTACCAGAGAACGCATTGTCGATGGCGCCGTTGACAACACTGGTGGCGTCACTGCTGCCGCCCATGCCGCCAAGCGCCAGATTATAGTCCCAGGGAATCAGGTTTAGCTTTCCTCCGGTCTCATAGAGATAATAGTTGTGAGCCATCGTGCCGGACAGGCTGTCCCCGTTGACGGAGAACACATGGACTGCCATATAGCGGAGTAGGTTATCGATGTCCATATAATCTTCCAGGTCATTACCTTCCGAAATGTTTTTGAGAGCAGTGACCACGCGCTTATGGTCGGCCTTTGTGGTCGATGCGATCTCACCGTCCCAGATGGTCTCATAGCTGTCCAGTTCATCATCCGTGTAGTTGAGGTTCGCACCGCCTCCGCCCATGGAGAAGCCGCCCCTGCCGCCTCCATAATTGAAATTCATCGACGGGCGTTCATCGGAATCAGTCGGAGACTCTGCCGGGTTTTCACCACTCGAATCTGGCTTTTGAGATGGGTCAAAGGTATCATCGGATGTCTGACCGGGAGAGGTGGGAGGATTTGCCTGATCGGTGTTTCCCTGCGTATCCGGCGGCGTCATGTTTTCAATTGCCCCGTTGCCGAAGTCTTTTCCGCCGCCCATATCCATACTGTCCGGCTTGTAGAGTTCTCCGCTTTGTGCGCCGTAATTGCGGAGCATAAAGCTGTCCTCCGCCGCCTCCAGCGCGAGATAAACACCCCAATACTCGCCATTGACGGAGATTTTGGCGTAATTGTAAAGGGAGGCGTCCGCACCGAGATACTGGTACATATCGTAGATCAGCGCTTCTTTCATGTTGGTGGCGTCGGCGTAATTATTGTTCAGGATCAGTTTATCCAAACCGAAACAGGTCTGTCCGTCTACATAATGGTCAAATTCCAACTTGAAGCTGTAGCGGCCTGTGGTGGGGTCGCTGGCAATGGAGGTCAGACTGGTATTGCCTTTGGGGCGAATGGCGACACGGTAAAAGGTCGTGCCGTTGACCTCTACATCGCACTGGTAATATTCCTCCGTTGTGGCGTTTTCCAGCATATCATTCCAGTCGGCTTCATCCATTAAAATATTGACCGTCAGGATGCTGCTGGTATCAAAGAGTTCCGTTTCATACTCCATGGAAATGCCCGTATATCCCATCGCTGCCACAATTTCACCGGAGAACGCGACCGCGCAAAGGCACAGACAGACAGCGACCGCCATGACCACAGCGATAATTTTTGTGATGTGTTTATGAGCGATCATGTGCTTCCTCCGTTACGACAGGTATTCGCCGTTGTAGCTGACAAGGGTCGCGTTCTCCACGCCGGGCAGACGGGAGATCAGGTTGACAAAGCTGGTAGACGCATCCTTAGTGCGCAGTTCCGCGGTCAGCTCGATCCCGGCGGTGGTGATGGTTTTGGATTTAACGATGTAATGCTCGGTATCTTTGCCGAGAATATCCAACACGGCCTTTTCCGCTTTCTCGTCTGTGCAGCTCATCACAAGGATGTAGGGATTGTTGTGAATTTTGCGGTTGGCAAACAGCAGAAGGATCACGCCGATAATGGCAGAGCCGATGACAGCCAGCGGGATCATGCCCGCGCCGATGACAATGCCCACCGCCAGCGACCAGAACAGAAACACGATCTCCACCGGCTGGACTTCGGTCTGCTCGTCGCCCAGCATTACGCCTTTGCCGACCGTCCGGTCGAGAATTTCCTTGATCGCGCTGAGCCGGCTGTTCGCGGGCGCTTCCGCATCGTCTGCGATGTCGTACAGCATGCGGATCAGCCGATCCGGCCTTTCGTTTTCGCTGCACATGGCCTCACCTCCTTTCGATGAGCCATAGAATAGGAGCAAAATCCAAATTTGTCAAGAACAAATGTTCGATTTTTTATTTGCTTGCAATTTTTGCCCAGCTGCGGTATGCTGAATAAGATGGAAAATATGCGGCGCAGCAGCGCCAGTATCAGGAGGAAAGAAGATGAAAAAAATCGACCTTATCGCGCTCGATTTAGACGGAACCGCGCTCAATCCGCAGAATCAGGTTTCTCCGGCGACCGCCGATGCCGTGCGCCGTGCCCGCGAGAGCGGCATTCATGTTGTGGTCTCCACCGGACGCATCTGCGGCGAGGCGCGCGACTTCGCGCTCATGCTCGGTACGGATGAC
>ERZ827423.1774-NODE-1774-length-19712-cov-10.226840_pt1 | contig 19712 bp, 20 predicted proteins | sample MGYA00519775_ERZ827423 | MGnify/ENA primary metagenome ERZ827423 (study PRJEB31778, sample SAMEA3449296) | human gut metagenome | biome: human gut; feature: human-associated habitat; material: faeces | place: United Kingdom | collected 2010/2012 ...
AAAAAAACAGAGAGCTTCGGGAGGCGAAGGACCGGGCGGCATTCGAACAGATCCTGGAGGCATACCGGTTCCGGGGCTACGCAAAGGGCGTTCGCGGCATTCATATGCGGCTTTTGCACATGGGTATCCGAATGAACGTGAAGAAGATCCGCCGCCTGATGCGGAAATACAAGCTCACCTGCCCCATCCGAAAGCCGAATCCCTACCGCAGATTGCAGCGATCCATCCGAATGGGCAGCGCCGCGGAGAATTTGGTCAACCGGGAATTCGAGTCTCATGGGCCGAGAGCCATCCTCCTGACGGACATCACATACATCCCGCTCTGCGGCAGATTCTGCTACCTCTCCACGATCCTGGACGCCTGCACAAAGCAGGTCCTGGCCTATGCGATGAGCGAATCGCTGGAAGTGGATTTTGTTTTGGAAACGGTCCAGCTGCTGGTAAAGCACCATGGGATCTCGCTGAGCAAGGAGACCGTGATCCACAGCGACCAGGGGACCCACTACACCAGTTTGAAGTTCATCCAGCTGGTGGAGAACAGCGCACTGCGGCGGTCCATGTCCCGCAGAGGGAACTGCTGGGACAACGCGCCCCAAGAGAGCTTCTTCGGGCACATGAAGGACGAGCTGGCCAGTGAGATCCCGGGGTGGACGTCTTTTGAGGCCGCCAAAGCCTCCATTGACCGCTGGATGGATTACTACAACAACGACCGCTGCCAGTGGGATCTGGCGAAGCTATCCCCTAACGAATATTACCACTACATCACCACAGGTGAGTACCCCGCCGGTATGCTGCCGCTATGGGTCAAATGAAAATGTCCTTGACTTGGGGAGCACTTTAGTTTTGCAGCTTCTTCCCACAGATGGTGTGCTGCATATAGGCTTCCATTCGATTTGCACTGTCCTGTTTCAGCACCAGTGAAAAAAGGGCAAGGGAAAAGTTCCTCAACGCTTTTCCCTTGCCCTTTTGCATCTGTCATGGTATACAGCTTAGCACCGGTTATTTGAGTGGCTCCTCGCCGCGGTGCAGATCATTCCAATCGCTGACGAATTCGTCGGGGGTCCAGTCGATATCGTCATTTTCGGGATGCGTGATGAGGCCGTCGGCTGCGGCGGCGATGGCGGCGGCTTCGCTGCGGGGAAGGGAAGAGAGATACCTGACGCGGATGTCGCTGACGAAATCCCAGTAGGCGGCGCGGGCAAAGGCGTCGATATTCGCGGCTTTGATGCCGAGAAGGCCGACGAGAGGCTCCTGCTCGTGGGCGTCGTACCGGTCCTGAATCGCCTCGAAAATATCGTCCGCGTCGCCGCCGTACTTGGTCAGAAGAGAAATGAGGTTCGTTTCGGGAAAAAGCTCCTGAAAGCGCGCGGAAACGGAAGTGGCAGCCATAATTGTTCTCCTTGCAAGATCATTTTGTTGCCTATAGTGTCACACAACGGGGCGTAAAAGTCAACATGGATGAAATCACTTACTGCGCGGGCTGCGATTCTGGTCATGCGGCGGTTGACAGTGCTGGTCAACTCGTGCTATGATACGAAAACCAACAATCATACTATGTTTGTGGATGCAAAAGGTGTGACGCAGCCATTTTTCCAACGTCAGGCGAAGGATCGACGAGAGCCGATAAGAATAGCTTGACGATCAATCTGCTTGAATTTTTCAAAATCGGGGAGAGAGTATGCTCAATCAGTTTTCAAGAACGCAGCTGCTTTTAAAAAGAGGTATTTGCCGCAGCATGCGGCAAATACCTCTTTTTATTATTTTAATTTGAAATTCAACGGAGTGACAGCGTTACGACAGCTCGTCCCCGTCCAGCAGGGCCTCTTTCAGCGTGCGCCAGCCGAGCACCGCGCATTTGACGCGCGCGGGCATATGGGCGATATCACGGAGAGCCGAGGCCTCTTCCAGGCTGTCGATCTCGTCTTCCGACGCCTCGCCCTGGATCATTTTCAGGAAGATCTCGCCCATTTTCAGCGCGTCCTCCTTCTTCTTGCCGACGATCATGCCGAGCATGATGTCCGCCGACGCCTGCGAGACGGCGCAGCCGTCGCCGACGAACGCGCCGTCCGCGATCACATCGCCGTCAAGCTTCAGCTTGAGGAAGATGTCGTCGCCGCAGCTCGGGTTGACGCCCTCGAGCACGATGTCGGCGTCCGGCAGGTCGTGCTTGAACTCCGGATGCAGGTTGTGCTCGGTGAGAATTTCATTGTAAAAGCTTCTATTTTCCATAACCCATTCGCTCCCTTAGCGTGGAAATGCTGTCAAGCAGCCGGTCGACCTCGGATTCCGTGTTATAAAACGCGAGGCTTGCCCGCGCGGTGGACGGGTGCTTCAAATAGGCCAGAAGCGGCTGCGCGCAGTGATGGCCTGCGCGGATGGCGACGCCGTCGCTCGCGAGGATCTCACTGATGTCGTGCGGGTGAACACCGTCCACCGTAAAGGTGATGATGCCGCAATGCTCCTCGGGCTTTTCCGAGCCCAGCACGTGGACGTGCGGCATCTCGCCGATCGCGTCCATCGTGCGGCGTGTCAGCGCGACCTCTTGCTGATGCATCGCTGTAAAGCCGATGCTCTTGACATAGTCAATGGCCGCATGCAGGCCCACGGCGTCTGCCGCGTTGACCGTGCCGGCCTCGAACTTGTGCGGGAGCTCGGCGAAGACCGCACCATCGCGGGTGACAGATTCAATCATCTCGCCGCCGGTGAGGAACGGCGGCATGGCGTTCAGCAATTCTTCACGTCCGTAGAGAACGCCGATGCCCATGGGGCCGTAGACCTTGTGGCCGGAGAAGGCAAAGAAATCCGCGTCCAATGCTTGCACGTCCACCGGAATGTGCGGCGTGCTCTGCGCGCCGTCGACGACCAGCACCGCGCCGGCGCGGTGCGCCAGCGCCGCAAGCTCGCGGATGGGATTCACGCAGCCTAAGACGTTCGAAACGTGCGTGCAGGCGACGATCTTTGTTTTTGGCGTGATGAGGGCTTCGACCTTATTTAAGTCCAGCGTGCCGTCCATTTCGCATTCCATAAATTTGAGCGACGCGCCGGTCTGGCGGCAAACCATCTGCCAGGGGAGAAGGTTGCTGTGGTGCTCCATGATGGAGACGAGCACCTCGTCCCCGGCCTTCACGTGGGAGAGACCGTAGCTGTAAGCCACTAAATTGATGCTCTCGGTGGTGTTGCGGGTAAAGATGATCTCGCGGCTGCTCTTCGCGTTCAGAAAGGACCGAACGGCCTCACGCGCGTTTTCGTAGGCCTCCGTCGCGGCGATGCTCAGGGGATAGAGGCCGCGCAAGGGGTTGGCGTTCTTACTTTTATAAAACTCCGTTACGGCGTCCAGCACACACTGCGGGCGCTGCGCCGTCGCGGCGTTGTCCAGATACGCAATATTCTGACTCTTGAGCAGGGGGAAGTCGTCCCGATATGCATGCGCCATCTTACAGCACCTCCTCAAGCTCGGAGAGGATCGCGGCCTGCGCCGCTTCATCCTCGATCGTGCGGGCCAGCCGCTCGATGGCGGCGCGGGCCATGATGTTTTCCGCCTCCGCTGCGGAAATGCCGCGGCTTTCAAAGTAGAACAGCGTGTCCTCGTCCAGCTCGCCGATGGTCGCGCCGTGGTTGCCGACGACGTTTTCCTCGGCGCACAGGATCAGCGGCACCGTCTTGTTGACGACGCCGTCGCCCAGCATCAAAACCGTCTCCTGCTCGCTGCCGACGGAGCCCGCGGAGCCCTTCTTAAAGTCGATGGTCCCGCGGAAGATCTTCTGCGCGTCGTCCTTGAGCGCACCGGCGGCATTGATTTCGCTCGTGGTCTTCTGGCCCCAGTGGTTCACGACAAGGTTCATGTCCACGGTCTGCTGTTTCTGGCCCAGATACCCGATGCCCGCCGTGAAGCCCGCGCCATTGCCGTTCAGCTCGAACTGGCCGTCGCTGTACACGTCGCCGCGGCCCAGCAGGACCTGGATCAGCTCTACCTGACCGTTTTCGGCGCACTCGCCGCTCGTCTCCAGACGGAGCAGCGAGTCCTGTGCCGCATTCTGAATCTGCACGAGCCGCACCTTTGCGTCCTTTTCAACGTGGAGCGCCGTGCGCACGAGCAGGCCCTTTTCCGCTCTCAGCGTTTCAAACACCGTGACGGTCTGGCCCGCGGGCGCGTGGATGTCGACCGTCTTCTCGCCGCGCTCGCCAGAGCCGGTGATCTCAAGCCGCTCGGTCTGACCGGCGGCGGTGATTTTCTCTTCGCCCAAATCGTCGGCCTGCCCCCAGGCGATGGCCGTTTCGTTCACACCCAGCCGGTTCCAGGTGCGGGTCGGGAGCCGGTTGATTAAAATCGTATTGTTCATATCCAAACTCCTTTCAGCCAATGCTGCCCTTCATCTCGAGCCGGATGAGGTTGTTCATTTCCACCGCGTACTCCACCGGCAGCTCCTTGGAGACATTGTCGGCAAAGCCGCTGACGATCATCGCGCGCGCGTCTTCCTCGCTCATGCCGCGGCTCATCAGATAAAAGACGGCTTCGTTGCTGATCGCGCCGATCTTGGCCTCATGGCCGATGGCCGCGTCCTTCGTGCGGATGTCCATTGCGGGGATGGTGTCGGAACGGGACTCGGAGTCCAGCATCAGCGACTGGCACGACACGGCGGACTTAGCGCCCTTGGCGCCCTTTTCCACGACAACGCTTGAGCGGAATGTGCTGATGCCGCCGCTCTTGCTGATCGAGCGCGTGTTCATATAGGAACTCGTATTTTTGCCCACATGGACGACCTTTGCGCCGGTATCGAGGTTCTGCCCCGCACCGGCGAACGTAACGCCGGTGAACTCCATGCGGGAATTGTCACCCTTTAAGATGCTCATGGGGTACAGGCAGCCAACATGGGAGCCGAAGGAGCCGGAGATCCACTCGATCGTGCCGCCCTCTTCCACCAGCGCACGCTTGGTATTCAGGTTGTACATGTTCTTCGACCAGTTTTCGATCGTCGAGTAGCGGAGTTTGGCCCCCTTCTTGACGTACAGCTCCACGCAGCCGGCGTGGAGGTTCGCCACGTTGTACTTCGGCGCGGAGCAGCCCTCAATGAAGTGCAGGCTCGCGCCCTCGTCCACGATGATGAGCGTGTGCTCAAACTGGCCGGCGCCCTTGGCGTTCAGTCGGAAGTAGGATTGCAGAGGAATGGAGAGGTGCACACCCTTGGGCACGTACACGAACGAGCCGCCGGACCACACCGCGCCGTGGAGCGCCGCGAACTTGTGATCGTGGGGCGTCACGAGCTTCATGAAGTACTTGCGCACCATGTCGGCATATTCGCCCTTTATGGCGCTCTCCATATCGGTGTAAACCACGCCCTCGGCCGCCACGGAATCCTTGACGTTGTGATAGACAAGCTCGGAGTCGTACTGCGCACCCACACCGGCGAGGGATTTTCTCTCCGCCTGCGGGATGCCAAGGCGCTCGAAGGTCTCCTTGATGTCCTCCGGCACGTCCTTCCAGTCGTTGCGCATCTTGGTGTTCGGGCGAACGTAGGTCGCGATATGATCCATATCAAGGCCCTCAATCGACGGGCCCCAGTTGGGGATCTTCATTTCATTGTAGATCTGGAGGGATTCGAGCCGGAACTGCTGCATCCACACGGGATCGTCCTTCTCAGTGGAGAGCTTTTCGACGATCTCCGGCGTCAGGCCGGATTCCATTCGGTACGCGTCGTTTTCCGCGTCCCGAATGTCGTAGACACTGCGGTCCACATCCTCCACGTAGGTTTTTTCTTTCAAATCTGCCATGTCAAGAGCCTCCCGATTCAGTCTTCCTTCAGGCTGCTGAATCCCTTTTCGTTGATCTCATCCACCAGTTCGACGCCGCCGTTGCGGACGATGACGCCCTCTTCCATCACGTGGGCCGCGTCCACGTGGAGCGCCTCTAAAATGCGGGTGGAATGGGTGATGATGAGAAGCGAGCCGTGCGTCCGCTCGCGGAACAGGCGCACGCCCTCGCTGACGGTGCGGACCGCGTCGACGTCGAGGCCGGAGTCGGTCTCATCGAGAATCGCGAGCTTGGGCTCGAGCATGAGCATCTGCAAAATTTCGGCCTTTTTCTTCTCGCCGCCGGAGAAGCCCACGTTCAGGTCGCGCTCGGCATAGCTCTCGTCCATGTTTAAAAGCGCCATGGTCTCTTTGAGCTTTTTCTTGAAGTCCCACAGGCGCAGGCGGTCGCCGGTCTTCTGCTCGAGCGCGCTGCGGATGAACGCGCTCAGCGTTACGCCGGGGACCTCCAGCGGGTTCTGGAAGGACAGGAAAATGCCCTTTTTCGCGCGCTCGTTGACGGGGAGCTCCGTGATGTCCTCGCCGTTAAAAATGATCGAACCGCCGGTTACGCTGTAGGCCGGATTGCCGGTAATGGCATAGCCCAGCGTCGACTTGCCGGTGCCGTTGGGGCCCATCAGCACATGGGTCTCATCCTGTCCCACGGTCAGATCCACACCGTGGAGAATTTCCTTTTCCTCGACCCGCACGTGCAGGTTCTGAATCTCTAAAAGTGCCTTACTCATATTGAACCACCTTATCTTCTTTCCGTGCCGTTCAGGACAGCCGGTGTTTTTTCATTGACTCGCATGAATTGCGCCAGCGTATGATTGTCGACATAGCTGTTGATCTGGTCTTCCAGCCCCTGCCAGAAAAGCCGCGCGTCGCAGTCGCAGGAAGCGCCGCAGCCGGAGCCGTCCTCAGACTGGCACGCGATCGGCGACAGATTTCCCTCCACCGCCCGCAGAATTTCACCTACGGGGTAATCCTCGGGGGAGCGGGTCAGGCGGTAGCCGCCCGATTTGCCCACGGCGCTCTCGACCAAGTTCGCACGGCTCAGCGCGGCCATGATGGTCTCCAAGTACTTTTTAGAGAGCTGCTGGCGCTGCGCGACATCGCTCAGGCGATGCCATTCGCTGCCTCCGTGCTCGGCCATATCCAGCATGACCCGCAAAGCGTAGCGCCCTTTTGTTGAGATCATCATGCGGCATGCCTCCTTGCTCATAATTGCCTACCTTGCAGATAGGAATTTTAACGCTTAATTCCTACTGTGTCAATAGGTGTTTAGAAAAAATTTGATTTATGATGATAAAAAGCACTGTGCAGCTGTGACAAATGTCTGCCGCGCAGCGCTTGGACGGGAGGAAAGAATGAGGATAAGTTCATATTGTCGTTACAGTTTGTAAAATGATTTAGTATGATAACGGTATAAAATGGTTGAGTATCGTCAACCGTGTGCTCTGCGCGCTCAAACTGCAAAAGTACGTCGATGCGCGCACGCTGTCCAGAATTTCCGGCGTCTGCCTTGATTTTCTCGTCGTGGCGGCAGTCTCGTCCATCCGTCTGGATGTCATCGTGGATCACGCGATGTCCATGCTGCTCATTTCCATCGCTGCGCTGGCCAGCATGCTGTTTTACTTCTACTGGCTCGCCCCGCGCGTTTTCAGCGAGGACTGGTTTGAGCAGGCCATCGTCCACTTCGGTGTGAACACCGGCGTGACCGCGGTGGGCTTTATGCTGCTGCGCGTTGTCGACCCGGACCTTGAGACGCTTGGCTCCAAAGCCTACGCCATTCAGGCGCCCTTCACCAGCCCGCTCTTCGGCGGTGACATTGTCACCGCGCTGATCCCCATGGCGATCGCGACCTACGGCAACGTAAAGGTCGGCCTTGTCTCGCTCGCCATCTTCGCTGCCTGCATTCTCATCGCCATGCTGCTGGGCTGCTGGCACAAGCCCGACAGAGCCTACAAAAATCAGAAGTGATCCGCGACCAACGATTGAAAAGGAGAATTTCTACAATGAAAGTTGAAATGATTTATCTATCCCAGGAGGATGTGATCCGCTGCGGCGGCATGTCGATGGACAAGGCCATCGACGATCTGGAAGAGGTCTTCCGCCTTTATGACAAGGGGGACTATATTCTGCCCGGCAAGATCGTGATGAAGCGCCCTGAGCCCAACGCTGAAGAGACGACGGGACGCATCAACGCCATGCCCGGCTACATCGGCGGACGGTTCAACATGCCCGGCATCAAGTGGGATCGGTAGCGGTCCGCAGAATCCGTTCAAGTACGGCCTGCCGCGCGGCTCGGCCGTGATCGTGCTGAACAATCCCGAGACCAAGGTACCCATTGCCATCATGGACGGCACACTCATCAGTACGATCCGCACCGGCGCAGTAACGGGCGTTTGCGCCAAGTATATGGCGCCCTCGCGCTCGAAGACCGTCGGCCTTTTCGGCGCGGGCCCGCAGTGCAAGACACAGCTGATGGCGCTCAAGGCGTCGCTGCCGCAGCTGGAAAAGGCGTATGTCTTGACCTTTCCCGAGAGAGAGCGGAAAAATTTGCGGCGGAGATGTCGCAAAAGCTGAACATGGACGTGCAGGCGGCGAGCGACCGCCTCGCCACGATCGAAAGCGGCGACATCCTTGTGACCGCGACGACCGCGACCGAGCCGATCCTCCACGGCGCGGAGATCAAAAAGGGCGTTTACGTTGCTCACCTTGGCAACAACGAGGTCGACGAGGAGCTGATCCTGCGCGCGGACAAGGTCGTCATCGACGATTGGGAGACCGACAAGCACCGCATGGGCGACACGATGGCCTACATGTTCCGCGACGGCAAGATCGACGATTCCCGCATCGACGCGAGCGTCTCCGACCTGGTGGCGGGGCGGAAGTCCGGCCGCGACAACGACGACCAGCTCACCTACATCTGCAACGTCGGCCTCGGCCTTTACGACATGGCGATCGCCGCGCGCGTCTACCAGTATGCCAAGAAAAACGGCATCGGCCAGAAGCTCAAGCTCTGGGACGAGCCCATCATGGTGTGATCGATCCAAACTTGATAGGTACGACCTCTCTTTACCAACCTTTTGGACAGGTCCGCTTTTTAGCGGGCCTGTCCACATTTTTTCGCGGCAGAGCAGCAGGGGAGATGCACCTGCAAGGGGATTTTGCCTTTACAGAGGACGATTCTGTGAATATAATGGATGCAGATAAAATTTGGCGGCGCTGCGAAAAAGCGGCGCTGCGGTGAAATCGACAGGAAACGGAGATGTAATTATGCCCTGCACCACTGTACTGGCCGGTAAGCTGGCGACGAATGACCGCTCGACGATGATCGCCCGTACGGACGACGGTCATTTTGATGAGAAAAAGCTGATCGTGGTCGAGCCCGACCAGCAGCCGAAGATTTATAAAAGCGTAGAGTCCCACGTGGTGATCACACTGCCGGAGAACCCCATGCGCTACACGTCCTGCCCGAGCGTGGACCCGAAGCACGGCATTTGGGCCGCGACCGGCATCAACGCCGCGAACGTCGGCATGACGGCGACGGAAACCACGACCTCGAACCCGCGCGTGCTCGCGGCCGACCCGATGGTCGAGCTGCGCGAGGCGAAGGATGGGGAAGAGGAGCGCTGCGGCGGCATCGGCGAGGAGGACATCGTTGTCCTCGTCCTGCCCTACATCCGCTCCGCGCGCGAGGGCGTGCTGCGCCTCGGTGCGCTTCTGGAGCAATACGGCACCTATGAGTCGAACGGCATCGCCTTCAACGACGAAAACGAGGTCTGGTGGCTCGAGACCATCGGCGGGCACCACTGGATCGCGAAGAAAATTCCCGAGGATCGCGTCATCATCAACCCAAACCAGTTCGGTATGGACTCGTTCGACCTTGATGACGCCTTCGGTGCCCGGGAATCGCATCTCTGCTCGGCAGACCTCAGAGAATTCATCTCGGAAAACCATCTGGATCTGAATCAGGATGGCGAGTTCAACCCGCGGGATATCTTCGGCTCGCACCGCGACATGGACCACATCTACAACACGCCGCGCGCGTGGTTCATGGGCCGCTGCCTTGCACCGCACACCTACCGCTGGGACGGCGAAAACGCGGACTTCACGCCCGAAAGCGATGACATTCCGTGGTCCTACGTTCCCGAGCGCAAGGTTGCCGCAGAGGATATCCAATACCTGCTCTCGTCCCACTATCAGGGTACACCCTACGATCCCTATGCGGGCCATGCGGAAAAAGGCGGCATTTACCGTCCTATCGGCATCAACCGCACGGGCGTGACGACGATCTGTCAAATTAGAGGCGACGTCCCCGATGCCATTAAGGGTATCGAGTGGGTGTGCTTCGGCTCCACGACATTTTCCGCGTGGCTGCCGGTGTACACAAATGTCCCGCAGATGCCGGACTATTTGAGCAATGTGACGCTCGACGCCGAGACCGACAATCTCTACTGGGTCAGCCGCTTTGTCGGCGCGCTGGCCGACAAGTGCTACGGCTCGTGCATCCAGAATGTCTGGGGCTATCAGGACACGGTGAATATCCGCGGCAGACAGATCGTCCTTAAATACGACAGGCTGATGCGCGAGAGCGGCGACTTCACGCTCGCCGCACAGGCGAACGACGAGCTCTGCGCGATGGCGAAAGAGGAGAGCACGCAGATTCTCAACAAGGTCCTGCGCACTGCCAGTGAGCAAATGAAAAACGGCTTCAGCTTTGCTGATACCTGCGTCAACAAGTGAATAAAAAGCGGCTCTCTCCCAAGCGGGAGAGAGCCGCTTTTTTGTTATCCTTTTTCAATTTGACCCAGCCAAAACGAGAAAGGACGACAATCATGGAAGAAAAAAGAATCGTAAAGCCCTGGCAGGCAGGGCTGATGCTGCTCGTCGGCATCGCCGTTATCATCGTGGGGCTTCTTGTGATGAAGCTCAACAACCGCATCGTGCTGGCGCTCGACGGCGTCATCATGTGCCTGATGGCGTGGTGCTTCGGCATCCCGTATGCAGAGCTGCAGCAGGGCATCAAGGAGACGGTCTCGTCAATGATCGTGGCCATTTTGATCCTGCTGGCCGTCGGCGTGCTCGTCGGCACGTGGATGGCGAGTGGCACGGTGCCGGTCATGATCTACTACGGCATGAAGGTGCTGACGCCGGGCTTATTCCTGCCAGTCGTCTGCATCCTCTGCACGCTGATGTCGACCATGGCGGGCACGTCGTGGGGCACGCTCGCGACGGTCGGCGTCGCCTGCATGGGCGTTGCACAGGGTCTCGGTGTGCCGCTGCCCGCGGCCGCGGGCGCGGTCTGCACCGGCGCGTTCTTTGGCGACAAGGTCTCGCCGCTGTCTGACTCGCCCGTCATCACCGCGACGGTGTGCGAGGTGCCGCTGATGGACGGCATTCGCCACGCGCTCATTTCCACGGGGCCTGCGTATCTCACTTCGCTCGTTTTCTACTTTGTTTACGGCCTGCGCTATTCCGGCGGCAGCGTCGGCGGGGAAGTGTATGAGGATATCCTTTCCACCGTTTCTGCCGAGTTCTGGCTCAGCCCCGTGCTGCTTCTGCCCGTGCTGGTCGTGGTCATGCTGATTTTGATGAAAAAGCCGACGATCCCGACTTTTATCGCCGGCATCGCCGCGGGCGCGGTGATGGCGATGCTCTGCCAGGGTGTCAGCCTGCACGATATTCTGACGGTCATGTATTCCGGCTTTTCCGCCGATACCGGCTCGGCCGTCGTGAATTCGATGCTCAACCGCGGCGGCTTTACCTCGATGCTCTCGACCATCGGTCTTCTGATCGCGGCGGGCATTTTCGGTGCACCGCTCCGCACAGCGGGCGTTGTGGACGTGCTGCTCGCCTTTGTGGAGCGTATCGCGAAGACCTCTCGTTCGATGTCGCTCGGTGTGCTGATCCTGCACGCGGTGTTTTTCACGATCACGGGCGCTTATTATGTGTCCTATCCTGTCGTCGGCGGTATGGTGAAGGACCTGTATCCGGAATATCATCTCGACCGCAAGAATCTGATGCGCACGATGCTCGACACCGGCACGGGCCTTGCCCCCATGGTGTCGTGGTCGACCACGGGCTCTTACACTGCCACGACGCTTGGCGTTTCCAATCTGGCATTCGCGCCGTTTGCGCCGATGCTGTGGCTGTCGATCGTGTTTTCTGTCATTTACGCCGTGACCGGCATCGGCACGGCCAAGGCGAAGGAGAACTAAGGTATGGAACGGATTTTACAGCGCTGGTACGATATGATCTCCATCCGTTCGGTCAACGGACACGAGGCACAGATGGCGCCTTACGTGGCGAATGTCCTGCGTGAGCTCGGCATGGAAGCGCATTACAGCTATTTTGAAGAGGGCACCGCGCGCGAGCGCCCGTCGGTCTGGTCGGTGCTCGACAGCGGCCGGCCGGGAAAGACCGTGCTGCTCATCGGACACCTCGACACCGTCGATGTGTCCGACCGCTGGAAGACCGACCCGTTTACCCCCACGGAGATCGACGGCAAGGTCTATGGCCGCGGCGCGATGGACATGAAGGGCGGCCTCGCCGCGATCCTGGAGACGCTGACCTATTATGCCGCCCATCTCGACGAGATCAACGGCAAAATTTTGGCCTGCTTCGTCGCCGACGAGGAGGGCCTGAGCAAGGGCACCTATCAGCTTATGGCGGAGGACGTCATCCACGCCGACTACGCCATCATGGGCGAGTGCCGCTACGACAATGTGGCTGTCGGCTTCCGCGGCCGCTACAGCTTTGAGGTGACCGTCCACGGACAGACCGCGCACGTCAGCCACTATCCCGAGGTCGGTGAAAACGCTCTCATCTCCGGCGGACGCCTGGCCGCGGCCATCGAGGCGCTGCCGACGCTCCAGCACCCGCACCTCAAGCACGGCACGTGGTGCGTGCGCTATATGGAGGGCGGCAATCCCGGCACGCTCGTTGTGCCGGAGAAGTGCTGCCTCTTCGTTGACCGCTACGTCGTTCCGGGCGAGACGGACGAGATCTGCATTGCGCAGATCATGGAGGCGGCGGAGCAGCTCGGCCTTTCCGGCAAGGTCGACGTGCGCCTCAAGCCGAGAAAATCGCCCTACATGCAGTCGTTCGCGGTGGAGGAGGATCATCCGCTTGTCAAAATTTTGCAGGAGGAGTTTTACTCCGTCACGGGCAAGGACCTTCCGTGCGCATACGACGCCTCGGTCTGCGATTCGAATATTTTAGCCGTTTCCCTCGGCATTCCGGTCGTGACGTTCGGCCCCTCGGGCGGCAACATGCACGGTGACAACGAGTACGGCTATGCATGGCAGGTCAAAAACTGCGGCGAGGTCTACCGCCGCACTGTCGCGAGCCTTTTAAGCGGCGAAGTATAAAGAGAAAAAAGAGGCAGCCTCGGCTGTCTCTTTTCCTTTTGCATTTCACGCAGATTTTACATTTCTTTGCTGGTTTTTGACAAATCCCTCTGCTATACTGTATTCGATGAAATTTGGAGGGAAGAGAGGAGAAGTGATACGAATGGATACTTACAATATGATCGATTTTAACGAAAAGAAGGGCTTCATCTGCGATATGGACGGCGTCATCTACCATGGCAACCGCGTGCTGCCGGGCGTGGCCGAGTTCATCCAGTGGCTGCACGATGAAAACAAGGAATACTTGTTTCTGACAAACAACAGCGGCTACACGCCGCGCGAGCTGAGCCAGAAGCTTGCGCGCATGGGCCTCGACGTGACGGAGGAGCACTTTTATACGAGCGCGCTCGCGACGGCGGCGTTCCTGCGCGATCAGGCGCCCGGCTGCTCGGTCTTTGCCATCGGCGAGGCAGGCCTTTTGAACGCGCTCTACGACGCAGGCATCACGATGAACGATGTGAACCCCGACTATGTCGTCGTGGGCGAGGGACGCTCCTATTCGCTCGATACGCTGACGAAGGCGACGAACCTCGTCTGGAAGGGCGCAAAGCTCATCGGCGCGAACTCCGACGTTTCCGGTCCCATCGAAAACGGCATTGTGCCCGCCTGCCGCGCGCTCGTCGCGCCCATCGAGATGGCGACCGGCACGCAGGCGTACTTCTGCGGCAAGCCGAACCCGCTGATGATGCGCACGGGCCTCAGAATGCTGCACTGCCACTCAGCCGAGGCCGTCATGGTCGGCGACCGGATGGACACCGATGTGATCTCCGGCATGGAGAGCGGCATGTCGACGGTGCTGGTGCTCTCGGGCGTCTCGACGCGCGAGACCATCAAGACCTACGCCTATCGCCCGAGCATGGTGTTGAACGGCGTGGGCGACATCGTGAGCCTCGCCCGCGGGGAAAAGACGGAAGATTGAAAATTGAAAAGGGAAGCGCCGCTGCGTGAGCAGCGGCGCTTTGTTGTATTATGGGGACGCTTAGTTTTCCTCCCGTGCACGCAGGCCTGCGACGGACGAGATCGGCAGCGAGAAGCAGATCGCGCCCGCTTTGGTGCCGGGACCGGCTTGCTCGTTGATCGAGCGCATGATGGCGGCCTTTTCGTCCTTGTGGGCGATGATGTAGATCATATCCTTTTCGTCGGCAAGGCTGACGCTGAAGAATTTTTCTCCGCGCGTGCCGCCCGTGCCCTTGGCGTGCAGCACCGTTCCGCCGCCCGCGCCCGCGGCGCGCGCCGCGTCCATGACAAAGTCGGAATAGCCTTCGTTTAAGATGACGGTGATGAGTTCATGTTCAAAGTTCATGTTCGGAGCTCCTCCTGCTTTGAGATCGTCGGTGAGATAGGACAGTGTCTTGCCGCCGGCCACGCTCTTGAGAGGCACGGTCAGCATGACGCCGTTGCCCGGAATGTCGATAAAGAGCTTGCGCTTGGCAGAACGGATAAGCGAATCCGCCTCCTGCGCGCTGCCGACGGCGGCGATAACGCACTTTTCCGTCGCGTCCAGCCCATAGATGGCGAGGTGCTCGCTCGTGGCTGTGCCGCGCGCGGGCATGCTCAAAATGAGGTGCAGCCCCGCCGCGTGGTAAAGCGAGCCCATCGCTTCGCCGCGGTCGTGATCCATGATGGCAATGATGTAATAGAGTTCCATGTCAGCAGGCCTCCCACAGTTCGATGATCTCGTTGTCGCCAAAGTCGGGGAGCTGGGGCTCCTGCGAAGCATGACGGGATTTGACGACATAGATGGCTCCCATCACCTGCACGGTGATGAGCGGCATCATCGCGACGAGCGCAACAAGGCCGAACGCGTCCGTCATCACATTGCCGCCGAGCGCTTCGCACGCGCCTGTGGCGAACGGCAGCATGAATGTCGCCGTCAAAGGACCTGACGCGACGCCGCCGGAGTCGAACGCGATGGCCGTGAACGTGCGCGGCACGAAAAAGCTCAAAGCCAGCGCGATAAGATAGCCGGGCACAAGGAAATACATGATCGAAATGCCTGTGATGACACGCAGCATCGCAAGCCCGCCTGCGGCGGAGACCGCGATGGATAAGCTCATGCCCATCGCCTTGGCAGAGATCGCGCCCGCGCTCAACTCTTCGACCTGTTTGTTGAGCGTATGGACGGCGGGCTCGGCGTTGATGATGAACCAGCCCATCAGCATCGCAAGGGGGGCAAGGAGATAGACCTTCCACCCCTCGGCCAGCGCGGCACCGAGCGCGTAGCCCAGCGGCGAAAAGCCGACGTTCACGCCCGTGAGGAACAGCACGAGACCTAAGTATGTATAGAGGATACCAATCACGATGCGCATGAAAGGCAGCTTGCGGAGCTTGAGCGAAATGACCTGAAAAATCAGGAAGAAGACAACGATCGGCAGCAGCGCCATTGTCACTTCCCATAAATACTCCGGCAGGGCATGCAGATAGTCCTTGCCGAGCTCTACCGTGGTGGCGACGCCGGAGACGGTGCCGCTCTCGCCCTGCGCGGGCTGCGTTTTGTAGATCGCACCGAGCAGCAGCACCGATAAGATCGGCCCGATCGAGCACAGACCGACGAGGCCGAAGCTGTCCGCCTTGGCGTTTTCGTCGCTTCGAATGGACGCAACGCCGACGCCGAGTGCCATGATGAACGGCACGGTCATCGGCCCCGTTGTCACGCCGCCGGAGTCGAACGCGACGGAGAGGATGCTCTCATCCGACAAAAACGCCGCGGCAAAGACAATGGCGTAAAATACGATCAGCATCGTGCGCAGAGAGATCGAAAAGAGAATGCGTACCATGCACAGCATCAGAAAGAAGCCGACGCCGACCGAAACGGTCAAGATCAACACCGTTGTGTCAATCTCCGGCACGTTGCCCGCGAGCACCTGCAAATCCGGCTCCGCCACCGTGATGGCGACGCCGAGGGCGAAGCTCACGGTCAGGATGAGCGGCAGCTTGCGCGATTTCGTCAGCTTGGAGCCCATGTAGTTGCCGATGCGGCTCATCGACATGTCCGCGCCCAGCGTGAAGAGCCCCATGCCGAGGATCAGCATGGCCGTGGCGATCACGAACGAGAGCATCAGTCCCGCGTCCACCGGCACGAGCACAAAGCTGATCGCCATAACGATCAGGCTGATGGGCAGGACGGAGGCGGTGGCTTCTTTCAGCTTTTCCATTAAGATCTGTTTCTGATACAAAACCTCACTCCTTTATCAATTCAATACTTCCAAAAATATCATAGCAGAGATTCGCCGCGATGAACAGGAAAAAAGGGTAAAAGATGTGTTAAGCTTGTTCACCCGACGTGGACGAAAAGCGGCGGAATGGTCAAACCATCCCGCCGCTTTTCCATTTTTAATGCATATTATTTACTGTGCCGCGTGCGCACATCCGCGCTCGAGAGAGCGGCGGATGTTGCCGTCGAGCATTCCGCCGAGATCATTGATGAACGAATCCGGCTCGCCCTTCATGCCGCTGCCGATCCATTCAAGCGTCAGCCCTGCGAGCGCTGCCGTGTAGAAGCGCGCGAGCGCCATGATCTGGCTTTCGCTGACGTTCAGGCCCTCGGCCTCCTTGCGGATGTAAGAAAGCATTGTCGTCAGGATCGTTTTATGATAATATCTTGCCAGAATATCGCTGTGGGCGGAGTTGTGCAGGTGCAGGATCATGCGCTTGTTCTCCGCGGCGAAGGATGTGGCGGTCAAAAATGCCTTCTGCCACGATTCATAGCCCTCCACGCGCTCGGAGAGCTTTTCAATCTCCGACTCGAACACGTCCTCGGCCAGCGCGTAGATGTCAGTGTAGTAATAATAAAAAGTGTTCCGCGTGACCTCGCTTCTCTCCGCGATGTCGCGGACGGAGATCTTGTCGAAGGGACGCTCTGCCAGAAGCTCGATGAAGCTGCGGCGGATGGCGTTTTTGGTGCGCAGAGCCATGGGTGGGTTCCTCCCTTTCTCGATTCGCTTTCATTCATTATATCCGATATGGGAAAAACTTGCAAGTGACAAAATCGTGAAGATTTAACGAAATCTTTACACTATACTCGCCGCTTCCTGTCGGAAACTTGGTCAGCCTCGCGGGAGTGTGAAAACTTTGTGCGCCTTGCGGACTTTGCCACTTTCCCCGCTTCCGTATTCCCGCTATCATCAGACTGTCAAAAACTGAGACAGCGCTCTTTCCCCATGCGAACGAGCAGAAAGGAAGCGAAAGCGATGAAAACCTATTTCACCTCTGAGTCCGTCACGTGCGGACATCCCGATAAAGTCTGCGACCAGATCGCCGACGCGGTGCTCGATGACATCCTTGCCAACGATCCCGACGCACACGTCGCCTGCGAGGTGACGGCCTGCACCGGCGAAGTTCACCTGATGGGCGAGATCACCTCATCCTATGTGCCGGACTATGAAGCCATTGCGCGCAAGGTCATCGCCGAGATCGGCTATACCGTGCCCGTCGTCGGCTTTGACGCCGAAAACGTGCGCATCCGCGTCAGCATCCACACCCAGTCGCCGGACATCGCGCGCGGGGTTGACCGCGGCGCGCCGGAAGAAGCCGGCGCGGGCGATCAGGGTATGATGTTCGGCTACGCCTGCTGCGAGACCGGCGCGCTGATGCCGCTGCCCATCACGCTTGCGAACCGCCTGACGAGAAAGCTCGAGCAGGTGCGGCGCGAAAAGCTGCTGCCCTATCTTCTGCCGGACGGCAAGGCGCAGGTCAGCGTCGAATACGAGGGCGGCACGCCCAAACGCATCTCCGCCGTCGTTGTCTCCGCGCAGCATAGCGCGGAGGTCGGCATCGACGCGCTGCGCGATGCGATCTTAGAACAGGTCATTTTCCCTGTGCTGCCGCCGGAACTGCTCGACGAGCACACAGAGTATTTCATCAACCCGACGGGACGATTTGTCGTTGGCGGGCCCGCGGGCGACAGCGGCCTTACCGGCCGCAAGATCATCGCCGACACCTATGGCGGCATGGCGCGCCACGGCGGCGGGGCGTTCTCGGGCAAGGACCCGAGCAAGGTCGACCGCACGGGCGCTTACATGGCGCGCTATCTCGCCAAGAACATTGTGGCCGCGGAGCTGGCCGACCGCTGCGAGATCGAGCTTGCCTATGCCATCGGCCTCGCCGACCCTGTGAGCGTGATGGTCGACACGTTTGGCACGGGGCGCGTGAGCGACGAAAAGATCGCGAGCTGGCTTATGGAGCATATCGACATGCGCCCAGGCAGCATCACGTCGCGCTTTGAACTGCGCCGCCCGATCTACCGCCGCGTCTCCTGCGGCGGACACTTCGGCGAAAATGCCGTGGGTCTTCCGTGGGAGTGGACCGACATCGCCGAGGCGCTGCAAAAGGAAATTTTATCATAACATTATCTGCGAAGGCGGGGAGGAACAGCATTGAAAAGCAAACGGAGCAGAACCTATCTCGTCAGCGGTCTCACGCTGGCGCTGATCTTTGTTGCCATCATCCTTGTTTTCCGCGACGTGCTGCCCGATATCGTCAAGGACCTGAGTACTGTGCCGTTCTGGGGTGTGCTGCTCCTGCTCGCACTCGGTTTTGCCTACGAGGTGATGGAATCCGTGCTGTGCCTCGTCATCATCCACCACAAAAAGCCGGACTGCACGTTTATTGACGCGCTGCGCGTGACATTCCTCGGCGTGTTCGGCAATATCACGACGCTGGGTGCAGGTACGCTGCCGATGCAAAGCTTTTACCTTTACAGGCGAGGCCTGGACGCAGGCAGCGGGCTCGGCATCATGGCGAGCGAGTACGTGCTGCACAAGATATCCGTGCTGATCTACGCGACGGTCGCGCTGCTGCTCGGCGGCGACTGGCTGGAGCAGAGCGCCAGCGGTCTTGCACGCTATCTTCTGATCGGCTATGTCATCGGCGCGCTCATCGTGATCGCGCTCACGCTGCTCTACACCTGGGATAAGGTGCTGAAGTTAGTGCTGATGCTGCTCGGCAAGTTCCCGCACACGCCGAAGTGGGACGAACGCCGCGAAAAGTGGGCGAATAGTCTCACCGAGCTCAACCGCGAGGCGAAAAAGGTGCTGCTCGTTCCGTCAATCCGCGTCAAAGGTATCGCTGTGAGCCTTGTGAAGCTCTTCGTGCTCTATTCCATCCCCTATGCCGCGCTGCGGCTCGTGGGCTGCACGGCGCTTAACTTTGCGCAGGCACAGCTGCTCGCCTCGCTGATGCTGCTCATCACAAGCGCGCTGCCGAACGTCGCGGGCGTGGGCCCGATGGAGTTTGCGTTTTTGCTGCTCTTCGCCCCGTGGGCGGACACGGCAATCGCCTCGTCGGCGCTGGTACTTTATCGCGTGGCGACGTATTTCTTCCCGTTCCTTCTGAGCGTGATCGTGTTTCTCCGCGAGGAGAAGAAATCTTTGAAAGGCTTTGATGCGCAAAGCGCTTGAAAATTATGACGGCCTGAGGCCGTCGGGGGATTCCCTGCGCCGCGCAGGGGAGCGAGTCAAAGGGGCCATTCTCTTTCGCAAAAGAGAATGGCCCCTTTGGAACCCCAAG
>ERZ827423.1776-NODE-1776-length-19692-cov-5.599328_pt1 | contig 19692 bp, 18 predicted proteins | sample MGYA00519775_ERZ827423 | MGnify/ENA primary metagenome ERZ827423 (study PRJEB31778, sample SAMEA3449296) | human gut metagenome | biome: human gut; feature: human-associated habitat; material: faeces | place: United Kingdom | collected 2010/2012 ...
TTTTCGGAACTTTGAATTGGGGCAAAAATTCTGGCTGAGACTTCTTGCCGAATTGTGCGGTGTTGCCTTTTTTATTTGCGCATAAGGCTATCCTGTGCTTCCTCCCAGGGAAAGGGCTTTCCTTTCAGCACAGACCGGCGCAGATAGGAGAAGGTCTCCTTCTCTCCCTGCTCGGCCAGCATTCGCAGTACGAAGCGGAGCTGGCGGCTGGTTTCCGGGTGCATCAAATCCTTTTCCCGGCTGCGCTCGAAATATTGCAGGGCGGAATCGTCCCGGTAGGCTTTGCCCTGGTAGGTCATGCAGGCCGCCCGGCGATCCATTACCATCTCCACAAAATACCGACGGGGCATGGGGACGGACTCGTAGCACTTCGTCTCCCGGTTCATGTCCGTCCAGTATTCGTAGTGGTGGCGGTTGCGCCCCTTGTGGTGCATCCAGGCTTCGCTGTAGCCCTTGTCCTCCCGCTCGGCGGCGTTGGGGCTGCGGTTGCCCTGATAGTACCGCGCCCCCATCCAGAATTCCGTGGGGGCGTATTTGCTTAAATCGTGGGTCAGTCCCTGACGGTACAGCCCCACCCGGAAGCAGCCCAGCATCACCAGCCAGCGGTGCTTGGTTATGGTCTTGAAATGCTGCCACGGTTTCACACGATTCCCTCCCAACGTAAGCAGCGGATATCAGCCTTCTGCCACCACGATTTCCGAGACCTTCAGACCGGGGTTGCGGCGGCAGGTGAAGTCGATCGCCCAGAAGCTGGAGAATACCAGCAGACTGCGGCCGCGGTAGTCTTCCAATAGCTCCGCGTCGGAGCCGAGATTCAGGTCAGTCAGGTCGCCGGGGTATTCGTCGATGAGACGGATCTCCTCGTAGGGCAGCATTTCCATCCGCAGCTCCACGCCGTACTCGTTTTTCATGCGGTACTGGAAGACGTCGAATTGCAGCGTACCCACGACGCCCACGATGACCTCCTCAAAGCCGGAGCCGGGAACCTTGAAAATCTGAATGGCGCCCTCCTGGGCGATCTGCTCGGTACCCTTGACAAACTGCTTGCGCTTCATGGAGTCCTTGGCGGACACCCGGCAGAAATGCTCGGGGGCGAAGGTGGGGATGCCGGAATACCTGAATTTCTTCCCCGGAACGGTGATGGTGTCGCCGATGGAGAAAATGCCCGGGTCGAACACGCCGATGACGTCCCCGGCGTAGGCTTCGTCCACGATCTCCCGCTCGGCGGCCATCAGCTGCTGGGGCTGGGAAAGGCGCATTTTCTTATTGCCCTGGACGTGGAAATATTCCGCGTCCCGCTGGAATTTGCCGGAGCAGATGCGCATGAAGGCCAGACGATCCCGGTGGGCCTTGTTCATGTTCGCCTGAATCTTGAAGACAAAGGCGGAGAAATCCGGGCTGAAGGGGTCGATCACGCCGCAGTCGGCGGTACGGGCCAGGGGGGGCGGCGTCAGCTTCAGGAAGGCTTCCAGGAACGGCTCAATGCCGAAATTGGTCAGCGCGGAGCCGAAGAACACAGGGGACAGCTGCCCGTCCCGGACGGCCTGCATGTCCATTTCCCGTCCGGCGGACAAAAGCTCCACGTCGTCGATGAGCTGACGGTGCTTTTCCTCACTGTCCAGCAGCTGGGCGACCTGGGGGTCATACAGGTCGATTTCCAGCTTGTCTGCCCGCTTTTTCCCGGAAATGCCGGAGAAAAACAGCAGCTCGGCCTTTTCCCGGTCGTAGACGCCCTGAAAATCCTTGCCGGAGCCGATGGGCCAGTTCATGGCGTAGGTCTCGATGCCCAGCTCCCGCTCCACCTCGTCCAGAAGGTCGAAGGGATCCTTGGCTTCCCTGTCCATCTTGTTGACGAAGGTGAAAATGGGGATGTGGCGCATGGCGCAGACCTTGAACAGCTTCCGGGTCTGAGGCTCCACGCCCTTGGCGCCGTCGATGACCATGACGGCGGAGTCGGCGGCCATGAGGGTGCGGTAGGTGTCCTCGGAGAAGTCCTGGTGGCCGGGGGTGTCCAGAATGTTGATGCAGAAGCCGTTGTACTGAAACTGCATCACGGAGGATGTGACGGAAATGCCGCGCTGCTTTTCGATCTCCATCCAGTCGGAGGTGGCGGCGCGGGAATTTTTCTTGCCCTTGACCACGCCTGCCTGGGCGATGGCGCCGCCGTAGAGCAGGAACTTTTCGGTCAGGGTGGTTTTACCGGCGTCGGGGTGAGAAATGATGGCAAAGGTACGCCGCCGGCTGATTTCTTCGGTTAATTGAGACATAGTGTTCCCTCCAGAATATCGTTTTTTCAGTTGCAGGGGGGGACTATGGGGGAAAATGAAAACGCATACGGCCTCCAAAACACGATAAATAGGATAATCCAATTCAGTCTACCACAATTTTTCGGAAGATACAATAGGAAAAGGGAAAATGAAGCGTTTCTCCGTTGCCTTTTTTTCACTCCTGTGTTAAACTATGATACGGACGTGAAAAAAAGGAGGTGGCGGCGGATGGAGCTGAACGATATCTACGACGAAAACCGGAACCTGACGGGGAAGCTGCACAAGCGGGGAACGCCCTGGAAGCCGGGGGAATACGGTCTCGTGGTCTGCGTCTGGGTCTACGACGGCCGGGGGCATCTGCTGCTGACCCGCCGCGCCCGGGAAAAGAGCTTTGCCGGAACCTGGGAAAATTCCGGCGGCGCGGTGAAGGCGGGGGAGACCAGCCGCCAGGCCATCGCCCGGGAGCTGTACGAGGAGACGGGCATTCAGGCACAGCCGGAGGAATTTGAGCTTCTGGACAGCGACCGGGAGCGCAATATTTTCTACGACCACTACTGCCTTTTCAGGCGCATCCCCCTGAAAAGTATCGTTTTGCAGCCCGGGGAGACGGACAGCGTGATGTGGGCGAGCTTCGGAAAGGTGGACTGGATGATCCGCACGGGGAAAATATGCAAGGTCATCGGCCACCAGTTCTACAGGCAGGAAAAGGCGCTGCGTTTGCGCAACATGCCTAAGTTTTGCAGGTAAAATTTGGCAGGGGCAGGAACGGTTTGCCCTTGCCTTTTTTGCGGCATCGGGTTATAATGAAAAAAAGCGTTTTTCAGGTGTCCGGCGAAAACGCTTCTGCCGGACAAAAGAAAAACGCTTTTTATTTTATTTTTAACCGGAGGTAACTGCTATGATCACATTGATGAATCTGCCCATCCGCAGGGGCAACGCGCCGCTTCGCATCGCCCGGGGACATTTTGCCACCAATCATTCCCACATCAATTACTACGTGGATATCACTTACCAGAAGACCCGCCTGAGCGAGGCCAAGGACAGCGCCCATCAGCTGGTGTCCCACTTCATCAACGATACCCCGGTGGATACCATTCTGTGCCTGGACGGCACCGCGGTGCTGGGCACATGCCTTGCGGAGGAACTGACCAAGAGCGGCTTTCAGACCATCAACGCCCACCAGACCGTCTACGTTCTGCAGCCAGAGTACAACGCCAACTCCCAGATCATTTTCCGGGACAATACCCGCAAGATGATCACCGGCAAGCATGTTCTGGTGCTGATGGCCTCCGTCACCACCGGCTTTACCGCCAAGCGCTCCCTTGAGGCCATCGGCTATTACGGCGGCCATGTGGCGGGCGTCGCCGCAATCTACAGCGCCGTGGAGGAAGTGGGCGGCTACCCCGTGCGCAGCGTCTACACCATCAACGACCTGCCCGGCTACGCCAGCTACGACTATCGGGACTGCCCCTACTGCAAGGCCGGTCAGAAGCTGGACGCCCTGGTCAACAGCTTCGGCTATTCCGCGCTGTGACGGCGGATAAATAATGAATGCTGAGCGCCCGGACGAACCGTTCGGGCGCTTATCACGGGGAGGGAAATATGGTAGAAGTATACAAACCGAAGGTAGAAGATTTGTGGTTTCGGGAGAAGCTTTTGTCGGACGGGGAGACGATGTCCTACAACGCCGCCTGGGGCGGGACGATCCCGTTTCCCGAGGAAAGGTGGGGAAAATGGTATTCCGCCTGGGTGGAGGCGCCGGAAAGCCGGCGGTATTACCGCTATCTCTATGAGACCGATATCCGGGCATTTGTGGGGGAAATCGCCTATCACTATGATGAGGAAAGAAAGATTTACCTATGCGACGTTATTGTGCTGGCCGAGTACAGAAACCGCGGCTTCGGCGCGGCTGGAATCGGGCTACTGTGCAAGGCGGCGAAGGAAAACGGAATTGCTGCCCTGCATGACGATATTGCGGCGGGGAATCCGGCGTATAAGCTGTTTTTGAAAAACGGGTTTGCGATAGATTACCAAAATGACGATGTTGTGATGGTCAGGAAGAAGCTGTAAAAACCTCCGTATGCCACTGATTGGCATACGGAGGTTTCGTAATATTGCGGTTTTACAATAATAAAAGGACGACGCAGACCAAATGCCGCGTTCAGGAATTTGCGTCGAAACCTGACTCGTTTTTCTCTCCGGCCTGCTTTTGCAGCTGCTTTTCCAGCTCCGACTGCTTGGCGAGGATGGCGTTGACCTTGTCGTAGATGTCCTCGATCATGATTTCCGTTTTGAGGTTGACCTTGTAGTCGTTTTCCGCACGGCGGCGGTCTTTTTCCTCCTGCCGGTTCTGGCTCATCATGATGAGCGGCGCCTGAATGGCCGCTATGCAGGACAGCACCAGATTCAGCAGAATAAACGGGAAGGGGTCAAACGCCTTGGCCGCCAGCAGGGTGTTGACGATCATCCACAATACCAGAAGCCCGGTAAAGGAAAAAATAAACGCCCAGCTCCCCGCAAATCTGGCAATGGCGTCCGCCGCCCGCTGGCCGAGGGTGTACTTTTCCGCTGAGGGGTTGACGGATATCTTGCTGTCCGCCAGCAGATTCAGCACTTCCTCGTCCGACATGTCATGGCGGATGTCCTTGAGGACTTCTTTCAGGAGTTTTCTGTTTTCTTTCATGGGGTATGTCCTTCCTTTTCGCCGACTGCGCAAAATCTATTATAGGCGGAATCCCTGGGAATGTCAACACCGCCCTCACCGGACAATGCGGTGGCGGCACATGGAGGTTTTTCCGCAGTCGGGGCAGGTCAGACGGCGGCGGGTGAGGGTGTGCAGACCCTTTACGTACTGCGCCATGGTGGGGACAAAGACCGCGTGGCAGTGGGGGCATTGGTAATACCCGGCTTTCACGTCCAGTACGGCGGCCGCGCCGATACCGGTGGCCGCGACCGCGGCGGTGAATAGGATAAAATAGAACCGTCGGCCAAGCAAAAACCCCGGTCCAATAGGGTTTTCAGCGTTTTATCAGTAGAGGAAGAAGCGGGTCGGAAAAATTATATTTGTGGGAAAGGTAATATTTTATAAAAAAACCATTGACAATTTTAAAATTATAGTATAATATACACATATAGAACCAACCGCTCCCATATAGAAATGAGCGTGAAGAAAATTTTAACGATTAAAGATATTGCGCAACGGGCAGGTGTGGCGAAATCCACGGTATCACGTGTTTTGAACAATTCAGGTTATGTTGGGGAAGAGACAAGGAAAAAGGTGGAAAAGATTATTGCCGAGAGCAATTATCTCCCATCCGCCACCGCCCGAAGCCTTTCAAAACAGGAATCCAATACCATCGGCGTGGTAATTCCGGAGGCGGACAACGCCTTTTTCGGGGAGGCTTTGCGGGGGATCAGCGAAATCGTCGATAAAAACGACCTGACAATGATCTTCTGCAATACAGAAAACAATCAGCACAAAGAGCAAAAGGCGCTTCATATGCTGGAGGAGCAGCGGGTGCGCGGGTTAATTTTGACCCCTACTGCCGACTATAGCTCCTCCACCGAAGCTAAACAGCTCAAACGGGTACTGGATAACCTGAAGGTTCCGGTGGTTCTCATGGATCGCCGGGTAGAAAACCCCCAATGGGACGGAATTTATTATGACAACTTTAACGGCGGATACAAGGCAACCGAAGCCTTAATTCAGGCGGGGCATAAAAGAATCGGCACCATTACCGGCGACCTGCGGCAGATTCACGGCCGGGAACGTTTCAACGGTTTTAAACAGGCGATCTTTGACAACGACTTTTCTCTGGATCCCAGGTATTTGTATAAAGGGGACTTTTCTGCCCAGACCGCCTATGAGATTACAAAGAAAATGATCGCTTCCGGAGAGATGCCCGAGGCTATCTTTTTAAGCAACAACCTGACCTCTATCGGTTTTGTAAAAGCGATTTTCGAGGCCCGGATGGAACTAGGCAGGGACATCTGTTGCGTGGGTTTCGACCATGTGGACACCATGGATATCTTAAATGTTGACTTCAGTTATGTAGAACGGGATACAATCAACATGGGGCGAATGGCCATGCAGATGCTTCTGGACCGGATCGAGCAACCTATGCTGCCCAGAAGAGAACATATTATTCCTGCGCATTTGGTGCTCAAAGGATCAGAAAAGAAAAAATAGGATTGTGCAGTAAAAACCGCCGGGAATCGGCCTCGGCAGGTACTAGAAAAGGATGCTGGCGGTTTTTAAAACATTGTGGAAGGTGAAGAAGCGAAAAAGGGTTCTTACTAGAACCAATTTAATTTTTTCAAAAAATGGAACCGGTTCCTTCAACGGCGGTCCCCTGCTGTTGAGGACATTATCCTTAAAAGCTATTTTTAATTGACTTATATACTTTTAACATCAGCCCAGGAGAGGAGGTGTACACTACAAAAAATCGTTAGCTGGAGACAAACAATTTAACCAGAAAAGAGGAAATATGATGGATAACAGTAAAGTAACTTCTCAAGTCAGCAATCAGACCTTAAAAAGGCAAATGGGACTGTTAGGCGTTATTGCCCTGGGTGTCGGCAATACCATCGGTTCGGGACTTTTCTTCATTCCTCAGAACCTAGCAGCAGAAAGCACCCCCCTAGCCTCCTTGATCGCTTTTGCGATTTCGGCACTGGGATGCATTATTGTGGCTTTCAGTTTTGCCAACCTATCTCAGAAAATGCCTCAAAGCGGCGGCACTATTGTTTATGTAAAAAAAGCGGAAGGCAGCTTAGCAGCGTTTCTAGTAGGTTGGTACAACTGGTTTGCCGGGCCCAGCTCAATCGCTGGTCTGGTGGTCGGTATGGTTGGTTACCTCAGCGTCTTTTTCCCGGTGCTGATTACCAATAACTTTGCGGCACTGATCACCTGCCTGGCGTTGTATTGGCTCATCGTACTTATTAACATTCGCGGCGTCAAGGGAGCCAGCGCCTTCAATGTTATTACCACCATCGTAAAGGTTGTGCCGATTGTTCTGTTTATAGTGATCGTAGCTCTGAAGTTTAGTCCTGCCAATTTGACCACGGTAAACCCGGTTGTGGTGGAAGGCGGAAGAAACCAGATGGCTACTATTCCGGCTGCCCTTGCCATCACCATGTGGTGCTTCATGGGATTTGACACCATCGCCCAGTCTGCCGGTGTTATCAAGGATCCGGAAAAGAATATCAAACGGGGAACCATTCTTTCCATTTTACTGGTAACCGTGATTTATATTTTGGTTATCTTCTTGTCCTACGGCGTAATGGATCAACAGACCCTGGCGGGTACTAGCGCTCCTTTCGCGGAAATTCTTCAGTACTGCACCGGCACCAACATTTGGAGCTATGTAATGGCAATCTTCATTATGGTATCCATTTACGGATGTGCCAGCGGCACCTTGCTTGCGGCGGCCCAGTTCTCCTATGGTATGGGCGAGCAGAAAATTTTCCCGCCGATTTTTACCAAACTTCATCACAAATATAATACTCCTGTCGTTGCTTTGATCATTGAAGGATTTTTCGGAAGCTTCCTGATCATCGCCAATTACACTAAGGGACTGGCAGGTGCCTACCTGTTCATTATCCTGGTTTCTACCCTGTCCACCATTATCTGCTTCATCGCTACGGTAATTTCGGACATTATGCTTCTTAGGGATATGGGCGAAAAGGTTACTCCCTGGATTTTTATCAAAAAATGCGCTCTGCCGCTGTTTGCCTTTGTATATCTGCTTTATGCCATCTACGGCACCGGTTATGAGTCTGTAATGTGGGGCTTCCTGTTCCTGATGTTAGGATTGCCGGTATACGCTTATATGAAATTTAAGTATCCTCAAAATATTGTGAAATCCGGTGAAGAGCAGTAAGAGAGCTGTCTTGCTGTCCGGGCACGGCCACCGGTCGTGCCCGGCGGATTTTCGGCCCAGAGGCCGACGGCGAGGAGATATCTACCGGGAAAGGGGAACTTAGATGAGACTAAGAAATGTAAAGGCACTGAAAGTAGTGGAAATCCCTTATGGCGACATTGGATGGGGCTTGGATGTAAACAACAAAGAGGCGGGTATTTATTCTGACCTGCAGCATTGGAACGAACCCCGGGAGCTGGACGATTACAAGCTGTGCGGGGTTTATCATAAAGCGGGCGTCCCTTTTGAGGTAAAGGAGATTGCGTACTGCCCTCAAAGGCAGGAAGAGGTCTATGAGACCTTGTCCAAGGCGGTATCCGATGAAGTGTATACGGGTCTGAGGGACGGAAAAGTAGTCCTGGTGACAGGCGGATACTGTATGTACGGAGTGCCAGTATCCGGAGGGATCCAGCGGGCGTTGGGCGGCGACAAGAAGGTAGGTGTAGTTTATCTGGACGCCCACGGGGATATCAACACCCCGGAAACTACCCAGTCGGGAATGCTGGGGGGAATGCCTCTGGCGACCACCCTGGGACTGTGTTTTGACGACTGGCGGGAACTTGTGGGAATGCAGGTTATCTACGATGATAAAAATGTCATCCTCAGCGACGCTAGAGACGTAGACGAGGGAGAGATTCAAAATCTGCGTCAGCTGGGAGTCACGGTGCTGGACACTGCGGCCTTCTGCGATGAGCAAAAATGGACGCGGGCGGTCGACGAGCTGGCGGAGAGGGTAGACGCCATCTACCTGCATGTAGATGCGGATATCCTGGACGGAAAGTATGTCCCGGACCATTTTACCATCGAAATGGGAGGGCCGGATATTGCAACCGTTGTACGCAATATCCAAACGGTGATGGATACGGGGAAGGTAGTAGTATATAACCTTAACTCGATTTATTTCAACACCGGAGAAGAAAAACCGGGCAGGGAAACCAGCACATTAAGCGGAATGAAGCTTATCGCCGCAGGTTTGGGCAATTGGAAGAGCTGTCCGGAGATATAGACGAGTCAAGGGTCCCCCGCGTCGCCTGCCTGTAAAGGTGACGCGGGCCCGGGTTACCGTCCTTTGAGGGACGATGCATAAGAAACTGGTAAAGATGAACAAAAAAAGCTTTGATATTTTAGTGAAAAAAAGCTATTTACATGAAAATTTATTTCGTGTATAATACAAACATGGAACCGGTTCCTGTAAAGTATATAAGTCGAAAAAAGCTGATTAATAAACTGGGCATACAAAATAGGGAAAAACATCCATATTGATAAGACCTGTCTGGGACAGACGCCTGGACGGTTTGAACGGCGGATTTGGGCTGTCTGCGCCGTATCGTGTTTTATGGGTAACCGAAAGCAAGTTGAAATCGGTTATTTATTTTAAGTTATGTGGTACCGGTTCCATTTTTCCTACTTCACAGTAAAATTTAACAGAAAAGAGGATATTAAAAATGAGCAAGAAACCTTATAATATCGCGGTTATTGTAAAAGCGCTTAACTCTGACTTTTGGCAGACCATGCTCAACGGAGCCAAAAAAGCTGCCGAGGAGCATCCTGAACTGTTAAAAGTGACCACCTATGGGCCTCCGGAGGAAACCGACGTGGCCTTGCAGGTAGAAATTTTACAGCAGGTAGTAAAAGAAGCCCCGGACGGTATCGCTATCGCCTCCACTAGCAACGATTTGACCATTCCGGCGATCGATGAGGCTATGAGCAAAGGTATTCCGGTCGTAACGATGGATAACCAGATTAGCTCGGACAATTATGTGTCCTTTTTAGCTACCGACAGCGTCAACGCCGCCGCCGGAGCTGCCGATGCCATGCTGGCAGACTGGAAAGCGGCAGGCATTGACCCTCAGGGAAAGAAATTTTTGGTGATCAATTCTTCCAAAGCATCCAAGGTGGACCAGGACCGGGACAGAGGCTTTATGGAACGGATGAAAGCGCTGGTTCCTTCCATGGTTATGCTGGATGTTCAGTATGTGGAAAATGATCCGGTACTTACGGAGAATGTGACCAAGACACTGATCCAGGCCAATCCGGATTTAATTGGTATTTTCGCGGACAATGATATGACCGGCGTGGGCATTTCTAAAGGTATCGCCGCGGCGGGCGCTGCCGGGAAAGTCATGGGATACGCCTTTGACGCCAACGATGTGGAAATCCAGGCGGTAAAAGACGGCGTGCTTACCGGTATGGTGGTGCAGGATCCCTTTGGCATCGGATATAAAAGCGCTATGTTCGCCGTGGACGCCTTAGAAAACCGGCAGGTACCCAAGGCGGTGGACACCGGCGCGACTATCGTGACTAAAGCCAATATTGACGATCCCAAGGTGCATAAGCTCCTTTACCCCAACCAATAAGACAACGGTACAGTAGAAAAGGAGTGCACGTATGATTTATAAAAAGGTAGAAAAAATAAAAGAAGAAATATCTTCCATCGGCATCGGCTGCTGGAATTTCGGCGGAGACTGGGATGGTTCCAGCGATGAAAACACGGAAAAAATCGTGCTGACCGCCCTGGAGAACGGAATAAATTTTTTTGATATCGCCCCGGTATACGGCTTTTCCCATTCGGAAGCCATATTGGGAAAGATTATGAAAAAACATGGGTTCCGGAATAAGGTTATTATCGCCAGCAAGTGTGGCCTTCGCTGGGGAAGCGACAAGGTCACCCGCAACGATTTAAGCCGGGAGAGCATCCTGTGGGAGATTGACCAGAGCTTGGGAAGGCTTCAGACGGATCATATCGATATTTACCAGCTTCATTGGCCGGACCATAATACTCCTATCGAAGAGACAGTGGACGCCCTGAAAGAGATTAAAAAGGCAGGAAAAATCCGCTATATCGGGCTGACCAACTTTTCCCAAAAGGATGCGGAAACCTTTGAATCCATGGTAGAGATCAATTCCCAGCAATCCTTATATAACATGCTGGAGCGCAACACGGACAGTTATCATAACATCCCCTTGGAATACAAAACGGAAAAAGAGGTGCTTCCTCACGTAAAAGCGCACGGTCAAGCGTTTATGCCGTACAGCCCTATGTTCCAGGGACTGCTCAGCGGAAAATTTAAAAGAAGCGCCAATTTTTCTCAGGCGGATATTCGTAATCAAAACCCCAAATTCAGAGAACCGCTGTTCAGCAGATATTATGAAGCCTCCGAGCAGTTGTGCCGGTTTGCTCAGAAAATCGGCCATCCCCTGAATGAAATTTCCCTGAACTGGTTGCGTCAGAACCCACAGGTAACCTCCATTATTGCCGGCGCGCACACCCCGGAACAGCTGCTGGGAAATTTACAGTGTTTGACATGGGAGCTGACGGAGGAGATGTTTGAGGAAATTGAAAAAATAATCGCCCCTTTTGAAAATATATAAGAGGTGAAGCTATGGCAGTATATCTCATTGCTCACGACCTGGGGACCACTGGAAACAAAGCCACCCTTTTTACCGACCGGGGAGAATTGATAAACAGCGCGGTTTACAGCTATCCCACCAGCTATTTTAACGGTAACTGGGCTCAGCAGGATCCGAGGGATTGGTGGAAGGCGGTATGTGAGACAAGCCGGCAGCTGCTGGAAGGTGTGGACAAAAGCCAGGTAGCGGCTGTTTCATTCAGCGGCCAGATGATGGGATGTGTCTGCCTGGGAAAACAGGGGGAGCTTCTTGGAGACGGAATCATCTGGGCGGATCAGAGGGCTGTCAAACAGGCGGATAACTTGGCCGCCCGGATCTCCCAAAAGGAGTTTTACCACATTACCGGTCACCGAATCAGTCCGTCCTACAGTTTGGAAAAGCTGATGTGGATAAGGGACAATCAGCCGGATACCTTTCGAAAGATCCATAAAGTGCTCAACCCTAAGGACTATGTTATTTGGCTGCTTACCGGCCAGCTGGTTACCGATTATTCGGACGCTTCCGGCACCAACGCCTTTGACTTAAACCGTCTGTGCTGGTCCCGGGATATTTTGCAGTGCGCCGGGATACGGGAGGAACTGTTCCCACAGGCCTTTCCCTCCACTCATATGGCGGGAAAGGTGACCCCCCAAGCCGCCCGGGAATGTGGACTGCTGGAAGGCACACCGGTAATTATCGGTGGCGGGGACGGGGTGTGCGCCGCCGTAGGCGCGGGGTCGGTGGAGGAAAACAAGGCGTACGCTTATTTAGGTTCCTCCTCCTGGATCGCGTATACAGCCAGGGAGCCGGTGTACGACGAAGAAATGCGCACCTTTAACTGGGCGCATATTCTGCCGGGATACTACGCCCCCACCGGTACTATGCAAGCGGCTGGAAACTCCCTTTCCTTTATGAAAGATATTCTCTGCAAGGATCTGATAAAGGCTGCCCGGCAGGAAGGAAAAAGCGTATACCAGTTAATTGACCGCGAGATTGAAAATTCCCCGGTGGGGGCCAAGGGACTGATTTTCCTGCCTTATCTCTTAGGCGAGAGAAGTCCCCGATGGGACCCGGACGCCAGAGGAGCGTTTATAGGGCTTAAAATGGAACATGAGCGGTGCGATTTGCTGCGAGCCGCGGCGGAAGGAATAGCCATGAACCTGGAAATTATTTTCAGCGTATTTTGCGGCCATGCTCAAATTGACGCTATCCGTCTGATCGGAGGCTTGGCTAAAGGCAGGGTGATCCGGCAGATTTTGGCGGATGTGCTGGAGTGTGAAATCGGAAAGTGCAATTATCTGGAAGAGGCTACCTCCATCGGTGCGGCGGTAACCGCCGGGGTAGGCGTAGGCGCACTGGAGGACTTTGGCAGGGTAAAGGACTTTATCCGACTGGAGGAAACTGCCCTCCCTGATATCAAGGCCCAGTCGGTTTATCGTTCCTATAAGGAAGTTTTTAACGCTGCCTATTATGCCTTAAAACCAATTTACCGCTGCCTTGCCAAGATGTAAGCCCAAAAGGAGAGAAATGTTATGGGAGAAAAGTTAACGGTGACCCAGCTGGCCAAATGTATCGATCAGACTTTACTGAAACCTTATGTTTCCAATGAGGAACTACGAACCCACTGTGAAAAGGCGGTTGCGTACGGGTTTAAAACCGTGGCTATTAACAACGCAGCCATTCCTTTCTGTGCTTCTATTATCAAGGGAAAAGGCGTACTCATCGATGCGGCGGTCAGTTTTCCGCTGGGACAGTGCACAATAGAAACCAAGGTGTTTGAAACCGTCGACGCCATTGAAAAAGGGGCGGACGAGGTGGATTATGTGGTCAACCTGGTGGAAGTAAAAAACCGCAACTGGGCGTATATTCAGGAGGAGATGTCCAGGATTGTGGAAGTTTGCAGGGACAGAAAAACTACTTCAAAGGTGATTTTTGAGAACTGTTATCTCACACAGGAAGAAAAGGAAAAACTCTGTGAGATTTCTCTGGAGGTGCTGCCTGATTTTATCAAAACCTCCACCGGGTTTGGCACAGGAGGCGCCACTGTACAGGATGTGGCGTTAATGAAAGACTTGGTAGGTGGTAAAATCAAAATTAAGGCTGCCGGCGGGATTCGTACAGCTGAGCAGGCCCTTGCTATGATCGGGGCAGGTGCCAGCCGGATTGGAACCAGCCGGGGATGCGAAATTATAGAGCAATATAAAACCATATTACAGGAGGGAAAGTAAATGTTTAAAAGTGGAATTATCAACCCGGAGATCAATTATCATGTATCTAAAATGGCCCATCATGATACCATGATGATCAGCGACGCCGCGATGGAGCTGCCGGTACATATCAATCGTGTGGATCTGGCATATACTCCGGGGGTCCCGGAGATCACCACAGTGGTAAAAGGTATGCTGGCAGAATGTATCATAGAGAAGGCGTATATGGCTAGTGAAATGAAAGAACATTCCCCTGAGCTTTATACCCAGTATGAAAAAATTCTCGGCCAGTACAACATTCCTATCGAATGTGTGCCTCACACCGAGTTTTGCAGGCTGGCAGATAAAGTTTCAGTAGCCATCCGTACCGGCGAGTTCCATTATCATTATTCTTCCGTTATTTTAGTAAGCGGATGCCCCTATTGATTGTTTAAATTGTTTGATGTAAGCAACTAGTAAAACAGAAAAGATAGAAAGGGAGATCGAAATGATTAAAAAGGGAATTTTAAATCCTGCGGTAAACAATGCGCTGTCCAAAATGACTCATTTGGATACTATGTTGGTTTCAGACGCGGCCATGCCGCTTCCCAAGGGAGTAGAACGGGTTGATTTGGCCTTTACTCTGGGAATCCCTCCACTGGTACCGGTGATTGAGGGGATCCTGGAAGAATGCATTATTGAAAAAGTATATATAGCCAACGAGATTGAAAAAGCGTCTCCGGCTCTTTTGGAAGAGTACAGAAAATTGTTCGGCGATATTCCCATCGAACTGATCCCTCATGAAAAGCTTTGTGAAATGAGTGAAAACTCCCGAGTTTGCCTGCGTACCGGCGAAAATCGGTTCCATTATTCTTCGGTGCTGCTTGTTTGTGGCTGTCCTTATTAATTTGTACTAAAAAAGGCGCGGGTTTTTCTCTGGAAAGACCCGCGCCGGAAGAAGTGCCGATATGGTACAATATTTTTATACTGACTCTGAGCAGCTATGCGGCTTGAATAGTATCGCGCTTTTCGGCGCGTGAGATAGGAGCAACTTGCATCAAACAAACTTGCCACCCGAAACTTTACCATTTAAAATTTAGCAGGAGGAAAGCGAGACATGAGTATAAAAAAGAAATTCGCGGCGGAAATTGGCGGTACCTTTACCGACATTATTCTGTTTGAAGATGTAAACGGAAAAACCCAGTTAAAAACCCTCAAAGTTGCATCCACGCCTTCCCATCCGGAAGAAGCGGTTATTGAGGGCGCGGACAAATTGATGAAAGACTGGTCCAATACGGCGGAAATGCTTCACGGTTCTACCGTAGCCACCAACGCTGTACTGGAGCGCAAAGGCGTTTCTACCGCCCTTTTGGTAACTGAAGGCTTTGCGGATACGCTGGAAATTCTTCGAGGGAACAAAACCAATATTTATGATCTGTTTTATCAGCGTCCAGTGCCGGTGGTTCCAAGAAATCTGGTATATCCGGTAACCGAGCGCCTGAGTGCCGAGGGAGAAGTGATTATTCCTTTATCAGAGGCCCAAATTCGGCAGATCGCCGGCCAGCTCAAAGAGCAGGGGGTAAAATCTGTGGGGATATGCTTCCTTCACAGCTACGCCAGTGAAAAACATGAGAAAATGGCGAAAAAAATTATCGAAGAGGAAATTCCCGATTGTATCGTAACCGCGTCTTATGAAATCCTTCCTCAATTCCGCGAGTATGAGAGAACCAGTACGGTAGCCATTACCTCTTATATCGCTCCAGTTATGGTCCGTTACATAGAAAGTCTGTATCATCAGCTGCAGGCGCGCGGGTTCGGCGGAGAAATCTTCATCACCCAATCCAATGGCGGTGTTATCCCTATGGACGCTCTGCGCAAGGAAGTTGCCCGGACCTTGCTTTCCGGACCGGCGGCAGGCGTTACCGGCGCGGTGTTTATGGCAAAACAGGTGGGAATAGAGGATATTATCACCCTGGATATCGGCGGAACCAGCGCCGACGTATGTTTAATCAACAAAGGAAATCCGCTGGTTTCCACTACCAATGAAATCGATGGAAACGCGATTGCGGTACCCATGCTTGATATTGTTACCGTGGGCGCAGGCGGCGGTTCCATCGCCTGGATTGACGGAGGCGGAATGCTGCAGGTTGGCCCTCAAAGTGCTGGGGCGGATCCAGGCCCGGCATGTTACTGCCGGGGAGGTACCAAGCCCACCCTTTCGGACGCCATGGCCTATCGGGGACTGCTTCGTCCGGATCATTTTGCCGGAGGCAACTATAAGCTGGATCCACAGAAGAGCCGGAAAGTCATCGGAGAAATTGCGCAGCAGCTGGGAACTACCCCAGACGAAATGGCGGAGGCTATTTGTCGGGTAATGGAGGCCAACACCATGCAGGCGGTACGCCTTGCCTCCACAGAGCGAGGATATGATGCCAGAAACTACACTATGGTCGCTTTTGGCGGCGCCGGCGCTTTGATGGCCGCGTCCATCGCCGGGGAACTGGGAATGAAAAAGGTGTTGGTTCCTTGTTACGCAGGGCTATTGTCATCCTTCGGGCTGCTGGTAGCGGATATTATCCGCGATTATGTGCAGACTAAAGTTTCTCTGTGTGTGGAAACGTCCGCGCAGGATTTGAGAAAACAGTTTGAAAAGATGCAGGACAAAGCGGTAGAAGATATGACAAACTACGGTTTTAAGAGAGAAAATCTGCAGTTCCAGTACGCGGTGGATGCCCGGTATCAGGGGCAGGCGTTTGAGCTTCAGGTGGACTTTGAACATATCCCGGAAAATGGGGAAGAGATTACCAACGCGTTCCACGAAGTGCATCGCGCCCGTTATGGCTTTAACTCCCCTCATAATCTGGTGGAGATTGTAAACTACCGCTTGAAAACGATTGTTCCCCAGAACAATGATCTGCTCAGCGGCATGAAATACGATGAGGCGACGGACAAAGAAGAATATGTAGTCCAAAAAGCTCTCATGGGCGGCGAGTGGAAAGACTGCCGTTTCTATACCTGGTCCCGGCTTCCCAAGGATGCGGTTATCCAGGGCCCGGCGGTAATCGAGGATGAAACTTCCACCTGCGTGGTTCCCCAGAGCTGGACCGCCAAACTTCAGAAGAACGGCAGCCTGATCTTAGAGAAGGAGGAAAATTAATTATGGCAAAAGATATTGCTTTATTTAATATACTTACCAACAATTTGATGTCGGTAGCCAGAGAGATGAGCGCGGACTTTTTGCGCAGCGCCTATTCGGTTGTTATCCGTGAAGCGGCGGACTGTTCTACCTTCCTGGCAGACGCGAAAGGCCGGATTTTGGCCCAGCCTCAGGATCAGCCTTTGCACATGAATTCGGTAAGCCGGGCGCTTACCGGGGCGCTGAGCAAGATCGACGCCACCAACCTGACTGAGGACGACGCGATTATCCTAAACGATCCTTACAGCGGCGGCCAGCATCTGTCGGATATCTATATTTTCTCCCCCATCGTTCACGACGGCAAGCTGGTAGCCTTTGCGGGTACCACCGGCCATCATGCGGATCTGGGGCACTCGGCTGGTTTTAACCTTTACGCCAGGGATATTTTTGAGGAACGGTTCCGTTTCTGCCCCATGGTGTTCTCTGTCAGCCGCGACTGGAACGGCGGTATTTTAGAACAGGTGCTGCGTTCCAACCTGCGTATCCCAAGGGATACCATCGGGGACATCAACGCCCAGTTGGTGGCCAATGAAACCGGCCGGCGCAGGGTGCATGCGTTGATTGAGCGATATGGATATGATACCTTTATGGAGATTTGCGAAGAGTTTTTGGATTACGCAGAAAAAGTAATGCGCGCGGCTTTAGAAGAAATTCCCGACGGGGTGTATTACGGGGAATGTATGGCGGACGACGATGGTATCCACGACGAACCGCTGGTGATCAAAGCCAAGGTCACTGTAGAAGGCAGCGAGGTATGGGTAGACTTTACCGGTACCTGCCCGCAGGTGACAACGGCGATCAACTGCCCCTTCTCCTCCACGGTTTCCGCCACTTATACCATGCTGAAAATGATTATGACCGACCCCTCCTTCCCCATCAACGACGGCTCCTACCGGCCGGTGCACATCTTCGCCCCGAAGGGGTGCCTGCTGAACCCCAAGGAATTTGCCCCGGTGGAAGGAAGAAACGTTATCATTATGCGTGTATTCCAGGCAGTGTTGAAGGCCTTTGAAGATGTGCTTCCCCAAAGGGTACCCGCTCAGGGGTACGATCAGCGTACCGAAGTAAACCTGCAGTGGGCAGGGGATGAAAAGGAAGGCTTTGTTGCCATCAGCGATCAGCTGGGCGGCGGCTATGGAGCCAGCATCAAATACGACGGCGCGGACCAACTGGATGACCCGCTGGGCAACTGCACCAACTCCCCGGTAGAAAGCTTAGAAATCGAGCAGAAATATTTCCGTGTTACCCGGTACGATCTGCGCTGCGACAGCGGCGGAGCCGGCCGACACAGAGGCGGGCTGGGCGCGTATAGGGAATACGAAATTTTGGAAGACAATGTAAATATGACAGTATACTCCGACCGGTTTAAATACCCTGCGAAAGGCGTAGCGGGCGGACAGGACGGCACTAAGGCGTATATTAAGCTGTACCATGCCGATGGAACGCAAGAGGATCTTCCGTCCAAAGGCAGCCGGGTGCTGAACAAAGGCGATCGGATGCTGGTAGCTATCGGCGGCGGCGCCGGTTACGGAAACCCCAAGGATCGTCCCAAAGAAGAAATTGAAAGCGACATCCGCCGCAAAAAAGTTTCTTTGGAAAAAGCAAGGGAACTGTACGGTTATCAAGGGTAGAAAACCGCTGTTCCATAGTTATTTGTCCACACTTCCTGGAATGTGATTGTCTCACGTCCCAGGTTCCATACCTTATACTAGAATACCCCCGGAAACGAAACAGGATGGCAGAGATGCCGTTCTGTTTCGTTTGTCTTTATATAAAATATCACAAAATGCAGTAATAATTAGTTCAAATACGAATAAAAATCGATTTACATAATTGGTAGAGTTATGCGCAAAATTGTTTACGGCTCGGTAGTGTCAAGAGCTATGCGCAAAATTGATTACGGCTCTGGTAGAAATCTATTACAGGGGGCGGCTTAACCGCCCCTTGGTTACTTTTCAGCAGGCAGGGCGCAAAGGGTCAAGGGCGGCGGTACGCCGCTCGTCTTGCCCTTGACCATTTGTGACCTGACTGCTATCACCCGACCTGCGGCTCCTGCTCCATGGTTTCCAGATGCTTCATGTTCATGTACTTCTTGCAGCCCCACTGGGTTCCGGCTACATGACGAAGCCGTGCGCAGACCAGCATCAGCGCCGAGTTCCCGTCAGGAAATGCACCGACGACTCTCGTCCTGCGCCGGATCTCACGGTTCATCCGCTCGATTACATTGTTGGTTCGGATCTTCACCCAATGCTCAGAGGAAAAGTCACAGTAGGTCAGCGTTTCCTCGATACCCGCCTCAACCTTCTTCGCTGCCTCAGGCAGTTTCATGGTCTTCAGTTCAGAAACCACTGCGGCAGCCTTTTCCCGGGATGCCTTCTTGCTCTCCTGGGCGTGGATAGCTTTCAGTATCTTCGCTACATTTTTGACCTTGGATTTGGGCACAACGGAGAATATATTTCGGTAAAAATGCACCACACAGCGCTGGTAATTGGCGTCCGGAAACACCTCGCCCACGGCCTCCAGCATCCCCATGCACTTGTCGCCAACGATGAGCTTTACGCCATCCAAGCCGCGTCCGCGCAGCCACTGGAAGAAGCTGACCCAACTGGCCTTGTCCTCCTTCATGCCCTCGGCAGCGCCTAAAACCTCGCGAAAGCCATCCTCGTTCACGGCAATTGCCACCAAAACAGCAACATTTTCGTACTCTCCGCCCCAGTTGCGGCGCAGGTAGA
>ERZ827423.1783-NODE-1783-length-19642-cov-2.846429_pt1 | contig 19642 bp, 18 predicted proteins | sample MGYA00519775_ERZ827423 | MGnify/ENA primary metagenome ERZ827423 (study PRJEB31778, sample SAMEA3449296) | human gut metagenome | biome: human gut; feature: human-associated habitat; material: faeces | place: United Kingdom | collected 2010/2012 ...
TTCCGTATATCATTCAGATGCTTAATCACATATTACAAAGTTCTGAAAGGCTTTAAGACAAAGATGAAGAAAAGGAACCGTGAATTAGTCGCTGTTGAATACTGCCTTGTTGAATTGATTTGCGGCGCAGGCGAATCTGTTCATGTCAAATGATTTAATTCTGTATATTTTCAGGAACTCGCTGCTGGTACGTCTTTAATTGCTGCCGGCGCTCATTAACAGCGCCCCTCAAAATACATTGAGTTTTCTATATCATCGAAAACTTGTCATATATCAGGTTTTGTTTGCCGAACAACAAAAGAGCCTGCAATTGCAGACTCCTCATTATTCAAATTATTATATACTCCTGAGATTCATTCAGTCTTTCTTTTTTGGTGCAAGTCTGTATGTGAACAGCTTGCCTGCAGACGTCCTGCAAAGTGCCGTAGACAGCGCAACAGCTATAATCATACCTACAACAAACTGCCCTATATTCCAAGGTATTCCTAGCGCAGCCGCTGCCCAGTTGCCGTACATTATACCCTCTGCAGCAAAATATCCTGCAACCATAAACACTCCGCCTGCCGCCATAGCTATAATCTGTCTGATAACTGATATATGCTCGCCGCCTCTATCAAGTATAAGGCCCATAATCATCGCCATTATAAATTTGATAACCAGTGTCCACGGTGCCCACATTGCAACTCCGCAGAATATATCCGCCATTGCCGAGCCTACCGCAGTTGCCGCCGCGCCGTATTTCCAGCCTAGCAGCATAACTGAAATAAATATCATTGCATCGCCGAGATGAACATACCCTTGAGTCAAAGGAATAGGTACCTTTACAAACATTGTAAGAACTATAATCATACACATCATAAGCGCCGTCATTACCAGCTTATTTGTTTTTTCTGCCGTTGTCATTTGCAAATCTCCTTTATCATAATCCTATGTATATATTAACGTATAATTGTATATATTTAAATATGCAGACTCCATTATTTTTATATATACAATTTGACTTTTTCAGCAGTTTGGGCTATCATTTAACCACATTGTTATTTCTTTTTTTAACAGAATAGATATACAGAGGAGTTATGTATGAAAGCTATCATTCCCGATTTTAACCTTAAATCAACAAGGCCCATATATCTTCAGCTTTACGACTATATCAAATCAGATATTCTGACAGGCAATATGCTCTGCGGAGAGCGTCTGCCGTCACTGCGCGCCCTTGCCGAAAGCCTTGGCATCAGCATTACAACGGTATCTCAAAGCTACAATCAGCTGGCAGTTGAAGGGTATATAGAACCCCGCCCCCATTCCGGCTACTATATCAAGGATATAGGCAAAATCCCGTCAGCAGATGCCGACAAAACGATTTTCGCATATGAAGCTCCGGTTGACATACCGGGAAACCACATATATGATGTTTCCTGTTTTGATTTCAACAAATGGAAAAAATGCTCCAACAGGATTTTTACCGAATACTCGCATCTTCTCATGTTTGAGGGTGACCCGCAGGGCGAAGCTCCGCTCAGGTATGAAATATCCAGATATGTATTCAACGCAAGAGGGGTAATATGCAGTCCGGAGCAGATTGTAATAGGCGCCGGCACCCAGCAGATAACAATTCAGCTTACCCGTATACTAAATGAGATGGGTATAAGTCACGCCGCCATGGAGGAGCCCGGCTATATACCTGTACGAAACATATTTAAGGACAACGGCTTTGTAATCACGCCTGTCCCCGTAAAAGCCGACGGAATATGCATCGAAAAGCTTCCCGACAATATCCGCTCTGTCGCATATGTGAGTCCGTCAAACCAGTTCCCTACAGGAGCCGTAATGCCTATAGGCAGGCGCCGCGAGCTTCTTGAATGGGCCTACAAAAACGACAGCATAATCATTGAGGACGACTATGACAGCGAACTGCGCTATTTCGGTCGCCCCGTACCTGCAATGCAAGGTATAGACGGCGGCAGATGCGTTGTCTATCTGGGCTCGTTTTCATCAACGCTGTTTCCGTCAATAAAGATAAGCTATATGATACTGCCTGACAAAATGGCGGATATATTCCAGAAGATAAAATCAAACTACACCCAGACCTGCTCCAAGGCGGAGCAGCTTACACTATCTCTTTTTATGGAGAACGGCATGTACCAGACAAATATAAAGAAGCTGCGAAGCCTTTATTCCCATAAGCTGCAGAAAACCCTTACAGCTATCAGCGCCTGCGGCAGTGACAGTGTAAGGGCAGTCAATACTTCCTCGGGAATAAATATAATACTTGAAACAGACTCTGCATCTGCGTCAGAAGCCCTGTGCGCAAAGGCAGCCGAAATGGGCCTTGATGTGCAGCTTTCAGGCGAAAACACCCTCATATTCTACTACAGCCGCATACCTCTGGAAAAAACAGACGAACTGATTTCGCAGTGGTTAAATTAATGCATTCATTATAACAGGGGTTATATATGTTTCGACTACAGCGGCAATCATAAGAAGCGGCACTGCGACAAACAGAAACAGCTTGCCGATGTTTTTGAAAAACTCCCCTGCTCGGATATGGGACAGCTTTCCCTTGTCTAATATCTTCTGGCATATGAACAGGCAGACAATTATACCCATTGAGATACCGAGGCATATTGCAGGGATTTCAAAAATCCCGTGAGGCAGTATGCCTCCTATAAAATATGCCAGCAGGTTGTCGCTGTGCTGCCCTATAACCGCAAAGGCCGAACCCATTATCGCTCCGTTTGATAAAAGCACTATTGCAGGCAGGAAAAAGAACGGCACAATGCCGAGGACAACAGCCATGCCTGTTGCTCTGAGATTATTTAAAAACAGAGCTACAACCGATATCTGACCGTCGTCTTTAATAAGTCCGCTGTCATCTGCCATATCCATAAACGCACCTATCAGATTATTTGCTATATCTATATTTTTGCCGCATACATAGTAGCCTGTGATAGACAGTATCATAAATACCGCTATACAGATAATGAATGTTACCAGTATGTATCTTTTGAAAAATACTTTTAATTTCATAATATCTCCCTTTTGATTTCTCAAGTATATAATTATATGCAGATATTATACCAAAAAAAGAACGGAATGAAAACAAATTATGCTTTCATTTTAAATCCGTTCGCTCAATATAACAGGCGGCCGAATTACCCGACCGCCTTTTTGTCACCGATATATTATTCGTTCATTTCAGGGTTCATAGCCTTGTCAAACAGCTCTTCGATGTCCTTGTGAGGCTCTTTGTCTGCAAGTGATGCAACAACAGCACAGATAAGTCCTACAATAAATCCAGGGAACAGTTCATATATTCCTGTTGAGCCTGAAAGGAATATGTACCACAGCACATCTGTTACAGCTCCACCTACAACGCCTGCAACTGCGCCCTTGTAGGTAAGTCTTCTCCAGAATACCGACAGAAGTATTACAGGTCCGAATGATGAACCGAAGCCTGCCCATGCGTTTTCTACCAGGTTCATAATCGCCTGCGCACCTTCTCCCTTGCTTGAAGCTATGATGAATGCGATAACGCATACGATAAATACGATTATTCTGCCTATCCACAGGATTTCCCTGTCGCTTGCATTCTTTCTGAAGATAGGCTTGTATATGTCTGATGTAAATGAGCTTGAGGCTACCAGAAGCTGTGAGTCTGCTGTTGACATTGATGCCGCCATTATAGCTGCCAGCAGTATTCCCGCTATAAATGCAGGGAACAGCTTTCTTGCAAAGGTTACAAACACCATTTTCTGCGCGCCTACTGTAAGAAGCTCTTCTGCAAGGAACATTCTTCCGAAGTATGCTACAAGGCAGGTTGCAAGAAGTGCAAATACTACCCATATGATAGCTACTGTAGCGCTCTTTTTAATCATTGAAGGTTTTTCTATTGACATAAATCTTACAAGAATGTGAGGCATTCCGAAGTATCCAAGACCCCATGCAAGACCTGATATGATTTCCTTCCATGATGCGCTGAATACGCCTGAACCGAATGAACATTCAACAGACTGTCCGCTTACTGCATCTGTGTATGAGTAAACAACATCTAATGCCGCTGTATCCATATTCTTTGTTGCAACAATTACAATAGGAACTGCAAGAAGCGCTACTACCATAAGAAGTCCCTGTATGAAGTCAGTCCAGCATACAGCCTTGAATCCGCCAAGTGATGTGCAGATAAGCATTGCAACTGCAAATATTATCATTGCCGCTCTGTTGCTCAGGGCAGGGAATATTGTCGTAAATACTGAAGCTCCCGCAACAAATCCCGATGCCACATAAAGTGTGAAGCATACAAAGAATATTATCGCGCATATAATCTGCAGTGTGTGGCTCTTTGCCATAAATCTGTTGCTCAGATACTGAGGAATTGTAATTGCATCACCTGCAACCTTTGAGAATTTCCTGAGTCTTTTTGCTACGAAAATCCAGTTTGCCGCAGTACCCAGCGCAAGGCCTATTCCTATCCACATCTGGCCGAAACCGAATGCCATAATACTTCCGGGCAGTCCCATAAGAAGCCATGCTGACATATCCGATGCCTGCGCTGACATTGCAGTAACCCATGGTCCCATTGCTCTTCCGCCCAGGAAGTAGTCTCTTTCGTTGTCACTTTCCTTGCCCTTTACAAAGAAGTATATGCCTATTCCGATTATCATTACGAAATATAAGGCAAATGCTAAAATTTCTCCGTTCATATAATTCTCCTTCTAAATATTCAATCCTATACTTAAGTTTCTCATAAAGTCCTGTACATTGGTCACAATGCCCTTGGCTGCAAGGCTTCCTCTGTCTCCCAGCTTGTTTGCCGCAAATTCAGAGGTATCAACCATATAGAAGTACAGCGGTCTAATTGTGCCGTCTTCAAGCACTCTGTAAGTCGGCGTCATATTTCCTGCCGCTATGGTATGAAGCACTGTTGCCATACCTATTACTGTAGTTGCTTTTCTGACGTGTGAGCGTATTGTGTCCTGTCCGATATATGTATGCTCAAACACCTCGGGGAGAGGGCCGTCATCTCTGATTGAGCCGTTGAGCACAAACGGTACATTGTGTTTAACACAGTTGTATATAATTCCGCTGTCTATGCCCTCGCCTTCTATGAAGGCCGGGATTGACTCATATGTATTGATGGCATTAATTGTATCGAGATGGTTGTAGTGACCGTTGAAATGCTCTCTCTGATTGACTATGTCGCAGCCCAGCGCTGTCCCGAGATAAGCGCCCTCAAGGTCATGAGTAGCAAGAGCATTTCCTGCAAGAAGCGCCTGGCAGTAGCCCTGCGCTATAAGCTCTCCCATTACCCGTCTGGCTTCAACATCAAAGCTGCAGGCCGGGCCCAGTACCCATACTACATAACCGTTGTTTGCTTTTTCGTATTTCAGAAGCTCGATCAGATCTTTGTAATCCTGTGTGAAAGATGTCTCTCTGCTTCTGCTCTGGCGAAAACTGAAAGTGTTCTTTACATCCTCGCCTTCTTTTTCCCAGCAGTCTGCGTGGACATAAATTCCCTCGCTGGCATCTTCTGTTCTGCCGGTTACTATCATATCGCCTTCTTTGATATTTCTAAATTCGACAATCCTTATTTCCTCACCGTCCCATACGGGGACTGCGTCCATTCGGCTGTCCTTGGCAAGATGCCATTTGCCGTCTATCTTAAAATATTCCGGAAAAATAGAATTTGCGTGAAAGCCCTTTGGCGCCGCCTTGGCATGCGGTGCAACCATCAGCTTTGCATCAGGTGCCTCTGCAAATTTCTTTTGTGTAAAATCCGGCTCTATGTATTTAGCAAGTTTAAAACCCATAATACACCTCTTTCTTTCTGACTTGGCTATTGTAACACATTTAAAACTAGAACGAAACACAGAACGAATTCTGTACATTATTCCATATATGCAAAATATATTTTCACATAGTATATTGAAATTACAGCATTTATATGGTAGAATACATTCTATATAATAATGAATACGAAAATATAAATAAAAATTTTTTTAATAAAAACGGAGAGATTATGAAAAAAAACTCAAGAAACACCAAGGGAAAAATTGTATCTGCAGCGTGGCAGCTGTTTTATCAGCAGGGCTACGATGATACCACCGTAGAGGAAATCGTAGAGGCCTCCGGCACCTCAAGAGGCTCTTTTTATCACTATTTTGAGGGCAAGGACGCGCTGCTTGCATCTCTGTCCTATCTGTTTGACGAGAAATATGATGAGCTTACGGAAACAATGGACCCGGAGCTTTCTCCTGTAGACAAGCTGATATTTATGAACCAGGAGCTGTTTCTTATGATAGAAAACACAGTTTCCGTAGATCTGCTCAGCAGGCTGTTTTCGACCCAGCTCATAACCAGCGGGGAGCGTCATCTGCTCAATACCAACAGAACCTATTACAAAATGCTCAGACAGGTAACCGCCGAGGGACAGCAGCAGGGTATATTCAAAGACGAGCTGTCAATCAATGATATAGTCAAGGCATACGCCATGTTTGAGAGAGGACTCATGTACGACTGGTGCATATCCAGCGGCAACTACTCGCTGTGTCAGTACTCCGCAAGCATGCTGCCTCTGTTTCTTGAGGGACTCTGTAAATAGTCAAAAACCGTCAAACTGCCGCACAGCGAATTGTGCGGCAGCATTGTTTTAAAACGATATTACTCCCAGATGCTCCAGAAGTATTTTTATTCCTATCAGTATGAGAATAATTCCTCCGGCAAGCTCTGCTTTTGATTTGTATCTCAGTCCGAACACATTTCCCACTTTAAGTCCTACTCCCGAAAGGATAAAGGTTGTAGAACCTATGAGCGTTATGGCTCCTATGATGTTTACATCAGGCAGCAGTCCAAATGTGACACCTACGGCAAGAGCATCTATACTCGTTGCAATTGCCATCAGAAGCATTGTCTTAAAGGCAAATGAAGCGTCTGTGTGCTCCTCTTCCTTTGAGAAGCTTTCTTTTATCATATTACTGCCTATGAGCACCAGCAGTATGAACGCTATCCAGTGGTCAAAGGCTGTGATGTATTTTTCAAAGGTTGCTCCCAGCAGATAGCCTATGGCAGGCATCAGCGCCTGGAAGCCGCCAAACCACGCACCGATTATAAGGTAGTGGGAGGGTTTCAGCCTCTGTGTAGAGAGGCCCTTGCAGATTGATACGGCAAAGGCATCCATCGAAAGCCCCACGCCTATAAGTATAATTTCGATAATTCCCATACATTCCTCCAAAAAAAATCAGGCATAATGCCTGAAAAAAACGAGACTTCAGGCATAGCTCAGCTATAGTCCTTGAGTCTCGATATTTAATGCAAGCCAGATTTTGCAATCAGTATGTTGACTTGCCACGCACAAAGCGCCATCTACTCCCTCAAATCTTTAATAGAATAGCATATTATAAAGGTTTCGTCAATTCAAAATATCAGGCGGCACTAGTCCAGCACGCTCAGATATCTTTCTCCTGTGTCCGGAAGGAAAGCTACTATTGTCTTGCCTTTGTTTTCGGGTCTTTTGGCAAGTCTTATTGCCGCATTTACGGCTGCTCCGCTTGTTATCCCTGCGAACAGTCCCTCGTTTTGCGCAAGGGCTTTCATAGCTCCCATAGCCTCATCTGTGGTAACAGTTATTATCTCATCATAGATATTCGTATCAAGCACCTCCGGTACAAAGTTTGCGCCTATGCCCTGCAGTCCGTGAGGACCTGCCTTCCCCTGTGAAAGTAGCGGTGAGTCATAAGGCTCCACTGCAACAATTTTAATTTTCGGGTTCTGTTTTTTGAGATATGCTCCCACACCTGTGATTGTGCCGCCGGTGCCTATTCCCGCTACAAATATATCTATCTGACCCTCTGTATCATGCCAGATTTCAGGTCCTGTTGCGGCAAAATGGGCAGCGGAGTTCGCAGGGTTTACAAACTGACCTGCTATTATGGAATTGGGATTTGCTTTGTTTAATTCCTCTGCTTTTGAAACAGCTCCGGCCATGCCTTTGGCACCCTCTGTGAGAACTATCTCTGCACCGTATGCCGCAAGCAGCTTGCGCCTTTCGATGCTCATAGTTTCTGGCATTACCATAACAGCCTTGTATCCTTTGGAAGCTGCAACCATTGCAAGGCCTACGCCGGTGTTGCCGCTGGTAGGTTCTATAATAGTGCCGCCGGGTTTAAGAGTTCCTGCTTTTTCGGCTTCCGCTATCATATTGAGGGCAGGTCTGTCCTTGGCGCTTCCGCCGGGATTTACCGCTTCAAATTTAACCAGAAGCTCTGCATCTATATTCTCGATTTTTTCGATGTTGTTTATTCTGACAAGAGGTGTTCCTCCGATAAGTTCTGTTACATTCTGTTTAATATTTCTCATATCTATATCCTTTCATATCCTGTCGCTTTGCCGTCTGTGATGCTGATGCTCCAGCCTCTGCCCGGGTCGGGCATCCAGCTCCAGAATTTATTTATATCTCCCTCTCCAAACAACTCAAACATAATAGCCGATATAACTCCGCCGTGAATAATCGCTATGGAGCTTGCTTCTCTGCCCGAATGTCTCAGCGAAAGCATTTTGAGCTGATGTCTTTTGAAAAGCTCTTCAAATCCCGTATGCACTCTTGCGAGAAAGCCGTTTCTGCTCTCGCCTCCCGGCATAGGCATATCGCCTGTTTTGTCATCGCACCATATGACATATCTCTCATCGGGGAGAAGTTCCTTGTGGCTCTTGCATTCAAACTCACCGCAGTTGATTTCTCTAAGCTCGGGAATTATCGTATACTCAATATCTCCGTAAATGGCATTGAGTGTCTGTATGCATCTGAGCATGCCCGAAGTGTATATATCAGAATCCGCAAGGTCAGGGTAAATTCCCTCTGCGGCAGATGCCTTGAGCGCTGCTATGCCCTGATCAACCAGCGGTATATCCTTTGCTCCGTAATACCACCTGTTCAGGTTTCCCTCTGTAATGCCGTGCCTTATAAGATGTATATGTGATTTCATAGCCTTGTACTCCTCTTAAATTACTCAGTCCATTCAATTATATCATATAAAGCAGCATATACAATCCGTATACACTGCTCTCCGTGCAAAATTATTCTTTTTTCCCTCAAGGAAAAACGTTCTGCTGCTTAAATCCATATCTCACAACTTATTCAGGATATCATATTTTTCCTCACTTATTCTTCACCCGAAAGAACAAGGTGGAAAGCTTTGCTGTATATATAGTATAGCACCGCAGAAAAAAACATCAGCCTGATTACGGAAGCAATCTTACCTGCTATTTCAAAGTCAGTGGCAATCCTGCAAATATTCTTGTCACCGACTGCGAGGCCTCTGCCATTTTAACCATGAATCTGCCTGTTTCCTCTCTCCACATCCTGAGTTCCCTGTCTACGGGAACGATCCCCTGTGAAATATCCGTACATATCACTATTTTATCTGCCAACACATCAGATATGTTTTTAAGTTCCTCAGCAGGGTTCCTGCCCTCTCTGATGCAGGCAAGCAGGAATTTCTCCATGCAGTAAATCACAGGCTTAGAAAGGTCTATTTCAGCCTTGTCCTCACTGCAGAAAAATATATCCTCATCTCTTAAATTATATTTTGATTTTGCATATTCAAGTCTGCCCTGATATGCCCCTCCAAAAATCAGCTCCATATCAAGCTCCTCCTAAAACATAACCGCCGCGCCTGTAACGGCAAAGCATTCCGCCCACACTATACTGTAGCCTGCAATATCACCATTGACACCGCCAAGGCTTCGCGCTGCCCGCATACAGGAAATTATACCTGCAGCAGCACACAGAACAAGAGGCACAAGCACCTGTATATCAGTAACTGCTGTGCAGGCTGCGGATATCAGTACCGCAAATACTGCTATAAAGATTATCTGTTTCCCGCTGCCTCTTTCAAGGCTTTCGTACTGACTCACATTGAGCCTTCTGCCCTTTAATATGCAGCCTGCTCCGACAGCTCTTGAGATTACAGGGGCCGCTATAAGGAATTCCATATATGATGCGCCTGCTTCTATGAAGCTGTACACTGATGCAAAGAACATAAGAAACAGCACAATCACCCATATGACCGCAAAGGCTCCTACTCTTGAGTCTTTGAGTATCTGTTTTTTCTTCTCAAGAGGCGCTCTTGAAAATATCGCATCACAGCAGTCCATATATCCGTCAAGGTGCATAAACCCTGAAACAAAAAACGGATACACCGTCAGAACCGCCGCACTCAGCATTTTGGGTATGCAAAGCCACATAAGCAGTTCTGCAAGACCGTACCATAAGGCTCCCATAAGAAGTCCCAGAACAGGCAGCATTGCCAGCATCTGCTTTCTGCTGGTATCGTCCCATATTCTCCATGGGCAAGGGACAATGCAGAAATTACCCCACGCCATAAAAAATCCTTTTATAATATTCATATTCTACCTCTTGTAATCAAACAGCTGTCCGTATGCCACCTCTGTCACCCTGTCGCATATTCCAGCCAGCGCTCTGTCTATATAACCAAGTCCTCTGCGGTAGTCCTCGCTTAATTCATCATAAATGACCGCATCGGAATATATATAATCTGAAACAAATACTATGTTAGAAGCTCTGCCCGCAACGTATTTAAGCTCCTCTGCAATTTTAAGATATGCTGACCTATTGATATCCCCGCTGTCAAACATTTCGTTTGCAAGAAGCGCAGTCACGCTGTCAAGAAGAAACGTGCCATTTTCATATGCCTTATCGAATATCTCCTTTATGTTCCTGCCCTGCTCTATGGTTTCAAAGCCCCAGCCTGCTCTGTCCTCTATATGCCGCCTTATCCTTGCCCTGTCCTCTTCGTCACAGGGTATCATGGTTGCAATGTAGTAAAGAGGACCTCCCGACTCCTCTGCAAGCTGCTTTGCAAGGCTCTGGGCAAAATACGATTTGCCGTTTTTACAGCCGCCTGATATAAATATTTTCATTTTAAAAGTCTTCCTCTTTGTCAAGCTTTTTGAGATACTCCGCTTCCACATTGCCCTCTTCAAGAGTCGTCATATTGCACATAACCGCGCAGGCTCCCTTTATTACCTGAAATGCCATAGGACATCCGCTGCCCTCTCCAAGCCTCATTTCAAGGTCAAGCATCGGTTTAATTCCAAGAGCAGACGCAGCATACTCATAACCCGGTTCTTTAGATTTGTGGGAGCCAAACAGGTATCCCTTTACTTCCGGATTTATCATATATGCGCAAAGAGCTGCAACAGCCGATATATATCCGTCTATAACCGCAGGCATTCCGTAAAGCGCCGCGCCCAGAAACGTCCCTGTCATTGCTGCGATATCAAATCCTCCCACCTGACTTAAGACCTCGAATACTCTGTCCCAGCCGTCCTCATACGGAGTTATTCTTTTTACTGCATTATCTATGACTTCTTTTTTTCTTGCAAAGGAATCACTATCAAGACCGCCGCCTCTGCCTGCCGTTTTTGATGCAGGCAGACCCGTAAGAGCCGACAGTACCGCCGACGCAGTAGTGGTATTACCTATACCCATCTCCCCGACTCCAATTATATCGTGTCCTGTATTTCCTGCCGCCTTGGCAGCTTCAATCCCTATATATATTCCCATCATAACCTGATGTCTGCTCATTGCAGGCTCTTTGGCAAAGTTATTGGTACCGTATGCGATTTTGCGGTTTACAATGCCCTCTGCGAGAGTCTGTCTGCATACGCCTGTAGAGCAGTTATGCACTACAGGGTCAAGAGTCAGCATTTCCTCCGGAAAGTCGGCATTCACACCCACATCTGTAACCAGTATATCTGTGCCAAAGCAGTCTGCAAGAGCGCCGACTCCTGTAAGGTGCCTTGATATGTTGATTGTCTGACTGTATGTAACAGACTGCGGCGCAGAAGCAGTGCCCTCTTCTGTAACTCCGTTGTCTGCAGCAAACACTGTAACTGCGCTGCTGTTTATACTGTTCTTTACTCTGCCTGTAATTCCCGCAAGCTGAATTGCTATACTCTCAAGTACTCCCAGCGAACCGGGCGGCTTTGCCAGTATGTCAAGCCTTGCCTCCGCCTGCTTCATGGCTTCCCTGTCAACCGGGTTTATTTCCTCTATTATCTTTCTTAATTCTGTTTCCGTCATATATATCCCCTTTCCGCAAGCCATTTAAATGAGCTTTCAAGATCATATGCCTCTATGGTTATGGTGGTATCACTGCCGCAGCAGCTGTCTATGTACTCCAGCACCTTACCCATATCCATGCTGCCCTTATCAGGCGGATTATGTTCATCAGCGCTGCCGTAATTATTGTGCAGATGAATATGTCCCGTATATTCTCCCAGCACCTCAAGCCACTCGCATATATCCACATTTCCTGCCGCATTTGCATGGCCTGTGTCTATGCAGAGTCTTATCCGTTTATCTGCTATCCCCTCTATCAGCTCCCGCATCATATACGGCTCATCATCAAGAACGTTTTCTATATAAACGGTAAAATCCTCTGCCTTGTCACTCATAAATTCCTGCCAGAATTCTATCGAGTGTTCCCTGTGCCATTCTTTAAAGTACACAAATGGCACATAGCCCGAATGAACCACCATTCTGTTAATTCCAAGCCGCCTGCATACATCGTATGCCTGATTGAGCCTGTCTGATGCAAGCCGGCGCGCCCTTGGGTCTATCGCCGCAGGGTACAGTTCTGTGAATGGGCCGTGAAGTATATGGCGCTCTGAGAGTCTCATAATCTCTCCTGCCCTTTTAATTTCATCTTTATCATCAAGCATTACAGACTGACAGAAGCTGTCTATTTCCATTCCCGCTTCGTACTTTTCAATTATATGTTCATAGTCCTTGCCGAATGTTGCGGCATAAAATCTCGTTTTGTCTATCAAAGGCTTCTCCTTTGCGATATAAAAAAAGTGAAAATGTACGAAATTTAAATTTCTATTTTCACATATCGCACGCAAGGTGCGATAACATTCAATTTGCTTTCTTTGAAACATACAGAAATATCTACAAGTCGATATCTCCTATGTTATAAAAAAGGGAGACAGACTAAATCCATCTCCCGTAAATTATTTATCTCTTTGGCAGATGTATAAGCTTTCTGCAAGGCTTATTGTAGTAGCCAAATTTCTTTTTCTTCATTTCCAGCTTATACAGCAGATAGTCTATTGTTTTAGGGTTGTACTTCTCAATCTTAGGATAATCCGGGAACCTGTTTATTTCAGGGAACTTGATGCCGTCCTCTGTAATGGCAAGGTCAAATCCGAAGTATTCAAGCTGAGGTATGGACTCTGCAACCTTTAATACTGTATCGACTGTTTTTTCCCAGTTAGGAAGAATACCCTCAATCAGTACGTCTGTATCAGGGTGTCTCGGACATGATACGATTTCAAGGTTGTCCGTTATAACTTTGGCATTGTGGTAATGTCCCGTTTCAATATCTATCTGAGCAAACATGCCGCCTGCGCCCATATTGTCAACTGCTCCTGTTTTTTTGGAGCCAAATCGCATATATGCGTTGCCAAGCTCCGGAGTTCTGCCATCTTTTTTGAACACGATCATTCTGATGGTGTTTACGGCCCCGTCATATATGGCTTTGAGCTGCGAGTGCATCTGTATATATTCGGTAACAAGATACTGGTTGTTTACATCCTGAAGAATATCGAGGACCTCCTGCTCTGTTGCCTCATCAAAGTTCAGATAGTATTTGCCGTCCTGATACCAGAATTTATAGAAGCCGTTGCCGTGTGACCCCTCATCAGGCTTGAGAGCAAGCACTCCTTTCTCTCTTACCAGTCTGAATATATCCTCATAGGTGCTGCCGTAGTTTTCGGGACAGTCCATCATAGGAATTATTTTGTTCTGTCCGTTTTTGACACTGATATAGTAGTAATAGCCCGGGAAACATTCTCTGAAATCCGAAACAATATATTTAACGGTTATCTTGTCTTCCATCCAGTGTCTGTATTTGCCGTTTATATGGCGCAGCCATTTATATTCAAAGTCTGAAATATAGTTAAGGTGGTTGTCCTTTGTGATGTTGTACTGCGGCAGTCTGTAGGATAAAAATCCGTGTCTGTATGCCCACAGCTTGTCGCCCAGCTTAACATTCTTGCCTGTAAACAGATCTATGAATACATCTCTTATCCATGTAATGCTGAGATACGGCACAAGTCCCTTAGGGTAAAAGGTTCTCGCAAATGCGGCTCTTACCTTGAGCTTGATTGTTTTGAAGCCTCTCTTAAGCCTTACCGCAGGTCTTGAGTATGAGTCTTTTTTCTGTCTGTATTTAAGTGCAAAATATGCCGAAATCCTTTTGCTGAAAGGCTTGATGCGAGGATACGGCGGCTGATTGAGGAAATCTATGATTTTAAAGCCGTCCTCTGTAATTACAATATCAAGTCCGAAAAGTCCCAGCTGCGGCACAAATCTGCACATTCTGTCAACAAGCTGTCTGATCTCGTCCCAGCATTTGATACTGCCGCTAAGCTGCCTGCCTGTTACCGGGTGTTTTTCAAATTTGATGACACCATCCTTGGTAAGGGCCTGCCCGTGTCTGTACACACCGGTTTCAAGGTCAACATATGCAGCAATGCTGTTGTATTCATCCTCTATTATATCATCATTCGCATCGTCCTTTTCGAGAGCTCTGTTTACTCTTCTGCTTGAAAGCTCCTGTTCTCTTTCGATGTTGCCGTTTGAGATTTTGAAGTATGCACTGCCGATTTCAGGCATATCTCCTTCTTCATTAAATGCAATTATTCTTAGAACATCAGGGTACTCCTCTATTGAGCCCGAAAAATCAAGCACAGGCGCCACATATTCTCTGAGAAGCGATACATCGCTGAAGGCTTTGATAAGCTCAAAGATTTCTTTATCATTAAAGGCAGTGCCTCCCGCTATAAACATATCTCCCTCTGCTTTGATTGCAACGGATTTCCTGCCGCCTGCAGAGGCCAGTATTACGATCTGCTTCTGCCTGATAAGTTCCAGCACATCTTCTCTGCCGGTTTTAGATTTGTCAGCATCAAGAGGTATTATGTGAAGTCCCATATCTCTTTCTGAAAACTGATAGTATACATCAGGCAGGTTCTGCTTAAACGGTTTGAAAATGTTTCTGACTGTGACTCTGTCATTAACCCATTTACTGTACTTGCCGTTAAGCGGCCTCAGATATATATATTCCCGCTCCGAAATGAAGTCTTTGTAATTGTCTTTGGTAATACCGAACACATCAACCTGCTGCGGCATAAATCCATGTCTGTATGCCCACAGTTTCTGGCCCATTGAGTATCCGTTTCTGTCAGTAAAGTCTCTGTAGAGCTTTCTGACCCAGAGCTTTGCCTGTCTGCCTGTAAATCCTCTGGCTGTAGGGAAAAAGGCGAGTATGTTTATAATTATTTTTTTGAGTATTCTCATCATTATCTCCTGTGTACCTGTCGCTTATATATGCCAAAAAAAGAATATCACCTGACCGCTGCATTGTCAAGTAATACCCGTCCTTCCGGCCAAAATCAAACCGGAGCCATAAGGCTCCGGCACTGCGACCTGAATCAGTCTTTTTCATTAAGTAAAAATGATTTTGTTTTCTCACTCTGAGGATTTTCAAAGAGCTGCTGCGGAGTTCCCATTTCTTCTATAACTCCATCCGCCATATATATAATCTTATCTGCAACGTTTCTTGCAAATTTCATTTCGTGAGTTACTACTATCATCGTCCTGCCCTGATTTTTGAGGTCTTTAATAACCTTTAAAACCTCTACCGTAAGCTCAGGGTCAAGCGCTGATGTCGGCTCGTCAAAACACAGAACCTCAGGCTTCATTGCAAGGGCTCTTGCTATTGCAACTCTCTGCTGCTGTCCGCCTGAAAGCTGACAAGGATAGTTTGCAGCTTTTTCTTCAAGGCCTACAGTCTTGAGAAGGCTCATGGCTTCTTCTCTTATCTGCTTCAGCGCGGCTTTTTTGTCCTTACCCTTATGTTCGTTTTTGAGTCTGAGCTCAGGCGCCAGAGTAAGGTTTCTGAGTGCGCTGTACTGAGGGAACAGGTTGAAGTTCTGGAAAACCATACCGAAGTTCAGTCTTTTTTCACGAATGTCACGTTCTGAATACTGATCTTTTTTGTCAGCATCATAAAGCTCTTCGCCTTTAAGTATTATTTTGCCGTGGTCAGGAGTTTCAAGGAAGTTGATGCATCTGAGAAGTGTCGTCTTACCGCTTCCCGACGATCCGATTATTGCAACAACATCGCCTTTTTCCATTGTAAAATCGATGCCCTTGAGAACTTCAACGTGACCGAAGCTTTTGCGTATATTTTTAATTTCAAGTAATGCCATATTCTACCCCCTGTAATAATCCAGTTTCTTCTCTATCTTGCCGAATACGATAGTAAGAATTCCTACAAACAGCAGGTAGTATACTGCTGTGAAGAACAGAGGCCATATAACGCCGCTGCTCTTGATGAAGGTCTGGCCTGCCCAGATAACTTCATAAACAAGTATTATTCTTGCAAGAGAAGTGTCTTTTACGAGAGTTATGATTTCATTTGACATAGGAGCCATAATTCTCTTTATTACCTGCATAAACACGATTTTAAAGAAAATCTGGTTCTTTGTAAGGCCGAGAACATGTCCCGCCTCGTGCTGTCCCTGAGGTATACCTTCGATACCGCCTCTGTATACTACTGCAAAGTAGCATGCATAGTTAATTATAAATGCGATGTATACGGCTATATTTCTGCCTATATCGCCTACTCCCCATATATTGTTGCCCATTATCATTCCGGGACCGTAATATACAACCAGAAGCTGCAGCATCAGAGGAGTGCCTCTGACTACCCATACGATAGCTCTGGTAACCGCCTTGAGCGGCTTGAACTTGCTCATTGTTCCGAAAGCAAGCAAAAGACCCAGCGGCAGAGCCCCGATAAGTGTTGCCACAAAGATCTCAAAAGTCTTTACAAATCCTTCGTTAAGAGCCGATATGACTGTTTCAAACATTATTTCCTCCACATTTAAGCAGGGATATGTTACTATCCCTGCTTACCAATTACTTTCTATTTTGTTTTGCTTTATTTCTGCTCTATTAAGGATTCCTGTACTCCGTATTTTTCAGCAATCTTTAACATGCTGCCGTCATCATAAGTCGTTTTGAAGAATTCGTTGATTTTGTCAACAACGTCGCTGCCTTTTCTGAAGCCTACGCCGTATTCTTCTGAGTTAAGCTCTACAGTGTATGTAAGACCTGCATAGTCAGTACCTTCACCGATCATTGCGCCTGCCATAAGAAGGTCGATGATTGATGCGTCTGAAGTTCCTGCTGAAACTTCCATCAGAGTATCAGCCTGAGCTTCTGCTCCTATGTAGTTAAGCTCGTACTCTTTAGCCATTGCTTCGCCTGCTGAACCTGCTTCAACTGCAAACTGTAATTTCTTGATGCTGTCAACTGTCTGATACTTGTCAGCAACGTCTTTCTTAACAACTACAACCTGAGCGTTGTTGCAGTATGCGTTTGATACTGACATACCTGCTTTAACTTCGTCGTTAAGCGTCATACCGTTCCATACACAGTCGATACCCTTGTTGTCAAGCTCTGTAATCTTGTAGTCCCAGTTGATAACTTTGAATTCAACATCTACGCCAAGGCTGTCAGCGAATGCTTTTGCCATGTCTGCGTCAAATCCGATCCATTCTTCACTGTCCTGATTTTCACGATAATCCATAGGTGCAAACTCTGTAATACCAACTACGAGAGTACCCTTGTCCTGGATATACTGAAGATCTGATGATGTTTCTGTTGAATCATCCTTGCCACAGCCTGTTACCATACAAATGGAAAAAGCCATAGCTAAAACCAGTACTATACTTAAAATCTTTTTCATTTTCTAAAACCTCCATTGAATTACCTTTAGTCAATCTCTTTGTCTAGTATTTTGTTACTTTATCACAGCAACGCAAGCCTGTCAATAGTTTTGAGTATTTTCAGAATAATCTGACCTGTAAATCATATGGCGCTGTACCGGTAAAGCTGAGCATACTGACCGCCTGCGGCCATAAGCTGCTCATGAGTTCCCTCCTCTTTAATCCGGCCGTCATCTATGAGGATAATCCTGTCCGCGCCTCGTATTGTAGAGAGTCTATGCGCTATTATTACTGTGGTTCTGCCCTCCGCCAGCTTGTCAAAGGCTTTCTGTATTCTTGTTTCCGTAACTGTGTCAAGGGCCGAGGTTGCCTCGTCAAGTATAAGGACAGGAGGATTTTTGAGAAATATGCGGGCAATTGAAATTCTCTGCTTCTGTCCTCCCGAAAGCAGTACTCCTCTTTCGCCTACATAGGAGTCGAATTTATCCGGCATATTCATTATGTCCTCATATATCTCCGCCTTGCGCGCGGCTTCAAACACCTCTTCATCAGTAGCCTCCGGTCTTCCGTATCTGATATTGTCCATAACGGTTCCCGGAAACAGAAATACGTCCTGCTGCACTATTCCTATATTTTTGCGAAGCGCCTCCTTTGATATGCTTCTCACATCGACATTATCAAGCTTCACACAGCCCGCATCCACATCGTAAAACCTCGGTATAAGCTGGCACAGCGTGCTTTTGCCGCCTCCCGACGGACCTACTATTGCAACGGTCTCTCCCTCGCTTATTTCAAGGTTGATATTGTCCAGAACGCTTGTCTTGTCATCATAGGTAAAGCATACGTTTTCTATGCTTATTCTGCCTCTGACTGTATCAGGCTTCACAGGATTTTCAGGCTCCTGCACCTCAGGCTGCAGCCTCATCAGATCTATAAATCTTGTAAGTCCCGCATAGCCGTTCATAAATATTTCCGTGAAGTTGCCCAGCTTTCTTATGGGATTTATAAAGGTGCTTATATACAGATAAAAGGTGACAAGGTCCACATAGTTCATATTATCTTTCATTATGAGCCAGCCGCCAAACGCCATTATAACGACGGGCATTATGCACATGAAATATTCAAGTGATGAATTGAATTTGCCGAAAGCGCTGTAGCTGGCGCACTTGGCTGTTTTGAATTTCTCGTTGGCCTGTGCGAATTTCCTGTAATCCGCCTCCTCGTTTGCAAATGCCTTGGAGGTTCTGATTCCTGAAAGTCCGGACTCAATCTCGCCGTTTATCTCCGACATGGTTATTTTGACATTGCGTGATGTGGTAACCATATTCTTGCGGCAAAGCATTACAACCGCAAGGAATATAGGGATTATTATGAGTATCACAAGAGCAAGCTGCCACTGAACCGTAAACATAATGCATATGGCTCCTAGAATTGTCACAAATGCTACAAACAGATCCTCAGGACCGTGATGCGAAAGCTCTGTGATTTCAAACAGATCGCCTGTCATTCTGTTCATAAGCTGACCGGTTCTGTTGCTGTCAAAGAATTTGAAATCAAGGCTCTGCATATGTCTGAACAGATCGTCTCTCAGATCCGCTTCAACTCTGACGCCGAACATATGACCCCAGTAAGTGATTATATAGTTCATTCCCGCCCTTACTACAAATGCTGCCGCAACTATAAGCATAACTATGAAAAATGTATCAAACTGTCTTGCAGGCAGAAGCTGGTTCATTGCGCTTCTGGCCACAAGCGGAAACGCCAGATCTATAAGCGCCATAACGAGCGCGCAGGAAAGGTCCAGTACAAACAGGCCTCTATG
>ERZ827423.1784-NODE-1784-length-19639-cov-7.681985_pt1 | contig 19639 bp, 26 predicted proteins | sample MGYA00519775_ERZ827423 | MGnify/ENA primary metagenome ERZ827423 (study PRJEB31778, sample SAMEA3449296) | human gut metagenome | biome: human gut; feature: human-associated habitat; material: faeces | place: United Kingdom | collected 2010/2012 ...
GACAGAGCGGCGGGGAGGCGTTCTTGCTCCCCGGTCAGGCCGGCCAGCGCCAGCAGCCGGGCCGCCTCGTCCCGGCGGGGGCGGGGCAGCACGTCGGTGAGCTGCTGCTCCACCGTCCGCCAGGGCAGCAGGCGGTTTTCCTGGAAGAGCAGGGCGGTCTCCTCCGGCGCCAGCCCCAGCACCCGGCCGCTCTCCGGCCTCTGGAGCCCGGAGAGCACCCGCAGCAGGGTGGTCTTGCCGCACCCCGAGGGGCCGGACAGGGCGGTGACGCCCGTATCCGGCAGCTCCAGCGAGAAGCCGTCCAGCACTTGTTTGCCGCCGAAGGCGACGCTCAGGTCCTCGATGCGGATCACGGCCGCCTCCCCCCTTCCGGCCCCTCCGCCCGCCGGAGCAGTCCGCCCACCGCCCATTCCAGCAGAAAGCTCAGGGCGATGACCACCAGGGTCCAGGCGAAGAGGGAGGGGGTCTCCAGATAGTATTTGGTGTTGTAGATCTGCGTGCCGATGGCGTTCTGGGGCTGACAGAGCACCTCGGCGGCCACCCCCGCCTTCCAGGCCAGGCCCAGGGCGGTGCGGCAGCCGCTGGCGAAGTAGGGCAGCACGGAGGGGATGTAGATCCGCCGCAGGGTCCTGCCCCGCCCGAAGCCGTAGGCCCGGGCGAGCTCCAAAAGCTGGGGGTCGGTCTCGGCGATGCCCCGGGTGACGTTGCCCCACACCACCGGCAGCACCATGAGGGCGGAGATGAGCCCCGGCACCCGGCCCCGCTCCACCCACAGGTAGACCAGCAGGATGAAGGAGGCCACGGGGGTGGCCCGGACCACCTTGACGGCGGGGGTGAGCACCCAGTCCAGCAGGGGGACCCAGGCGGTGAGCCCGGCCAGCAGGGCGCCCAGCGCCACCCCCAGCAGCAGTCCGCCGAAGATGCGCAGCAGAGAGGCCAGGGCCGTCTGCCAGAATACGGCGCCGGCCGCCAGCTCCAGCAGGCGGCGGCCCACCGCCGCCGGGCCCGGCAGCAGCAGCTCCTGCCCCACGGCGGCGGCGGTAAGCTGCCACACCCCCAGCCAGAACAGCACTGGGAGAAGGACCCTTCCAATGCGTCTCATGGCGGTACCTCCTTCCCCTGCGCGCCGGTCCCCGCGCCTTTATTCGAAATAGAAGCCGTCGTCGGGGATGCTCCCTCCGAGGGCGTCGGGGTTGGCGGCGGAGAGCACCTCAAAATACCCCTGGATGGTGTCGGCCATGTCCACCTTCCCGGTGATACACACCAGAGAGCACTTGGGGATGGCCAGCTCGGCGATCTTGGCCTTGGGAGTGATCCCGTACTGGGCCACCAGCTCAGAGGCGGCGGTGGGGTCTCCCTTGACGTACTCCACCGAGGCGGCGTAGTCCGCCAGGAAGTTTTCCACCGCCTCAGGGTGCTCCTGAGCGAAGGCCGTGCGCACGGCGATGCAGGTCATGGTCAGGTGGCTGCCGTTGTTGAGGCCGTCCCACTCGGCGGACAGGTCCAGAGCCTCCCGCACGTCGGGGTTGCTCATCTGAATGGCGGTGGTTGCCGTGACCGATTTTCCGGACGCGCTGGAGCCGAAATAGAAGGTGGCGGCGGAGCTGACGCTGTCCGTCGTTTTTTCGTTCCTTCCGGGCTTATCCCGTGCACGGAACAGCGATGCGAATGGATTTTTCATGATGTGTTTGCTCCTTATCACGTCAAAAAAGGGCATGGAAAAGGCGCTTCGACTCAGTGCCAAAGCGCCTCAGATAAGTTATGGATTTGTTGCTGATGAAAGGGTTATTCGTTCACAGGATGATCTTTGCCTGGTTCTTTTCCTTCTCCAGGCTTCTCTGTGTTCTCACGCTCCGCAGTACGATTCCAGCGAGCGATCCTTGCGTCCAGCGCTCGTTTGACTTCCCCATAGGGGATCCAGATTCCTTTCGCTTCGATCATCTCATAGATATGCTCGTTCAGCTGCTGCTTGGAGCCGTGTACCGGCAGCTTCCCTCGCTCCCGCACGAAGCGGTCGTATTCCCGTCTGGCGGTTTCCATGATCCAGGTCTTCTGTTTCTCCTTCAGATGACTCCACTTCTTGTTTGTCTGAAGCAGCTGACCGTTAATGCGTATGTGATTCTTCATAATTTTTGTTCAAAATCTTCCATATCGCTGAAGAAGCGCTCGATGTAAACGGTGCGCTGCTCCTCATCGACCCGGTAGATCAGCAGATAGCCCCGGATGAACGCCTTCCTGTAACCGCATCTGGACAACAGTTTATGCTGGCACTGCGCATACAGAAAAGGCGTTTCTTCCAGGCGCGCATAAGCCGCGTCAATCGCACTGAGCAGTTCCACAGCAGCGGTCGGGTTGCAGAGCTTCTCCACAATATACCCGACAATTTTGTCCAGATCCTTTTCGGCGGATTCCGTGAGCAGAATCTTATAGCCCATACTTCGCCCTCAGCCGCTTCATAGAATCGTGCGCGTCGAATACCCGACCTTCCGCGATGTCGTCTTCCGCCTGCATCAGCTTTTCATATACCGAGTACAGCCGCATCCGCTCGTATACCTCGGCGCTCATGATCACCATATCGCTGTAACCGTTTTTCGTGATCGTAATGGGCGAATTGGACTTTCTGCACATTTCGGAAATCTCGGCGGTATTCTTCAGATCGCGGATCGGAATGCATTGCGTCATAAGGCTCACTCCCTTCGTGGCCTTATTATACCACGGTTCGCGCTTTGACGCAACCGCCAATTTTATCCCAGTATGAATTACATCCCTTTCCCGGTTTTCCGGTCATGGCAGCTCTTGCAAAGGGGCTGCCAGTTGTTTTCATCCCAGAAAAGATCGCGATCTCCGCGATGAGGCACGATGTGGTCTACCACAGTCGCCGGGGTCAGCGTGCCGCTTTTCAGGCAATCCGCGCATAGTGGATGTCGGGATAAAAAAGCTTTTCGTGCCTTTTGCCAGCGTGCATCATATCCCCGCGCAGCCGCGCCGCCGCGGATAGCGTCGTGGCTCCATTCCTTGCGATGCACCTCGCAGTAGACGCCGCTGTCGCAGAGGTTGGGGCATCCCGGATAGCGGCAGGGGCGTTTGGGCGTATGCGGCATATGACCTCCTGTTCCGGCAGTGAGCACCGGTTTTCTCCATGATTTCGTGCTCTTTTCTGCCTATTTTCAGCTGTTTGGGTGCAATAACCGTGCAAAATCGGGACGAATTGAAGCGTTTCGCGCTCTTTTCGCCGCTTACAGGAAAATCATGTCTCTTTCATCGTACACGGAGCCGCCGCTGTTCTGATTCTTCATCGCCCGATCCAGCGCCATGACCAATGCCACCGCGCCGTCCACCTTTTCCGTGGACTTCTGCTTGTCGATCTTCAGATTGCCCGCAGGGTCGGTTCGCACGAAGGCGTTGTCCATGTTCCAGCGCAGCACCGGGTGCCCGCCGTGGGCCAGCTTGTGTTCCAGCACCAGCCGCATCAGTTCCTTCGTCGGCGGCGACATATCGCGGAATCCCTGCCCGAAGGGAATCATGGTAAAACCGTCGTCCTCCAGATTCTGCACCATCTGCGTGGCGTTCCAGCGGTCGTAGGCGATCTCCCGGATGTTGTACTTTTCGCCCAGCTCGCAGATGAATTTCTCGATGAACCCGTAATGCACCACGTTGCCCTCGGTAGTCTGAAGGAATCCCTGCTTTTCCCACACGTCATACATCACGTGATCCCGCCGAACGCGCAGGGGCAGCGTCTCCTCCGGCAGCCAGAAGAAGGGCAGAACGACATAAGGTTCACTCTCGTCGCTGGGCGGAAAGACCAGCACCAGCGTGGTCAGGTCGCTGGTAGATGAAAGATCCAGTCCCGCATAACAGACGCGCCCCTCCAGATCGCCCGGAATGACTGGCGCGCCGCATTCATCCCATTTGTCCATGGGCATCCAGCGCACAGACTGTTTCACCCACTGATTCAGGCGCAGCTGGCGAAACATATTCTCATCCGCCGGCGTTTCCAGCGCCTTGCGGTAGGCGTCTCGCACCTTGTCGATGGTAATGGTATATCCCAGCGATGGATTGCACTTGTACCAGTTCTGCTCGTCCTGCCAGTCCGCATCGTCCGGAAGTCCATAGACCACGGGATAAAAGCGCGGGTCATGCTTGCGTCCTTCCAGAATATCCAACGCCTTCTGATGTACCTCCCAGCAGACGGAATTGCGGTCGGTACCAGCCGTGGTCAGGTAAAACCACAAGGGCTGTTTGCGGGCGTCGCCGCTGCCCTGGGTCATCACGTCGTACAGTGCGCGCGTCGGCTGGGTATGGAGCTCGTCGAAAATGCAGGCTGAAACGTTCAGACCATGCTTGGTCGCAACCTCCGAGGAAAGCACCTGATAAATGCTGCCCGTGGGCTGATAGACCATACGTTTGGTAGAGGGAATGATCTTGATCAGCTTACTCAGCGTGGGATTTTGTCTGACCATATCCACCGCCACGTCAAACACGATAGCTGCCTGCTGACGGTCGCTGGCGCAGGAGTAGACCTCCGCTTTCCATTCATCGTCGTTAATGAGCATATTGAGTGCCAGCGCCGCGCCCAGTTCTGACTTTCCGTTTTTCTTGCCGATCTCGATATACACCTGATTGTACTGCCGCATGGAAGGGTCTTTATCCCGGACTGTACCGAATACATCGCGGATAATTTTTTCCTGCCAGGGCAGCAGTTTGAAGGGTTTCCCGTGAAATTCTCCCTTCGTGTGCTTCAGGCATTCAATAAAGCGGATGACACGCCGCGCTTTCTTCTCGTCAAACATCGTCCTGCCACCCGCCCTTCAGCAGCTGCGCCATGGGATCGTCGTCGTTCTCCGCCGCACCGCTGCTGGCGACAATGCGGGCGCGGCAGGCCGGGGTCAGACCGAATTCCGTGGCGAAAGACTGCATGATTTTCAGGTTCTGCTGGGCAATGGATACCTGCGGCACCTGCTGCACATACCCGGACGGCGTTTTAAAGATGGAGCCGTGCTGGGTAATGAAATCTTCGGCTTCTCGCCATCGGGCATACGCCTGGCAGTACCCGGCGAAGGCGGTCAGGTCGGCCATGGTCAGTACGCCCATGGCTTCCAGCGAAGCCGCCAGCCGTTTCCATTCCTTTTTCGCTTCGGGGAGCAGCCATGACGGGCACTTTACGCCGCCCCTTGGCGGGACGGGCTCATGCTCGTTGAGCGGTCGCCGCCCCTTGCCCCGGTCGCCTTCCAGCACCTTCAGCGCCGTGGGTTTCGGCTTTCTGCCAGCCATCGCCATAAGGATCGCCTCCTTTCTCTGACACTATCATCAGAATACTTAGTCCTGAACGTTATTTGCGGGAGCAACCGCGTCATAGGACAGTTCCTCTCCGTTTCGCAGCAGCCGGATATTCTCCGTTCCATACTCGTTTGCGAACCTCATTACTATGGCCGTGGCGTACTTCGGGTCCAGCTCCATGGTTCGGCAGATGCGGTCGGTCTGTTCGCAGGCCATGAGCGTGCTGCCGCTGCCGCCGAACAGATCCAGTACGATGCTGTTGGGCGCGGAGCTGTTTTTAATGGGGTACGCCAGCAGCGGAATGGGCTTCATGGTGGGGTGCTCCTTGCTGCGCTTGGGTTTATCGAAATTCCAGATGGTGGACTGCTTGCGATCCGCGAACCAGCGGTGCTTCCCGTTGGGCAGCCAGCCGAACAGTACCGGCTCATGCTGCCACTGATAGGGGCTTCTGCCCAGCACCAGCGAATTCTTCACCCAGATGCACACGCCGCTGATATGAAATCCGGCTTCCTTAAACGCGCGCCGGAAGTTCAGCCCTTCCGTGTCTGCGTGGAAAATATAGGCGCTGCCGCCCTCGGCCAAATGCGCGGCCATGTTGCGGAACGCCGCCAGCAGGAATTCATAGAACTGCCCGTCCGCCATGCTGTCGTTCTGGATCCTCTTTCCGTCCGCGCTCTCGTAGGCGACGTTATACGGCGGGTCTGTCACGACGAGGTTGGCCTTATCGCCGTCCATAAGGCGCGCCACGTCCGCTTCGCTGGTGGAATCGCCGCACATCATCCGATGCCTGCCCAGCAGCCAGATATCGCCAGACTGAACGAAGGGTTCTACCTGCTCCGGGTCGATGTCGCAGTCGTCGTCCTTTACGTCCTTATCGTGAACCCTGCTGAACAGATCGTCGATTTCCGCCGCGTCAAAGCCGGTCGCGTCCACGTCATAGCCGCTGAGCTTCAGCTCATTGAGCAGATCCGCCAGGGCGACCGGCTCCCACTCGCCGACCGCCTTATTGAGCGCAATGTTCAGCGCCTTTTCTTCCTGCGGGTTCTCGATGTGAACGACCACGCAGTCGATCTCCGTCGCGCCTTCCGCCGTCAGCACCTTGTAGCGCTGATGTCCGCCGACGATATTGCCCGTAACCTCGTTCCAGATGACGGGATCCACATAGCCGAACTCATGCAGGCTGCGCCGGATCTTTTCGTAAGCCGGATCGCCAGGCTTCAGGTCTTTTCGGGGATTGTATTTCGCGGGTTTCATCATGGAAACCGGCAGCTTTTTTACGATCATTTCTGTCTTCAAACTTTTCCTCCATAGTAAAAGCGCCTGTCGCTGTGACAGACGCTTCCTTGTATTTTTTACATTTCCAGAGGATCTTCTCCACTAATTCCGGCGCTGGGGGCGGCACATCATTCAATTCCCCAACATAATCGCCAAAGAAATATTCTGCCGCGATGTTATACATTTGCACGAGCAGAATCAGATCGTCTTTGGAGGAACCAAGCCTGATTCTCCTGTTGTTATAGCCTACTTTCACCTCATACAGCTGATTGCTTCGGCTAAAATACACGCCAATATATCCCGTTTTATTGCCGCTTGACTTGCTGTGGTTAGCAGCATTTCCGAACGCTGTTGCGATTCGCAGATTCGACTTTCGATTGTCCCGTTTGTTTCTGTTCACATGATCGACAATCGTGTTTTTATCTGTAATGCCAAGGATAAAACGATGCATACGAAGTCCTTCGCTGGAAACGACGTATCCGTCCTCGTCTGACCAATAAAAGTCGTTTACCCGCTGAATGTCATCCGCATCAATAACGAATTCCGTTCCATCCGGCAGCTTTCCAAAGGCGCTGTCCCCATAGATGCGAAAATGATACATTGGGCCGCATTTCCCACAGCGGCTTGACTTACTGTTATAGATTTGCCCTGCGTTTAAAACAGATTCGTTCCCGCACCGCAGACACTGGCAGCGAAAATAGTAAATCCAGCCATTTGATGTTCGAACCTTATTTTCCTTATTGATGATTGACCATCCGTTCAATGTTTTCCCGACAAGATCAGGCTCAGGATATCCGCCTGAATGCGGGGCGCACTTTCGACAATGCTTCGTTTTACCGTTTAATACTGGATATACGATAAAATTTCCAATATGCCCGCAATCGCAGCGACAGATAAATCTGTGCTCCCCGTGTCTCCCTCGTGGTGCTTCGTAAAGTGCTTCGAGATGACCATATTTCTTGCCGGCTTCAAGCGTTTTCTTTACTTTTGTCATTTCTGTCCATGACCCTTTCTATGGCAAAACACGCATAATTCGGGTTCGATACCCCGGGCCCCGGATTTGTCGGACTTTCGCGCAAAACTGCGCGGCGGTCTCCAGCCAGGGGCTTCCAGAGATTCGATCCCCCCTTGGGGCCGCCCAAAAGCCGACTGGGCCGCCCGGACTTCTTCACGGCGAAGCGCGAAAGCCGACAACGACGGTCGCCTTTGCCCGGGCGGGGCTTTTTCGGCCGCGCGGCCGGCCGGAACGGCGCGCTTCCTTATAACGCGCGAAAAAGCCAGTTTTTACGAAACGGCGACGTTTGGGCGACGGAAAGTCTTTTTTTGTTCGCCGTTTTGTGGCTTGCTTTTTTGCCCGACCAGAGCGAAACTGGCGTTGCCGGCGGGGGAAAAGCCCGCCGCCCCGAAACCCCGGCCGCCCCGCGGCGGCCCCGCCCAACGACCGCGACCGGCTCCCGGTTTTTGCGCCGCCAGCGCAAACGCCCGCCCCGGCGACCCCGCCCCAGTCCGCCTGCTCGAGAAGGCTCTCTGGGTGCCCCCAACGACCGAACCTTTCCGCCCGGCGCCGAGCGGAAAGCCCGAAAGGAAAAAGGAAAGGAGGAACCCCGGATGAAACGCGCACCGCCGCTTTAACCACCGCTCCGCCTGAAGATGGCTGGGAGGGCTCCCAGCCGAAACGCGCCCAGCGTCGCGGAAAGCCCGCAAAACAACCAAGGAGGTCTGCCTCATGAAACTCGAAGTCCGAAAAGCCCGCGCGGCCGCCGTCGCCGCGAACCTCGCCGCCCAGGCCGCCGTCGCGGCAAGGGAACTGCTCGCGGAAGCCCCGTCCGCCTGGGAGGTGGGAGACGCCGCCTACTGGCTCTGCCGGGCCGCCCAGGAGGCCGCGCAAAACGCCGCCGACGCCCTCGACCCCGAGGAAGCCCTGGAGGACGACTCCATCCTTTACGCCTTTCAGCAGGCCAACGACGCCCTGGAAGAAGCCTGCGACCAAGCGGACGAACTGGTCTCTCTGGCCGAAGAACTGAATCACGAAATCCGCCGCTGAAACACACGGCGGACAGTTTTTTTCAAGGAGGAATCTCACCATGAAGGAAAAATCCAACGCCACGCTCCGCCGCGCAGCCTCTCTGCGCTGCCGCACCGACGCCGCCATCGCCCGGTTGGGCAGAGCCGTCGCATACTACCAGAAGGGAGCCATCACCACCGCCGAGCTTCTGCGGGAAGCGTCCGCCGCGGCGGACCGAGCCGGCACTCTGGAACTGAGCGTGGCAGAACTGGCCGCAACGGGCAGCTTCGGCCGCTCGGTGAATCGGAAGGTCGCGGACTACCGGAACTACGCCTGCACCGCCGCCCGAATCGCCATGGGTTACAAATCGAACACGGAGTGCCGCAGGCAGGCGCTGGCTTTTGCCCGAACTGCGGCGCGGCTTGGAAATCGGCGGACGGCGCGCGTCGCCCACGACCTGCTCTGGGCCGCCACCGGCGGTCTGCCCGACGATATGGAATTTGCGGCCTTCGAGGCCTGCGAGATGGTTTGAAATCTCCCGCCTGACGATGGCCCGGCGGCTCCGGGCCGAAACGCCCCGAGCGTCGCGGGAAGCCCGCAATATCTTTGAAATCAGGGAGGCGTCACCATGAATTTCTTCGAACAGGAACTCCGCCGTTTCACCGGCAAAACCACCGCTTTCAAATCCTGCAAGGCGCTCTACGCAGGCCGCGCCTGCTTCATTCCCCTCAGCGGCAGCCGCCGCGCCCGGCTGGAATTCGTCACCAGCGGCGTGGCCGACCAGTATGACGCGCTGCAGGTCACTATCCTCAGCACCGCCGACGGAAAAATCGACTGCCTGCGGTTCCGCTTCAGCGATTTCTTCGCGCCCCGGAAGGCCGGATGCTCCGGAATCTGCTGCCCGCACATCTGGGTCGACTGCGGCAGGGCCGAGTGGTACGTCGCGCCCACCGCCGCCGAAGTCGCCGCCATCGCCCAGGCCGCCCACGACTACGTCATGCTCTTCGCCTGAGCTTCTGAATCGAGAGGAGGATGTTTATGACCCGCGCGTACAAGATTACCCGTCTGCCCGATGGCTACTGCAAGGTGGCCGTCGCCGCCTGGAAGGCGCTCAGCGACCACGAGCTCTTTGAAATTGAGGGCAGGCTGGTGTTCACCGACGACCTGGAATCTTACATGGAAGGCGGCGACCGCACCGCCTTCTGCGCCGACGAGTTCGACTCCCACGCCGCCTTCGAGAAGTGGCTGCTGAACGCGGTGGCCGAGTGGTGCCGGAACGATCCCCTGATGGTCGACAGCCTCGACCAGTACCTCTGACCCGCCTGACGATGGCTCTCTGGCAGGAGCCGAAACCCCCGCAAGGGGTCGCGGGAGCCACAGCTTCCAAATGAGAAGGAGGTACTATCATGAACCAGAACGATATCAACCGCGCCTTCACCGAGAAGGTTGCCGAACTGCTGGGCCGGGGCTATCAAATTTATCCCGGCACCATGGGCGGCTCGCAGGGCGAAATCGCCCATGTCGACCTGTACAGGGGCGATGAAATCATCCGCGTGCTGCTCGACCACAGCGCCGGGCGCGGCGAAAAGCCCGACGGCTTCCGGCTCATCGTCGGCCGGAATACCGACCGCATCCGCATGAACTGCTTCGACACGCTGGGCAACACCATCTGGAACAATCGCCTGGAGATTCTCTCCGAAATCGAGTTCTGCCAGATTGGCGAGAGCTACTATACCGACGCGGAAACCGGCAGAGCCATTCAGAAAAAGCGCCGCGCGCGCCGGGAAGCGCGTCACGAGAGCGTTCGCCGGAACCTGCCCGAAGCTTTCAAATGCGCGGCGCTGAAGTACGTCCAGCGCCAGCCGCGGATGAAGAGCTGCAAGCTCTCGGACGTCACCCGCGTGACCCGCGTCAACCGCAGCAGCTGGGGCGAGACCACGCCCGCGCTCTACTGCTATGAGATTGAGGCGCGCGGCAAAACCTTCCGCCTGCTGGCGCCCCGCAACGACTGACGCTTTGAAATGGAGGAGGAAGTGCATGATGAATTCAGATTTTGACCTTCCGGCTTTTCTGCTGAGCAAGCTCTACGACAACATGGCCTGGGAGAACGGCTGGACACTTGCGGACGCTGTTGCCCTGGCCGAGGACATTCGCAGGTACGACGGTATCGACTGCGACCCGCAGGAAATCTATGAAATCATGCGGGAGTTCCGCGAACAGGACGCCGGCGACGAAGAATGACCCGCCTGACGAGGCTGGGAGAGGGTACCCAGCCGAAACGCGCCGATGGAACCGGCACTGCCGGGGCGCGTCGCGGGAAACCCGCGGGAGCCACGCTCCTGAATACGATGGGAGGCTATCACCATGCGCAAAATCTTTGAAATCGACCGCAGCCGCCTGCTGGCGCTTGTCAGGAGAGAACTGGAACAGGCAGAGACCTTTGACCGTAACATCCGCGGCGCGGCCGAGCGCTTCGCCGCCCACCTCACTTTCGACGACGGACGGGGCTTTGCGGAGGCTGTGCGCTTCAATCAGTACTATCGGACGGCGCATCTGGAACGCGCCGCCGTAATGCTCGAGCTGGCCGGCTGTTTCGACGCTGAGAATGAAACGGCGGACTGCGCCACCCTCAGCCGAAAGCTGAACGAGCTTGCAAATAGAGAGGGGGGATCAGCATGAAGAAGCCTGATATTCGGGATCAGTTTCCCAGGGGAATGCGCGTCACGCTCGTCAACGTCGCGATTGAACGGCATCGCGAGCGCTACTGCGGCCGCACCGGCGTCGTGGCCAAAGCTGTGAAATCGACCAACACCGTATGGATCGAGTTCCCGGACGGCGACCGCTACGGCGCGTACCCGGAAAACGTTCGTCCCGCCTGACGATGGCTCTCTGGCAGGAGCCGAAACGCGCCGATGGAACCGGCATTGCCGGGGCGCGTCGCGGGAGCCACTGCTCTCAAATAGACAACGGGGAGGAATGTATATGATCATCATCCGCACCGACGCACAGTCCAACCGCAAGGCGCTGGCTGGAGCGCTGTCCGAACTGTTTCACGAAAAGCCGCGCTACTGCGGCGCACCCACCTTCGCTTACGAATTCGGCGTTGGTCGTCTGGCGCGCGACGCTTCGCTTCGCCTGGTTCCATCGCTGAACGAAACGGCGGCGGAGCGGCTGGCAGCAGCGCTTGCTGAACGGGGATTCTCCTGCGCCGTCGAAACGGTATGCTCCGAAATAGAGACGGAGGATAACGCGCCCTGCGAGGCTGCAGCGGAGGAATCACCGGTTCCCGATAGCCGCTTCACCGTGACCATCCCGGCGGACAGGCTTTCGCCTGACGCGCTTGCGCGGCTTCGAAAGCTGATCACCTCCCGACACAGGCTCTTCTGCGACGCGCTGAACGCAACAGAATTGCCTGTCGAGGAGCGAGATGGGAAGATCGCTTTTCCCTGGTTCGAACAAACTGACGACGAAGAGGAACAAGCCGCCTATGCGCTTTTCATTGAGCGGCTGGCGGAGCTTTCGAATCGCCTGAAGTGGGCGGTTTCCGCCGAGAAGGACGCGCCCAACGAGAAATACGCCATGCGCTGTTTCCTGCTGCGGCTGGGGTTCATCGGCGCGGAGTACAAGCGCGCCCGCGCCGTGCTGCTTCGAAGTCTGCAGGGCAGCAGCGCCTTCCGCAATGGAGGCGCACCCCACCGAACCGAAACGGAGGAACGTCCATGAGGAGAACCATTCGAAAGACCTTCCTGCTGGAAGGCGAAACCGTGACCATGAAGTATGTCAAAAAGCTCTGCGGCGAGGAACGCTATGGTCGTATGATCGAGGACGCAAAGGAGAAATTCTTCGCGAATCCCACCGCCGAGCTGTGCTATCCTACGCCGGAGGGCTGGCTGACCATCTGGTTCCATCTGGCCTGACGCTTTTGAATCGCCGCCGCCCGGCGGCTTTTCCTTTGCCCCTGTGGCCGCAGCGTTCGCCCTGTGTCGGGGAGAACGCTCACGCGCAGCTCCATGCCGCGTCCAGATTCAGCCGCGCCCTGCTGCCCTCCGTGGGGCTGGAAAGGCGCAGGGCATAATCCGTCTGGTAGCGCTCCATGGCGCGGCGCGCGGCGGCGAACTCCACCAACGCTTCTGAATCCAGAAGGGCGAATCCATTTTTCAGGATGGAGTTTCTGTTCGCCAGCAGCTCGCTGCGAATATGGATCCGGGTCAAATAAACGTAGCGAACGCTCTCATCCGCAAGGCGCTGAGCGGCGATGTAGTATCGGTCGATCCACAGCCGGTAATCCGCGCCCTGATAAATCTGGGGAATGGGTATCCTCCGTTTCAGCATCCGGCGCAGCCTTTTGCGCTTTGGAATGGAGACGCCCAGGTCTTCCGCCAGCGCCAGTCCGTAGGCGATGACCTCGTCCGCATCCAGCGGTTCCCGGTTGGGTCGCCCCGTGCGCGGGACGGTGGGCGCTCTGGCCTGATGCGTTTCGTTCATATCCTTTCCTCCAATGAAAAGGAGCAGCCGGACATCTGCCCGCACTGCTCCTGAATTGAGCGGCACTTGGTCGCTCATCTGATTTTGACAGCATACATCATAGCACAGGTGGATACTGACAAACAATGACATTTTGCACTTTTGGAGAAAAAATCTCAGGAATTTTTCTCGGCGCGCATGAGTCGCTCAATAACCCGCAGAGCATTGCTATGAAAGCGGTAAATGGTTCTCGGCTCGAAACCCATCTCTTCGGCAATAACATCCCAGGTTCTGAATCCAAGGTACCGCAGTTCCAGAAGCGTCCGGTACTCCGGTTTTCGAATCTGCGCGATCAGCTCCCGAATGTCCCTTTTCAGATCGACCAGCGCGTCAATCTCCGCATTGATCTCCCGTTCCAAATCTACGATTTTCACAACGCGGCTTTCCATCTGCTGCAAATCGGGAGAGGGGTTCCGCGGCATATCCGATACCAGCACGGTGGCCTTGGTCGCCAGTTCCCGTGCCCGCTGCAGTTCCATGAGCTTGCTGTTGATACGCGAGTCGATCATTCGCGCCTGGGTGAGATATTCTCGGGCCGTCATTCGTTTTCTCCCTTCCACGGCATCTCGCCGTTATGGTACTTTTCTGCAATGTCCCTCTGCTTTTGAATCGACAGCCGGTTCAAGCGCTGATTGACTCTGGCTACATCCTGCGCATGCTTCCAAATCGGCTTGTAGAATGAGCAGACCGCGTAGCCCGCGCACTGCTCTCCCGTCAGAGCCACGCATTTTCCGTTGCGCCGATGCGCAAAACATCTCTCGTTCATGATCTGCCTCCTGTTAATCCAGCATCGTAAGCCTGCGCGGATCCACCGTGTAGCGCCCGCCCGTCAGGTTGTACAGCTTCGTGATCGCCAGGGCGTGCGCCACGTCCGAGGAACCGCGCTGCTGCCGGCGAGCTTCGTCCCGAAGCATCTCATACGTCGCGCCGCGCAGGCGCTTGATGAACCGCGGGCGGCTGTACTCCTCGCCGTACTCCCGCAGAAAGACGGCCACGCCGCCCAGCAGATAGCCCGTCACGCTCCACGCCGCGCCGTTCCAGGTATCGGCGATCAGCCGCAGAATCTGAACGTACTGTTCCGGGCCGTACTCTTTGTACAGGCGATAAGCCTTGGCGATGGCGGCGATGGTGTTTTTCGTCGCGCTGCCCGTGCTGTCCGCCAGCTGAAAGCCCGCCTGCGCTGTATACGCTCGGAAATCCGTCGCCTCCCGGCTGCCCGAGAGCATCAGCGCACGGAGCCGGGTATTGAAGGCCACATCCTTGGATTCGCCGCTCTGCAGCGCAAACAAATAGGCCTCATCCTCGTAGGACAGGCCGTAATACACCTTGCAGTCCACCATGAAGGAATCTTCACCGTGAATCCGCTTGAGGGCGCTGAGGGTATGCGCGCCGTCGAACACATAGAACTTTCCATCCCGGAAGCTGACCTTCACCTCGTTGGCCAGGCGCGGGTCGAAGCTGTTCACAATGCGATCCACCCGGGCGGAATCGATCTTGCGCTGGTAGCTGAAATCCGTTTCCAGCCACGCGGCGGGCATCCGCTTGTACTCGTAGCTGCACTTGTCGTCGCAGGCGATGCGGTCGCTGACGACCACGGCCTGCGGGGAAGCGGGCTTGTTCGCCTCCTGAATCGCCCGTTCAATGGGCGTGGGCGTGAGAAAATCCCTGCCGTAGGTCTTGGGGGTATAGTTTCTGCGCTTTCCGTTTTTGTTCTTTCTGCTCATGATCATTTCTCCTCCATTCGTTTGTTCAGAATCGTCAGTACCTGTGCATTGGTGCGGCGCACCATCTCCAGAATCTGGGCGTTGTGCTCCTCGCTGCCCATGCCATCCGAATAGCGGCGCATGGCCGAGGTCAGACCGATCACGTAGGAATCGCAGCAGCTCTTCACCAGGTCTGCCACATACCGAAACATCTCGGGCGTATCGGGCAGCGGCCTTTCCACGTGAATCGGCGCGCCGTTGTGCATTACCATGCCGGGAATGGGACAGGGCGGTTCGGAGCTTGCAGCAATGTCCGCCGGTTTTGCAGCAATGTCCGCCGGTTTTGCAGCAGTGTCCGCCGGTTTTGCAGCAGTGTCCGCCGGTTTTGCTGCAGCTTCCGCCGCGCTCTTCGCTACAGCACTGATCTCCTTTTCGCAGTCCCTGCACACCGAAGAAAAGCTGCGGCGATTGGACGGGATCGAGAAGGCCGACAGAGGCTTTTCCTGTTTGCAGCGCTCACAGATTTTGGTTTCGCCCTCATGCTCCTTTTCCAGCAGCTCAGTGTAGGCACGGTTTACCGTAACCTTTCCGGCGCGCAGCTCTCGCTTTGTCTCTTCATCCGCCGACTGAACCAGCTTTTTGGCTTTCGCAAAAGTACCGTGTGAAACTCCCGCCGCCTCGCTCAGATGATCTCGCGTTCTGCCTTTGGTCTGACCCTGTGCCAATGTTGGCACAGGGTTTGCTGCTTTTCCCGCCATCATCCTCTGCTCTGCTGCGTTCTTTACCAAAGGCTCAAATTTGAGTACCAGTTCCACCCGCTGATAGTTATTCAGATTTCGCCGCCCCAGCTGATTGCGCAGCATCCACAGCATGGCGTCGTCACGGCTGCTGAAATTCTTCTCCTGAATAGCAAACGGGATCTCATGCTTCCGGCAGATGGCGTAGCGGTTGTGTCCGTCCACAATCACACCGTTCCACACGATGAGCGGGGATTCGCAGCCATCCGCTACAAGGCTCTCCTCCAGCAGCTTCAGCTCTTCCTCGTTCAGCGGGGGAATCAGATCCCGGAATTCGGGATCAACCGTCAGGTCATACAGTTTCTTTTCAGGCATTCGTATCGCTCCTCTCCAAATCCACGCGCTCAATCACGCGCTTTGCGTCCTCCACATTCTCCACCCGGCAGGCAATGCCGCCCGCGCGGTTGATCTTCTCAATGGCGCGCTTCTGAAGTTCCGTCAGCCTGCCGCCGGGCAGCTTGCATTCCAGGCCCAGAAAGCGGCCTTTATAGCAGCAGATGATGTCGGGAATCCCTGCGCAGCCGTAGGGCCCGCCGTGCTCCTTCCAAAAGAAAACGTCGCTGCCCAGCGACGCGAGGTACTTCCTGATGGCTGTCACTATATCTCTTTCCAGCATTTCACTTCACCTCCTCAATTCTGGCCTTCACCGCCGCCAGCAGCGCGTTCTGATCCGCCGCCTTCTCATGCAGCGCTCGCATGACCTGTTCGTCCATAGTGCCCTTCACCACCAGATGGTGAACGACCACCGTCTCCTTCTGCCCCTGCCGCCAGAGGCGGGCGTTGGCCTGCTCATACAACTCCAACGACCAGTTCAACCCAAACCACACAATGGTGCTGCCGCCGTGCTGAAGGTTCAGACCATGGCCGGTGGATGCGGGCTGGGTGACGGCGACGGGGATTTTCCCCGCGTTCCAGTCCTCCAGATCGGTGGAGGTTTTCAGTTCGCGCACTCCATTTGGATTCTCCGGGCTGTATTTTCCGAAACGCTGCTGAATGCGCGTGAGGTCGTGCTGATAGGCGTACATCACCAGCACAGGCTTGCCGTTGGCGGCTTCGATGAGATCCTCCAGCGCATCCAGCTTTTTATCGTGAATCACGCGGATGTTGTGGAACTCATCGTACACCGCGCCGTTGGACAGCTGCAGCAGCTTGCTCGCCAGCGTCGCCGCGTTCAACGCCAGCACATCGCCATCTGCGTATGGAAGCAGCATGTCCCGCTCCATCTGCCGGTACAGCTTTTCCTCCCGGGGCGAGAGCGTCAGCTCCACAATGTTGTCAATGCGTTCCGGCATCTGCAAATGGTCTGCCGCCCGCATGGACACGCAGAGATCGCCCAGCTTTTTGTAAATCTGTTCCTCCGCGCCGGGCTTCAGTTCGTGCTTGTAGGGCAGCCAGCTGTTGGGGGTAGTGAAATAGAGATCGAGGTAGCTGCGCATGGTTCTGCCCAGCCGCTGACCTCGATCCAGCAGAAACACCTGCGGCCACAGATCTTCCAGACCGTTGGGCGCGGGTGTGCCGGTCAGCCCCACCACGCGGGAGAACTGCCCCAGCACCTTCTTCAGCGCCAGAAAGCGCTTCGCCCGGCTGTTCTTGAAGGACGAAAGCTCGTCGATCACCAGCATATCAAAGGGCAGCTTTCTCCCGGCGTAGTGCTTGACCAGCCATTCCACGTTCTCCCGATTGATGACGTACAGTTCCGCTTTTCGGGACAGCGCGGTGACGCGCTCTTTGGGCGTACCGAGAATGCGCTCCATCCGCAGCCCCTTCAGATGCTCCCACTTGGACAGTTCGCCGATCCAGGTGTCCCGCGCCACTCTAAGCGGGGCGATAATTAAAACACGGCTCACCTCGTAGCTGTCATACAGCAGATGCGAGATGGCCGTGAGCGTAATAATGGTTTTTCCGAGGCCGCAGTCCAGAAATAAAGCGCACTGCGGCTTCTCCTCCAGAAAATCCACGCAGAACTTTTGATACGGGTGCAGATCCTTTTCACCCGGCAAAATGAACCTCCTTCCTGCGCCGGACAATGCGCCGGCGACTGATAGACTGATAACGTATAGAACTACTGAGCGGATACCTTATGCGGCAGCAAACTTTGGCGTTAGCATTCCACACTTTGCAGGCTCATAAGAAATCAGGGGAGAAAACGGGCAAAAGAAAGGCTGACAGCAAAGAGCCGCCAGTCTTACAGCGTCAGACTCTGAAATGTTGCGTTGTGTTCTCCCGCGCGCGTACAGGCATTCGGGCATATACGCGCTCATTTTCTCTTTTATCCCTCTTTTTTCAAATACTCAAATAGAGAGATGGCAACCAGGCAATTCCGCTGAATCTCTTCCTACTTATATGAGCCCTGTTTGCTTCACCGTCGCTATATGGATTGCCTTTGCCAAAGGCATCCAAACCTCAGCCTGCGTTCTCCGAAGCGCAACCGTCTGGCAACGCGTTCACACGAACAAAGCAACGCTGCGTCCCGTAAGGCGCACGCTTCAGAGAGGCGTTCCTGTTCCCGCTGTACTTCTCCCAGCCACCGATTTTCATCAGCATACCGAAGATGTCGTAGGTATCGGAGCGCTTGATCGTGGAAGGGTCTTTTCCGAAGCACTCTGCCCAGATTTCCACGGCGCAGACGGTCGTGCGCTGAATAGTCCCTGTCCGGTTGCCGCCTGTGAACTGATCTCCGCGCAGGAAGCCCCGGCGCTCCGCCAGATCCATCTTATCCCAGTCCTCCGGCAGCAGTGTGTTCAGGTATTCCGCGATCATGCCCTCGCGGACGTCGCTCTCCAGCGCAGCCGTCTGCTCCATCTCCGCCTGTTTTTCTTCCTCGGGCGTCAGGAACAGCTTCTCGCCATTCTTATACAGCTGCCAGGCTTCTGCCCACAGCTGCGGTACGACGCTCTCCACTTCCCACGGTCGATGCGGCGAATTGGCCGTGCAGGTCACCGGCCAGAAGCGGCGGTTACCGGTTACGTCTCGCAGAAAACCGTCGCCGTTGTTCGTGCTGCCCACGATGATGCACTGACGGGGATGATCCTCCACGCTGTAGCCGTAAGAATGCCGGAACTTGTCATCCTGTCGGGTGATGAACGCCTTGACGGTTTCTACATCCATCTTTTTCAGCCCCGCCAGCTCGCCCAATTCCAGAATCCAGTAGCCCTGCAGTTTCTCCGGCGCGGCCTTGTCCTTCATGTCGCTGATGGTCAGGCTGTCGGAGAACCACTTGCCGCCCAGTTTGGCAAAAAAGGAACTCTTGCCCATGCCCTGCGGCCCGTTCAGCACCACCACGCTGTCGAACTTGATCCCCGGCTCATAGATGCGCGCCACGGCGGCGACCATCATCTTTCTGGCGATGGCGCGGATGTACAGCGTATCCGGGCTGCCCAGATAATCGATGAACAGCGTGTCCACCCGGGGCGCACCGTCCCAGGCGGGAAGAGATTCGATGTAATCCCGAACAGGATGATAGTTGCGCTCCGCCGCAATGGCCGGCAGGATGCTTTTCAGCTTGCTGGGCGTGTACAGATTATAGACCCGCTCCAGATAAATCTGAATCGCACCCAAGTCGGATTCGTTCCAGCCAGGCTTCAGCTGCGTCCAGGGAAGCGTGGTCTTGCCGTCCGCGTCCCTGCGGATGTCGATGCCGCTGCGATGAATGTTGTAGGCGATGTCCTTCAACTTGGGATCATTGCGCAGAATGAGAGCGAGATTGCCGAGGGTATCCTTCACGCGCCCCTGCTTGTCGATCTCCAGAGTGTCCTGCCAGTTTTCATCTGAAGCATTGCCTGTTGAAGCAGAAGCGTTATTCTCGGCGTCCAGATCCCCGAATTCCTCCATGGCCTGCGCGCTGCGCTCCTCAGCCAGCTGGCGTTTCGTCGCTTCATCCTGCGCGGCGTATTCCTGCATCTGCCTGATGGAACTCTTCTCGTCGCCCACTGAAGAACCGTCCGGCGCGGTGCCGCCAGGCGTGAAGAGATGCCAGCGCACCAGATCGAAAGCGTTGCACAGTTTGCCGCCTGCGGGATCGGTGGCGTGATGAGAAAAGGCGTACTTGTCGTCGTAAA
>ERZ827423.1785-NODE-1785-length-19638-cov-11.023337_pt1 | contig 19638 bp, 17 predicted proteins | sample MGYA00519775_ERZ827423 | MGnify/ENA primary metagenome ERZ827423 (study PRJEB31778, sample SAMEA3449296) | human gut metagenome | biome: human gut; feature: human-associated habitat; material: faeces | place: United Kingdom | collected 2010/2012 ...
CGCGAAAGGGTCAAGGGACGAAGTCCCTTGCGGAGTCCAGAGGCAGCGCCTCTGGTGGGGTCAGGGGCGAAGCCCCTTGCGCCTCTTAAAAGGAGTTATTATGTTTTTAGCGAATACATGGGAAGATTATGAGGTGCTGGATACGGGCGACGGGGAGAAGCTCGAACGGTGGGGAAATGTCATTCTGCGGCGGCCTGATCCGCAGACGATTTGGCCCAAGGCAGACCCGGCGCTGTGGAAACAGGCGCAGGCGCATTATCACCGCTCGGAGAAGGGCGGCGGCGAGTGGGAGTTTTTGACCTGCCTGCCGGAGCGCTGGACGATTCAGCATCAAGATTTGCGGTTTTACGTCCGCCCGACGGGATTCAAGCACACGGGGCTTTTCCCGGAACAGGCGGCGAACTGGGTGTGGATGGGCGACCTCATCCGCAATAGCGGGCGCAAGGACATCCGCGTATTGAACCTGTTCGGCTACACCGGCGGCGCGACGCTGGCCTGCATGGCGGCGGGCGCGCACGTCACCCACGTCGATGCCGCGAAGGGCATGATTCAGTGGGGCAAGGAGAACCGCGAGTTATCGAAGCTGCCGGAGGAAAGGAGCCGCTGGATTGTCGAGGACGCGCTGCGGTTTGTGCAGCGGGAAATCCGCCGCGGCAACACCTACGACGGCATCCTGATGGATCCGCCGAGCTACGGGCGCGGGCCGTCGGGCGAGGTGTGGAAGCTGGAAAACGAGCTGTTTGGGCTGGTCGATACGAGCGCAAAGGTACTCTCCGACAAGCCGCTGTTTTTCCTCATCAACAGCTACACGACGGGCTTTCAGGCCAGCGTCCTCAGCAATATGCTGATGAAGTGCGTCAGCAGCCGCCATGGGGGCATCATCGACGCGCAGGAGCTTTGCCTGCCGGTGACGACGGGCGGCGTGTTGCCCTGCGGCGCAAGCGGAAGGTGGTCGGTCAAATGAACGAATTCCCGCTGCATCAGCTGGCGAATATCGACGTGCAGTACGAGGATAACCACGTCATCGTCGCTGTCAAGCCGCCGAACATGCTCTCGCAGGCGGACAAGACGGGCGATACCGACATCCTCACGCAGCTCAAGGAGTACATCAAAATCAAGTACAACAAGCCCGGCGCGGTGTATCTGGGGCTGGTGCACCGGCTGGATCGCCCGGTTGGCGGGCTGATGGTCTTCGCGCGCACGAGCAAGGCGGCGTCCCGGCTGTCTGCGCAGATGCGTGAGCACGAGATGGGGCGCGAGTACCTCTGCGTCGTCGAGGGGCGCGTCAAAGACCGCTTCACCTGCATCGACTACCTGAAAAAGAACGAGTACCTCAACAAGGTCGAAATCTGCGACGCGGACGAGAAGGGCGCGCAGCTGGCGATGCTGTCCGGCGAGTGCCTTGCGCGCAAGAACGGCACGGCGCTGTGTGCCATCCGCCTGCAAACGGGGCGGAATCACCAAATCCGCGTGCAGATGGCGAACATGGGCGCGCCGCTGTGGGGCGACAATAAGTACGGGCGCGGCATTGCGGGGCAGCAGATTGCCCTGTGGGGCTACCGGCTGGTGTTCGAGCATCCGACGCGCAAGGAAATCATGACCTTCCAGAACCTTCCGTGCGGCTCCATCTGGAACTGCTACGCCGAAGAACTGACCGATATGGCCATCCGCTTCAACAACTCTGCCGAAGCGATTTTGAACCCCGACATCCCGGACAACGGAGGAATTGAGCCGTGACACAACCTTTTTCCTATGAACTCAAGCACATTTGCAAGCAGTCAGGCGCGCGGCTGGGCGTGCTGCACACGCCGCACGGCGACATTCAAACGCCGATTTACATGCCCGTCGGCACGGCAGCGTGCGTGAAAGCCATGACGCCCCGCGAGATGGAGGAAATCGGCACGCAGATTCTGCTGTCGAACACCTACCACCTGCACCTGCGCCCCGGCGAAGACCTCGTGCAGGAGGCGGGCGGCCTGCACAACTTCATGGACTGGCACAAGCCGATTCTGACCGACAGCGGCGGATTCCAAGTATTTTCGCTTGCCGGCATCCGCACGATTAAGGAGGAGGGCGTGACGTTCCAGAGCCATCTGGACGGTTCGCGCCACTTCATCGGGCCGGAAGAGTCGATGGATATCCAGCAGAAGTTAGGGTCGGATATTTGCATGGCGTTCGACGTGTGCAGCCCGTACCCCTGCGATTACAACACCGCGAAAATCAACATGGAGCGCACCCACCGCTGGGCGGAGCGCTGCAAGAAGCACCACACGAAGGAAGATCAGGCGCTGTTCGGCATCGTGCAGGGCGCGTTCTACAAGGATTTGCGCATCGAGAGCGCCAAGACGCTGGCGGATATGGACTTCATCGGCTACGGCATCGGCGGATTGTCTGTCGGTGAACCCAAGCCCGTGATGTACGAGATGCTGGATGAAATCGCGCCGTACATGCCGGTCAACAAGCCGCGCTACTTGATGGGCGTCGGTACGCCGGACTGCCTGCTGGAGGGCGTGCTGCGCGGCGTGGATATGTTCGACTGCGTGCTGGCGACGCGAATCGCTCGCAATGGCACGGTGCTGACGAGCAAGGGGCGCGTCGTCGTCAAGAACGCGCAGTACGCGCACGATTTCGGCCCGATTGACGCCGAATGCGACTGCTACGCCTGCCAGCATTTCTCCCGCGCGTATGTGCGCCACCTGCTCAAGGCGGGCGAAATCACCGGCGGACGGCTTGCGTCAATTCACAACCTGCGCTTCCTGATTCACCTGATGGAGCAGATTCGCGAAGCCATTGCCAACGACTGCTTCCTTGATTTCCGCAAAGAGTTCTATTCCAAGTACGATATGTCCCGTAATTTCTGATGTTTCCTTGCACTCCCGCGCCGAACGTGGTGCGGGGGTGTTTGTCGTTTTTGGAAAAGTGGCGGAAAATCGCGAAAAAGTGGACTACCATGCAACCGCGCTTCGTGGTATGCTAAAAATGCCGAAGAAATTCGGGACAGGCATCGAATACACCGGTTACGCGACGCCTGCCGCGGAAAGCCCGCCCCCTTCCACTTATTGCGGTTTGCTTTCCGCCCCACAAAAGACACGCTCCGGGCGCAGCCTGCACCGCTATGCGTCCGGAGTGCAGTCTGTGGGAAGCAGACCACGGCAGAGAAAAATCGCAAAATAGGCGGAAGGAAAAAGGAGGAAAAGAAAATGAAAAGATTCTCACGCTTGGTAGCGGCTATGGTGGCGCTGGCTTTGGTGCTGACGGGCGTTGTCTTTGCGGAAACGCAGGGGACGATTGCGGAGCGGTATCAGGACGCGCTTTCGCGGCTGGAACGTTACTTGATGAACCTGCAGGATGATTCGGTGAACATCACGACGCTGGCGGAAGACTTCCAGAAACTTGGCAATTACGAGGGCAGCAACGCCTTCTATTACTACACGCTGGGGCTTGCGGATGCGTCGGCTAATAACTACACGCTGATTCCGATGTATATCGACGCGCTTGTCATCAACACGAGCTTTGATGAGCGCCTGACGAACCTCCGCGCGAACGGCGTCAACATTCCCAGCGTTGCGGAATGGGCGGCGTACCTGAATGGGCGTATGGCGGAAAGCGAAGGGAACTATGCGGAAGCGGCGGCGCAGTATCAGCAGTGCCTGAACTTCATGGACGCGCAGAACCGCATTCTGTATGCGCTGGCGTGGAGTCGGCAGACCTCCGCGGCGGCGACACCTGCCCCGACAGCGGCGCCTACGTCTGCGCCGAATAACGCGAACACGACCGTGACGGTCTATCCGCCGACGCTGTATGCCAACGTCAGCGGCAAGGCGGTTAGCTTGGAGTGGACGACTGTCAGCGGCGCGACGAATTACAGCCTCTATCGCCGCCGCACCAATTACGACAAGAACTTCCAGCTGATTTACAGCGGTTCGGCGCTGTCCTACAAGGACACGTCGGCAAATGCGAACTACAATTATACCTACTATGTCGCCGCGACGACCAAGGAAGGGCGGCAGCTGTCCTCGAATGAGAAAACAGCGCTCATCAGCAGCAATTCCGCCTCGAACAACACAAGTACCACGACGACGAAGCCACCCGTTACGAATCCGCCTGTGACGAAGCCACCCGTCACGAAGCAGCCTGTGACGAATCCGCCTGTGACGACGCCGCCGATTACGAAAGGACCTACACCTACGATTACGACAACGCCGACCCCGCCGCCGCAGTGGTCTGCATGGACGCAGTGGTCTACCACTCCGGTCAGCAGCAGCGCCACTCGTCAGGTGGAAACGAGGGTGGAGACGGAAACGTACTCGATTCCTGTGTACCATTACTCCCGCTGGCACTACTATAACACAGGTTACAACAAATGGTACTATTCCTATACTGAGTATACGGGTTCCAACTATAAGCCGGGTACTGGAAATTGGGAATACATGAGCAGCTATGAGCCACTTTCTAAGAACGGAACGGCGGATGGACATCAGCGCTATGAAAACTACTGGTGGAACGAAACGGTCAGCTATGAGCAGGACAGCTACGAAGTGACGTACTACCGTTACCGCGACCTGCAATAAAATTCCGCATACCAAAGACAACGCTCCGGGCGCAAGGCAGCACGTTTTGCCCCCGGAGCGAATTTATTAGGCGGATAGGGGAGGAAATAGAGGATGTACATTCTGATTGAACTGGTGCCGGTGGCGGCTGGGACAGGATTTGGCGTTTTCTGCTGCGGGCTGTTTGGACTTGTATTCTTATTCATTATGGTACAATATGCCATGACGTGGATGCTTGCGCCTGCCGCTATTGTTATGACACTGCTGCAACATGAGACGCTTTGGTGGATTTTGCCGACGCTATTTGTCGTTGGTGCGCTTGTGAATTGGTTTTCCGCAAAGAAAATGGGCAATGCATGGTTTCCATTTATGCCTGCGCTGCTGACATTAGCAGTGATGACAATTGCATTGGTTGTTGGATTGATTATTGATCCGCTCAAGGGTGAAGAACTTTGGCTTCTGCTGCTTCTACCGATTATCATTGTACTTCTTGCAATTATATACTATCCAGTGCTGAATATGGTACTCACGGTGTCTTCTATCACAACGCTGCCGTGCGGCTATAAACCATGTTTGGGGGCGATTGCTTCGTTTGTGGGCATGGTAGGCGGCGCACTTTGCATTCAAGGTATGGTGGAGGGTGTCGTCGGCTGGTTTGGTGAATCAACCTTTTTGGAGCAGCTTCAATTGTCTGTGGATACAAAATTCGTGAGCGACATCATGCTTGCGAAAGTATTGGAGATAAAAGAATCCACTTGGCAGCAGCTGCAAGGCGTTGTGGATGCTGTCAAATCCATACCCGTCGGCTTGCGCTTCCTGCTGGGGCTGGCGGCGGTCATTGGCTGCGGCTTTTGTGAACATTACTGTGCCGATGGCAATTCGCTGTTCTGACAAAAATTTTGCAATTCCCCTTGCCAACCGCCCCTAAATGCGCTACAATGAGTTTGACACGGCAAACTCATTCGCAAATGCAAGGGGAGGCAAGCTCATGAAGTATGCAGGAATGCCGATGGGCATGTGGATGCTGTTCCATCGCTCGTTTACGCGGCAGCTGACGGCGGTGCTGGGGCAGTCGGCGGAATCCGCCAAGGCAACGGAGAAGGCAGCGAAGCAGGAGTATCGGCGGATTATCGCGCGTGTGCCGGATTTTGAGCCGAGCGACCGCTTTCAGATGAACCTCGTCAACTGCGCGATGCTCTGCGCGTATGTGCTGCATATGCCCAAGCGCCCGACCGTGCAGACGCTGACGGATTACTACGCGAAATCCATGATGACGCCCGCGATGCGCTGGTTCTGCCGCAAGAGCGGGAAGAACAAGTTCTCCGAAAAGGACATTGCGGGGATGAAACAGACGGAGAAGCTACGCGCCGCCGACCGAAACCCCTACTCGTGGAACATGGACTATCTGCCCTATGCGGATGGCAGCGGCTACGAGGCGCGGTTCTATAAGTGCGGCATCTGTGTGCTGACGAAGGAGCTGGGGCTGTATGACCTCACGCCCGCCATGTGCCGACTGGATTACACGATGGCGGAAGCAGGTGAAACGTCGGACTTTGTGCGCGAATACACGCTGGCATCCGGCGGACCGTACTGCGACTGTGGGTATCATAAGAAACAGTAATAAAGCAAAACGTCCCTTTCCAGCAGCGGAAGGGGACGTTTTCGTATTATCCGCGCACAAGCGCCTTATCAGTGAATTTGGGGAAGAGCACCCGCACCAGCGCGAACAACCCGCCGCCAATCATCCCGCCCGCGAAATTCAGCAGCAGGTCATCCACATCCGTCATGCGGCGGATGAACAACTGGCACGTTTCGATGCTCAAGGGCAGCAGCAGGCACATCAGCGAAAGTTGCAGCGGATGGCGATACCGCTTCCACAGCAGCGGCAGGAAGAAGCCGTAGGGGATGAAGAGCAGGATGTTTCCCCAGATGTTAATGAGCATCTCCTCATGCCGGGCGTACCGCAGCTGCCGCGTAATGGTGTGGAACAGCCGCAGCTGAATGCCCTCGCTCGTCCGCAGCCGATGCAGCGCCGATGCCAGCATATCTCCCGGCGCAGCCCATGTGCCGCGCAGCACCAGACACAGCAGCGAAAACAACAGCGCCGCGAACGCCATCAGGCAGCCTTCGTGCAGGCTCCAGTGCTTCCAAGGGCGGCGAATGATGCACCATAGGGGCAAAAACACCGCCATCAGCAGGAAATATCGGTTGATGTACGCACTCATGCTTCGATGCCGGACAACGCCTGCGCAAGGTCGGCAATCAGGTCGTCCTTGCTCTCCAGTCCGACGCTGATGCGTACCATGCCCGCCGGAATGCCCGCAACTGCCAGCTGCTCCTCGGTCATCTGCCGATGGGTGGAGGTCGCCGGATTCAGGCAGCACGTCCGCGCGTCGGCGACGTGCGTCTCAATCGCCGCCAAAGTCAGCCGTTTCATGAATGCCTCCGCCGCGGGACGTCCGCCCTTCAAGACGAACGACACCACCCCGCAGCCGCCGTTCGGCATGTACTTCATGGCGCGGGCGTAGTATGGGCTGGACGGCAGGTGCGGATAGCTGACGGACGCCACCTGCGGTTGTTTTTCGAGGAACTGCGCGACTGCCATCGCGTTCTCGCAGTGGCGCGGCATCCGCACATGCAGGCTCTCCAACCCCAGATTGAGGATGAACGCATTCTGCGGGGACTGCACGCAGCCCAAATCGCGCATGAGCTGGCTGGTGCATTTGGTGATGTATGCGCCTGCATTGCCGAATTTCTCGGCGTAGGTGATGCCGTGGTAGCTTTCGTCGGGCGTGCAGAGCCCCGGATACTTCTCCGCGTGCGCCATCCAGTCGAAATTACCGCTGTCCACGATGACGCCGCCGAGTGCCGCGCCGTGGCCATCCATGTACTTTGTCGTCGAGTGGGTCACAATGTCCGCGCCCCAGCGAATCGGCTGGCAGTTGACGGGCGTGGGAAAGGTGTTGTCCACAATCAGCGGAACGCCGTGCCGATGCGCCGCCTGAGCGAATTTCTCAATGTCCAGCACGGTCAGCGCGGGATTGGCAATCGTTTCGCCGAACATTGCGCGCGTGTTCGGGCGGAAGGCGCGGTCAAGCTCGTCGTCCGTCGCGTTGGGGGAGACGAAGGTGGAGTCAATCCCCATCTTCTTCAGTGTCACGGCAATCAGGTTGAACGTGCCGCCGTAGATGGAGGACGACGCGACGATGTGGCTGCCTGCCTCGCAGATATTGAACAGCGCCATAAAGTTCGCTGCCTGACCGGAGCCGGTCAGCATAGCTGCGCTGCCGCCCTCCAGCGCCGCGATTTTCGCCGCAACGTGGTCGCACGTCGGGTTTTGCAGGCGGGAATAGAAATACCCGGACGCTTCGAGGTCAAAGAGCTTGCCCATGTCCTCGCTCGTGGCGTATTTGAAGGTGGTGGACTGGATAATCGGAATTTGGCGCGGTTCGCCGTTGCCGGGCGTGTAGCCTGCCTGAACACACTTGGTTTCAATGCGGTAATCGGACATGGGAAAAGCCTCTTTTCTTATGATTGTGGGTTATCGAAGTTCAATGTCTTCCACCGGGTAGATCTTCTCGTTCGGCTGCACCGTCCCTGCCGTCAGCAGGGGCAGGTGATGGCGCGTGTCGCCGCCCGGACGCGGGTCACGCCGCGTAATCGGCAGGTGCTTGCGCCGGTCGGGCTTTTGCAGGCGGCGGTTGTACAGCCCCGGCATGTCCTGTGTCACCATGTCATGCGGCAGCTGCTCCACCGTCATTCGGCGCGGCGGATCGCCCGAACGCCAGATGAACGGCACAAAATCCTGAATTCCATTCATGACGATATAGAAATATGTGCCGATGTACCCCTCTTCGGGGTGCGCCATCATGTAGTGTGGGCAGGTCATCAGCGCTTTTGCCGCGTCGATGAACGAAAGCAGCCCGAAGTGGTCAATAATGCGCTGCATGGCGTTCGCCTCGTCCGACACCTGCCCCATGTCAATCGGATGCCCGGTCACGGACTCGTATGCTGCCGCTGCCTTCTGGTTCAGCCCGCGGACAAAATCCTCCGCATCCGCCTTTTCCAGCGCGCGGTCAAGCGGCAGGAAGCCGCCCAGTCCCAGCATTTTGAGGAAGTCCGCCCCGCTGACGCGCCCCAGCGCCATCAGCAGCGCCATGCCGCCGATGATGCACGTCGGCGTATCGACCATCTTCCAGAGAACGGGGCGGATTGCCAGCCGTGCCTGCACGGATTTCTCGTCGCGTTTCCAGTTGTAGCAGCTTTTGCGCAGATCCTCCGTCGCCTGATATTTCAGGCATATGCCGAGGTGCACCGCCGCGCCGCAGTGGGGGACAAGGTCGTCGCTGTTGAGGATGTTATACAGCGGATAGGCGGATGGGTCGCGAACCGCCCTCCCCGCCATCACCGTGGGGGACGCGAAGCCGTAGCCGATGAGGTTGCGCGCGGAGATGCCCGTCTCGTTCATCTTCAGGTGCGCGTACACCTGCATCATTGCCGCGCCCTGGCTGTGCCCGCAGACCCAGAGGACGAAGCGGCTGTTCGGGCTGCGCATGTTCTGCAGAATGTCGCGCAGGGTGAGCTTTTCCAGCCCCAGCTCTTCCGCCGTTTCCGGAAAGGAAATTTTCTCCTCATTCGCCTCGAACTGCCGCGCGAGTTCCAGGAAGCCGCGGTGCATCCCGTCCTGCGTTGTCATGCGGAAATTGCTGAACCAGTCGTAGAAGCGCGAACCCGTGCCCATGAACCCCACCGCGACGACGTAGCGCCCGTCCAGCGCGGGATGGAGCATCACGACCGCCTTGCCGGTGGTGTTATTGCTGCTGCTCAATCGCAGCGCGCCCAGCATCTGTCCCAGCGCACTGACGGGTTTCAGGCGCGCGCGCACCCAGTATTTCCGCCACTCGGCGCTCAAGGGATTGTTCGGCGGCAGGGCAGTCAGTTCGCCATCCACCTGAATGGTCACGTCGCGCCAGCCGGCTTCGACCCACGGCTCAATCGCCATGCCATACGCGGCGCTGGCGAGTTCGGCGCTCATGCACAGCGCTTCCTCGGACAGCGGCGGGCGCAGCTTGCCCCACGGGTCATGCGTCCATGGAAGCAGCAGCGATGCTGTCTGGGACAAATCGACGCCGGTTAGTGTTGTGGGTTTCTTTTCCTCTTGCTCCATCCTTCGCTCCTTTCCTTGCCGCTGTGCGGCGTACGTTTTGTTTGTTGGCAAGCAGGCAGGGATTACACCACCTGCCCATCATCCCCGCGGCGGAAATCCACCGCAAGCAGCTCCTCGCGGCTGATGACCTGCGTCCGCGGCGAACGGGTCGTCACGAACGACACTTGCTTGTCGTCGTAGCTCACAATGTGTGCATTGACCTGAAACATCCGCCCATCCCGCATGAACATCAGGCGTATCACCCGGTCATGCTCCACCGCGAAGCGCAGCAGACGCTCCATTGCCCATATCCTCCGTTTCCGATGATGGATGCACGGCGTAAATCGTCGCTTCCCAGTTGCTGAATACGCGCGTGAACAGGCGGTCGAGCGTATCCGTATCCACCGCATAGCTGCTCCGTTCATAGCTGCTGACGTAGATGTAGTCCACGTCGTACTTCTCCAGCAGGTCGAGGTTTTCCTCCGGGTCTGTGTAGAAGCTCGCAATGTCCATCTTGCGCTCACTCGTGTCCAGCCCGTGGTAGTACAGCCACAAATCCGGCCCGCAGACGATGTTCTGCCCGGCGATGGACGCAATCGGGTTCAGGTGCTGCGTCCCGGTCATGTAGGTGGAATGCTCCGGCGTGTTATCGCGGGCAAATTCCCCCGCTTCCACCGCCGACGCGGAAAACGCCTGATAGTTGCTGACGCACTCGCGCCAGAGCGTCAGCCCCGCGGACAGGAACACCGCAATCGCCGTCACAACCGCCAGCGCCCCGCGCCCGCGCATCCCTTTCAGCCGATGCCAGACCTCACGGCACCAGTCCGCCACAATCATGCAGCAAAGCAGCCACGCCAGATACATCAGCTTGTTGTTGTCGTAGATGTTTGGCTGAAAGCGCACCAGCTCCACCGCAAGGATAATCGGCAGCGCGCCCGCGAACAGCCGTCGATGCTTCGGATTCCGCTCGAACAGCGCCAGAATCAGCATCAGGAAAGGCAGACCGATGTTCTTCAGGTAGAACCAGAAGTACAGGTCACGGAAGACAAATTCACCGTTTGATTCATAGCTGTTGACCCAGTTCGGCCAGAATTGCAGGAAGCTGTTCCCACTGCCCGTGCCTTGGAACACCTGCTCGAACGTGAAGCAAATCAGCTGCGGCGCGCTCAGCACCACGGCGATTACGCCATACGCCAGATACCACTGCAATTGCGTCCAGCGCTCTTTGTCGTGAATCAGGTCGTACACCATCATGCCCAGCGAGCAAAGCCCCAGCGCGAGGAACGAATGCGTGTGAATCAGCGGCAGCGCGCCTGCCCAGACCGCCAGCAGTCCTGTTTGCCGAATGCGCTGCGCAAACGCCGGGCGCTTTTCCGGCGCAAAGGACGTAAACAGCAGATAAAAGCACGGCAGCACCATGCACCACCCGCCAAGGAGCGTCCGCTGCGGAACCATCAGGTCGGCAATCACGTTTGACCAGCGCAGGTTGTACGGCGTGGGCTGATTCGTCGGCGTGGCGTAGTAGCCGTCAAGAATTTCGCGGATTCGCTCGATGACCGTGCCGAACGGATTGTTCAGTGTGCCACCTGCAAGGTCAAAGTTGTATAGGAAGCCCAGACCGCCGTTCAAGAAAAACAGCAGCGTCGCGAGGATAATCGTCTTTTTTCCCGCGGTCATCTCCCGCGCCAGCACCATCACGCCCATGAAGCACAGTGCCATCATCAATGTACCCGGCACGACAATCCCCCATTCCAGCGAGAAGCCCATCAGGTACAGAGACGTAGACAGGCTGTCCGTCAGGAAGGGATACGACAGCCGCTGACCGGGGAAAAGCGCATAATCCGGCGGAAAAGCCGCGTTTTTCAGTGACGTGATGAACGACATGTGCATCGGCAAATCGCCGTAAGTGCTCTGCCCGACCCACCAGCCGCCGTCATTTCCGACGCGCAGGCAGTGCGTGTATTGCAGATAGGCGGAAAGGAGCGTCAGCGGCAGCACAACCATCAGCATCTGTCCGGCCAGCTGCTTTTCCCGCGCATCCCACTTTTTCACCGGCGAAGGATCACGCAAAAAGAAGCACCCCGCCGTCAGCCCTGCCAGCGGAATCAGCGCCAGCAAATGCGCCGTCCATGTGAAATCCACCGCGAACGCAATCAGCGCCGGCAGCCACATCATCAGCAGCAGACCCAAGCTGACGCCGAGCCACACGCGCGTGAGCAGCGACTTCCGCGGCAGCAGGAATCGCACGCATGTGCACCCCGCCGCGAGAAACACAAGCAGATACAAAACGCCAAGGAATGCGGTCATGAAGGAACTCCCTTCCAACGTGATACGGCAAATAGTCCACTAACTAAAAAAGCCGCTTTAACGCCCAAGAAACATGGGGGCGACCGCCGAAGGAGTCCAGAGGGCGATCGGAAAGCCCTCTGGTCGCGTCCGCAGACGCGATTCCTCCTGCGGCAAAAAAACACTTTATGCTGAATGATTACGCTTGAAAATACTGATTCAGCAGCTTGACGCCACCTTCGATGTCCCGAAGGTCAACCACCTCGCACGCCGAATGCACATACCGGCACGGAATCGACAGCGTGCACACCGGAATCCCGCCGCGGCTGGTCTGCATCGCGGACGCATCCGTCCCGCCGAACGGCAGCACCTCGCGCTGGGTTTTCACACCCGCCTGCGCACCCGCCGCCAGCAGCGCTTCCCGCAAATCCGGATTCGAGATGCTCCCGTGATCCATCACCTTCACGGCAATGCCCTCGCCGAGCTTAATGTCCGGCTGCTTCGTGCCGGGCGTGTCGCCCCACGCGGTCACGTCAATGGCGATGCCCTTGTCCGGCGCTTTTGCGAACGACGCCACCTTCGCGCCGCGGCAGCCGACTTCCTCCTGCACGGAGAAAACGGCAATGATGGTCTGCTTCGTCGCGCCAACGGTTTGCAGGAAGCGAATCAGCAGTGCGCACGCCGCGCGGTCATCCATTGCGGGGCTTGCGACGCGGTTCGCGCCCAGCTGGAAGCAGTCGTTCGCGTACACGCACACGTCGCCAATCTGCACCATCGTCTCGGCGTCCGCCTTGTCCTGCGCACCGATGTCCACAAACAAGTCCTTCATCGCCGTGTCCTTGCTCACTTCGGACACCACAACACCCTGCACGCCATTCGGGAACGACACATGCCGCGTCAGGCTCATGGTCGGGCTGATGCCGCCGACGTTCGTCACGCGCAGGAAGCCCTCTTTCTCAATGCCCGTGACGATGTAGCCGATATGATCCATGTGCGCGGACAGCATGATTTTCTCCGGATTCGCCTCCGTGCCGTTCTTCACGCAAATCAGATTGCCCAGCGCATCCGTCTCGATGCTGTCCACATACGGCGCAACCTCTTCCCGGATGACCGCTGCCACCGGTTCTTCCAGTCCCGACGGCGCGACCGGTTTGAGCACCTTCTTCAACAATTCCAACATCATTTTTTACTCCTTTACTTAGGGGGAACCCAAGGGGCGCTGCCCCTTGACCCTGCCAAAGGGTCTTCGACCCTCTGGACTCCCGTTCGCGCGATTCAGTTGAGCGCATTTTCATGCTGTGCCCGCGTGTTGATACGGGAACGACATCAGTGCCGCCCAAAGCCCCTAAACCCATTCGAGTTTCCCACAACCGTGCTGCTCTGCGTCACCGTCGCGCTGGTTGAGCCAATCGTCACCGTGTACGTTTCGCCTACCACCAAATCCGCGCTGGAGAACACCACGCTGTTCGCGCTTTTCACCGTCACGCCCGTGTACAGCACATTGCCTTGGCTGTCCGTGATGGTAATCGTCTCGCCCGCGCCGAAGCTGTTCATCGTCACGAGGAACGCGCACTGCGTGGACGTGCTGCCAAAGTTCTCCGCCATGCTGCTCGTGCCCAGCGCAATCAGCGTACCGCCGGCGATGACGCCTGCTCCGCCGTTTTCCGTGCCAATGTCCAGCGCGCCGTTGCCGCCATTGGACGGGCCGTTGACAGTAATGTCACCGTCCTCCACGCGCAGGTTGCCGTTGGAATCCAGCCCATCGCCATCCGCATTCACCGTGATTTTGCCGCCCGTAATCAGCAGCACCGGCTGCTTGTCGGTCGTGTCATCCGTGGTCGTGCTGTCTGCCGCGTCCTGCCCCGGCATGGTCGGCGGATTGCCGCTGGGCGCATTGCCGTCCGGCGGGGTCATATCGCCACTATGATTGTTCGTGTCATTGCGCCGTCCGCCGAAGCTGCCGCCCATGCCGCCGCGTCCGCCGCCGAAGCCTCCGCCAAATCCACCGCTGAAGCCGTCCGATCCGCCGTTCGCGTTGATGCCGTCATCCGTCGCGGTTATATCCAGTTCACCGTCTGCCAGCGTAATCTGATTCGCTTCCAGACCCTCATAGGAGGTCAGCACGGTGATTTTGCCGCCCAGCACGGTCAGGGAAAGCGCCGCATGAGCGCCATCGTCGCCCGTGCTGAGGATGCATTCGCCGCCGGAAATCGTCATATCGCCGTCAGTATGCAGGGCGTCGTCCTGCGCGTCAATCGTAATCGACCCACCGGAAATCATCATCGCTTTGCCTGCTTTCAACCCCTTGCAGCTCACGCTGTTATCGTCACTGGCGGAATTGTCGAAGTCCCACCAGTCGCGCATGTTGTCGGTTTTCTGCTGCGCGTTTGCGCTTCCACCGCCGCTGATGATGGAAATCACGCCGCCCGTCACTGTCAGCGTCGTTTCCGCCGACACGCCGTCGCCCGCGCTGGTGATGATGATTTCGCCGTCCTCAATGGTCACGAAGCCCTTTTCCTCGTTCTCCGTCTCGTCGCTGGTGATGCCGTCCTTGCCGGATGTGACCGTCACCGTGCCGCCGGAGACGGTCACGCTATTCTTGCCCTTGATGCCGTGCCCCAGTGCAGTCACGCTGATATTGCCGTTCTTGATTTTCAGGTCTTTCGTGCAGTGGATACCGTTGTTAAGGTAGCCCAGCACGGTCAGACTGCCCTTGCCCTTGATTTTCAGGTCAACCTTGCTTTGCAGCGCGCCGCCGGATGCTTCTTCGCTCTCCGTGGCAGTGGCAATGTCCACTTCCTCGCCGGATTGCAGGACGTTCGTCGTGCCTTCCGCCAGCTCAATGGTCACGTCGTCGGCGGTGGCAATTTGAATCGCCGCGCCGGTGCTGTTCTTGATGCTCACGCCGCCCAGCACAAGGGTAATTTTCGCGTTCTCGGCGCTTTCGACAATGAGCGCGCCGTCGTCAAGTGTCCCGGCGATTTGGTATGTGCCCGCTTGGGTGATGGTGACGTTCTGACCGTCGATGAGAACGGATGCGTCGGTGGATGTGCTCCCATCAGGGGAGAGGGTAATGTTCCCATCGGCGAGGGCTGTACTTGCCAGCAGGGCAATGGCTGCTGCAATGGTAGAAATAAGCCACTTTTTCATGATGCAGAACCTCCTTGTTGCGTAGTTGTGCTTTCTAAATACTGGTCTTTCGCATAGTTCCAGAGGGCAATGGAAACGGACGAAGTCCGCGATCGCCCTCTGGACTCCTTCGGCGTCGCCCTACAAGTAACAATTCGTAGGCGATAGGTTTTTATTTTGGTTGCTAAATTATAAGCTGTCCTTATCCCCCGGATTCGTGAAGAGAATCGGGAGGTTGCCGTTGCGCTCGCGAAGGTCGTCCAGCAGCGCTTTCGAGGGAACTGCGCTCGGCAGATTCACCTGATAGGTCAGTTCAAACAGCGTGCCCATGCTTTCGGTGCGTACCTTTTCCAGCGTTGCCGTCACATGGTGCGCGCGGAAAACGTCGGGCAGTGCGGATTCGTAGTCCACATCTTCCGGCACGGTAATGCGCAGTGCCTTCGCGTTTTCCGGCATTGCGCCGAAGTGCAGTTTCGTCAGCACCAGCACGGCGGCAGCGGACAGCAGGAAGAAAACTACCGCCACGCCGAGCATTCCCATGCCCATTGCAAGGCCTATCGCGACAGCGGTAAAAATCGCCGCGATTTCGCGCGCCGTACCGGGCACGGAGCGGAAGCGCACGAGTGCGAACGTCCCGGCGACCGCCAGCCCCGTGCCAATGCTGCCGTTGACCATCATAATCACCAGCGCGACCGACATCGGCAGGAGCGCCAGCGTCAGCGCGAAGGACGCGGTGTGCCTGCAGCCGCGCGTGAACACCAGCGCGGTCAAAATGCCCAGCACCAGCGCCGACGCCAGACACAGCAGCAGTGCGGAAACAGTCAGGGGTGTTGACAGAATCGAGGTCAGCAGCGAATCAAGACGCATGTTCAATTTCTCCTTCGTTGTTCCGTTTGTGCGCCATCGGGCGAATATCCGGCTTCCGGCGCGCAAGGTGGTTCAAATAGCATGTGCCGTACTTGGAGAACGACGACATATAGATTTTGTGTCGGCTCAACAGCCGCGCCAGCCACAGCGGGGCGGCGTTTGCGAGCTTGACCTCCAGAATCACGGGGTCGTCGGGGCAAATCAGTTCTCCCGCGTCGTCCGTGAAACAGTCAAGGCGCGTTGTGCGGTAGCGCAGGTGCGTGTCCAGTGTCACCCGCAGTTCCGGGTCTTCCAGCCCGTACAGCGCCACACGTTCATAGGCCAGAAACACCTTCGGGCGAATCGGATGCTCCGACAAGTACCGATGCAGTTCGCGCTGAATCTGCGGATTTTCGCCGTCCAGCGTTTCGCCGCGCAGGAAGCGCCGCATGTCGTCCGGGCTGACCGCAATGCGCCGCTTGTAGACCACGCCGCTGTGCTTTTTCTTCAGTTCCGCGAAAATCAGCGAATCCTCCATCGGCGTACCATAGGCGCGAAGCCGGAATTTCACCTTGTACTTCGGCCTCTGAATCGACCTGCGGATCAGCGCATAATCATCGGTGTCATAATACAGATTGCGGATGGTATGCTGCCCGTACTGGTCAACCGCCATATACCCTGCGGTCAAATCCCGCATCAGCGCCTCCGCCTGCGCATGGGTGAGGACGAATTTCTTTTCCACCCGTTCAAAGGAACACTGAACGCCCGCCATCAGCGCTCACCTCCGTTCGTTTTGCTTGCAGAAATGATGATACCGCCCTTCTGTGTCCGCAAAAGGTTCGCTATGTGAAGGTTCTATGAAAAAGCGCGTTCTCTTGCCTTGCGGCGCGGCGAAAAATGCAGTATACTAAGGATAAACAATCACAAGAGGAGGCTTTTCTCATGAACGTATCTGCCCACCGCGCCTTTTCCTTCCTGCGCACTTACGGCTATGAGCGTGTCAGCTGTTCCAAGGAGGAGCGAACCGTTGCCGAAGCGCTGCTGAACGAATGCACGTCGCTCGGCGTTTCCGCCCAGCTGGAGGAGTTCACCGTTCCGTGCGGGCGCGTGTCTCACGCGCTGCTGCGGGTCACGTCGCCCTACGTCAAGGAGTACGAGGTTACAGGCTATGAGCGCGCTGCCTCCACCCCTGAAGGCGGTCTGGACACGGAGTTCCTGTATGTCGAGAATGCCGACGAAGTGCTGCTGGAACAGGCGAAGGGCAAAATTGTGCTTGTGAACGGCTATCTGAACCGCGCGACCTACGAAAAGCTGCGCAAGGCGGAAGCTGCGGCCATCCTAACCTTCACCGGGCGCACGATTGACCGCGAGAGCGAAAGTGACCTGAACCGCTGCAAACTGCGCGAAACGCTGACGGAGCCATTCGGCGCGGTTCCCGTGCTGAACATGCGCGCCGCCTCCGCCGCTGAAATCGTCCGCCGCGGCGCAAAGACGGTGCATATCGAGCTGACCGGCGAATGCTATGACGGCACGAGCCAGAACGTCTGCGCAACCATTCCCGGCACGGGCAAGGCGGAGGAAGTCATCACCCTCGGCGGGCATTACGACAGCGTGTATTTCTCTTCCGGGGTGCATGACAACCTGTCCGGCAGCGTCATCGTGCTGGAACTGCTGCGGTATTTCGCCGCCCATCCGCCGCGCCGGACACTGCGCTTCTGCTGGTTCGGCTCAGAAGAACAGGGGCTGCTCGGCTCGAAGGCGTATGTCAAGGCGCACGCGGACGAACTCAAGGACTGCGTCGCCATGCTCAATTTCGACGTCGCCGCGCCGACCCTCGGCTCAAACCACCTCGTCACCCTCGCCACAGATGATGCCCTGCACTACGTCGCGGGCGTTCTGCGCGAAGCAGGCTACGGTGTCCGTGCCAAGCAGGACACCTATTCCAGCGACTGCATCCCCTTCGCGGATAACGGCGTGCCCGCCATCAATCTCGCCCGCTTCGGCGCAAACGGCGCGGACTACATGCATAATCGGCATGACAGCCTGAAGAGCGGGTATCTCGATGAGCACGCGCTGGATATCACCTTGCAGCAGGGCTTTGTGCTGCTTGATCGGCTGGCAAACGCGGCTTCCTTCCCCATCAAGCGGGAAATCGCCCCCGAAATCCGCCAGAAGGTGGATGAATACCTGTTCAAGGCAAAGAAGGAGTAATCCCCTGATGATAGGACGTTTCGCGCCGACCCCCAGCGGACGGCTGCATCTGGGCAATCTGCTCTGCGCGATGCTGGCGTACCTGTCCGCGCGCAGTCAGGGCGGGCAGTTTCTGCTGCGCATTGAGGATGTAGATATTCCCCGCTGCCCGCGCGCGCTGGCACAGCAGGCGATTGATGATTTGCGTTTTCTCGGCTTCCGTTGGGATGCGCCGCCGCTGTACCAGTCGGAGCGGAGCGGCGTTTATCAGGATGTGCTGAACCGCCTGCGCCGTGAAGGGCATGTGTACCCGTGCTTTTGCACCCGCGCGCAGCTGCACGCGACCGTCGCGCCGAATCTGGGCGACACGCAGTTCATCTACCCCGGCACCTGCGCGCATTTGACCCCGGAGGAAGCTGCCGAACGCGCCAAGACCCGTGCGCCCGCGATGCGTCTGCGTGTGTCGGATGAGACAATCACCTTCACCGACCGCGTTTTCGGGGCGCAGGCGGAGAATCTCGCGCGCGACTGCGGGGATTTTCTCTTGCAGCGGTCGGACGGGCTGTTCGGGTATCAGTTGGCGGTGGTGGTGGACGACGCGCTGTCCGGCGTGACGGAGGTCGTGCGCGGACGAGACATCCTCAGCGCAACGCCGCGGCAGATTTACTTGCAGCATCTCTTGGGCTATCCGCAGCCTGCTTACGCGCATATTCCCCTGCTGATGGACGCGCAGGGGCGGCGGCTGGCGAAGCGCGACCGCGATTTGGATCTGTCCGCGCTCTCGAAGCGCTTTTCGCCGGAGGAGATTCTCGGCTTCCTCGCGTGGAGCGCGGGGATCCAGCCAGAAATGCGCCCGACGACGCTGGATGCGCTGATTCCGCTGTTCTCGTGGGACAAAATCCCCCGCACGGATTTGCGCCTGCCCGCCGAAATCTTCCCTAAAGGAGCTTCCACATGACGTTTGAACGGATTCCATCCCCGAATCACCCGCTGTACGCCGAGGCTATGGCGCTCTACGGGATCAGCTTTCCCGCGCATGAGCAGCGCGAAACGCCCTCGCAGACCGCCATTCTGACCCACCCTGACTATCACTTCACGGCGATTCTGGACGGCAGCGCTTTCGTCGGCGATATGCTCTACTGGGAAACGCCGGATTTCCGCTACATCGAGCATTTCTGCATTCTCCCTGCCCTGCGCGGACAGCGGTACGGTTCGCGCGCGCTGTCGATGCTTCCCAATGACCGCCCGGTGATTCTGGAAATTGACCCGCCTGTGGACGAAATCGCCATCCGCCGCAAGGGCTTCTACGAGCGTTGCGGCTTCACAGCGAACCCGTATCCGCATGTGCATCCGGCGTACCACAAGGGCGTTCGTGGGCATGATTTGGTGCTGATGTCGCGCCCTGATGGACTGACGGATAAGCAGTGCCGCGCGTTTCATACTAATTCGATTCTAAAACATGGCATCGAGCATAGCAGATTTTTCGTTCCG
>ERZ827423.1787-NODE-1787-length-19590-cov-4.684157_pt1 | contig 19590 bp, 23 predicted proteins | sample MGYA00519775_ERZ827423 | MGnify/ENA primary metagenome ERZ827423 (study PRJEB31778, sample SAMEA3449296) | human gut metagenome | biome: human gut; feature: human-associated habitat; material: faeces | place: United Kingdom | collected 2010/2012 ...
GGCATCAGGCTGTGGTTTCGGACAAAACGTCCGTCATACCGTCAACTCTGCCTTATTCTTACAATTCCATCAGAAAATGTTCATGCAGCGCACGTTTCACCTGATCGAAATTACCTCGCTCCGGACATTGGATGGAAACAACCAATCCCTTCTCTGGGAGAATCGTTGTAATCTGTCCGAATGCGCCATCAGCACGATAGGATCCTGGATATGGACTGATCCAGAACTGATAGCCATATCCTACATGCCAGAGATCTGCAGATGGCTCGAAGGTAAATTTCGGGGTGGACACCTCCTGCACCCAGTCCCTGCTGACAATCTGCTCGCCCTTCCAGTTACCCTCAGCCAGATAGAGCTGTCCCAGTTTCATCATCTCGGTACAAGTCAGATACATACCTCCGCCGCCATTCGGATGTCCCTGTGGATCATGCTCCCAGAGCGGCCATCCCATATCAAGGGGCTGGAATACCTTCTCATACAGATACTCTCCCATCCGCTTGCCAACGGCCCGTTCTACCATATGAGCAGCCAGAATACTGTCGGCAGAGGAATAGCAGAATGCACTGCCTGGCTCCACAGGAACCGGCTGTGCCATCATATATTTCTCATAATCCGGTGCGCCGACGCCCGGACGTCTGTCCGCATTCATCAGAAGTGCCTTACCAAAGCCACTGGACATGCAGAGCAGATGTTTCAACTGAATCTTCTCCAGATTTGGATCCGGATTTGAAGGAAGTTTATCTTTAAACACTTCCGCCACATGATCTTCCAGGCTTAGTTTTCCCTCTTCCATTGCGAGTCCAACTGCTGTTACCGTAAAACTCTTGGTATGTGAATAAATATTTCTCGGTGCATTTGCTGCGTAGTGCATCTCACAGAGTACCTTGTTCTCATCTCCGACACTGATAGCTTCCAGCGGCAGATTGTGGCTGCTGGCATAACGATGAAATTCCAAAAACTTCTCTTCCAGTAACATAATACCTCTATCCTTTCCGGCAAATCTCTGATGTCAGTCCGATATAACCGATGCGACGTGTCGCAAGGTTAAAACCAATCTATCTGACATCTCCAATCTGGTTCTATTATCTCATACACATCTCTGCATCTGTCGGCAGTGGCATCAGCGGTGCGGACGGCAGGGTCTGATACCAATAAGCAACACTGGTGTAATCATCGTAACGCGGTCCGGTCCAGCCCATGTTGTCGAGTGTCATACGAAACTTATTCTCAAAACGGATCGGGTCTGCAATATGGAAATGATACAGCAGGAATCTCTGCTGTCCGTTATAGAATTCCCGGTTGTCTCCATAGATTGCATACATGCCGGTATATAAGCCGCTGAAGGTCTGATAGCTCTTGATGATGATGTCATTTCCAAATCCATAGGAACCGCCGAAGTAGTCTTCAGTTCCGGTATAGTGGATAGACGGATACGGATCATCGTCCAGATACATGCGGGCTTCGCCTTCTACCCAACAGGTATTGTTGCCATTCATACCAGTTGCCAGAGTCACACCGACAAATTGTCCCCTGCCTTCGATTCCATCAACGATTGTGTAGGTACGACCCTTCTGAACCGGGTGCTCTTGGCGATAGGTGGCATGGAAATAACCAGCCTCCGCCGGAATCTCCTGATAAGCTCCGGTGATAATATAATAGAGATTTTCATCCTTGTCACCACGGTTTTCCATCGTGATCCGAGCTCTCTTATGGAACGGCATCTCAAAATAGCTGTTATAGCCGCGACCAGGAGCTACCAGCATCATGGCAGAATTCAACACCGGATATTTGCCATCCCGGTCCACGAAATTTTCATCATAGGCACATCCGAAGAATGCAGAGAGCGGAGCTTCCACAGACGGATATTCCTGATCATCCCAATACATACGGATGATAAAATGGTGCCCGACATATCCGGTAAACCACATATGCTGGATCACACCCGGTCCTGCAGCATCTACCAGAGTTACGGTTTCCCCTGCAGGAATCGTCACGGTCGGACGAAGCTTGGTGCAGTCACCGCCCTGGGAACCACCTGCGCGTACACCGGTTGGATTCTCTGCGGAAAATGCAAACGTTTTGGAGTTCTGGATCATACAATAGTTGTTCATATTCTTCTCCTCTCTGATCAAACCTGGATCATCTGAAATTATTGCTTACTACGCTATCGCGTTTCTCTATTCACTATAAATTCACTATAACATTTATCTCCCATGAAGTGACGGAATTACAGAATCATTCCGTCTGCGCCTTCTCATTTTCTTCCTGGATAATCTCCTTTAATTCTTTTCGCATCACATCCATTGGAGCCTTCTGTCCGGTCCATAATTCGATCTGAGCAGCCCTCTGGAACTGGACATACCAAGACCATTCAGGATTATGCAGCCCTTCTTCTCAGCATTTTTCAGGAATGCGGTCTTGGACGGGTTGTAGCAGGCATCAAAATAAAACTGTCCTGGCCTGATTAGTTCAAATCTTTGTATATGGGTTTTTGTATTGCCCGTGGTTTTGTGTTCTGTCACCGTATTGAAGGTTTTTCGTCTTTCTTAAGTGACTCCCTTGTGATCTTTTTCATATCAAGGAATGGCAGCCCGGATGATGCGTCTGCTCGACAATCTCCAATACAAGACCGCCATCAATCGGCATATTCATCATGACGCATATAAGGTGCTGGAGGTTCCCATCCCCGATAGCGTTCAGCAGCTTCCGGCATTGTTTAAATTCCGCCTCCAGTTTATGGACCTCTTCGCAAAACAGATTCATGGTATAACCATCTCCTTTATTCAAGCGCTTAAACTGATTATACCATAAATCTATGAACAAAGTTTATCTGTAAAGAAAATTGATACAGAGTTTTTCAAAATCGGTCCATCTGCTCCTGGGCAGCCACCTGCCTACAACTTGTATTGCTATTTCCTATCGTTCCGAACAATGCAACCATTGTCCGGCAGCTGTTTCAGGTACCAACAATTCATACGCAATATATTCATAAATGTCCCTCAAATCCTGTCTTGCTTCAGCGGAATATGCCACATAAAAAATCATATGCCAAAATCTCTTTTCATTTCAGCTTCAATGGCATCTGCTGAGTAAACTCTGCCAGCTTTTACATCAGACATACCTTTTTCAATTTCTTTATCAAATTGTTCTTTCGTAAGAGAACCATAGGTCAACGGTGCCGTTCTTGGTAATTTCATTTCAAATGGAATTCCCTTTTGCAAAACAATCTGCCGTAGAAACATTCCTACTGCATTTGACATTGGAATTCCTAACTGATCTAATACACTTTCAGCCTGTTCTTTAAGTTCAGGCTCAACTCGAGCAAACACATTTGCTGTTCTTGCTCCAGACGTTTTATTTCTTTCTCCGCATCCTCTAACTTTAGGTGCGTGTAAACATTTAAATGGAAAGGTTTGTCTCCTACATCCGCTCATACTTCTCAACAATCTCATCAACCTGGTTACCGACCTCACCGGTTCCCCCTGTCAGGAGATAATACATTTGCAAATGGTAATCCTTTACTCTGATCTCAATAAACATGAAACTAACCGGGTATTCAATCTCCTTGAAATACCAATATAATTCCTCACACAATTTGCAGATTTCCCCATACCATTCATCCCCAACTTCTTTAGAAATGGCCTGCTTAGGATATTTTTTATATACTTTCTTCTCCGGATCTCTATAAAAAAAAGAATATTTCTCCATCAATGCATTTACGAATTCTTCTTTCATCTGCAGACAGCCTCCCGCTAAAGATTTACTTTCTTTAACCCGATTCTAGCCTCTGTCAAGTAATTTTGCATTGGACTGTTAGTCCAAAAGTATTCCGGACAAATTACAACAAAAAAGACCTCAAAAATCCGTTTTCACGAATCCCTGAGATCCTGTTAAACTTTCTATGGAACTCTCTTTATCTGCTTTTTTATAGCTGCAGTTATGCAACCAGACCTGCCAGTTTCTTATAATAGGTCATCAATCGTATTCCTGCGTTCTGCATTCTGTCCTGTTTCTCCTGATAAATATGTACCTCACCAATCCTGTCAAACCATTCCACCCGTATGATCGAAACGGAAGAACACAACGGATTCTGCTTCTTCACCAGCAGATCCTCCATATGAACACCCAACAGTTCACTCAGCATCAGTAAATGATCTACCGAAGGAAGAATCATCCCTTTAAACCATCGGTACACCGGCTGGGGACAGGACAAATGCAGGTACTCCTGAATATCCGCTACACAATATCCTCTTTTCTGTGTAAACTCTTTCAACCTGATACCGGTCCGCTGCATATCAATGTTGGGATAAATTTTAACCTCCTTCACTGTGCATTCTCCTTACATTCTTTGAAGTTTTACTGTCAGCTCATTATATCCATTCTCATAGCAATACGTCATCTTGGACATCAGCTTTTTTACCAGAAAAATACCGCGTCCACCAATCTGTTCCTCTTCCGCAAGCTGTTCCATATCTGCATCTTCCTTCGCAGTCGGATCAAATGGAACTCCATTATCCTGCAGGTGAAGCGTCACGGTGTGTTCATCCACAACACAGCTCACCTTTGCTTCACTGGCACCACTGTACCGAACGATATTCGAATACAATTCATCCAGTGCAATATTTATTTTATAACTGTCCCTCATGGCAACCTCGGACTTTTCCAATGTTTCCTCTACATAAGAAGCTACCACTTCTATCGATGCCTGATCCGGAGTGACAACAATTCCGTTTTCCGTTTCCTTGATTTTATTTTCCATATATTCCCCCGTTTTCGCCCAACTACTTTTAATTATTTCCCCTTAAGCTTCGCAGACGCTTATTTTCCTCTTGCGCCGTTTTTATACTCACATGCCCGTGTTTCACACTCTCTGTCTGACTTCGTCAGACGCATGTTCGTTAGTAAGCGCAGTAAAATAAATGTCTGCTTCGCAGACGCTTATTTTCCTCTTGCGCTTACTATATCATCGGGTGTAGTGGCGGTCAATAGCTTCGAGCATTGCTTCCTTATCTTTTTGCATTAAATGGTTATAAATTGCCCGGTGTTGTGTCAAAAGTTCTCCTCTCCCGTTCTCATCGGCCTGTTGCAGGACGCATGCGATCTGCTCCTGATACAGCTTCGATACCGATTCCAGAAGCAGAATAAACAGAGGATTCCCAGTTGCACAAATGAGCTGCTCATGAAACGTTTTATCGAGCTCTAAAAATTCCTCTGTAAACGCAGCTTCCATTCCCTGTAAAAGCTTTTCAAAATAAGTCTGCTGTTCTTCACTTAATCCCCGTTCAAGCAGATCAAGGCAGACTGCTTTTTCCATCATACACCTGAAGTCTGCAATCTCTTTCCCCGTAATAGTTCCAAGCGCCAGCATCATCCTAAGGATCCTGTGAATGGAGCCTCCGGCATCCTTCGAAATATAATTTCCGGATCCCTGAACGCGTTCAATCATTCCCATACCGTGTAGAATACTCAACGCCTCACGTGTTGAGTTCCGTCCGATTCCCAGTTCTTCTGCAATGGCCCGTTCTGTTGGCAGTTTGCTTCCGATCTGCAGATCACCCTGCTGAATTAACTGATCAATATATTGAATTGCTTTTTCATATTCTAAAGTTGTCTGTTCCCTTTCCATTCCGATTGTAGTTTTCCTTTTCCCTTTACCCACATATTTCTTAACTATATTCATTCACAGTTATATTTTTATTTTCTCATCATATCGTTTTTCTTATCACACTTTTATCCCAATATTTTCCTCTACCCATCATCTGTCAAAACATTTCCATATGGCTTTTCTTTGCCTCTTTATAAGAAATGCGCAAATACAGATGACAAAATCACTGTGAGGATTCCCGATACTGCAATTGCCAGGCTGCTCATTGCTCCTTCAATCTCACCAATCTCCATAGCCTTTGCTGTTCCGATCGCATGTGCTGCCGAGCCAAATGCAAGCCCCTTCGAAATCGGCTCTTCAATCTTAAATACCTTACAGATCAGTTCTCCGAACATATTACCAAGCACTCCGGTAACAATAATTACTGCAACCGTAATCGTCACATAACCGCCCAATTCTTCTGATACACCCATGCCGATCGCTGTCGTAATGGACTTCGGAAGCATCGTGACATATTCTTCATGGGATAATCCCAGCAACAGGGAAAGAACGAGTACCGTAACAAGGCTGGTCACCACTCCGGCAGTCAGTCCAAGCAGAACTGCCTTATGATTGTGTTTCAACAGATCCCACTGCTCATAAAGCGGAATTGCCAGACATACCGTTGCCGGTGTCAACAGCCAGCTTAAGAACTTTGCACCCTCATTATAAACTTCGTAATCAATATTTCCCACTGCCAGAAAAACAATAGATACCACAATAGCAATCAGAAGCGGATTAAAAATACCCAGTTTAAATTTCTTTTTTAATATTGCCCCAATCAGATAGGCAATAATACTTAACGTCACTCCTGCAAACATGGATTCTTCAAAAAAACTATTCATGGTCACTGCCTCCCTTTTTCTCCCTGCGGATCATCCACTGTGACAGCTTTCCTGTTACCACCATGACGGTCACAATAGCAACAACCGTAATCACACAGACCGGAAGAAGCACGGGCTTTAACGTTCCCCAGCTTTCAATCAGTCCAACGCCTGCCGGGATAAACATCAACGGCATAATTTCAATCAGAAACTTTCCCACATCCTTCACATCATCCAGCCTGATCAGACCAGTCATCAATCCAATGAACAAAATCACCATGCCATAGATACTGGCCGGAATGGGTAACGGAATCAGATACTTAAAGAGCTCTCCCACAAAGGAGATCAGTAGAATAATAAAAAACTGTTTGACATACTTCATCATCTTTTCCTCACAAAGTTAAAATTGGTAGCACCAATTGAAGTGCCACCAATTATTATAAACACGTATCAGGTTTTGTCAAACAGTTTTCTTATTCTTAATCACTCTGCGCATTGTCGCACGAAATGCCCATCCAATCATATAATAGGCAGATGCAAATACATTAAGCCCCGCAATCTGCCGGTAAAGTCCCCAGATTCTTTTTACCGCTTTGCCCTTATTGGCAGAAAGGGAATGGGCAGGACGCCTGTAAATTACCAGCAATTCATCCAAGCCACAGGCCGTAATTCCACTCTGTAAAATTCTCCACCAGGTTGCCGTATCCTCCGATGGAATATCCGGCATCAGAATAAGCTCACGATCTACTTTCTGCGTATCAATCAAAACTGTCGATGTAAAGATAATGGTCCTTGACAATGCTTCCTTATAGGTAAGTGTTCTTTGCACCCGGACTGTCTTACCGGTAGGAACTGCGTTTTCGTCTCCAAACTGATAGGAGCAATATACAAAGGCCGCCTCATTCTGCTGCATGAAAGCAAGCTCCTTAAGCAGCTTATCCGGATACCAGAGGTCATCTGCATCAAGGAACGCAATGTATCGCCCGTGGGCCTCCCTAATGCCCGTATTACGTGCTTTGGCTGCACCTTCATTCTGTTGTTTCAAAATCAGCCGGATACGTCCCTTCGCAACTCCTTCCTGTTCATAGTGGTTGATTGCCGCCCGGATCACTTCCGTACTGCCATCTCTGGAGCAATCATCCACAAGCAGAAGCTCCCAGTCCTGATACGTCTGATTAACCACTGTTTTAATGGTCTCTTCGATATAGTTTGCTGCATTGTACACCGGCACAATAATACTGATCATATAAAAACCTCAAAATTTTCTATAATCTATATATTTCACTGTTTCTGATTTTCTTATTATACCGTTGAATTCATAAATTTACAAATTAATACTTGAGGAATTTAAAGTTTTGGGTTTAATTTCCATATATTTTTCTCATGTTCCATATATTTATTTTGTGTTTCCCATTGTCAATAAGGAATCCGTAAATAGACAAGTTCCTCTTGGACAATCATAATATATGCAAAAAGCAAAGGAGTACATTTCTTATGAATACCTTAGATAACTATATTGCAGAATACCTTGAATATTGCGAATACCGCAAGCGTCTTGATGCCAAAAGCATCAAAGCATACCGGATAGATTTAAAGCAATTCTATAACTTTTGCAACGGCTCAGATGATTTCCTGTCAAGAAATACCGTGGATCTCTTTATCACATTCCTGCACAGACAATATAAGCCGAAAACGGTCAAGCGTAAAATTGCCAGCCTGAAAGCTTTCTTCCATTATCTCGAATATAAAGATCTGCTGACCGAAAATCCCTTTGCCAAATTGGATATTCATTTTCGGGAAGCCAAGCTTCTTCCGAAAACAATTCCCTTTCATTCCATCCAAAAGCTCCTGTCTGTAATGTATCAGCAGAAAAAACAGGCTTCCTCTTCCTATCAGCTCCGCTGCTGTATCCGTGACATCGCTGTTATTGAATTATTGTTCGCTACCGGAATGCGTATCTCCGAACTATGTGGATTGTGTCCATCCGATATCGATCTGGAAAATAATACCGTATTAATTTATGGAAGTCCAATTACCACTACTACTTCAAGAATAGAACTGAAATGAAAATCTAGAATTAAAATTAAGAATTCAAAAAGGGTGTTAAACATTAATGCCAAATATATTGAAATAAACGTTTTCCAGCATTCATATACTGGTTTTGTGTTTCTACTACATTGATTAAGGTACCGACTGAATTCTTCTAACTTTTCATCAGAAAATCATGGTATTTGTTCCAAATATATTGTTTCCATTGCGCATATGTTTCAAATTTGAGATCATGAGACAGCTTTTTAAATGCTTTTACTTTCAAATCACATATTTCCTGGGCTCTGGCACCAGTTACGATAATGCCTGCATCGAATCTTTCCATTCCTTAATCAAAAGAGAATATTCATCTGAAACCGTTCTAATCTGAAGAATATTGGCAAAGGTTTTATAATATTTCGAATGCTCTGCTAACCTCGGCGTATATGAATTTGTATGAACAAAGTCTGTATTTAACCATCCGATCGGAAGCCCCAGTCTATCTCCTACCGTATTAATCGCATCTCTCATCGCCCCCGAAGACTTGATAATTGCATCCATATCATAAGTCATTTCTCTAAAACCATAATTTATAAGAATAGACGCTCCCCCCATCAGGATAATTTCAGCCGGCATTCTGCTTCCATTCTTCTTTCGGAATTCCTTTGCCAGTTCCATTAGATAACTGTCTGGATTTTCTCTTGTAAAGGGCTTATCAGCAGACATTTCGCACCTCACCTTCAACTATATTGAATCGTATCCGTTGTGATGGTAATTGTTGCAGAATCCTTCTGTAATTAAATCCTTCTGTGTCTGCTCATCCGGTTTCTACATATTACTATCAGTCACAAATTGGTTGTTTTTTATATATATATTTCTTTTTTACTGTATTTTCTTGTTGCATTTTACCAATGTGTAGTGTATAGTACTACCTATCAGAAGATTCTCATCTTCTCAATAATACACGATTCAGGAATTCATTCCTGATATCCATACCACAGCCTTGTGGTATCCATGGCTGATTCAGCCAGACAATTTCACTTATATTTTTATCTCATCACAAAGGAGAATTTTCATGCAGAAAAACACATCTATTCCACAAAGTGGTGCCTTAATTGTACCCATGACAAATGATTACCTGTTCCGCGCTCTTTTACAACGGAATAATCTTGTCTTGAAGGGACTCATCTGTGCCTTGCTTCATATGAAGGAAGCCGATATTTCTTCGGTAATCATTACCAATCCCATCCGGCTGGGTGATTCCATTGATAACAAAACTTTTGTACTGGATATAAATGTGATCCTGAATCAGCACCATATCATCAATCTCGAAATGCAGGTCGTCAACTTAAACAACTGGCAGGATCGTTCTCTCAGCTACCTTGCCCGAAATTTCGATCATCTCAAAAAGGGCGAAGATTATAAGCTTACTCATCCGGTGATTCAGATCGGTCTTTTGGATTATACCTTATTTCCTGAATATCCTGAATTCTACTCCGCCTATCAGTTTCTCAACGTGAAAAATCATACGTTATATAGTGACAAGTGGCGTATATCTGTGTTAGACTTATCTCGTATCGATTTGGCAACCGAAGAGGACAGACAATACCAGCTCGATTACTGGGCTGCTCTCTTCAAAGCAAAGACATGGGAGGAATTACAAATGCTTGCACAAGACAATCATTACTTTAAAGAAGCATCTGAAACGGTCTATGAGCTGACACAGGAAGAACGGATCCGCCAGCAATGTCTTGCCCGTGAGGACTACAACCGGACCATGAAAGGGATTGAAAATGATTTTGCTGCTCTAAAAGCAGGCCTCGCAGATGCCAACCAACAACTCTCTGAAAAAGACCAACAGCTCTCTGAACAAAGCCAACAGCTCTCCGAGTACCAACAACATATTCAGGCTCTTGAAGCCCAGTTAGCAGAATATCAATCGAAAGAAAACTCATCCGACAAATAACTCCAACTTCTTTACAGATAAACATAGCTGAGGAATTGTCAGGGTCATGGCAATTCCTCAGGTAAATCTGTGCACTCTATCACTCAAAAATAGTCCTTGGGATTATTTTCTTATCCCCATAGAAACTCAAAACATTCAAAACTCCAACCTGCATCTCTCCAACGCTGCTGCAATCACCTGATCCATATCATAATACTTATATTCTCCAAGCCGGCCTCCAAAGATCACCTTACTCTCTTTATCTGCCCAACACTTATATGCATCATAGAGCTTCGCATTCTTTTCATCGTGATTATTCCAGGGCTCTCTGAGCCACCTGTCCGGACTTTGCGGTTCTTCCTCAATTATCCGTAAACAGTTGCTTTGGGGTATCGCAATTTTGCTTCAAGCAACCGCTTATCGCACCTTCCATACATTGTTCGCTTTATCATTTTTAATCGGCTGTTTGTTCCTTCTACAAAACCGTTGCTGTAATCATATGCTACTGCATTCTCAACAGCATCTATATCACGACTTAATCCACTTGCAAAACTCTGTAAAGCTTTTATTTCACTCTTACTGTATTTCTCAATAAACAGATATAATAACGGTACTTTCCTTTCTTCAAATATTCTTCTGAATTCTTTGATACAGCTGTGCAATTCATATATGTGTGGATACTGATTCAGAATATGACATTTATGTTCTTCAGTTAGTTCTTTGTTCATCCACATATATCGAAATATGCCCTCACGTGTTATATAATCCTTATCTTTTCCGCAACTACCTGTTCTATATTTTAAAGCCTCTGTCATCGTTCTAACATATGGCTGAGGAGCAAACTGTTCATTTATTTTTTCTTCTATTTTTACAAGATAATCAAAAGCATTGCTTAGGGAACCAGTATATCCTTTCTCATAAACTGCTTTAACTGTCTTGCTTTTGCTCCAACCAGATTTTAAACACTGTACTATAAAATCGTAATATGGATCTAATTTGCTTTGCCTCACCCCATACATACTTAGTTCCATCGGATTCCCATTCCGATATTTAGCAATTGTATTTCTTCCAACACCCATTCTTCTTACTATTTCTCGGTAACTGCAGCCTTCCTTTAAAAATCCCTGGATCTGACATATCATTTGATAACGTTTTTCTGAATAATTTGGAAAGTTATCCACATCAACAGCGATTTTTTTTACATGAATCTTCACCTGCATGCGGAATAGTAATGGTGGCAGGTATTTCTTTATTCAAAGCTTTTTTAATTGCCTCTAAAAGATTTTGGTGTAAATGAAACCTATCCGCAACCTGCATCGCATCTGGCAATTCCTCCGCAATCACCCTTGCATAAGCACTTGCTCTATCACGAGTAATAACCTTTACTTGTTTATTATTTTTGAGCCATTCCCTTAAGGTTTCTCCATCCCGACCATCTAATAAGATAATAGGTTCATGTGTCTTCCCATTTACAATGATTGTTCCATATGTATTTCTCTTTTTATAGGCAAAATCGTCAACGCCAATCACATCTCCAGTTTCCGGACTCGGTAAAAGCTCATATCTTTTCAAAAGAAGTCGAATAACAGTATCACCACTAGTCTTAATTCCAAGTGTTTTACATATGCGAGCACACCCTTCACAACTTGTTTCCAATGCCAATGTACATACAAAATCTGCACATCGTTCTGTCATCCTGCTATATGCATTCAGAAAACCATCAAAAGTCTCTGATATGGATGTAGCATTACATTCTTTATTCATACAATTGTACTCATGAGCGGTTATCTCCAACTGAACGTTCTTTCCAAGAATCGGCAAGTCTTGTACCTTACGCATATATGTACCATGATAATTATTTGTTGTTTGTCCACACTTAGGACAGGTGCAACATGCTGTAACAGATTTCATCTGTATCAAAATATTATCTTTTTCTTGGATAACATTTGATATTTCCAAACTTTCTTCCGGGTAAAATGCATTTAAAAATGAGGTATCTACTGTCGCCATCCTTATGTCTCCGTTATTGCAATTGATACCTTGATTATACTATAGTTTTCGTATAATCCCAAGAACCAAAACGGATAATTGAGGAAGAACCCGCCGCACCGTAATATTCAGAGAATACAAGGGATCAATCCTTCCCGATTTCACTATATTAGATCAATAGATATACCTTTAACTATTCACTCTTTCTAGTGATCATACAAATTATTATGTATAAACCACATTATATCATTTGGTTGTTTTTAATGTATTTTTTACTTTTTCAGGAAAATTTTTGTTTCTTTTCACCAATACATAGTGTATAATACTACCTATCAGAAGATTATCATCTTCTTAATAATATACGATTCAGGAATTCACGCCCATCTGATTCTAAACTTTCAAATTCCATCAGAATCCCCCAAAGTGGTGCTTTAATCATACCTATGACAAATGATTATCTGTTCTGCGCTCTTTTACAAAGGAATAACCTTGTCCTAAAGGGCCACATCTGTGCCCTGCTCCATATGGAGGAAGCAGATATTTCTTCGGTAATCATTACCAATCCCATCCAGTCTGCTCGTATTTCATTATAATAGACAAAATCTAGCACAGCATTGGCTGCTAAATTTAACTCATTAAAGGTATTCTAACATAAAATGTGGAATAACTTGCTGTTCTATTTTCCATTTCCCTACCCCATTGAAATCAGATTAAATATATCTTTATATTCATACAATGGAATATCATCTGATTTTCCATACAGCATAATTTTCACTTTTGAATTAAGACTTACCCCACTACTATTAAATGTACAAATCATACATCTTATCAAAGCATCTTTGTCCCTTGGTCTATCATCAAATCTAGAAATCCCAGTTCCCAAAACAGGCAGGATTACATCGTTGCTTGCATACACACGATCAATTTCTTTCCACATTTTCATAAGCATACATTCATACTTAGCCATATTGGTATGTGCTTCATAATCATTATCCAATTCTGTCAAAGCAAGCAGCAAATAGGTTTGATTATCAACACAACTATCATATCTTATAATTGACCCTAAAGGAAAATCATACAAGCCTTCTTCATTTTTTACTAAACCGGCTTTCTTTGCAGCCTCTTCAATTTTTATTTTTACATCATCTATATTAGCATGCTCCAGTAATAATTTTCCATGAAGTGATTTTTTTGATATAACTACATCATCAACTCTGGTATCAAAATGTGTGTCACAACCTATCACTTTAAATCCAGAAGTCTCAAAAATATCTCCACAAGATATCTCAATCAGCGTTTGTGCAATACTAAGAGTAACAGCATCTTTATACACCTTGCCAACAAAAGAGTAATATACTATAGCTAACACAATAACAATAATAACAACAATTCCTACCCGAATCCCCACATTAGCATTAGGAATGTCCTTTAACGAGATACCAAGTACTGTAAAAATTGTAGAGCCAAAACCTACAACACTCATAGAAAAGAAAAAACTGTCCCGAATTCGCTTCGGTAATTTATGAAGCCATCGATATATTCGTTTTAAACCGTTCATCAGTTCCCTTCCTCATAATATGTTTGTTTTCTTTCATCTCAATCCCTACATATATCCTCATCACAAATACAATTATTGCCTACTGTTCACAGCAAAAAGGTATAAAAATTTCCAAACATAACCTCTTTCCATAATATAGTGCTCTTTTCTGACGGTTTCTTGCTTTCCTCACATTAAACGCCTTTGTCACCTATGTTTACTATACTACAATGACCTAAGCATCCTCATGTATATTTCCATATCCATCTCATAGATTTAATAATACTTTTAGACTTTCTACACAAAAATCCTATTGGTGTCCTCACGTGCTCAACCATTCAATCATATCATCAACATCTTTTATCATATTATTTTCTATGTTTATTGGTAAATCTTTTGGACGTTCCTTAAATAATATTGGCTTCTCCATCCCCATAATCTTACCAATTTCATAACATGTCGAATTTCCTAAATAACCTTCCGGATTCCATACATACACAGCATCTGAATTTTTTATATTCTCAAACACATGTTCCTGAATTATAAATGGTTGTTGACTTTTTTCATCGGAATTTAAAATAACAAACCCATCAATATTATCTATAATAAAAGACTTTTGAGGAGACATTACTTGTATACCTCTTTTTTCAAATTCATTAATTAGATTACAAATCTCTTTATAATATTTCCTAAAACTTCCAATAACCGTTATTTTCATACTAAGTCTCCTCATAAATTCCAATTTCAACAGCAATTAAATTGAAAACGTCCTTTGATGGTTTTTGTGTCGTTATTACTCGCTTTCCTTTTGCCAATGCATATCCTATGTCAAATAATGTTGAATCACCAATATATCCACCATTTCCAGTGTTGCATACTATAAGCGTATCGCACATATTTATAGCTTGTAAGTGCCCCGCTTCTTCTAAAATCTCATCTATTATTGCACTACTTTCAATTTGAGGACTATATACGTCAATCCCCCGCGATTTGAAATACTCTACCCATTCTTCTATTTCTGTACCATTTACATTTTTGCTACCTGTAATTACAACTTTTTCAAAATTCTTATAATGCATTCCATAAAATTCTTTTTTATTCGAAGGAATAATTGTTTTTACCTCCAATGCCTGAAAAAGAGCAATTGCAATTAATGTGCACGGCTTTATTCCTTCTTTCCACGCTAATTCTAAATTAACGGCTTCGTTATTTAGATCAGTTTGTGATTTTTTTAACACTTTTTCTATACTTTGTTCATAAAAACTTTCATATGATATTGTAAATTTATGCTCTTCATCTTCAAATACTTCATTTGTTTCTAAGCTATAATTTAAAGCTTGCAAAAAATCTATTTCTCCTCCTAAATATACTGCAACACCTAAATTTAAGTCCATTTGCTCACTATTAATAGTTTTTAATATTCTTTTCTTCAATTTGTCTATACATTCTTGTATAACACATTCTTCCATTTCATTGATAATTTTTTTTCTTACCCCGGGTATTCCTTGTAATAATGATGTAACTATAGCTGTACCTAATTTTTCCAAACGAAATGACTTCATTTTACCCATATCATCAATAGAATAAACTATCGTAGCTGTGCTCATAATACGAATAATGTATCTAGCACTTTGAAAGTTAGGTACTATATTACGAATATATAATTGTTCTAACTCTTTTGTTAACACAAAAGAGTGGACACCCGTTTCTTTAAAAATTTTCATTTTTAAATATATAATATCATTCTCAGATAATGATGCCCCAAATTCACTAGCTGTATAAATTGAGATTTCTTCCGAACTGCAACCTATTTCTTCAAATACACTTATAAAAGAGTTTATTACTTCTATGAGCTTACTTAGATACCTCTCATTTAATTTATTGGTTTTAAAAAAATCTTGTGTGTCTTCTTCATCTAAAGTTCGTTGAGGAAAAGAAATTGGATTATCATTTTTCTGAAAATATATTCCATTGACTGTCTTCTTTCCAACAAATATAACAAACTTTCTATCCACCATTTTCATAATCGTATATTGCTGTCAATTAATCTTCCAGTAATGACATTGACCCTCCTATAATACTATTAAGCTTCTCTATGATTTTTTCTGTGCTATACTCCCCTTCGCTTTCTATATTATCTATAAGTTCTTCAATCCCTTGTATATTTTGGTCAAATGCCATCCTATATCGTTGCACTTTAAATCGCATTTTCATATCATTTATATTATCAGGAGTCATATTTAACATAACTCTTTTTAATTCATTAACTAGTCCTATACTTTCTCTAATATTTTGACCATAATCACCTTTTAACAGATTCTGTATATCAACCAACATTTTCTTTATGGTATTCAATTCATCTTTTTCCTTATTGTGCATATCAATTTCATTTTGTACATTTGCTAATATTTTATTTGAATTTTTGAAAAAAAGATCCCATCCATTTTCAAATCTTTTTAAAAAAGTATCTCTACTAGAGACCTGACCACATAGTTTTATTATTTCGTCAAAAATTGATTCTATATGCTCTTTATTAAACAATTTATATTGAAACTCAGAAAATGGTGTCCCTTGTAAACTTTCAGTATTATTGTCTAACAGCAAAATCATTACTTTTGAATCTTCACCCATTTTTGATAATGCCCCTGCTTCAAATTGAATCCATGGCGCTCTTGCATTTTCGGAATCAATAAAGCTAATTCCATAATTACATTTTTCTAAGCTATCAAACAAAATCTGCAGACTTCTTGCTCCTGGAGCAATGTTTCTAGTTGACAAAAAGCAATCAATTACCGGATCAAATACATCTTTAAATAAATTTTGAAATTCTTCTGCCACTTTTTTGCTTCGCTCCCCAGACCAACTCAAAAAAACACAAGGTGTACTTTCCTTCATCTCATCCTCCTAATTATATAAGTTATCGGAATATAACCATCCCAAACGACTAGTTAGAACTTGTCTTCTTGGATCATATAGCATTTGTAAAAAGCCTGCCTACGGACATTAATACTCCTAAACTTCAAAAGCATAGTCACCGTTTCCTCAAATATCATTATCCATAAACCTTTTAATGTCCTATATAATTAAGTAGACTTTCCATCATTATACCCTGTCTAAAATTTCTGAAAAAGAGAAGTAAAAGCCCTCTTCATAAAGCACAACTAGATCAACCTACGCTAGTATTCCTTCTATATTTTTATTTATTATATATCTCTCTTTTCATCATTATCTACTTCTTTGTCAGCTTTCCACCGATTTTTGTCATATTTTTGCATGATTTCAAATAAGTACATGATTTTAGAGCATATATTCACCAGAAAAACTTCCTAATGGTCTATCTGCGAGAGGACCGCTGTGGTCTGAATAAATAATCTAAGTTGGAACAGTACATATCTAACCATTGTTGAAATACCCTAGATATACGGTCTAAATTTATACGTAAGCGCAAAGTATTCCTACGCTAGACTTAATGAATCACATCTTTAGCATACAAAGCTAGAAATGCGAGCATTTTACTCTGTTATCACTTGCTAGATATAAGCATTTTACTCTACATTGCACCCGAACAGGCTGTCTGAACAGTTTCATTCCAAGGTACCAGTTTTGCCAGTTCTTCATCGGTCATAACAGTCCCAGGAAGTTGTTTCAGCAGGTAATTCAAGTACTTATAAATGTTCAGGTTATGTGTTTTGGCCATCTCGACCATGGTATAGACCATTGCGCTGGCTTCTGCACCCTTTGGTGTGTCGCTGAACAGCCAGTTTTTGCGCCCTACCGTGAAAGGACGGATTGCATTCTCACTGAGTTATCCGAATGTTCGGATAACTCAGTGAACGTGCTATCCGTGGCTTCTGCATCGGAAAGAAGAACTGGGAAGTCATTGATACCATAAACGGAGCCAAGACATCCGCTGTGATCTACAGTATCGCAGAGACAGCAAAGGCCAACCGTCTGAAACCGTACGAGTACTTTGAACATTTGTTGACTGTGATCCCAGAACACATGGAAGACACAGACCGCAACTTTTTGGAAGAGCTGCTCCCCTGGTCACCGGAGCTTCCGGAAAACATTCGAAAATAAAATTTACAGCAGGCCGCGAAAGTGGCTTAAGATTGTCAAGGTACTTGCTATGGATCGTTTACTCAACATCAATCCGAGTAGCTCACTCTTTTAACCTATTTTCTACCATTCTATATCACAAAGGATCCATAATTCTAATTCATTTTACCTCTTCATACCCGTTTTACAATTGCAGCTGTCTTCAATATAGCCACCTGCGATTTTCCATCCGTCAGTGTACCATCCATTACCTGCTGCACAAGCTCTTGTAAAGGGATCTGCTCAATATTCAGAAATTCATCATCATCCAGACTCTGACTGCCATACTGGAGGTCACGGGCAAGATACAAGGTAATTACTTCGTTGCTATAGGCCGGTGCCGGGCGATACTCCCCTAACTTTATCCATTCCTTCGCCAATATTCCTGTTTCCTCCTGAAGTTCCCTCTTTGCTGCCTGCAGCCGGTCTTCCTCCGGATCGTCCAGCTTGCCTGCCGGGATCTCCAATACAACCTCTCCAACAGGATATCTGAACTGCCGTTCCATGACCACATTTCCCTCATCCGTCATCGGGACGATAGCTACTGCTCCTATATGTCTGACATACTCACGCCTTGCCGGCTTTCCGTTTGGAAGAGTTACCATATCGCAATAAGCATGCAGCATTTTTCCAGCAAAAACTTCTGATGACTCTTTAGTTATCTCTGTAAGCTTCTCATAAGTAATCATGGCCGCCTCCTGTAATCTCTATATCTGCTACTCTACATTGTTGCCACATATAAATCAATCGCGGCTATATAAATCCCTTGTGTACACCTTCGCTTTGACATCATTCAGGCATTGATCATACCGGTTGGCAATAATACACTGCGATCTTTCTTTGAATTTCTGTAAATCATTCACAACCTTCGAACCAAAGAAAGAACTGCCATCTTCCAGGGTTGGTTCATAAACGATAATTGTTGCACCTTTCGCTTTAATGCGCTTCATAACTCCCTGAATACTGCTCTGACGGAAATTATCTGAATTGGACTTCATGGTAAGTCTGTACACTCCAACTACCACCTCATGCTCCTTTTCCCTGTTATAATCTTCCGAGTTGCCGTAGCAGCCTGCAATTTCAAGCACACGATCTGCAATAAAATCCTTTCTCGTCCGGTTGCTCTCTACTATTGCCTCTATCATCTTTTCCGGGACATCTGCATAATTAGCCAACAGCTGCTTCGTGTCCTTTGGCAGACAATATCCTCCATATCCAAAAGAAGGATTATTATAGTGTGTCCCGATTCTTGGATCCAGACACACACCCTCAATAATTGATCTGGTATCAAGGTTCTTACTCTCAGCGTATGTATCCAACTCATTGAAATAAGAAACACGAAGCGCCAGATAGGTATTGGCAAACAGTTTTACCGCTTCTGCCTCTGTCAATCCCATAAAAAGTTTATCAATATTCTTTTTTAACGCCCCTTCCTGCAAAAGAGAAGCAAAAAACTCTGCCTTCGCTCTCGTTTCCTCATCACACCCAACGATAATTCTGGAAGGGTAAAGATTATCGTATAATG
>ERZ827423.1790-NODE-1790-length-19567-cov-2.983036_pt1 | contig 19567 bp, 20 predicted proteins | sample MGYA00519775_ERZ827423 | MGnify/ENA primary metagenome ERZ827423 (study PRJEB31778, sample SAMEA3449296) | human gut metagenome | biome: human gut; feature: human-associated habitat; material: faeces | place: United Kingdom | collected 2010/2012 ...
GAATAAATAACCAAGGCTGGCAAACTGTCAGGGATTATTGTATAGTGGATATGGATAAGTGGAAGAAAAGATTAGCCCTATCAGGGATTTCCTCAAGGTGTTACACAGTTGATGACTTTGAGATGGCTGAACAGTTTAAAACCACAGTTAAATATAAGAAGTGGAAAGCTGATAGGGAGAATAAAAGAAAGAAGGCTCTTAAGAAGAAAGATCCTAAAGAGGCTTTCAAAGAGGCTTATGGGGATTATACACCTTCTTATTTAAAGTTACAAGTTACTGGTAAACCTAGATTAAGGATACAATGAGTTTAAGAGACTTTATAGTAGACTGGGTATGGCAATTACCACAGAACTTATGTGGTATAGTTTGGAAGAGCATATCCAAGGGAAATAGGATTGAAAAGATAGAAAACACTGACTCAAGAAGTATAGGTGCTGAAGTCTATCTTCAAAGAAATAGAGGAGGAGTTACATTAGGTAAATATATATTTATAAATCAAGATTATACTGATAAGTATATGGTTATAAAACATGAATGTGGTCATGTAAAGCAGTCATTAATATTGGGTCCTTTATACCTTATAGTAATAGGTATTCCTTCAATAATCCATGCTTGGCTTAATAACTTTATAAGATGTTGTTATAAGGATGGCAAATGGAACTACCATCACTTCTATACTGAGAAGTGGGCTGATAAACTTATGGGAGTACAAAGATAACTTCTTAAGGACCAAAGAATTTCAGTTAAAAATTTGGTTCCCACTCCCTGTACAAATGCTGAGTTAGAGTAAATGGTTAACTCGTCACTCTTTCAAGGTGAAGATTGTGGGTTCAAACCCCACACTCAGTACAATATAGGGTCATCTACTAATGGTTAGGTAATTGCCCTCTCAAGGCAGAAATCTGGGTTCAATTCCTAGTGACCCTACATATATAGGCTATGTGGTGTAATGGTTTGCATATCACACTGTCAATGTGATATCACACTGTCAATGTGAAGGATAGGATTCAATTCCCTTATAGTCTGCAACTTATATAACAATAAAAGTCCTATATCACAGAGGTGACTAGGCAAATGGGCTTTATAGTGTAACCTGGTTAGCACATCATCCTTGCAAGATGAAAGTGGAGTTCAAATCTCATAAGGTCCACTGTTTCATGTTTCATTATGTTTAAAGTTGATGAACCCTCTTTTTGGTGGTCAAGAGGATAAAGAAACCACTCATTGGGATATAGCTGGAAGGTCAAGCAAAAGACTGTTAATCTTTAGATAAGGGTTCAATTCCCTTTATCCCAGCTTATAAATAGGTATGTAGTTCAGATGGTTAGAGCACCACTCTGATAAGGTGGAAGTCATAGGTTCAAATCCCTCTGTGAGTACTATCTCCAGCTGTCTGAATGGTTTAGGTCCCAGTCTGCAAAACTGTGGTATGCAGGTTCAAATCCTGTGCTGGAGTCTATGAATTATATAAGTAAGTTAATAAGTAACAATACAGGAGTAAGTTCTAAAAACTTCTTCCTTGTAGCAGCTACTATAATAGGTTTAATTCTATTACTTGTACCAGCAGTCTTATTAATAATAGAAGTGTGTTATAATCATACTATACAGACTGACTTAAATGGATTAGCTGCATATATAGCATCAGTAGCTGGTATATTTGCTTCAGCAGGTATAACTAAGGCATGGTCAGAAAAGTATGAGAAGAAGAATCCTTCATAGCTTAATTGGTAGAGCACCCAACTTTTAATTTGGATTATCTGAGTTCAAGTCTCAGTGGAGGAACATAGCATGTTTAACTTAAAATTTTATGTGTTATGAAAAGAGTTCTAAATTTAGTAAAGAAAGGATTAAAGTGGTATGTTGAACAGTATGCCAGACTTTATCCAACTGGAATTATTCCTATGTAGGAGTAATTCCTTCGCTGAGGGAGGAACTATATTTTATGATATAAAAAGATAGGTTAAGCACTACTTTATGATATATTGGAAATATGGTAGACATAATAGCCTTAGAAGCTATGACCTTAAGAGCTTAAGGGTTTGAATCCCTTAGAGGGTACTTTTTATGGTTAAAAAGTGTAAATTATTTGCATATTTCAAATATTTTACTTATGTTTGCAACATTAAATATAATAATAGAAATGGGTGGTATTTTTATAGATAGTAATCTAATAGATGATATGTTTAAAGACTCAAAGGAGGAAAACCCCAGTCAGTTCTTTATTAGCTTTATTAATCTTCTAGAAGGTTGGAAAACTAAATGTAAGAACTTACATTGGGCAGCTCCTAAAAAGAATATTCATGTGTATCTTGATGAGTTCCTTGATGTAATGTCTGATTATCAGGACAGCTTAGCTGAAGGATATCAAGGATTACTTGGACACATGCAGCCTAATGTAATTAAGGGCACTCCTAGTGAAGCCCTTAATGCTATAGACTTTATCAATGAAATAAAAGTAGGAACTACTAAGTTTTATGATAATATTCCAGAAGGAACTTTATATGCAGGTATTAGGTCTGAATGTGAAACATTCATTCATGCTATTCTAAAATATAAATATTTATTTGAGCTTTGTGACAATAGGCCATATTAGACCTAATGCCCCTGTGATGAAATAGGTAAACATAGTTGACTTAAAATCAACTGGGATGTAAATCCTGTCAGGGGTACTCCAAGCCTTCTTAGTATAAAGGTTATTACATCTGTCTTGTAAACAGGAAATAAGTGTTCAATTCACTTAGAAGGCTCAACAAGTTACTAAAAGCTGTATTACCTTCAGTGAGAGAGTAACACTCAATGCTACAAGGTAAATCTCAGCAGGGGGCTGACCTGCGCCATTAAAAATTAAAAAGCTTGATGAGATGTAGGTGATTGAGGGTGCAAGTTAAGGTGAACCTTGCAATGCCAAAGTACCAAATCCAAATCTTTGGCCTTCTGTGGGATTGGTGTTAGTGGTAACATATCAGTCTTCCAAACTGAAGTGGACAGTTCAAATCTGTTATCCCACTCTATATCCTGGAGAGAATTGGTATTCAAGCTGGTCTCATAAGCCAGCCTCAGTAGGTTCAATTCCTACCTCCAGAACTAATTAAATAAAAGAGAAAATGGAAAAGGATACTGGCAAGATTATGCTATGTATAGTTGGTCCTACTATTAGGGAAATAGTAAGGCAATCTAATAAACTTAAGATAAAAAGAGAAGATATAGTTGGGATGTTTCACCTAAGAGAACAATTCTGGCTAGTATATTATGGATAAGGAGCATAGCATATGGAAAATGTAGAAGTTAGAGATAATCCCTATGATAATATACCTGTAGCCTATTGTAAGCAGTGTTTATCTTTAGCTGTAATGGGAGACGATATTTTGGTAGATTATTGTGATAAGTGTGGCTGTACTGATATAGAGTACACTGATATACATACTTGGGAAACTATGTATGAGAAGAAATATGGGCAAAAATATTTACAAACCAAATAAATAAGATTAAAAATGGAAAAGAAGTTAGAATCAGCTAAAGCTGTAAAGCAGTCTACAGATTTAAAGAAATTGAGTTATGAACAGCTTGAGAATGCTTGTCAGCAACTTAGTGTTCAAAATCAGCAGCTTTTGCAACAAAGGGATCAGCTTGTAGCAGCTTTGAGACAATCAAATCTTGGAAATCTTTATAAGAGATTGGATTATCTGTTTAATGTTATTGAAAAGGATAACCAGTATCTCTCTACAGAGTTTAAGCAGCAATGTGCCAGTGAGATTGAATCCCTTATGGCTACACCTGAAAATGAACTTGTAGGTGATGCCCCAGAGGCTCCAGCAGAGAAAAAAAAGGAGGAATAAACATGAGTAAGAAGGGAGTGGATAATGTAGTAAGAATACCATGTAAACTTGACTACTCTTTCTTTAAGATGTGGTTTATGTTCCTACAACCATTCCACCACCTTACTGAAAGAGAGATGGAAGTAGCTACCTCCTTTGTAAAACAAAGGTATGAGCTAAGCAAAAGTATCCTTGACAATGATATTCTTGATAAGGTTACTATGAGTGAAGATACAAAGAGGAAGGTAAGGGAAGAATGCAATGTCACTCTCCCACACTTCCAAGTTATCATGGGTAAACTTAGAAAAAGTAATCTCATTGTAGATGGGAGGATAAATCCTAGGTACATTCCAAGAGTTACTGAGGAAAATGGTAATTTCAAATTAATGTTGTTATTTGATTTTTCATGAAATATCAAGAGGCAATAGAAGAAGTTTCCAAAGAACTTGGTCTCCCTCAAGAAGTTGTAAAGAAGGCTTATGAATCTTTTTGGGGGTTCATAAAGAACCACATTAAGGAACTCCCTCTTAAAGAGGATCTTGGTGAAGAGGAATTTAATCAGCTGAGGTGCAACTTTAACATACCTAGTATTGGAAAACTAGCTTGTACTTATGAGAGGTTCAAGGCTATAAAAGAAAAGTTCAAACATATTCAAGGAATTAGAGATGGAAGATTTCAAGAAAAGAATGCTTGATGAATACAAGGAGCTTAAGGATAGATTCTATAAGCTGGATAAAGCTCTTAGTACTGAGGGCTTTTCAGAGAAAGTAGGTCCATTCCAGTATAATATGATGATATTGCAGTATCATGGAATGGCATCTTATATGAGTGCCTTAAAGCTAAGACTTGATGACTTAAATGTAAAAGTTGATGAGTAATGATACCAATAATAAAGAGTGTTAAACCTATGTTCAATGGTCTTATTACCACCATGAACAAGTATGACAATAACATAAAGATATTAGGTACAAACCTCACAGATGCTTCAAAGTCTGGGGCTGTTAAGGAATATCAGAAGGTAATAGCTGTAGGTCCTATGGTAAGGGGAATAGAAGTAGGTGATACTGTTTTCATAAACCCCAAAAGATATGCTGTAATGAAGCATCAGGAGGGTTCTCTTAAGGATGGAGTTATAACTGACAATCCTGTAATAGGTTACAATTTTGATACTATTGACATTGATGGAGAAACTTATCTTTTCCTTCAAGATAACGATATTAAGTTTGTAGCTGAGGTTGAGGAATTTGAGGAACAACCTTCTATTGTAACAGAGAAAGATGTTAAAAAACCATTGATACTAAATTAACTATTAACTAGGGGTTCTTCAAAAGGGAACCCCTTTTTATTTATGGAAATTAATAAGATACTTGATATATATAATAAGTGGCTAAAGGATAATTATAATACCAATACCCATTTAGTCCTTAAGAAGGAAGTGATATGTAGTACCATAACTAAGTCCTTAAAAACTTTTAAGTATTCCCTATGGTATGTAAATCATAATAATGTAAAGCAGTTATGTTATTACAATGATACTGTAGTAGGTATTACTGAAGCAAAGAAAAAGACCACTAAGGATAAACTTGAAGGGATGATAATAGGAGCTTTGTTTGACCTTCATAATAAAGAGGACTTTAATAATATATGTAAGTTATGAATCTGGTAAAAGTAGAGAATTATGAGGTAAAAGTAGATGATAACCTATTACTACTTAAACCCTTTAGAAGAAGATATACACAAGATAAAAGTAGGGATAAGACAGGCTTTATTAACTTTCTTATGATACTTTATTTTGTATATGACCCTAGAAGTGAATTTCAATATATAATAGATGAGAATCAAAGGCTTGAAGAGGTGTGTAAATCCAATGGTATAAGGATTCCTAAATTTGATTCCTTAGAGAAAGAGTGTATAGAATTATACAAAAAGATGTGTGTTACCACTTCTTCTGAGCTGCTTAGAAGAACTAAAATAGCTATAGATAAGGTAGGTACATTCTTAGAGAATGTAGATTTAACTTTATTAGATGATAAAGGTAAGCCTGTCTATACTATTAACAGTGTGACTACAGCTATAAAACAGGTTCCACAATTAGCGAAAGACTTGGCTGAAGCTGAAAAGGCTTTAAGGAAAGACTTAGAAGAGGCAGGAAGAGCTAGGGGTAATCAAGGTATAAAAACACTTATGGATGATGGCATATTATTATGAGATTTAATGAATATCAATCCTCTATAGAGGAATTAAATATTAATAAAGAACCTCAGGAGATTCAGGACCAATTCTACGATTTTATAAACAATGTTCCATATATAAAGAATCTTATAAGTCCTAACAGGCTAAGAGCTAAAGATTTACCTAAAGATAATGAAGGTAAGATAATAGTTAGTCTTACCTCTCCTCATATTTTAGAGGAGATGGATTATTTCAGACCCACTGCTATCCATTATAAAAAGACTGGAAGAATATCTGACTTAAGACCCAATCCTAATCCTAACAGTGAATATGGTAAATGGGTTAGAGAAGAAGTAAGAAGATGTAATGAAGGTTATATTAGAAAGTCTGATGGAGAGTGGATTACTGGTGACTATTATTTCTTTTTAAACTATTGTCCTATTCTATTGTCCAAAATACAGGAGGGGAGTAAAAAGGCTCTTAGAGTATGGGGTTTTCCTGAGGTTTGGGAAGGCCATTATTTAAAGTTTCATTATATAAAGATGACTAGAGATAATGGTCATCATGGTGCTGAATTAGCCTCAAGAAGTAAAGGTAAATCATATAGTCTTGCTGCTCTTATAGCTAAGAGATTCCTTTTGGGAGAATCTGCTGAGGTTAATCGAGAGGTAAAATGCCTGGTTACTGCTTATCAGAAAGAATATCTTACTAAGGATGGTATTCTTAATAAATTCCAGTCTTACATAGATTTTTGTGCTCAGAATACACAGTTTCCTGCAAGAAAGTTAAGGAGTTCTCTACAAGACATGAATTGGAAATCTGGCTATTTGGATTTGGATACTGGCACTCAAAAGGGGACTTTAAATGAAGTAATTGGAGTATCTTCTAAGGATGATGAATCTAAATTAAGAGGTAAGAGAGGTGTGCTTATTGCTATTGAAGAGTTTGGTTCATTTCCTAATCTTTTAGGATTATATGGTACATTAAGACCTTCAGTAGAAGAAGGTGATATAGTATATGGTATGATATATATGCAAGGTACTGCTGGTGATGATGAGTCTGACTTTGCTTCTGCACAGGAAATTATGTATAATCCATTAGGATACAATATGCAGTCTATTCCTAATATTTATGATAAGGAAGGTCAAGGCAGGAAGAATTTTGTTTATTTCTTTCCTGGTTATTTGAATAGAAAAGGATGTTATAATGAGGATGGAGTATCAGATGTTACAAAAGCCTTACTAGAAATACTTAAAAGTAGATATATTGTCAAATATAATTCTACTGATATTAAGGCTATAACTAAGACTATATCAGAAGTTCCTATTACCCCTCAAGAGGCTATCCTAAGGGCTCATGGTAATATATTTCCTGTTACAGATTTAAATGAAAGACTGAATCAATTGGATAATAATCCTAATGAATATAATGATGTCTATGTAGGTACTTTAATTCAAAATAAAGATGGTGTTATAGAGTTCAGACCCACTGCTGCTACTCCCATAAGGGATTTTCCTTTAAAGGATAATAAGGCTGAGGGAGCATTAGAAATATATGAAATGCCTATAAAAGTAAGAGATAAGATACCTAATGAGAGATATATAATATCATTGGATAACTATGAGAATGATGTATCTAATACTCTATCTTTAGGGTCTATGTTGGTGCTGGATTTATGGACAGACAGGATAGTTGCTGAATATACAGGCAGACCTATGTTCTCAGATGATTTAAATGAATTATGTAGAAAATTATGCCTATTCTATAATGCAAAATGCTTATATGAGAATAATAAGAAGAATACTTTTGCATATTTCAGTAGAATGAATTGCCTGCATCTGTTAGCTGATACCCCTGAATATCTAAAGCAGAAACAGCTCATAAAGACTTCTGGATATGGTAATACCAGTAAGGGTGTATCAGCTACTACCCCTATAAAGAACTTTGGATTCACACTAATAAGGGATTGGCTGATTAAACCTGTCACTACTATTATAGGGGAAGAAGAGGTAACTGTACCTAATCTTCATTTTATCAGGAATAGAGCATTACTTAAGGAGCTTATACTATTTAACCCTGATATAAATGTAGATAGGATAATGAGTTTAGTACAACTAATGCTTTACAGGGAAGAAAAGATGATTGTATATCAAGGGGACTTTAGTAAAACTAAAGATACTGTTCCCAAAGACTATTTAGGAAATGACCCCTTCTTTTCAAATAATTATGACAAGAGACTTGAAAGAAGCAGTAAATTTAGTAAAAAATATTGGTAAAACTAAGGGTATTACTTATTCTATTGGATAAGTAGTACCTTTTTAGTATCTTTGCATGAAATTAGTATCTTTGCATGAAAAATGAAGTTATGACAATATATGAGAAGAAAGGAGGATAATTATGGCAGATTCATATAATTTTCCTCGTCAAATGTTATCTTTTAGACAGAAGACAAAACAATGGAGAAAGAATCACTTGCTGTGGGCACAAAGTAAGACTTTCTTTAACTTTGCCCCTGTAAGAAAAAGTGTAAGGCATAAGGTTATAAATTATGACCTCCTTAATGGTAAGCTGCATATGGAGGACCTCCAGCTTGTGCTTAATCCAGATAAGGTTGAAGCAAGTTTTGTCCCTGATAAGATACAGCATTATCCTATACTTAACAGCAAGATGAATGTCCTTCTTGGAGAAGAGAAGAGAAGGGTGTTTGACTTTAAGGTTGTAGTTACCAATCCAAATTCTATCTCTGAGATTGAGAATAATAAGAAAGAGGCATTATTCCAAGACCTACAACGGCTTATAGCTGATACCTCCTTAAGTGAAGAAGAGTTTAACCAAAGATTGGAGAGGCTCAATGACTATTACATTTATGAGTGGCAGGATTTAAGAGAGATAAGAGCCAATGCTCTTCTTAACCACTATATTAAGGAGTATAATATGCCTCTTATATTCAATGAGGGATTCAAGGATGGAATGGTAGTTGGAGAGGAAATCTACCAATGTGATATAGTAGGAGGTGAACCAGTTATTGAGAGAATAAACCCTCTTAAAATAAGGGTATTCAGGTCTGGATATAGCAATAAGATAGAGGATGCGGATATTATAATACTTGAGGACTATTGGAGTCCTGGAAGGATAATTGATACCTACTATGATGTTCTTAGTGAGAAGGACATAAAGTATCTTGAGAATATTCCTGACCATTTAGGACAGGCTGTTACAGATACTATGGACAACATAGATGAAAGATATGGCTTCATAAATGCAAGTATGGTAGGTGATGAGGTTACTGCTGTCAATGGCAATTACTACTTTGACCCTGCAAATCTGTTTAGTGGAGATATAACAAGCTCCCTTCTTCCCTATGACCTTGCAGGAAATGTGAGGGTTCTAAGGATGTATTGGAAGTCAAAGAAAGCTATCTTGAAGGTTAAATCCTATGACCCTGAGACAGGTGAGGAAGCATTCAATTTCTATCCTGAGACTTATGCAGTAAATAAGGAGCTTGGTGAAGAAGTACAAAGGTTCTGGATAAATGAGGCTTGGGAAGGAGTAATGGTGATAGCAAGGATGGTATCTTTGTAAACATGAGACCTAGGCTTATACAGTATAATAGGTTAAGTAACCCTTCAAGATGTCACTTTGGTATAGTAGGTTCACTATATAACCTCAATGATAGAAGGCCATTCTCCTTTGTAGATATGATGAAACCTTATGTCTACCTCTATGATGCTATTCATGACAGGCTTAATAAGGCCATAGCAAATCACTGGGGGGACATCCTTGAGATGGACTTAAGTAAAGTTCCTAAGGGATGGGACATAGGCAAATGGCTATACTATGCCAAGATTAACCATTTAGCTGTTACAGATAGCTTTAAGGAAGGTACTATGGGAGCCTCAACTGGTAAGCTGGCTGGAGCACTGAATAATGCTGGAAAGGGAATAATAAGTTCCAATATAGGAAACTATATACAACAGCTGCAAAACCTTCTTGAGTTTATCAAACTTGAAATGTCTGAAGTAGTAGGTATTACCAGACAAAGGGAAGGTCAGATAAGCAATAGGGAAACAGTAGGTGGAGTTGAAAGGTCTACATTACAGAGTTCACATATTACTGAATGGTTGTTTACTGTACATGAGGATGTTAAAAGAAGAGCACTTGAATGTTTCCTTGAGACAGCTAAGGTAGCTTTGAGAGGAAGAAGCAAGAAGTTCCAATATATCCTTTCTGATACCTCAACCAAGATAATGGATATAGATGGTGATGAGTTTGCTGAAAATGACTATGGCCTTGTAGTTGATAACAGTGATGGAACACAGAAGTTACAGCAGCAACTTGAAACTTTAGCACAAGCAGCTTTACAAACCCAGACACTTTCATTCTCTACTATCACTAAGTTATACACTTCTTCATCTCTGGCAGAAAAGCAAAGACTTATTGAGAGGGATGAGAAAGCTATTCAGGAAAGGCAAGCACAGGCTCAACAGCAGCAGCTTGAGAGTCAGCAGCAAATAGCACAAATGCAAATAGAACAAAAGCAAGCTGAACTTCAGCAGAAAGAACAGGCTAATATAAGGGATAACGAGGCTAAGATATTAGTTGCCCAAATATCTGCACAAGCAAAAGCTAATGACTTTGAGCAAGATGGTGTAGCTCCTGAAGAATATAGCCCTGAAGCTAAAGAAAAGCTCTCAGAGCAAATAAGACAATTTGATGAGAAGATGAAACTTGAGTGGGCTAAACTTGATGAGACTAAGAGAAAGAATAGTAAGGATGAAGAGCTTAAGTTGAAACAGATAAATAAACCAAAAACAATTGTAAAGTAATATGAGAATATTTAATAGAATAGTACAAGATATAAAAGCTCCTGATACTTTTGACTTATGGATTACAGATGAAAAGCTAAAGTACTTTGATGGGGGTTGGAAAGACTTAGGAGGCAATGAACAGATATCATGGGATGATATACAAGAAAAGCCAGAATTTGCAGCAGTAGCTACTACTGGTTCATATGATGATTTATCAGATAAGCCTACTATTCCTAGTGCTTATACTCTTCCTAATGCCACAACTATACTAAGAGGAGGGGTATTAATGGCAGGAGCTGTAGCTGATACCATAGCTGATGGTACAGAAACTGCTACTACTGTAGCAACTACATTAAATGCTTTGTTAGCTTCTTTAAGAACAGCAGGTATATTAAATCAATAAATTAAGTCACTATGTTTTTTACACAAGAAGATTATAGAAAGATATATGATTGGATAAAGGTTCATTCTATCAAGGACTCTGAGTTTAGTGACTCAAAGCCCCTTGATGGAAGGGAAACTATTACAGTAGTACAACAAGGATATAATGTCAAGTTTATCCTTCAAGACTTCCTTGAACAACTTGCTCTTCTTAATATTCCTGACTTTGTGAATGTTACAGAAAGATATGACCTAAAATATATATCTCTATTTGAAGCTACAAAGGCTATACCATATAGGTCAAGGAAAATAGGTCAGGTAATAACTTTCCTTGATGAAGATGGTAATTGGAAGATATACCAATTTAGAGGAGAGAAGGGAAACCAGTGGAATATACTTACTCTATGGGTTGATATACTTGAGGAAATTATAGATAAAGGTAGTATTATACCTGATGAAGAGGACTTAACTGCTGTTAAGGAAGGGGATAAAACTGTAGTTAAATTTAAGGATAAGGCTTATAATCCTGATAACTTTAGTGGTAAAGGTAGAGTATATCTTAGAAAGAATATAGCACAAGTACAAGACCCTACAACTCATACTACTAAGACAGTTAATCTTCTTACTCAATCTATGATTGGTAAAGAGGATACTATCTATATAATACAATATGATTATGACCTAAATGGTCATAGTATTACTATTCCAAAAGGATGTATACTACAGTTTGAAGGAGGTAGTTTTAGTAAGGGCACTATTGTTGGTAATAATACTATAATAAATGCACAATTATCATATATATTAAAAAATATTATTACTAATGGTAGTTATAAAATAAATAGAAGTTATCCTGAATGGTTTGGAGCCACTTATAGTAATGATGATACAAATGCTGTACAAAAAGCATTTGATATTAAAGCTGGAGAAGTTTATTTTAGTTGTGGAAATTATAAAATTTCCAATACTATAACTTCTACTTATTCTAATATGAAATGTAATGGAGGAGCTACTATTACTGCTATATCAGAAATGGATTATATGTTCATATTTGATTTTACAGATACTGCCAGTTCTGTTGAAACTCTTGAAAAATATAAATATTGTATAGGAAATAATGCTTTATTAGATTGTAATAATTTTGCTAAAACTGCAATAGGTATAAAACATTGTCAATATTTTGATTTAAATGGTTTTAAAATATATGATGCTACAAGATATGCTTTAGTTTCTCAATATTATGATTATAATACTGAAACAAGTAAGTATAAATCTGGTAATGTATTTTTTCATTTTCTTCATATTATTAATACTATTATAGATAAAAATCGAGTTGCTCTATTAGCTAATAGGTCAGATAGCGTTTATGGTGATATTACTCCTGTTAATTTTAGTACTTTTATAAAAATTCAAGCTGGTTCTAAATTTAGAAATATTCATGCTTGGTCTTCTTTATCTGCTATAGTTAAAGATTCTGTTTTATTTTCTATTGAAACTAATGCTTTTTCAACTATTGTAGAATGTGAAGCTGATACAATTAATTATTTTATAACTTTTACATTAAATGCAACAAAAAATAGTTTTTATGGTATAAAACAATATACAAATGCACAGATTTATAATGATGATTTGTATTTTGCTTCATATAAAGATACTTATGGACATAAAATTAATATAACCGATTCTCAATTAAATATTAATAGATTAATATATGAAAATAATAAACAAACTGAATTATTAAATATAAATTGTATTGATATATCGGGTAAAATTAGTAATTGTGCTCAATTATCTCCAAAAGCATATAATATGGCAGATGCAGATAATGATATTGGAGGAGAGAACGATTTAGCTGTTGTAAATGGTTTTTTATTATATAAAAATAATGGAACTTGGAAATATGCTTTTAATGGAGAGAGTGTAAATAGTAGATATGGGAGTATTTCTGACCTTCCAGAAAATGTTTCTAATGGTTATATATTTATAGATAGTATTAATCATAGATTACTTTTTAAAGATAGACAGTATTGGAGACAAGCTAATGGTTTTAATGGAGAATATAATATTATAGGAAGCACAACTGATAGACCTATTCTTACAGAAAACGATAAAGGTTTTCAATATTTTGATACTACTTTAAATAAACCTATTTGGTGGGATGGGACTACATGGATAGATTCAGAGGGAAATGATGTAGATTCTACTCCTATAACAAGTGGAACATTTGCTAATAAGCCTACTGGAGTAAATGTGGGTTATGCTTATTTCTGTACTAATAAACAGACTACTGAAGGAACTACTAATGGTATAATGATATACTATAAAGGAGATAATGTTTGGGTAGATGCTTTAGGAAAAGTTGTTTCATAAATAAATTATTTAATCTATTGCAAAGGTAAGATATTTTTCTTACCTTTGTAATTAATAAAGGAATGTTGTATGGATGTTAATTCTCAATTAATAAAGAAGAATAAAACTTTAGGAGGCTATAATAAGGTGTTTCCCAAAACCTTTATAGATGCTATAAAGGATAAAGAGACTGGGCAGACTCTAAGTGATATACTTAATGGATTTAATATGTACTTCCTATCTTATGTAGGAGATAGAGGAGAAACCAGATTACAAGTGCCAAGTATCCTAAGAAGAACTGGATTGTGGGTTACTTATGTTATGTATGATAAAACTATTGTAGTAGAATGGTATGCTTCAGATAATATGAGTGATGCTGCCTTTAAAGAGGATACTAATTGGAGAGTAGGTAATAATGTACTTGTAGGTGATATTGCTATATCCTCTGAGGGTAATTGGATTATTAATGGAGTAGATAGTGGTATTAAAGCGCAGGGAGAACAAGGAGTAACTCCCATACTTAGAGTAAATAATAATAAGCTTGAGGTATCATACACCAATGGTGCTTCATTTAATGTATTATCTGATTACATAGCAGCTTGGTTTAGATGGGTAGATACAGGTAATGGAGTAGGTAAAATACAGATTAGCAGAGATAATAGTTCATGGTCTGATTTAAGTCCAGAATTTACTAACAATCTTAAGATTGCTGATTATGTAAGTTCAGTAGGTAAATTACCATCAGGAGTAGCTTTGGGTACTATATATGGTGTAGGACCTACTTATGATAGTTCTGATACTTCCCATAATAATCCTATATATACCTTATATGTATATACGAGTAATGGATGGCTTAATAATGGACACTTCACAAGTATAGCTGCTGGTATAGTTCAAACTTCAGGATATAATGAAAACGTCATTATGAGCCAAAAGGCGGTAACAGAAGAATTTAATAAGGTTAATAGAATACCTTTTACAGATAATTCTATTGCCAATAGTTTTATTAAAGAACTTTATGTCAGTACAACACATAGATATGAAAAGATAAAGTTAAACTTTTATAATAATTATAATAATGTGGTAGGTATAAGAGTTTCAATAGAAAACAATGGTGGTACTACTTCACTTGGAACTTTTAAGAAAGGGATTTATTATAATGAAGAAACTAATATCTTTAGAGCTGAAAGAAATAATTTAACTTTTATCTGTGTGTTAGATTGGAATAAGCTATCTACTTTAATATCTAATGGAGGAACTCTTACAGAGGTTTATTTAACCGATTTTGCTTTTAATAAAATATATAGTAGTTCATTATTTACACAAGAGCATATTGAAGATAAAAATAATCCACATAATGTAACATATCTTCAAACTGGAATTAATCCTCATCATTCTAATAATATTGAGTTAAATAGGGTATTAAAAGGAATATGGCTGTTTGAACAGAATATATATGATTCATTTTCTGTTACTATATTTAATGGTCAAAATAATAGTTACTTATTAAGACTTATTGGAATAAAAGATGAAGATTCAACTAATATAAAGAGCTTTCAGTTATCAGCAAATTACAAAGGCTTAGTTAAACTTGATTATTGGGGATACGCATATATTGACTTAGCAGGAACTACAAGTAATTATATAAAACCTATTGCCGTAATTAATACAACAGAATTTTATAATGATTCTATATTAAATCTATTAAATAACAATATAGATTTATGTACGACTTATATTGATGTATATCCTAATACAAGTTATGGTATATATGAGGATAATAGCGGATTAATATTTGTAGGTATAGATGCTATTCAAAGAGCTATAGATTATTACAAGAACTATTCCAATAAATACAATAGGTATGTAATTAAAGTTCATGGTCAATTCATTGCAGGTAGTCCAAGTGATTTTTCATCTACTGACAATGGAGAACATGCAATAGCAGCTTTACAAAGTACAGAATATATATCCTTAAAAGGTGATGGAAAAGAAAAAACATTAATAAGTGCAGAATTACCAGATAACCTTGGAACTTCTTTCGCTTATAATAGGTATAGTGCTATAATTCAAAATGGCAATCATACTACTATTTCTGATATGACTATAAGTGGCATAAATTGTAGATATACTATTCATACAGATAGAAGTGGTTTAGATTTATCTAATAATTATGAACAGCATATAGAAAATTGCAGGATTATCAGTAATAGAAATACTGGTGATGCTCATTCTGTTTGGCAAAGTGAAGTTCCTCATGGAATTGGAATTTCTGACGGTATGAAAATGTATATGGAAAATTGTGAGATAATTACAGATACTTCTGTATTATATCTTCATAGTAATGCTGATTTTGATAAACCATTCTATTATAAATGTTCTAACATAAAATGTGTACAAAGAGGTAAGGATAGCCTAAAATTCGCTCACGTTGCTGCTATTTCTGCTGGTATAAAGGGAATATTTGAACTTAATAATATTAATGGTATAGGCAAATTAGATTATACTGAAAGTATAAGAAGCACCAATGCAACAGATTTAGCCGACATTATTATAAGTGGTGAAAATAATGGTTTAATTGGAGTGGTAAAACCAAACATACCTAAATATCAATTAAGAGTTAGTGTTAATGATACTTCTGTTGCGCATACTATTAAATTTGATAGTTCTAAATCTGCATATCCATTAATTATACAAGGTAATAATATTATAGGAGATAAATTAAATATTATTGCAGAAAATGGTCAAGTCTATAAAAAGGGAGGAGAAGGTTTTGCTGCATGGTGTATCGGGTTATTACCAGTTCCCGAAACATCTTATGATACCAATGTTAAATTAGCTAATAGATTAGGGGATTGTTCCAGCAATAAAAAAGAACTTGGTATAATAGTAGATAGCAATTCATATAGCATCATTCTTGATAAGAACTATTTGTCAATGAGTAATGATGCTATAATTTCTGATATAAATATAAAATTAGGAACGTTAAGTGTACCATGTACTGCTGATTTGTATTCTATATCGGCTGAAACATATATGGATATGGATAGCGTTATAATGTTAGAGAATTTAAGTGGAAAAGATATAACAAAAGGATTGGCAGTAAAAAGAAGTTCTTACGGATTTGATTTAGCTACAAATGACAAAGAATGTATTGGTATATTGCTTGATGATACCTGTAATACTGGCGTGGGAAGAATTTTAACAAAAGGATATATTTCTAAATATGGAGGAAGATATACTGTATTAACTGTTGGAGGAGTTTTAACTCCTAATTCTCATTATACTGTAAATAATGATTCCAAATTAGAAATTGGAACTGATGGAGAATTTTTGGCTGTAAATAATGATTCTGTAGTTTTTGATTTTTCAAGTCATATATAACCTATGATACCGATATTAACAAAGATAGAGATAAAGGAAATATCCGAGTTTAGTAAAATGTGACTTCTAATATAAACAATTCACCTATACTCTTGTTAAGTGAACTATTTTTCATACATTTGCATCCATGAAGAAGCTAATAATAGTTACCCTAATAGTACTTTTACTAAGTAGTTGTGCTACAACTAAATATATAGAAGTACCAGTAGATAGATTTGTGTGGCGAAAAAAGACTTAGAAAAAGCACAGGCTGTAATGTGGAATTTGCTTAGATAAAGTAGATATATGATTATAATGAAGAAAGGAAAGATACTGTATTTATAGAGAAATATAAATATCTCTACAGAATTAAAGAAGCTAAGGATACTATTAATATAACAGACACTATAACTAAAGTACAAACAGTAGAAGTAGTTAAAGAAGTAAATAAGGTTCACAATTGGCAGATAGTACTAATGGTACTGGGAGGAGTAGCTACTGCCCTTGGTTTATATAAATTAGTAATTCTGATAAAGAAATGGATTTAGGAATAATCATTACAGCTACAATAGGCATAGTCACCTCTTTTACCTCTGCTTGGGTCTCTTGGTTCTTTACAAGAAAAAAGTATAGTGCTGAAGTAGATGAGACTGTAATACATAATATGGAAGAATCTCTTGAGTTCTATAAGACTCTCTCTAATGATAATAAGGATAGACTTGATTCTATGATAAAGAGAAATGAAGAACTTGAAGAAGAAATGAAAGATCTTAGAAAACAGGTTAATACTTTGATGAATTATATGTGTGTTAACCTGACTTGTCAGCTAAGAGAGAAAGACTTAAACCTATTTGATGAGCAAAATGGAACTGATAGTAGATAGAAAATGGAAAAAGCAGAGTTATACAATAAGTAACTTAATAATTAATGGTAAAGTATTTTGCCAAGTATTAGAGGATGTAGATAGAGGTCTTGATAGTTCTATGGACTTGGACAAGATAATGGAACTAAAGAAACCTTCAATTACTGCTATTCCAAGAGGTACCTATAAGATTACATTAGATGTGTATAGCCCTAAGTTTGGAAATAGAGCTTTTTATAAGGGGGTATGTAATGGTAAGGTTCCAAGATTACTTAATGTGAAAGGGTTTGATGGAATACTTATTCATGCAGGTAATACTAATGCTGATACATCAGGATGTCTACTTGTAGGGCAAAATAAGATTAAAGGACAAGTAATAAATAGTCAAGCTACCTTCAGAGAACTATATAAACTCCTTAAAGACAAGCATGACAAAGGTGAAGATATAACTATTAAAATTATGTGATTATGGCTAGAGCTAGAGGAAGAAGAAAACCTAATACTGTAAAAGCAGGTATAAGTAAAAATAGAAGAACAAATTAGAGATAATAATTATTAAAGTGCTGCCATTTATTATAGCAGCACTTTATATTTTATCTACAATACTAGATTATATAGATATATGTTCTACATTAGTTAATTACATAGTTTACTTAATGTTTTTCTTATTTCTATATGTTTACTTCAAGGAAGTGTAATAGGTTCAGGTAGGGATGTAGTAATCTACATCCCTTCTTTTGTATAATAAAGGCAGTAAATAAAGTACTTGTTTATAGCTCAATAAACATTCAATTTAATATCTTGCCTATATTTCAAATTGTCACTAACTTTGCAGAGTTAATTATTAGAAGGAGAAGATAATTATGGAAGAACTGAATGATAGTTTTATCCTATCAGGTGATGAGATTGATACTCTTAATCTCTTTGATGGGGAAGAGCAGGACACCCCTCCTGCTGAAGAAAAAGAAGGAAAAGAAGAAAAAGGGGAAAAAGAGAAGAAAGAAAAACCAACTACTGAGGAGCATATAAGTCCTGAGGATTTATTTGAACCAGAGAGCGTAGGTAGTGAAGATGATAAGAAGGAAAAGGGAAAAGAGGATACCATTTCACAAAAAGGTGGTGGTTCTTCTCCCAACTCTGACTTCTACAAATCCATTGCCAGTGCCTTAGTAGAAGATGGTATCCTCCCTGACCTTGATGAAGAATTTGTTAATGGAATCAGTACTCCTGAAGACTTTGCCAAAGCTATTGACAAGCAGGTTGAAGCAAGGTTGGATGATAGGCAAAAGAGAGTATCTGCTGCCTTGGATGCTGATTTGGAACCTGAAGAAATCAGGCAGTATGAGTCAGTTCTTGGTTATCTTGATAGGATAACTGAGGATAATATCAATGATGAGTCTGAAAAAGGTGAAACATTGAGAAAACAACTTATATTCCAAGACCTGACAAACAGAGGATTTTCAAAGGAAAGAGCTACTAGGGAAGTAAAGAAGTCATTTGATAGTGGCTCTGATATAGAGGATGCCAAGGATGCCCTTGAGAGTAACAAGAATTTCTTTAAAGACAAGTATGAAAGCCTTATTAAAGAAGGTAAGGAAGAGGCAGAAGCTGAGGAAAAGAGAATAAGACAAGAAGCTGCTGATCTTAAGAAACAGATGCTTGAGGACAAGGAAATCTTTGAGGGTATTACTATGGATAAGGCAACAAGGCAAAAGGCTTATGATAGTGTAGCCAAGCCAGTCTATAAGACTGGGGATGGCGAATATCTTACAGCTATTCAAAAGTATGAGACAGAAAACCCTGTAGAGTTTAGAAAGAAA